>Ga0272446_1007738_pt1 | contig 10573 bp, 10 predicted proteins | sample YNPCB0061_FD_194587 | JGI IMG/M metagenome (GOLD analysis project Ga0272446, IMG submission 194587) | Hot spring microbial mat communities from Yellowstone National Park, WY, United States - YNP-CB-006-1 | ecosystem: Environmental > Aquatic > Thermal springs > Hot (42-90C) > Sediment | place... | reverse complement strand
TATGATGTAGTATTCCGTTATTTGATGGAAGATACTGAAAGTGCTAAAATTGTCATTTCAACCATTATCAACCAAAAGATAAAAACCCTCATTCCTGAACCTTTAACCCATACCGAAAAAGATGAAGAACTTAAAGACCCACAAACCAATGAAGTGATACGCTTATTTCACTTGGATTTTACGGCAATTATAGAACTGTCTGACGGCACAGAAGAAATGGTCATGATAGAACTCCAAAAAGCCTCTGAACCCGATGATATATTTCGTTTCAAGCGGTACATCATGAAAAACTTTCAGAAAAAACGCCCTCGCACCCTCACAGACCCCCGTACAGGTGAAGCCAAAGAAATAGACGTTCCCATACGTTTAATTCCCATTTTTATCTTAAATTTCAGAATAGAAAACGAAGCCAATGATTTAGTTATCGCCACAAACAGGGTAAAAACAGGAGTATTCAAAAATCATATCTTTACACAGCATAATGAGTTTATAGACCATTTGAGCTATGATATGTATGTAGTTCAACTGCCCAACCTGTACAATATCAAAGAAGAAGAGTACCTACATGATGAATACAAGCGGAATTTATACGGTTTATTGAAATTATTTGACCAAAAATCCGTAGTTAGGGATAATCAGCACAGATTGCGGTTAATCCGCAGGTTTTTACCCGGTTTTTTAGAGAGGGTTGTTAAGCGTTTGCAGATAGTATCTTCACAAAAAGCAGATTTAGAAGAAAAAATGCACATAGAAGATGAATATCTGAAAGTATTAGAGGAACGAGATAATGTTATTTCTTATTTACAAGCGGCTGTAGAAGAAAAATAACAAGCATTGGAAGAGAAAGATAAAGCATTAGAAGAGAAAGATAAAGCATTAGAACAAGAAAAACAACGCGCAGAGCAAGAAAAACAACGCGCAGAACAAGAAAAACAACGCGCAGAACAAGAAAAACAACGCGCAGAGGAGAAAGAAAAACTTCTTAATGAAGAGAAAAAACGAGCAGAGCAAAAACAAAAAGAACTTGAGCAAGAACGGAAGAAACTACTTGAAACAGCAAAATTACTCTTATCTATGGGTGTGAGCATTGAAATTATTAAAGAAAAAACAGGACTAACCCAAGAAGAAATTGAAAAATTATAGTTTTATCTTGTGTGATACGTGTATGTCCGCGCGTATCCGCGTGAGGGATAGTCAAGTAGAGACGTGGCATGCCACGTCTCTACCAGCGGATAGCCCGACCTGAACGCAGTGAAGGACACGCCCATAAAAACAGAAATAACCTAAATAGCTACTTCCTGTTTTTATTGTACTCATACCATGATTCTCCCCATCTTTTTATAGGATTGTCGCGGCGGTCAGAACTATTAATATCCCAACTAGTACTTTCCGCTGAACAGGCACTTAATATTGAAGCAGGTAAAAACAAGCCAATCATAAAGTAGCTTTGAGTGATTCGTGTGGAAGGAAAATATTTGTCCTCGATAACCAATTGTGAAGTATTATTTATTCTGTGTCCTATGCGACAAAACAAGCCCCAATCTTTCGTTTTATTAAAAGGAATGGTAGAACTGAATTCAAAAACATGTCCTATACCGCGTCCTTTTTTATCTATGTCCATGGTTTTAGCTGATGTAGAAGTAAGATTGATATAATAACTGAACTTTTTAAGTATTTTTTCACCAATGCAAATATGTGCATTCAAACCTTGTTCGTTTAGCCCCATTTTGTTGATATAATAATATTTTGCTGTGGTATGGTTAGATGTTATCTGCACAGGAGAAGTAATACCATTGGGTACAGTTCCACCATAATTTTTCCATACATCGAGGTCATCTTTGGCTTTCGCTTTTATAGATGTGCCAAAATAATGAAAGCCAGCAAAAAAACCAAAACGGGAAACATATCCTCCAAAAGCCATTTCAAGTTTAAAGACAGGAGCAATAGAAACTTTGGAATAAAAATCATTATCTTGTCCAGTAGGTATCCATACACCTGTATTGATTAACACGTTTTTGGACAAATATTCTATTTCCACAGGATATAAAGTCGTATTATAATTTGTGGCTATTGAAGTTATCACTGGCTTTCCCTGATTGGGGTCATATTGGGCTTTAAAGATACCATTGTTAAATCTTCCACTTGATGTACCCCATCCAATATTTAAGGTAGGCTGACCTTCATATTGGGCAAAACAATGTAAAGAAAAAAGGAGGATTAGAAGCAAATATGTAGTTTTCATAGTGCAAAAATACTACTGACAACAAAGTAGAAATATCCGTATTAATACTGATTTTTTGATTTTTTTGATTTTTAGCCTTAATTTTACCTGCTGTATGCGTACCTTTCTGACTTGGTTAAGTTTGTGGATATGTGGAATATGGTTTATTGTATCAGGGTTTGTGAAAGTCGTAGACCCTGTGGCATTTAGCCGAAAATTAGACGAATATTTTCACAAAGTATTTCATTTGCCTTTTTTAGATGCGTATTCTGTCGGTTTGGCTATGTTTATTTCTGTATTGGAAATTGCTGTAGGTGCGGCTATGCTGGTAGGCTTCAAGATGCGCATTACGGCTTGGGTAGCCCTCTTGATGATGTTATATTTTACATTTTTGACGGGATATTCTGCTATTACTGGGGCAGTAAAGAGTTGCGGCTGTTTTGGGGAAGCTATTAAATTTACGCCCAAACAATCCTTTATTAAAGATATTGTTTTAATGGTGTTTATTGGTTTGATTTTCAGGCAGAGGAAGCAGATTTTACCATATTTGAAAAATGAAGTTTGGGTAAACCTGACCGTAGTATTATTCAGTGTAATCAGCGGTTGGATAACAATTTATTCATATAGAAATACGCCGTTAGTAGAATTTCATGAGTATAAAAACGGAAAGGCTTTTCCTGTAACAGGTATAGAAAAAGACCTTTCCAAAGGTACTTACCTTATCATCATTCTTGATGTTAAAAAACCCATTCCACAATGGAACAGTTTGGAAAAGTTAGCCTTGCAGGAAAAAGCACCTTATACAGTTATAGGGCTTTCAGGGGAGGTGAAATTTGATATTAAATTCTTTAATGATGTACGCAGACCACATTTCCCTATTTACAGTACAGATAAAGATTTGCTTAAAACCATGATACGTTCTTTTCCGAGTTGTGTGTTGGTAAAAGATAATATCATTTTGCATAAATGGAGTGCTTTCCATATCCCTGAACCTGAGGAGGTAGCCCAAAAACTGAGATAGTTTATTTTTTGTTCTGCGGCACTCCTGCCTTACGCTTGGATTTACCTTTTTTATTCTTTTTGACTTTGGGTTTTTTATCAAAGCGGGAATGTGTTTTTGTACCTTTTTGATTGTAGTCCTTGATGCGGGTAAATTTACCTTTTTTAAACACCAGTGCGTCATAAGAACCGTCAGGGACATAGTCTTCTCTTGCGCTGGAACGCGTACCATCTGCACGTAAGAGGGGTGTTAAATGGTCATAAATAATCATCTTTTTCTCTGCATCATATTTACACGTCATAGATGCCATTTTACTATATTGATGAATAACCCTGCTTTGAGCAATTTTAGGTTGAATGTAAAAAATCGGTTCTCCAAAAACTACTTTTTCTCCTTCTATTCGCAGGGCGTCAATTACTTTAATGCTAGATTTGTTATCATTAAGCCCATTCCAGCCGATTACTATATAATACTTCTTTTTCTTATATTCTACCATAAAAAGCTGATAATACAGCGCACCTATCCAGTTTTCATTGCTCAATTTCTTAAATTCAAGGTCTATCTGTTTTTGGGTACGGTCAAATAAAGGGACAATTTTTTCTTTCCCTTTTTCATCTAAAAACTGCACACAACCAAAATATCTGTGTCTTCCATTGGATAAACCGTAATACCAAGTAAACAGGCGGAATTTTTTGTCAGGTGGGGTAAGTTTGGATATAGTGGTCAAAGAGTCAAAAGGGTATTCAAAAGAACCCTCTATGCGTAGTGCCTGTGCCATCAACTTAATAAACTGCTGACTACTGCTGAGTTTTATATTATCCGAGTTGGATTTCAGAATTTCTTTGCCCAAAAAAGCGAGTTGGTTTTCCAAATCTTGTAACAATTCTTTGTTTTCGGCATTTAATACAGAATTTTGTGCATAAATTGTGGAAACACCTATACATAAATAAATACCTAACAGCAATTGTACAATACGATTCATTTTACAAAAATACAAAAAATGCAGTGATTTAAGAACTTATGTTGCACAAGTTGATTTTTATGGGCGTTCCTGCTTGCTGCGCGGCGCAGTCGGCGTGCTACGGGCTACGCTAGTGCTTCGGTGCGTTGCACCATGCGTGCAAGCACGCATGCCCTCCGCATGCCTAACGCAGAAGAAGTGTTTTTTATGGGGGTTTTCGGGTTTACCCACCCACCCGCCCACGAGGTAAAATGAGGTAAAAAACACTTCTTTATTTATTGGTGTACATGTATGTACGCGCTTGCGTGAGGGATAGCAGCGAAAAGCCCGCAGCAGGCGTAGCCTGTGAGGACTTGCAGCGAATAGCCCGACCTGAACGCAGTGAAGGACACGCCCTTATTTATTCTTTATTTTGCGAAGCATCAGTTAAGAAATAGGCGTAGCTTGTTGTAGTTGTTCATCTTTGCGTTTTTTCTGTTCTACTTCGTATATATCCAAAAAATGATTGACTTCAAAACCCATAATCAGAATATATCCCATAGTATAAAACCATACCAAAACAATAATCAGGGTTGCCAGGGAACCATAAATTTTGTTGTAACTGGTAGAATAGCTCAAAAATACCTTAAAACCCACACTGGATAACGTAATAAGCACTGTGCTTAATCCTGCACCTACAGAAAAAAACTTGCGGTTAGATTTTTTGGCAGGACCTATAAAATACACCAGACACAAGGAAAAATAAATAAATGCAAAAATGACTGACCAGTTCAGAAAAAGCAAAATGAAATAAAGAAGTTGTCTGTTTGTTCCTTGTTTGCTTAAAAACGGGATAACTGTGTATTGCCAAAATACCAACAGCAAGGTCATTACCATAAAAAGCAAAAAAAGTATGCTGGTAATGCTGATGGAAGTCCATTTGTTTTGCAGATAATTACGGGTGTAATACAAGTCATGCTTTACACGAAAGGTACTCATCAGGGTAGTGATACCACGTGTAGACATATATAGCGTCATAATAACCCCAAAAGAAAGCAGATTGCCTTGTTTTCGGGTGATAATATCCTTAATGGTTTCTTCCATCCATGCAAATACTTCTTTGGGCAATATTTGTTTGAGATTGTCTAAAACTTCATTGCTCATACGATTTGCAGATAAGCCCGGAATAATATGCGGTAAAAACGGTATAAGCGTAAACAAAAATATCAAAGCGGGGAACATGGCAAAAAAGTAGTTGTATGCCAATGCAGCGGCGCGTGTACTGATGTCTTGTTCACGGGTATCGTTGTAAGCTAACTGCATTACGTCCCATACAGAAATAGCGTGTTTTTTGTCAATAAAAACTTTGCTTAATTTTTTTTCGGTAAAATCATAACCTATCAGATAGAGCTTATAGAAAAAATCCGCAATTTTTTTAAGCATAGTTTATTTTATTTGTTGTCATCATATTTCTCCGTGCCAAGCAATGCGCTTAATATAATGTATGCAGGTATAGCTATTCCATTAGTAATAAATATAGCAATGACCATTAATGCACGTACTAAACCAGAGTCTACACCAAAGTAGTTGGCAAGTCCACCTGCCAGCCCAAATATTTTTTTATCATGTTTACTTGTACCGAGTTTAATAGGTTTTCCTCTATATTTGGTTTGTTCGGTTACTACAGAATATGTCCCTGTTTTTTCATTATATACTACTTTTTTACCATCATTTAATACTTTGTATTTTTCTTTTTTGGGTTGTTTAGGTACACGTAGTACTTGTGTCAAAAAACTGATACCTGTAATCAAAGTAAATAACAAGGTAATGCTTACATACATTTTGGCACCAAAAAGACTGGTAGCTAACACCAATCCTCCCATAATGGCAGAAACCAAAGCCATAACCGTAGTAAAATTAAACACACTTGGGTCTTTTTCTTTTATTTGAGGGTTTTCTATCTCATTCAAAAACAGACTGGTTTCTAATTCCAATTGCTTCATCATTTCTGGGGTCATTTCCAATTGATGAAGGTCATATTCTTTGGATTTGTCAGTGGGTTTATTTTTCTCAAACATGGTTTTATGAAATTATTTTTACGTTTTACGGATTAAGACTGCCAAAAGGTACGAAAAAAATTGATACCAATAAAATTTTATGTTATAGTTCGTTCATAAGAAATTCGTACAACTTTAACATGCCTATCAGGTCTTGTTTGTTTAGTATTTCATTGTAACAATGAACGTTATCCTCAGGGGCGCCAATAAAGCACCAGTCCATCAGCAATGGGCTTCGCTGTATTTCTGAACCATCAGAACCACCTGCACTTTCTACTTCCAACTGAAACGCAATACCCGATTTTTGGGCAAGTGCAACAATTTTATCTAAATATATCTGTCTTGGAATAAGCCTGTCCCTTAAACTGATAGCTACCCCTTTCCCTGCTTGCACACCGTCAGTTGACCATGTAATATCACATATCAGGGCTTGTTGAATGTTGTATTGCTTTTGTATAAAATCTGCAAGAAAACCTACTGTGCCTCCACCGTGTTCTTCGTAGCAGGAAAAAACAATGATACCATTTTGCAAAGTTTCGCATAATTTAAGCGTTACCCACAAACCTCCACGGTTATCCATGTAACAGCACTGAATAGTATCTTCGGTTTCACTCCAAATAGGTTTGAAGGTCAATTTTGTACCTCTTTCAATAATACGGTCAAAATTTGCAAAAATATACTCATCTTCATGAACTTCAATTATTGTTTCTATATAACCTTGAGAGTCTTTACCTATTAGTACAACGCCATTATCATAATTGGGTGCACCTATGCTCAGAAGCTCATTATTGTACCCTACACTGAACCCAACGCTATCTAAGTGCGTAAATACGGCTGTACGAGGTTTTCCAAATACCCAAATCAGGCAATCCTGAAACTGGTGTACTTTTGGTGTTTGTTTCCAAGAATGCATATTTTTTTGCAGGTAGTCATTCAACCATGCAGTAAGCATATATTCACTTCCTGATGGGGCAGGTACAGCACATAATTCCTGTAAAAGAGAAAAATCCATATATTCTGTGTTTTTGTTTGTGTATGCAAAGGTAAGTTTTTCCTCACAAGAAATATATTTTTTCTATTTTTGTGGTATGAAATTAGATTTTGTTCATTTTACGCTTGGTAATGGTTTGCGGGTATATGTGCATGAAGACCATACCGTCAGCAGGGTAGCCATCAATCTTTTATACAATATAGGAGCAAGAGATGAACACCCCGAACATACAGGTTTTGCCCATTTATTTGAACATTTAATGTTTGGGGGTTCTCAAAATATACCGCATTATGACGATATTGCTGAAATGATAGGTGCAGAAAACAATGCTTTTACGGACAATGACATGACTAATTATTATCTCATTACGCCCTCAAATCAGTTGGAGGTCGCTTTTTGGTTAGAATCTGACCGTATGTATAGCTTGGATTTTTCGGAAAAAAGCCTTTCTGTTCAACGGAATGTAGTATGTGAAGAATTCAAACAAAGATACCTTAACCAACCTTATGGGGATACATGGTTAAAACTGCGTCCTTTGGTGTATAAGAAACATCCGTATCAGTGGGCAACTATCGGTAAAGAACTTTCTCACATTGAAAATGCTACATTAGAGCAAGTAAAAGACTTTTTCTACTCGTATTATATACCTGCCAACTGTATTTTAAGCGTTGCGGGAGATTGTACCCCTGAACAAATCCGTGAACTAGCGGAAAAATGGTTTGGTAGTATTCCTGCGGGTAAAAGACCTGAACAAAACTATCCCAAAGAACCCGAGCAAACAGAAAAAAGAGTACAAATGGTGCATGCCAAAGTACCTTTGCCTGCACTGTATATAGCTTATCCTGTACCTGAACGCAAGCATGCGGATTTCTATGCACTCAATCTGCTTTCAGACATGTTCACGGGAGGTAAGTCTGCATATTTGTATCAAAAACTTGTGAAAGAAAAACAATTGTGCAATAGTATCTCTACGTATGTAACGGGTAATTTTGACCCAGGTATGTTTGTGTTCTATACCTATACAAGGGAAGGGATTTCCGTTGAGGTAGTAGAAAACGAAATACAGGACGCTATAATAAAATATCAAAACGGGGATTTTGAAGAAAGAGAATTAGAAAAGGTAAAAAATCAAATGGAATTTTATGTTACGCACCAATTGACAGAACTGTTCAACAAAGCTTTTTATCTTGCTTACTACGCCCAACTCGGTGATGCAAATCTTATTAACACTGAATTAGACCGTTATTTTGAAGTATCCAAAGCAGATATTATTCGTGTGGCACAAACGTATCTTAAACCTCAAAGAATGAATGTTTTACAGTATTTGCCTGAAGCGTAGTGTTGTTTGGTTAGTGTGGCTACTGCAAAGTTTGGGTGCGCTTTTGGCACAAGATACACTGCGTAATATCCCCCGTTCTCCGTACAATCCCAACAAGGCGGCTTTATATTCTGCTGTTCTACCCGGTGCAGGGCAGATATATGTAAAAAAATATTGGAAAGTACCTATTATTTATGCGGCATGTATAGGTACAGGTACGGTAGTGTATCTTAACCATAAACAATACAAGTATGCTCAAACTGAATTGGATTACAGAAATAATAACAACGGGAATCCTAAAAATCCTGAACTGCAAAATGTTTCATCTGATGTATTACGGTCTTATGCAGAAGAACGCAGGCGTTACAGAGATTTGTTTGTTATTGTAAGCGTATTGGTATATACAGGAAACATCATAGATGCGTATGTAGATGCCCATCTCTCCACGTATGACATATCTGACGACTTGTCTTTGAGAATAAAATTGGGTATTCAATGTTATTCCAATGCACAAACAGGTATAGGTATTACCGCAGGATTGTATTTCAAGTAGTTTTGTAATTATTTACGTGATTTGTTTTTTTTTATTTAGGGCGTGTCCCTGCGCTTGCGCTTCGGGTCGGGCTATGCGCTACAAGTCCTCATTCGCTTCGCTCATTGCAGGCTTTCCGCTGCTATCCCTCACGCAAGTGCGCGTACATACACGTATCACACAAGGTAAAACTATAATTTTTCAATTTCTTCTTGGGTTAATCCTGTTTTTTCTTTAATAATTTCAATGCTAACACCCAAAGATAAGAGTAATTTTGCTGTTTCAAGTAGTTTTTTATGTTCTTGTTCTGCACGTTCTTTTTCTTGTTCTGCACGTTGTTTTTGTTGTTCTAGTACTTTATCTTTCTCTTCTAATGCTTTATCTTTCTCTTCTAATGCTTTATCTTTCTCTTCTAATGCTTTATCTTTCTCTTCTAATGCTTTATCTTTTTCTTCTAATGCTTGTTGTTTTTCCTCCACCTGCGCCTGTAAATAAGAAATAACATTATCTCGTTCCTCTAATACTTTCAGGTATTCATCTTCTATGTGCATTTTTTCCTCTAAATCGGCTTTTTGTGAAGATACTATCTGTAACCGTTTAACAACCCTCTCTAAAAAACCAGGTAAAAACCTGCGGATTAACCGCAATCTGTGCTGATTATCCCTAACTACGGATTTCTGGTCAAATAGTTTTAATAAACTGTATAAATTCCGCTTGTATTCATCATGCAGGTACTCTTCTTCTTTGATGTTGTACAGGTTTGGAAGTTGAACTACATACATATCATAGCTCAAATGGTCTATAAACTCATTATGCTGTGTAAAGATATGATTTTTGAATACTCCTGTTTTTACCCTATTCGTAGCGATAACCAAATCATTGACTTCGTTTTCTATCCTGAAATTTAAGATAAAAATGGGAATTAAACGTATGGGAACGTCTATTTCTTTGGCTTCACCTGTACGGGGGTCTGTGAGGGTGCGAGGGCGTTTTTTCTGAAAGTTTTTCATGATATACCGCTTGAAACGGAATATATCATCAGGTTCAGAGGCTTTTTGCAGTTCTATCATGACCATTTCTTCTGTGCCGTCAGGGAGTTCTATAATTGCCGTAAAATCCAAGTGAAACAAGCGTATGACTTCATTGGTTTGGGGGTCTGTGAGTTCATCATCTTTTTCAGTATGGGTTAAAGGTTCAGGAATGAGGGTTTTTATCTTTTGGTTGATAATGGTTGAAATGACAATTTTAGCACTTTCAGTGTCTTCCATGAGATAACGAAATACTACATCATAAATGGGATTGGGTATGATGATATATTCGTCTTCTTCCTGTTGAGGGATATTTTTCTTTTTCATCTTGAAAGTACAGCAAAAATACGGAATTTTGAGTAAATTATTGCTATTCCTCACGCAGTACAGCTGTATTCTATGAAATACTCACTAAGATATAAGGTTGTGTTTTTTCAGGAAGTCTTTGTCTGTATGAGTAGCTTTCATGACATTTTCTAAACTCAT
>Ga0272446_1007737_pt1 | contig 10573 bp, 11 predicted proteins | sample YNPCB0061_FD_194587 | JGI IMG/M metagenome (GOLD analysis project Ga0272446, IMG submission 194587) | Hot spring microbial mat communities from Yellowstone National Park, WY, United States - YNP-CB-006-1 | ecosystem: Environmental > Aquatic > Thermal springs > Hot (42-90C) > Sediment | place... | reverse complement strand
AGGCTAACCGAATGCAGGGTGCAGCGCTTTGCGTTGGCGCAAACGCGCGACGCGTGAAGCGCGCGGCCGGCATCCGTCCGCCCTTCGCCGACGTCTGCCGATCGTCCATCTGCGATCAGCGCGCGCGTTGCGTCGCGAGCTGTCGCTGCAGTTCGTCGTGCGTGGCGCGCACCTTGTCCGACCAGCGGCTGCGGATGAACGCGAGCACGGCCCAGATCTCGTCGTCGCTCAGCCGTCCGCCGAAGCCGGGCATGTCGCTCGCGTAACCGGCCGGCGCGTACGGCGGAACCAGGCCGTGTTTGGTGATCGCGAACAGCACGTCGAACGGGTGATGCCAGGTATGCCCGCTGTCGTCGTGCGGCGGCGCCGGCAGCCGCCCGTCGGCACGCCGCGTCTTCCAGTCCGCTTGGCCTTCGAGGTTCGCGCCGTGGCACGACGCGCAATGCGCGTCGTAGACGCGCTTGCCTGCGGCGATACGGCGCGCGTCGCTCATGTCCGGGATGCCGCCTGATGCGGGTGCGGCGCCGCGTTGCGCGGCGTCCCACCAGATCAACGCGGCGATCAGCGTGATCGCGACCGCGGAGGCGGCGTAGATCGAGCGCAGCCGTGCGCTGGTGGATGGCTTTGAATTCATTGCTGTGGTCCGGGATCTACGGGCCGATGATCCCGCGCAGCGTCGGCCACGCCTCGCGCACGACCCGTTCGCCGAAGTCGATCAGCGCGCGTTCGCCACTGCCCATCGCGAGCGAGTGCACGTCGAGACGGATCGCATGATCGGCGCGTCGCGCCTGCTCGGCGATCAGTTGATTGACCATGATGTGGAACATCTGGAACGCGACGCCGGTGATGCCGCGGACCGGCTCCTCGTACGGCCGGTACGCGACGTCGATGGCGATCACGAAATCGGCGCCGAGCACGCGCGCGGCGTCGACCGGCAGCGGCGCGGTCAGCGCACCGTCGACGAGCCGGCGGCCGTCGATGGCGACCGGTTCGTAACGCAGCGGCACGGCCGACGATGCGGCCACGGCACGCGCGACCGGACCGTGCCGCAGGATCTCGCCGCGACCGGTCGCCAGATCCGTCGCGACCGCGGCAAAGGCGATCGGCAGCGATTCGATGCGTGCGCCGTTCGTGCGCTCGTCGATGAGCCGCTGCAGCCGCCCCAGGTCGGCCAGGCCGAGTCGTGGCACGCGCCAGCGATCGGCTTCGCGCCAGGAGGTATCGAGCGCGACCGCTTCGATGTCGTCCGTGGACAGACCAACCGCCCACAACGCGCCGGCGATCGCGCCGACGCTGCAGCCTGCGATCGCGTCCGGCCGGAAACCGAGGTCGCGGAACGCGCGGATTGCGCCGACATGAACGAGCCCGTGCAGCCCTCCGCTGCCGAGCGCCACACCGACGCGGCGCGACCGCGGCCGGCTGCCCACAGCAGCCGGCCACAGCGGCACCGTCGCGGCAACGGCTGCCGCGCGCAACGCATCGCGGCGACCCTTCATCGCGCGATCACTGCGCGGGCTCGACCGCGGTGACGACGTAAGTGCCGCCGTCTTCCTTCACCGCGCGGAACAGCACGCGGTCGCCGACCTTGAGCGCGTCGAGCAGCTTCGGGTCGCGCACCGTGAACACCATCGTCATCGGCGGCATCTCGAGCGACCTGATCTCGCCGTGGCGCAGCGTGATCTTGTTCTGCTCGCGGTTGATGCGGCGGACCTCGCCGCTCGCCATGTCGGCTTCGACCGTCGGCGCGGACTGCGCAGCGACGGCAAGCGGCGCGAGCAGCGCGGCCGCGAGCAGGGCGCGGCGGAATGCGTCGAGTCTCATCGTCAATCTCCTTGTGCGGTGGCAATGACGCTGATGGAGCCCTTCATGCCCGCTTCGAAATGGCCGGGGATCAGGCAGGCGAAGTGGAACTCGCCGGGTTCGGTGAACTGCCAGATCATTTCGCCCTTCTTGCCGGGCGGCAGATGGACCATGTAGGGCGCGTCGTGCTCCATCGTCGGGTGCTTCTTCATCCACTCGGCGTGCTCGCGCAACTCTTCCATCGTGCCGAGCACGATCTCGTGGGAGATCTTGCCGTGGTTGGCGACGACGAAGCGGATCGTCTCGCCCTGCCGCACGGTGATCCTCGACGGCGAATAGCGCATCGTGTCGTGACCGCTGATGTTGATCGTGCGCGTGACTTTCTTCGGGTCGCCGGTTCTTCCGAATGTCTTTTCGACCATCTCTAGGTTCGGGCCGTCGTTGTGCGCCTGTGTGCCGTGTGCAAACGCGGTGCCGCCGAAGAGGGTCGCGGCGACGAGAAGGGCCAGTCGGTGCATGGGAGTTCTCCTTGTGGGTCGAGCGGGCGTTATCGATGCGAATGGGAGGTGGGTTTGCGCACGGTGACTTCGACTTCGCGCAAGCCGGTGGCGCGGCCGCTTGCGGGATGGATTTCGGTCGCGCGCGAGGTCGGCACGCGCACGGGGTTGGCGCTTTCGCCGGTCCACTCGTACGCGCGCGTTCCGGCCGGGTGCTTGTACGGGCCCGGGTCTTTGTAATCGCCGCGCGCGAGCCCCTCGCGCACCTTGACCACCGTGAACATGCCGCCCATCTCGAGCGGGCCGTACTGGCCGGTGCCGGTCATCATCGGCAGCGTGTTGTCGGGCAGCGCCATTTCCATCTCCTGCATGTCGGCCATGCCGCGCTCGCCCATCACCATGTACTCCGGGATCAGCCGGCTGATTTTCGTGACAACGTCGCGGTGATCGACGCCGATCATCGTCGGAACGTCGTGCCCCATCGGGTTCATCGTGTGATGGCTCTTGTGGCAATGGAAGGCCCAGTCGCCGGGCTCGGTCGCCTCGAACTCGATCGCGCGCATCTGACCGACCGCGACGTCGACGGTGACCTCGGGCCAGCGCGAAGCGGGCGGCGTCCATCCGCCGTCGGTGCCGGTGACGACGAACTCGTGCCCGTGCAGATGGATCGGGTGGTTGGTCATCGTCAGATTGCCGATGCGGATGCGAACGCGGTCGCCGAGCCGCACCGGCAGCGCATCGATGCCCGGAAAGCTGCGCGAATTCCAAGTCCACAGGTTGAAGTCGAGCATCGTGTTGATCTTCGGCGTGTAGGCTCCGGGCTCGATGTCGTAGGCGTTCAGCAGAAAGCAGAAGTCGCGGTCGACGTCGGCGTAGCCAGGCGTGCGCTTCGGATCCCGCGGATGCGTGACCCAGAAGCCCATCATGCCCATCGCCATCTGCACCATCTCGTCGGCGTGCGGGTGGTACATGAAGGTGCCCGGGCGGCGCGCCTGGAATTCGTAGACGAAGGTCTGTCCCGGCTTGATCTGCGGCTGCGTCAGACCGCCCACACCGTCCATGCCGTTGGGCAGCCGCTGGCCGTGCCAGTGGATCGACGTGTGCTCGGGCAGCCGGTTGGTGACGAAGATGCGGACCTTGTCGCCTTCGACGACCTCGATCGTCGGCCCGGGCGACTGACCGTTGTAGCCCCACAGATGCGCCTTCATGCCGGGCGCGATCTCGCGCACGACCGGCTCGGCGACGAGATGAAATTCCTTCCAGCCGTCCTTCATCCGGAACGGCAGCGTCCAACCGTTGAGCGTGACGACCGGGTTGTAGGGGCGGCCGGCGCTCGGATGGAGCGGCGGCGCCGTCGTCGCGCCGGGGGCGACCGGCGCCTCGGGCACTGCGCCCAGCGCTGCGCGGCTTACGCCGGCCGCGCCGAGCAGCACGCCGGCGCCCGCAAGGAAATTGCGTCTTGACATCATCGGATCCTCGTTGCGATTCAGTGCGGCCGCTCGGGCGCGCCGGTGGCGGTCGCTCGCATCTCGATCGCCGGCGCGGCCAGCGGATGGCCGAGCAGCGCGGCCTGCAGCGCGGCGTCGGCGAGCCAGAAGTCGCGCTGCGCCTCGATCGACTGGATCACCGAGCCGATCTGCTCGCGCGCGTCGGCGAGCAGCTCGAACACGCCGATCAGCATGCCGTTGTACTTCAGCAGCATCTCGTCGGCGATGCGCTTGCGCAGCGGCACGATCTCGTCGCGCCAGTGGCGCGCGAGGTCGTACGCGGTACGGTACGCGCCGTAAGTCTCGCGCAACCGCGATTGCGCATCGACCGCCACCTGCGCGGTGCGGTACAGGGCTGCCATGTAGACCGACTGCGCCTCGGCACGGCGCGCGTCGCCGAAGTCGGCGAGCGGCAACGGAAGCTCGATCTCGAAGCCGCGCTGTGTGGCTTTGCCGGTTTCGCTGTTGCGCTGGACGTTCAGATGCAGGGCGTCGACGACGCTCGTCGCACGCGCAAGCCCCAGGCTGCGCGCGGTGAAGTCGAGTTCCGCGCGCGCCAGCCGCACGTCCAGCCGCTCGTCGAACGCGCGGCGCGCGACCTCGGCTTCGTCGCGCGGCGCTGGCGGCAGATCGGGCAGCCGATCCGGCAGCTTCAGCCGCGCGGCTTGCGCAGCGTCGAGCCCGAGGGCGCGGACGAGCGCTTCGCGCGCTGCGGCCGCGTTTGCCTGTGCGCGCGCGAACTGCGCGGCGGCGTCGGCGTAGAAGGCCTGTTCGCGGGCACGCTGCAGGCGGCTGAAGTTGCCGACCGCCTGCATCCGTCGCGCCAGCTCGGCGCTCGCCTCGGCCGCGCGCATGACCTGCTCGAAGTACGCGAGCGACTCCTGCGCCGCGACCGCGCGCACCCAGGCGGCGCGCGCCTCGGTCGCCGCGGCGAGTACGCCGGCCGCGGACTGCAGCCGGAGCTGTCGCTGCCTGTGCTCGGCCGCGCGCGTTCGAGCGGGAAGTGCGAGCAGGTCCAGCAGCGAAAAACTCAGACTGCGGCCGATGTCACGCTCGATCGCGCCGTCGTCGTTGCGCGTGAGCCGTTCGAACGCGAATACCGGATTCGGCAGCCGCGCCGACTGCGTCGCCGCGGCCGAAGCCGCATCGGCCTGCGCCAGCAAGGTTTGCAGCGCCGGACTGTACGCGAGCGCGATGCGCACGGCGTCGTCGGCCGACAGCGGCGCATCGAGCAGCCGCTCGACGGTGGCGGCCGCCTCGCGGCGCGCGTCGTCCGTCGCAAGCCGCGCCACTTTTGCGCCGAGCGCCTCTTGCGAAAAGGCATCCAGTTGCGCGCGGTCGTCCTCGATCGAAAGCGTCGCGCAGCCTGCGAGCAGCACCGCGGCTGCGGCGATGAAATGGATCGTGCGCTTCACCGTTTGCCTCCGTGATGGGCGCCGTGCGGGTCGGGTTCGGATGGCGCGGCCGGCTTCGTCGGCGTTCCGGGTGCCGGCTTGCGCAGTGCCTGATAGGCCTCGCGGCTGTACGCCTGCCAGCCGCCGATGCGCTGCACCGTCTCGTTGGCTTCGCGCCACGAAGCGACGGGCTCGTCGGCAAAGGCGCGGTAATCGCGCAGCGGCGAAACGTATTTGGGCACGGCGCCGGGGGCCTGTCCGCGCGCGGCCGCACCGGCGGTCGGGACTTGCGCGAAGGCGGCGGAACACGCGACGGCGAGTGTCACCGCACAGAGCGATCGGGATCGAGACATCGAAATCCTCGATTCGAAAAGAGTTGCGCGGCCCGGTGCGGGCCTGGCGCAGGGATACCGCGGGGTCGGCCGCGGCGCGGGAATGGGAACTACGCGCGCCGGGTTGGCGGCGGCGAAGGCACGTCGAGCACGACCGAAACGAAGTTTGCGGCGAACGTGTCCGGCGCGCGCGGTGCGGATCGCTCGGGTTCGAACGTCGCCGGCGACTGTGCGACGAACGCCATGCCTAGATGCGGGCAGGCATGCTCGTGCAACGTCTCGCGGTCGGCCGGCACTTCGGCCGCGTGCGCGCCGCAATCGTCGTGCTTCTGAGCGACGGTTGTCTGCGCCGCTGCGTGCGCAGGAACGTGCGCGTGCTCGGGCGCGCCGACGATCGGAACGACACCGGCCGCCACCGCTTTCAGCGGCAGCACGAGCGCGAGCACGATGAGCAGCAGACGACGCATGTGCGGAGTCTAGCGGGAGCGCCTTGGCGATGACCATTGCGGGCGGCGTTCCGTACCGCGCGGCCGACGGGGGCTAGACTCGGCCGCATGGACGACGCGCTCCGTACCGTGTTGATCGCCGCGACGTTGGCTGCAGGCGATGCCGTCGCGGCCGACGACGCGTTTCGCTTCTCGATCGCGCCAGGCAAGTTCGACGAACACTGCCTGCAGATCGAAGCGGGGCGAACGATCGCGTACCGCTTCGACGCGAGCGCGCCGGTCGACTTCAACATCCACTACCACCGCGGCAACGACGTGATCTATCCGGTCAAACGCGAAGCGACGCGGCAGCTCGCGTCGACGTTCCGCGCCGAGTCGACCGACGACTACTGCCTGATGTGGGAGAACAGGGGCGCGGTGGCCGCGACGGTCGAGGGGCGCGTCGACCGGCGCTGAATCACCTGGATCGCGGCCACGGAAGCAGTGTGCCGGCGATCGCGAAGCAGACCGCCAGCGGAAGCGCGTCCTGCGCGCTCGTCGCGAGCGGCTCCACGCCCAGCGCCGGCGCGCGTGCGCCCGCGGCGAGCGGGGGATGCGGCGACACGTTGGGCGCCGCCATCCCAAAAGCACGCGGCGGGCTTCACGCGCGAGCGGATCAGGCACTGGCGGCAAGAGGATTGAGCGCGACCCGACCTCGTGACATTGCCACCCGGCATTTCGATTTCGACGTTCCGACCGCAGGGTCCGTCATCCCGACCCCGGCCCTGAGCCGGGGCAGGGATCTCGGCATCGGCACCGGCTGAGATTCCTCGCCTCCGGCTCGGATTGACGAGCGGTGTGGGCAACAAAACGTCGGCCAGGTGGCAGGTGTCACGAAGATTCGTAAGGCTCGATCGAGGGGTACCGCCCGACGACCCGTCGACGACCGTCGAGCACATGAATGCCAGGGCGCCGGCGTCGAGCGGCGCGTCGCACCTCCTACACTGCCGGGGGCGATCGCATATGCACGGGCTCGAATGCGGACGACTGGACCGGTCGAAGTCGAATTGAAGCTCGCCGCCACGGCGAGCGAGTTGCCGCGTCTGCGTCGCCGTCTCGACCGGTTCGGCGCGCCGCTACGCACGCACGTTGAGACGATCTATTACGACACGCCCGACGGCCTGCTCTCGGCCAACGGCTTCGCGCTTCGGTTGCGGCGCGTTGGCGAGCGTTGGGTACAAACGCTGAAGTCGGAGGCGGAAGCGGCAGCGCTCGCGCGACGCGGCGAGTGGGAGTGGCCGCTGGCGCGGCCCGTCGTCGACCGTGCGCGTCTGGCCGGCACGCCGCTCGCGCCGCTGCTCGCCGCTCATCCGCGCGCGCGCCTGGTCGAGCGCTTTCGCACCCGCTTCGTCCGTCACGCGTGGACTGTCGAGGACAACGGCGCCCGCGTCGAGCTGGCGCTCGACGAAGGCGAGATCCTCGCCGGTGGCCGCCGCGAAGCGATACGCGAACTGGAACTCGAGTTGAAAGCCGGACGTGCGCAAGCACTGCCGGCGCTGGCATTACGCATCGCCCGCGCGGCGCGCGGCCGATCGCTCGCGCTGCTGCCGTACGGCGAGTCCAAGGCGCGGCGCGGGCAGCGGCTCGCCGCGGGCGCCGCGCCGCAACCCGTGAAGGCGAACGCGCAGCGCATTTGCGCCGACCTGCGCGCCGACGACAGCGCGGCGGCGGCGCTGCGGCGAGTGGTCGGCCGCGCGACCGAGGTGCTGCTCGCCAACGCGCACGGTGCGCTGGCGCACGACGATCCGGAATTCGTGCATCAGGCGCGGGTGGCGCTGCGGCGCATGCGCTCCGCGGTTCGGTTGCTGCGCCGGCAGGTGCAGTTTCCGGCGGCTCTGAAGGCGGATCTTCGCTGGATCGCGCGCGCGCTCGGCGCAGCGCGCGACTGGGACGTGCTGGCCGCCGAACTGCTGCCGGCGTTCGAGGCTTCGCTCGGAACGGGCCTCGCGGCGGCATTCGAACGGCTGCGTGCCCAGGCGGAGCAACGGCGCAGGCGGGCGCGCGACGAGGCGCGCGCAGCGCTCGCATCGGCTCGCTTTGCGCTTGCGGCGCTCGCACTGCTCGAGTGGTCGGCCGCGCCACCGGGCGACGGGCCGATGCTGCGAACGGTCGCGCCGAAGCTGCTGCAACGGCAACGTGCGCGCCTGTTCGACGCGGCGCAGGGCTTCGCCGGGCTGTCCGCGGAAAAGCAGCATCGCGTGCGCGTCCTGGCCAAACGGCTGCGCTACGCGCTCGATTTTTTCGCGGCGGCACTGCCTGGACGTGCGGTCGCCGCCTACGCCAAAGAACTCGCCGCGCTGCAGGACGAGCTGGGTGCCGTCAACGACGTCGCCGTCGCGCGAGCGCGGCTGCGTGGGCTTGCGCGCTCCGGCGCCCTGCGCGACGCGCTCGATGCCTGGGCGGCGCGCATGCGCCGCGCCCACGCGATGGCCGCCGAGCGCCGGCTCGCGCGTCTGCGCCGGCGACCGGTGCCGTGGCGGCGCGATACCTGAATTCGGCGAAACGCAGTCCGCGCGGCGGTGCGCCGCACCCGCACGACCGTGTGACGAAAGTCACGCAACGCGGCGACGCCGGCGGAAATCGAGCCGCCCGGAGGGCCGGGCGCTTGAATACCATACCCCCCACGGTATATGCTGCGCGCCGTCGAACGCATTTCGGACGGAACGGAACCAGCCATGCAGCACAGAACCATCGCGGCGGCGACCGCTGCGGCGATCGCCCTGACGGGCGCACTCGCTGCCGGCCTGCTCGCCGCACAGGACAAACCGGCGCCCAATGCCCCCGCCCGACCGCCTGCCGCAAGCGCGGCGCAGGCCGTGCAGGTGCAACTGCGTGCCGTCGAGGACTACTACGCGGCCGACGCCGTCGTCGAAGCGGTGCGCCAGGCGACCGTGTCGGCGCAGATCGCCGGAACGATCGTGCAGTTCTACGTGGACGCGGGCGACCGCGTAAAGCGCGGGCAGCTGCTTGCGCGTATCGATACGCGCGAGACCGACGCGCAGGTCGCTGCAAGCCGGGCCGCTGTCGCGCAGGCCGAAACGGCCGTCGTGCAGGCCAGGCTCAACTACGAGCGCACGAAGCGCCTCGTCGCGCAGAACTTCGTGAGCCAGGCCGCGCTGGACAAGGCCGATGCCGACTACAAGGCCGCGCTCGCCGCGCTCGAAGCGGCGCGCGCCGGCACCGCGCAGGCAGCGACGGCTCGCAGCTTCGCCGAAATCCGCGCGCCGATCGACGGCGTCGTATCGCAACGGCTGATGGAACCCGGCGAACTTGCCACGCCGGGCCGGCCGGTGCTCGCGCTGCACGACGCCGGCGCGTTGCGCGCGGTGGGCAGCCTGCCGCAATTCGTGCTGGCACAGACCGCGAAGATCGACCGGGCCCATGTCGAACTCGCCGCGGTCGGCCGCGTCGTCGCGGCCACGCGCGTGACCGTGCTGCCGGCGGCCGATGCGCGGCTGCTGTCGACGCTGATTCGCGCCGAGCTTCCGGCCGACGTGCCGGCCGGCGTCGTGCCGGGCACCGCAGCCAAGATCCGCGTGCCGCTCGGAACGACGAACAGGCTCGTGATGCCCGCGGCCGCGCTGATCCGCCGCGGCGAGCTCACCGCCGTCCACGTGATCGGCCCCGACGGCGCGCCGCAGCTTCGCCAGGTGCGCGTCGGACAGACGTTCGACGGCGACGTCGTCGAAGTGCTCGCCGGACTGGCCGCCGGCGAGCGCGTGCAACCGAACCCGCTGGTGGCCGCGCGATGAAGCCCGCCGACACCGCAGCGCTGGGCGTCTCCGGGCGCATCGCGCGCGCCTTCCTGACGTCGCAGATCACGCCGCTGCTCGCGCTGGTCGGCCTGCTGATGGGCGTGTTCGCGCTGCTGGTCACGCCGAAGGAGGAAGAGCCGCAGATCAACGTGACGATGGCCAACGTCTTCATCCCGTTTCCCGGCGCGACGAGCGAAGACGTGCACAACCTGGTCACGGTACCGGCGGAGCAGGTCGTCTCGCAGATCACCGGCATCGAGCACGTGTACTCGGTCACGCGCCCGGGCCTGGCGGTGCTGACGGTGCAGTTCAAGGTCGGCGAGGACCGCATCGCTGCGCTGGTGCGACTGCACGACACGCTGCTCGCCAACCGCGACTGGGTGCCCGCGCATCTGGGCGTGGGCGAGTTCATCGTCAAGCCGAAGGGCATCGACGACGTGCCGATCGTGACGCTGACGATGTCCTCGACGCGTCCCGAGGCGTCCGCGGAGAGTCTGGCCAAGATCGCGCATGCGATGGAGATCGAACTGAAGCGCGTGCCCGGAACGCGCGAAGTGACGACCTTCGGCGGGCCCGATCAGGTCGTTCGCGTCACCCTCGACCCCGAGCGGCTCGCCGCGCAGCGGGTCACGGTCACCGACATCGAGCGTGCGCTGCGTGCGACCAACGCGTCGGCACCGGCCGGCAGCCTGGTGAGCGGCAACCGCACGATCGAGGTGCGCGCGGGCCAGTTCTTCGCCGGCGCGCGCGACGTCGCGCAACTGGTGGTCGGCGTGCGCGGCGAAGGCACCGATCGCCGGCCCGTGTACCTGTCCGACGTGGC
>Ga0272446_1007736_pt1 | contig 10574 bp, 8 predicted proteins | sample YNPCB0061_FD_194587 | JGI IMG/M metagenome (GOLD analysis project Ga0272446, IMG submission 194587) | Hot spring microbial mat communities from Yellowstone National Park, WY, United States - YNP-CB-006-1 | ecosystem: Environmental > Aquatic > Thermal springs > Hot (42-90C) > Sediment | place... | reverse complement strand
ATCAAACACATCTCCTTGTCTTACATCATAAAATCCCAGTTCTTTCATCGTTTTATTTTTTTGCAAAGAAACACAGAAAGCTGTATGTATGGATTTGAAAGAAATTAAGAAAAGTGAAATAAAAGGGTAAGCTATTATATCCTGAATCCCAGTTTCTTCCGAACCTTTTTTAATACACTGCCGATAACATCCCGTGCTTTGCCGGCACCTTCCAGCATAATTTTATCCAGTTCGCTGCGATCGTTCATAAGCTGTTTATATATTTCGCGCTCTTTTGAAAACTTATGTAATAGCAGTTCAAAGAGAGCCGTTTTAGCGTGTCCGTATCCATATCCGCCGGCTAAGTATTTTTCTCTCATTTCAGCGGTTTGTTCTGCTGTAGCTACTACTTTGTACAGGTTGAATACATTACAGGTATCCGGATTTTTCGGTTCTTCCAGCGGTGTGCTGTCAGTTACAATTCCCATCACGGATTTTTTTAGTTCTTTCTCTGGAAGAAAAATATTAATGGTGTTGTTGTACGATTTACTCATTTTCTGTCCATCGGTTCCGGGTATGATCATTACTTCTTCGGATACATGAGCTTCCGGAATTATAAATGTTTCACCGTATTGAAAGTTAAACGATTTTGCCAGATCGCGGGTAATTTCCAGATGCTGCAACTGGTCTTTTCCTACCGGAACAATGTTGGCATCATAACCGATGATATCTGCCGCCATTAATACCGGATAGGTAAACAAACCGGCATTGACATCACTGAGCCGGCTTGATTTATCTTTGAATGAGTGTGCATTGGCCAGCATCGGAAAAGGCGCAAAGCAGTTGAGATACCAGGTGAGTTCGGTAACTTCCGGTACATCGCTTTGCCGGTACAGGGTGTTGCGTTTGTAATCAAAACCGCAGGCAATCCAGGCAGCCGACACCGCATCGATGTTCTGCATCCGCTCTGATGCGTCTTTGATGGCCGTGAGTGAATGAAGGTCTGCAATAAATGCAAATGCTTCGTTTCCGGGTTGTTCAGAAAGACGAATCATGGGTTGTATTGCCCCCAAAACATTTCCCAGGTGTGGAATGCCGGTGCTTTGAATGCCTGTAAGTATTCGTGCCATGCTGTTAATTGTTGCCCGCAAAAATACGAGAATTGAGGTATATTTGCCCGTATGATTGAAATAGACGGAAAGATCGTTTCGCGTTATCTCTTTGAACGAAAGTTTGTATGCGATCTGAATGCCTGCAAGGGTGCATGTTGTGTGGAAGGAGACAGCGGTGCCCCGCTAGAGGACGATGAAGCTGCCATCATGGATCGGGTGTTTCAGGAAGTAAAACCATTCATGGAAATGGACGGAATTGTGGCAGTGGAAGAACAGGGCTCTTATATATTGGATGACGACGGAGACAAAGTAACCCCGCTGGTTGATAACAAGCAATGTGCTTACGTGGTATTTGAAAACGGAATTGCTCACTGTGCCATTGAAAAAGCATGGAAGGCAGGGAAAACAGATTTCAGAAAACCGGTGAGTTGTCATTTGTATCCCATTCGCATTCATAAAACCAAACAGATGGAAGCTCTGAATTACGATGAATGGAAGATCTGTGCACCGGCCTGCAGCTGCGGAGAAAAATTAGATGTACCGGTTTACCGGTTTTTAAAAGATGCTATCATCCGTAGATATGGCCCTGATTTTTATACTCAACTGGAAGAGGCTGCGAAACTTATCAAAGATTTACCTCCCGGTACTTAAAAATATTTTTCAAATTGCAAACCACAAATCGAGGCTTCTTATCGTTCTATTCACACTTTGGTGTTAATATCAACCCAAACCCCTTGTTTTTCTGAAAGCATTGTCAGTATTAAATTTTAGCAACACGTTATCAACATTAAAAACGTGTTAATAAAAGCGACTCTTTGTTAAAAATTGTGGATTGTCTTTTTGAGAATTTCCTTGAACATTTGTAGTGCAACTTTTGAGAAACAAATTTTTGTTGATTGAAGTTGCAAAAATCAGTGGATTATGTGAGCAGTTTCTGAATGCGCTTTAGCTTGCAAATTAAGGCGTACGAGGGATTGTCTCTCTTATTAATAAACTAACCAAATATATAAAAGGATTTGTATGAATGCATCAACCCCTGAACTAAAAAACGAAACTTCTGGCCTGGAGAGCGTGCTCCCGGCTAACACCCCTGTGGTGCAAGAACCTATTCTGGAAGAAAACCCCGAACGATTTGTATTGTTCCCGATCCAGCATCATGATATCTGGCAATTATACAAGAAGCAACAGGAACATTTCTGGAGAGCAGAAGAAGTAGACCTGGCCAATGACCTTACCGATTGGACCAAGCTGAACTCCAACGAACAGCATTTTATCAAGCATGTACTGGCATTTTTTGCTGCCAGCGACGGTATTGTAAATGAGAATCTGGCCGAAAACTTTGTACGTGAAGTACAGTATACCGAAGCCAAAATGTTTTACGGTTTTCAGATCATGATGGAGAACATCCATTCTGAAATGTATTCGCTTTTGATTGATACATATATTAAAGATACCAATGAAAAGAACAATCTTTTTAAAGCCATTGATACTCTGGACTGTGTTAAGAAAAAAGCACAATGGGCACTTCGTTGGATCAGCAGTCCGAGCTTTGCTGAACGGTTGATTGCTTTTTGCGCGGTGGAAGGAATATTCTTTTCCGGTTCGTTCTGTTCTATTTTCTGGCTGAAGAACCGCGGGCTAATGCCCGGACTAGCTACTTCCAATGAGTTTATTTCACGTGATGAAGGTTTCCACTGCGAATTTGCCTGTCATTTGTATAACTATCACATTAAAAATAAACTTAGTGAAGATCGCATCAAGGAAATTATTTGCGATGCAGTGGAAATTGAAAAAGAGTTTGTTACTGATGCATTACCCGTAGAACTCATTGGTATGAACAGCACCCTGATGAGTCAGTACATTGAATTTGTGGCCGATCACTGGCTAAGTATTTTGGGTTGCAAGAAAGTGTACAACGTAGAAAACCCCTTCGCCTTTATGGATTACATCTCTCTGTTGGGTAAAACCAACTTCTTCGAGAAGCGTGTGAGTGAATATAAAAAGGCCGAACTTAATGTATCAGAATTTTCAACTGACGAAGACTTTTAATACCAACCTTGAATACAATTACTAACTCTTTTAAGTTCTTGACAATATGTCTGAAATGTATGTAATAAAGCGCGACGGACGCAAAGAATCCGTTAAGTTCGACAAGATCACAGCACGTTTGAATAAATTATCTTATGGCCTTGATCGAACTTTTGTAGATCCGGTGAAAGTTGCACAGCGGGTAGTTACCGGTGTATATCGTGGGGTAAAAACTACCGACCTTGATAATCTGGCAGCTCAGGAAGCCGCAGCCATGTCTGTAATACATCCGGATTATGCCTTGTTAGCTTCCCGTATTGCCGTTTCTAATCTCCATAAGAATACGGAAAAATCCTTTTCACGTACGATGGAGAAACTCTATAACTACATGGATCCCAAAACCGGAGAGCGTGCTTCATTGCTGGCAGAAGATGTGTACGAAATCATTGCAGCCAATGCGGAACTGCTGGATTCAACCATTATCTATGACCGGGATTATAATTTTGATTATTTCGGTTTCAAAACACTCGAAAAATCATATTTGCTGAAGATTGACGGTAAAATTGCGGAGCGTCCGCAGCACATGTATATGCGTGTTGCCGTTGGTATTCACAAAGACGATATCAATGCTGTGATAGAGACGTATCACCTGTTATCCGAAGGTTGGTTTACCCATGCTACACCTACTCTTTACAATGCCGGAACACCCAAGCCGCAGATGTCATCCTGCTTCCTGCTTACCATGAAGGAAGACAGTATTGAAGGTATTTATGATACATTGAAGCAGTGCGCAAAAATATCTCAGTCTGCCGGCGGTATTGGACTTGCCATCCACGATATCCGCGCTAAGGGTTCGTACATCAAGGGAACCAACGGAACTTCCAACGGAATTGTTCCTATGCTTCGTGTATTCAATGATACAGCTCGCTATGTAGATCAGGGAGGAGGAAAGCGCAAAGGCTCTTTTGCCGTGTACCTGGAGCCCTGGCATGATGACATTATTGAGTTCCTCGACCTGAAGAAAAATACCGGAGCCGAGGAACTCAGAGCACGCGACCTGTTTTTGGCGTTGTGGATTCCTGACCTTTTCATGAAGCGTGTAGATGAAGACGGAGAATGGTCTTTGTTTTGCCCCAATGAGGCGCCTGGCTTGCCGGATTGCTATGGTGAAGAATTTGAGGCTCTCTACACCAAGTATGAAGAAGAAGGACGCTACCGCCGCAAAATGAAAGCTCGTGATCTTTGGGCGAGGATTATTGAGGCGCAGATTGAAACAGGTGTACCCTATATGCTCTATAAGGATCATGCCAATCGCAAATCGAACCAAAAAAATCTCGGAACTATTCGCAGCAGTAACCTCTGTACAGAAATTATTGAGTACACTGCTCCCGATGAAGTAGCCGTGTGTAACCTGGCATCTATTGCATTGCCTAAGTACGTGATTGACGGTAAATTTGATCATCAGCGTCTTTTTGAAGTAACATATTCTGCTACCAAAAACCTGAACAAGATCATTGACCGCAATTATTATCCGGTAAAAGAAGCCCGCTACTCCAACCTGCGTCACCGTCCTATTGGTTTGGGTGTACAGGGTCTGGCCGACACGTTTGTAAAACTTCGTCTTCCGTTTGATTCGGATGAAGCCAAGCAGCTCAATAAAGATATTTTTGAAACAATCTATTATGCAGCGCTTACTGCTTCAAAAGACCTGGCCAAGGAGCATGGACCGTATGAAACTTTCCAAGGTTCTCCGATTTCACAGGGAATCTTCCAGTTTGATATGTGGGGGGTAAAACCTTCCAACCGCTGGGAATGGGATATCCTGCGTGATGAAATCATGCAGCACGGTGTAAGAAATTCCCTGTTGCTTGCACCGATGCCAACGGCTTCTACTGCCCAGATACTCGGAAACAACGAATGTTTTGAACCATTCACATCCAACATGTACATGCGTCGCGTTCTCTCCGGAGAATTCCCTGTAGTGAACAAGTATCTGCTGAAAGACTTGGTAGAACTGGGATTGTGGAACAACGAAATGAAGCAGAAAATCATGGCTCATAACGGATCTATTCAGAACATTCCGGAGATTCCGGATAACCTGAAGGCGATCTACAAAACGGTTTGGGAAATCAAGCAGAAAGATTTAATTGACATGGCTGCTGATCGCGGAGCTTTTATTGATCAAAGCCAGTCGCTGAACATCTTTATGGAAAACCCAACGTATGCCAAGATGACCTCCATGCACTTCTATGCATGGCGCAAAGGGCTCAAGACCGGTATGTATTACCTGCGTACCAAAACGGTATCTGCTCATAAATTTACTGTTGACCACAACCTGATAACACAAGTTGAGTCGGATACCAAGTCAGCGGCAGCATCCTACAATCAGGCTGCGCCGGCCAAGATTGATGAGTTCATGGTAAATGAGCAGGTGCAGAAAGAGCTGCAGTGTTCGCTCGACAACCCCGAAGGTTGCGAAATGTGCGGCAGCTAATCACAGCATTTATACAGAAATCCCGGTTTATGCCGGGATTTTTTGTTTTATTAATATCTATTGATTTATGAAAAAGATACTATTACTAGGTTCCGGTGAATTAGGAAAAGAATTTGTAATTGCAGCAAAACGACTTGGACAATATGTTATTGCCGCCGATTCGTACGAAGGTGCACCCGCCATGCAGGTGGCCGATGCGTTCGAAGTGTTTAACATGCTTGATGGAGCAGCCCTCGATGCCACAGTAAATAAGCATCAACCGGATATCATCGTGCCTGAAATTGAAGCCATTCGAACAGAGCGGTTTTATGATTATGAGAAAAACGGAATACAGATTGTACCCAGTGCCAGGGCAGCCAACTTTACCATGAACCGAAAAGCCATCCGTGATCTGGCTGCTCAAGAGCTGGGATTAAAAACAGCCCGTTACGCATATGCCACCTCCGAAGAAGAGCTGGCAGCAGCTGTTCATCAGCTGGGCATTCCCTGTGTGGTAAAACCGCTGATGTCCTCTTCGGGTAAAGGACAGTCGGTTATTAAATTGCCGGAGGATATTTCAAAAGCCTGGAACTATGCCGTTGAAGGGAGCAGGGGTGATATCATAGAAGTGATTGTTGAAGAATTTATCCATTTTCATACCGAGATCACACTGCTTACGGTTACACAGCAAAACGGGCCTACCTTGTTTTGTCCGCCCATCGGCCATCGTCAGGAGCGCGGCGATTATCAGGAAAGTTGGCAGCCTGCCTTTCTTTCGGATGAACACTTGCAGGAAGCACAACGCATGGCAGACAAAGTAACCCGTGCTTTAACCGGTGCCGGAATCTGGGGTGTAGAATTTTTCCTGTCGGATGACGGCGTGTATTTTTCTGAATTGTCACCGCGTCCGCATGATACGGGCATGGTAACGCTGGCAGGCACACAAAATTTCTCCGAATTTGAATTGCATGCCCGGGCTGTACTTGGGTTTCCGATACCTGAAATTACGTTGGAACGTATAGGTGCCAGCGCGGTGGTGCTGGCTCATGATACCGGAATCCATCCTGTTTTTTCGGGTATAGCCGAAGCGCTGAAATTATCTAAAACCGATGTGAGAATTTTTGGTAAACCTTCCACTCGTCCATATCGTCGCATGGCGGTAGCCCTGGCCTATGATTATCCGGGCAACGATGTAAAAAAAGTAACTCAAAAAGCCATCGATACGGCTGCGAAGATTCGTGTGCATGCGTTACCGATTAAACATTAATTTGATAGAATCTTAATTAATAAAAATCAGTATTAGCTGATATCTTTCCTATCTTTCGTATATGAACGGAACAGATTCAGTTGAATACTAAGGCATTATCAAATTCATCAATTACAAATCGAAATTTGAATTTGTGATTCGTGATGAAGACTTATCGGAGTATTATTTCAAAACCCGTGATGTGCCCGGCAGGCTGGAATGCCCTTGACAAAGTTTCTTTTCGGTTAAAAGAAGCTAAAAAGGGAACGGAAGCCTATGATTTGAAAAAAGTCTGATTCCGTTTCTCAGGCTTTTACCCGCAGTTTATCAAGAATGATGGTTCCTTTTTCTTTGGCCTCCTGCAGCGTGGGTGCCAAAATGGTAACATGCCCCATTTTTCTGAAATCTTTGGTGGTAGATTTACCGTACAGGTGAATGTACACTCCGGGCATTCTTACTACTTCTTCCAGGGAATGATAAACCGGTTTGCCGCTGTATCCTTTTTCTCCCAGCAAATTTACCATTACTGAAGGCAGGATGGTTTCAGTATTTCCAGGAGGAAGTCCGGTAATTGACCGCAGGTGTTGTTCATACTGTGACGTGAAATTTGCTTCAATGGTATGGTGGCCGCTGTTATGCGGACGCGGTGCCATTTCGTTTACCCAGATATCTCCGTTTTTCAGGTAAAACATTTCCACTGCCAAAATGCCGGTCATTTGCAGGGCTTTCATGATCTTTACTGCCAGGCTTCGGGCTTCCTGCTGTTTTTGTTCGGGCAGGGTAGAAGGTGCAAACAGAAACTGCACCATGTTCGATTCTGGGTTGAACTCCATTTCTACAACAGGAAATGTAGCAATCTCTCCTTCGGTATTTCTGGAAACAATAACCGAGATTTCCTTTTCAATATCAGCCATGGCCTCCAGTACCGAAGGCTTGTCAAATGCATGTTCCAGATTATCGGTTGCAGTTATTTTTCTCACTCCGTATCCGTCGTATCCACCGGTTCTCAGTTTCTGAAAAAACGGAGTTTCCATGCCTGCATTCGGTATTTCCTGTTTGTTTTCAATAAGTACAAACGGTGCCGTTGGAATCTGATGGTTTTGATAAAATTGTTTTTGCAGGCCTTTGTCTTTGATCAGTTTCAGCACTCGGGGTTCGGGAAAAACCTGTACGCCTTCTTTTTCCAGTGCTTCTAGGGCATCAGCATTTACATCTTCAAATTCTATAGTAACAATGTCTTTATCTTTTCCAAATGCATACACCGCATCAAAATCCCTGAAGTCGCCGTGTGCAAACTCATGGGTGAGATATCGGCAGGGCGCTTCTTCCGATGGATCCATCACCGCAATTTTTAAGTCCAGGTTGGTTGCCTCCTGCAACAGCATACGACCCAGCTGACCGCCACCCAGCAGCCCGATTTTTAAATCCTGCAGTCTTTTCTTCATGCATCAAAGGTAGTTTTCCCCCGGTTAAAACAAAAGCTGATTTAAAGCCTTTGTAAATTTGTAATTTCGTGTTGTTACAACTGATTTATGTTTCGATTAAAATTACCTACTGACCCGCGATGGGCTACCATTGCAGAACAGCATGTGGAAGAAATTCTCACGGATCATGCATACTGCGAACAGAAAGCTGCCTCTACTGCTATTTCGTTGATTGTAAATTTCCCAGAATATCCGGAGTTGGTTAACAAAATGGCTGAATTGGCTCAGGAAGAAATGGAACACTTTAAACGGGTACATGATTTTATCATCAGCAGGGGTTATACCTTAGGAAAGGAACGCAAAGACTCGTATGTAAATGATTTGATGAAATTTGTCAGAAAAGGACATCATGATAAAAAAATACGACTGATAGATCAGTTACTTTTTGCAGCCATGATAGAAGCTAGAAGCTGTGAACGCTTTAAGGTGTTATCAGAAAATATTAACGACAAAGAATTAGCTGATTTTTACCGCGAACTAATGGAAAGTGAAGCCGGTCATTATACCCTGTTTATTGGCCTGGCCCGATCGTTGGCACCCCGCGAAGAGGTGGATGCCCGTTGGGAAGAATTTCTGGAATATGAAGCCCGAGTGATTGCCGGATACGGAAACAAAGAAACCATTCACGGTTAACCAAATAAATAATTACATTTGTGTTAACATAAAAATCATGTCTATGAATAAAATTTACACTTTTCTATTGGCATTGATGCTTAGCTATACTGCTAATGCTCAGTTGAGTACCTTGTTTTCAGAAGATTTTGAAGATAACTCACAGTTGGGTTATATTCAAGAAGACATCCCGCCTGGAATATTGAACGATCAATATGCCTACATTTACGATGAAGATCAACTACCTGATGGAAGCTCAGGTAACCGTCCCGGTGTTTGGTTTTTGTCCTATGGGTTTGCGGATGTAGATTCTAACTCTGTGGTGTTTGCCAGTAACTCATGGACCAATAATCCTACTCAGCCTGTGAAAAACTGGTTTATTCTTCCGGCTATTCAGATTACTGATGGTCCTACAGCTGTATTGAGATGGAAATCAGCACCGTATCAAACACCCTATTATCTCGACGGATACAAGGTGTTGATCTCAACTACTACCAATGCAATTGAATCGTTTACAGACACCGTGTTTGTTGCCGCTGAATATATTTCTGGTGCTGCAAGTTTGGGTGGAAATTTTTCTGCTTATACTTTTTCACCTGGGTTTATTCATGGGTTAGATGGCACTTATGTAGAATTTAACCCCGGAGGGGATGGTGATGTTTCAACGGATTCTCCCGGTGATACAGCTCGTATGAAAGGGGTACTTCGTGAATTTACCGTATCGCTTTCCAACTACGATAATCAAAAAATTTACATTGCCTTCTTGCATCAATCCATTGATGATAATTTATTATCCATTGATGATATTTTCGTAGAAGAGGTAACAGATATTTTCTTTAGTCTGGAAGATCAGCAGTCCGGAATTTCAGTGAGTATGTATCCTAATCCTGCCAACCAGTATGTAAATATTGCGTATGACGCAAACACCATTTCTCCGCTTACAGTAGAAATTATGGATCAGGCCGGTAAAGTAATTGTTACACAAAAAACATCACCGTTTACCCAAATTAATACAGAGGGTCTGGCTAGCGGTGTTTATCTGGTACGATTAACAGGAATTCAGGGTTCTGTGGTGAAAAAACTAATCGTTCAGCATTAATAAAAATCATTCTGATTACAAAAGGCTTGCATTGGCAAGCCTTTTGTTTTTAAAGCAGTATGAAGCCTATAATAACCATCCTTTTTATATTATTTGCAGGAGCCAACTTGTCGGCGCAAATTCAGTATCCTGAAAAGCGTTGGTTTATTTTTGCACAAGATACCTTGCCTTATTTGTTTCATGCTCCTGCCGGTAATTCAGAAAAATATCCGCTGGTGATCTGGTTGCATGGTAAAGGAGAACGCGGAAAAAATAACCAGTCGCAGTTTCAGAACGGAGCAGAAATTTTACTTGATTCTATGCAATCAAACCTGGCTTACCAAGGCTACCTGGTAATACCTCAATGCAATTCAAATACCACCTGGAGTTATTACGATAAAAATCAACCTCGCATCAAAATGACAGATGACGCTCCACGCATTCAACATACATTGATGGCTTTAATTCAAGATATTTTACAACAAGAGCGGGTGGATCGTCAACGTATTTATTTATTCGGGATATCCATGGGCGGATTTGGAGTATGGGACCTCGCTATGCG
>Ga0272446_1007735_pt1 | contig 10575 bp, 11 predicted proteins | sample YNPCB0061_FD_194587 | JGI IMG/M metagenome (GOLD analysis project Ga0272446, IMG submission 194587) | Hot spring microbial mat communities from Yellowstone National Park, WY, United States - YNP-CB-006-1 | ecosystem: Environmental > Aquatic > Thermal springs > Hot (42-90C) > Sediment | place... | reverse complement strand
CGACATCGAGCTCGGCTGGGGTCGGGTAAAGCTGACCGTCTACACCCACAAGATCGACGGTCTCCACGAGGCCGACTTCGTCTTCGCGGCGAAGGTCGATGCGCTCGTCGACGAGACGGGCTGACGCACGGGGGCCCCAGGAGCAGCGGCTTCGCGGGGTGGGCCCCGCGGGCAGGCGCCGCGACGGCGGACGTTGGACCGGCAAGCGTCCCGACCACGGCGGGGTATCCTGGGCCCGCACCGGAAGGGAGGGCAGTAGCGACGGCAGCCAGGGACCGCCCGCGCCGAACGGGCGTCTGGCTCCTGGCCATGGGCTCGCTCCTGGCGAGCCTTTCGTTTTTCGTCCTGCGCCTCGTCGCCCCGTCGGACGGCGCCGTCGTCGCCTTTTACGCCGATGCCTGGACCTTCGACGGCGTTCGGATCGACCCGCTCCACTCGCAGCCCGGGGGGCTCCGCCCGGGCGACGTCGTCGTCGCCATCGACGGGCGCCCGCTCGGGTCATGGCTCGACGGGGTCGTCGCATCGGCCCTCGATCCATCCGTGCCGCGTAACCACCCCCGCTCCTACACCGTCGAGCGCGGCGGGGAGACCGTGACGGTGCCCGTGGAGCTGGCTCGGCACGACCCGACCGGCACCCTCGTCGCCAACTGGAGCGTCCTCCTGTTTACGCTCGTCCTCCAGCTCGTCGCTGCCTGGGCGCTCATGCGGCGGCCCGAGGCCTCGGCCGCGGTCGCCCTCGTCGTGGCCGCGTGCGGCGTCACCGGCAGCACCCTGCCCTGGCTCCTCGGTGTCCAGGTGAGCGACCTATGCGCCGGCTGGCCGTTTCTCCTCCACGCCCTTACCGCAGGAGGTCTGTACATGCTCCTCTGGCCGGCCGGCGCCCTCCACCTTCCCCTCGCCCTGTCGGCCGGGCCGCGGGGGCCCGGTCGGCGGGCCCTCGCCCTCGCGTACGGCGTGCCCCTTGGCGGCTACCTCGCCGCCCTCGTCGTCTCGCGTCTCGTCACCTCCTCGTCGACGGCCTGGGTCGGGAGCTGGGCGACCCTTCAGCCGCTCGTGATCATCCCGACCGTGGTCGGGGGGCTCGGCCTGACGGCCCGCGGCTTCCGGACCGCCGGTCCTGCGGCGCGGCGTCAGCTCCGATGGGCCCTGGTCGGGGGTGGGTTCGCCTCCTTCGTCGGGCTCCTCCTCTTCTTCGCCCCGCAGCTCGTCACGGGCCGACCGATCCTTCCGTGGAGCGCCGTCGGGCTGATCGCGCTCCCGCTGCCGCTCGGGATGGCGCTCGCGGTCGTGCGGCACGGCCTCCTCGACATCGAGGTCGTGCTCAACCGCTCGCTCGTCTATGGCTCGCTGACCCTCCTGATCGTCGGCATCCATGCGTCGGTCCTGGCGACCCTCGGGCACGTTCTCGCCGCTCAAGCGGGCTTCCAAGCCACCCTCCTGGCGACGGGCATCGCCGCCATCGTGGCGCAGCCCGCCCGCGATTTCCTCCAACGCACGGTGAACCGGCTGATGTACGGCCATCGGGACGAGCCGTTCGTGGCGCTGGCTCGCCTGGGTGAGCGCCTCGAGTCGAGCCTCCAGCCGGACGCCGTCCTGCCGGCGATCGCCGCCGCGGTAGGGAGCGCCGTGCGGGCACCGTACGCGGCGATCGAGCTGCTCCGCGACGGCGCCCTCGGACCGGCGGCGGCCACCGGGGTTCCCACGGGCCAGCTCCTCGTCCTGCCGCTCCACCACGGCGGCGACGCGATCGGCCGGCTCCTCGTGGCACCCCGCGGACCGGGCGAAACGTTCGGACCCGCCGATCGGCGCCTGCTCGATGACCTTGCCCGCCAGGCCAGCGTCGCTGCTCGGGCGATTGGCCTGGCTGAGGACCTGCGGCGGGCGCGCCGGCGTCTCGTCACGGCCCGCGAGGAGGAGCGGCGTCGGCTCCGGCGGGAGCTCCGCGCCGGCCCCGAGCGGGCGCTGGCCGGGCTCGACGAACGACTCGTCGCTGCTCGCCTCGCGCTGCCCCGCGAACCAGAGCGAGCGCAGTCGCTGATCGAGGAAGGCCAACGGGTGACGCGGGAGGCGATCAGCGACATCCGATGGGTCGTCCGCGCCCTTCGCCCGCCTGCGCTCGACGAACTCGGCCTTGTCGGCGCCATCCGCCTGGGGACGGCTCGGGAAGGGAAGGTGGGTGAGGCGAGCGTGACCGTCGAGGCGCCCGAGCCGCTGCCCGAGCTGCCGGCCGCCGTCGAGGTCGCCGCCTATCGCCTCGCCCTCGAGGCCGTCGCGGACGCGCTGTCCCGGATCGGCACCCGACACTGCCGGGTGCGAGTGGAGGGCGAAAACTGGCTCGCGGTCGTCATCAGCCGTGACGTCCGTGTCGACGGGAAAGGGGTCGTCGAACGGGGAGGCGAACGGGGAGGCGAACGCCAAGGCGGGGGGCGAGGCCGGCTCCGGGGTCCGGCGGACGGCGGCGCTCCTGGTGGCGTTGCCGAGGACTGGCCGGGAAGCGCGCTCCTCGCCTCCCTGCGCAACCGAGCCGCGGAGCTGGGCGGCACGGTCGAGGTCGAGCACGAGCGAGGGCAGGCCCGCCTCGTTGCTCGGCTGCCGGTGTCGGTGGGATGACGAGCTCGCTGGCCCGGAACCCCCGGACCCACCTACGGGAGCTCCTGGGCGAGGCGGCGGTCCACGTCGCCCTCGCCAGCTGCGTCGTCGCGACGTACGTCCTGACCGTGACGCTGGCCGGCTTCGTCGTACCGCAGCGGGCGAGCTTCGCCGTCTCGCTCCTCGCTGCGGGCCTCGTCGCCATCCTCGTCCAACCCCTTCGCGCCCGGCTGCGGTCTGGGGTCGATCGGCTGCTGTATGGGCAGCGCGATGACCCGTATGCCGTCGTCTCGCAGCTCGGCGAGCGCCTCCAGGCGACGGTGGCGCCGCGGGCGGCCCTGACAGCCGTGGTCGAGACCGTCGCCTCGGTGCTCCGGCTCCCCTTTGCCGCCATCGAGCTAACGTCCGGGAACCGGATCATCGCCTCGGCCAGCGTGGGCGAGCCCGTCGACGACCTCGAACGGCTCCCCCTCGTGCACGGCGGCGAGACCGTCGGGGCCCTCCTCCTGGCGCCGCGGAGCAGGCTCGAATCGCTCGGTCCCGCCGATCGACGGCTGGTCGAGGTGCTCGCCCGTCAGGTCGCCGTGGCGGCCCATGCGGCCCGTCTAACCACGGACCTCCAGGCCTCCCGCGAGCGGCTCGTCATCGCCCGAGAGGAGGAGCGGCGGCGCCTCTGCCGCGACCTCCACGACGGCCTGGGCCCATTCCTCGCGGCGATGACCCTCCGGCTCGATGCGGCCGCGAATCTCGTGCCTCGTGACCCTGCGGCGGCCGACCGGCTGCTCGCGGCTCTTGTCGACGACGTCCGGCAGGTTCGCTTCGACATCCGCCGCCTCATCGACGACCTGCGGCCACCGCCGCTCGACGACCTTGGGCTGCTCGGTGCGATCCGCGACGGGGTCGCGCGAGTCGCCGGGGCGGCCAACGCCGACGGAGGGCATGGGCCCGGGGGATCGGAGGCACCGGAGCGCGCGACCGGTCCCGAGCCTCCGACCGGCACGGGTCGTCCGGCCGACACTGGGGGCTCGGCCGGCCTGGTCGTCTCGCTCGACCTGCCCGGATCGCTTCCGGACCTCCCGGCCGCCGTCGAGGTCACCGCCTATTGGATCGCCCTCGAAGCGGTCACCAACGTCGTCCGCCATGCCGCCGCGCGGGCCTGCCAGGTCCGGCTCGTGCTGACGCAGGAGCCGGACCCCGCTCTCGTCCTGATCGTCGAGGACGACGGTTGTGGTCTACCGCCGGACCTCCGAGCCGGCGTCGGCCTCGTCTCGATGCGCGAGCGGGCGAGCGAGCTCGGCGGTCGGTGCGCGATCGAACCCGGGCCAGCCGGCGGGACGCGCGTCCAGGCGTGGCTGCCCCTTCCGATGACCCAGGAGGTGGCATGGAGCCGATCCGGATCCTGATCGCCGACGATCACCCCGTCTTCCGCGACGGACTGCGCTCCCTCCTCGACACTGTCGAGGATTGCCTTCTCGTGGGCGAAGCGGCCAGCGGCGAGGAGGCGGTCCGGCGAGCGGCCGAACTCCAGCCCAATGTCGTGCTCATGGACATCCGAATGCCGGGCCTCGACGGGATCGAGGCGACCCGCCGGATCGCCCGGGCCAACCCCGAGGTTGCGGTCCTCGTCCTGACGATGTTCGAGGACGACGAGTCGGTGTTCGCGGCGATGCGAGCCGGCGCCCGGGGTTACCTGCTCAAGGGAGCCGACCAGGCCGAGATCCTCCGTGCCCTTCGGGCCGTGGGGAGCGGCGAGGCGATCTTCGGGCCGGCCATCGCCCGGCGGCTCATCGACTACTTCTCGGCGCCCCGGCTCGGCCTGCCGACCCGGGCCTTCCCCGAACTCACCGAGCGCGAGCGCGACGTCCTCGAACTCATCGCCCGCGGTCTCGGCAACCAGGCGATCGCGGAGCGGCTGTTCCTCGCCCCGAAGACGGTCCGCAATCTCGTCTCGACCATCTTCAGCAAGCTCCAGGTCGCCGACCGGGCCCAGGCGATCGTGCGGGCTCGGGAGGCAGGCCTCGGCGGCGAGCAGCCGACGGAGCGGTAGCCGGCAACGCCGGACCGTCGCGAAGCCGGCCGTCCCGGGACGAGTTCGGGACACCGGCCCCATGACGGCGGGACAGGGGCGCCGCTACACCTTCGGAGAGCGGGTCCCGCGTCAGGGACCCGGACGGAGGGTTCTCACGGAGGCTTCTTTCCCGATGCGAACGTTCTCGATGCGGCTCTACGCCGCCCTCTCCTGGGGGCTTGCCGGGCTCTTCGCGTACATGCTGGTCCTCTTCGTCCTGCCCGACCTCGACTCGCCGAACACGGCCGCCTTCCTACCGGTCATCGTCGGATTCGGTCTCGCCCTCGCAGCCGTGGCGGTGGCCGCCACGTTCTGGACCGGTGCTGTTGCGCGGCCGTGGTTCTGGCTCGTCGGCCTCGCCCCGGCCGTCCTGTTCTTGCTCATGAACGCGATCTACCTGCCCTACTCGCTGACCCACCCCGCCGATCCGGGCTTCACGGCGGCCCTTCCTCTGATCGCCGGGGTCGCCATCCTCGTCGCCGCCGGGGTCGCGGCCTTCGGCGAGGCTCGGGCGAGGAGCCGGGCCGAAGACGGTGAAGCGGTTCGCGACCGACTCGGTGCCCGCGGGCGGCTGGGTGTCGCGGTCGTCGCGGCTGCGGTCGGGGGTGCGGTCGCTACCTCCTTCCTGGCCACGGCCGCCGGGGCGACGGGGGGCGGTGTGGCCGATCCCCCGACGGTCACCGGGCTCGTCACGGCGGCGAACACGAAGTTCGTCGAAGCGAGCCTCCAGGTCCGGGACGGCGAGGTCCTCGGGCTGTTCGTGGTCAATAAGGACGGCTTCGCCCACTCCTTCGACATCGACGCCCTGGACATCCACGTCCAGCTCCCGGCGAACTCCACGACCGCCGTCGCGATCAAGCCGACCGCTCCCGGGCCGCTCGAGTTCTACTGCGCGGTGCCGGGCCATCGCGAGGCGGGAATGGTCGGCACGATCGCGGTCAGGTAGGGATCGCATGGTCCGGATGGGCGCCCGCCGCCTCCATCTCTGGCTGGCCTGGCTATTCGCGGCGTCGGTGCTCGCTCAGATCTTCCTGGCCGGCCTGGCGATCTTCGGCGCGACCGAGGGCTTCGCCCTGCATCGGGAGTTCGGCTACACGATCGTCGGCCTGCTCGCTCTGGGCGTCCTCCTGGCGGCCGTGGCCGGCGGGATGGGACGGACCGAGATCGGCCTCAGCCTGCTGCTCCTCGTCCTGTACGTGGTCCAGACGGCGCTCCCGCAGGCGCGGGCATCGCTTCCGGTGCTCGCCGCCCTGCATCCGGTCAACGCCGTGGTCCTGTTCAGCCTTGGTGTCATCGTCGCGCGGCGCGGGTCCGTGCCCGGCCGTGGTGAAGGGAGGGCGTGATGGGTCTCACGCCGCTCGGGCCGTGGCTCGTCCTCGCCCACGTCCTCAGCGCCTTCGCCTTCCTCGCCATCCACGGCGTGTCGATGGGCGTCTGGTGGCGGCTGCAGACAGAGCGAGATCGCGCGCGGGTCGTCTCGTATCTGGAGCTCTCGGCCTCGATGATCGGGCCGATGGGTCTCACCGGCCTCCTGCTGATCGTGACCGGCATCCTCGCCGGCATTGCCGGCGGCTGGTGGTTCAACGGACAATGGTGGCTGTGGCTCTCGATCGGGCTCCTCGTCGTCATCGTCGGCGCGATGACGCCCCTCGTCGCCATCCCGCTCAACGAGGTCCGGCGAGCCGCCGGCCTGCCGTCGGCAGCGGACCGCAAGGCAGGTCTGGTCCCCGACCCGGCCGACGATGCGACGCTCGACCGACTCCTGCGGAACCCAAAGCCCCGTCTTGGGGCGGCCATCGGGATCGTCGGCATCGTGCTCATCACCTGGCTGATGGAGTTCAAGCCCTTCTGATGGACAGCCAGCGTGCCGTCGCGGTCAGCGGCCCCGACCCGAGGCAGGGCCTGAGGCAGGACCTGACGATCCAGACCGAGGGCTTGACCAAGGTCTACACGGGCGAAGTCCGGGCCGTCGATGGCATGGACGTCCAGGTCCGCCGGGGCGAGTTCTTCGGTTTGCTCGGCCCGAACGGGGCTGGGAAGACGACGATGATTCGGATCCTCGCGACGCTCCTGCGACCGACGTCGGGCAGGGCCGTCGTCGCTGGCCTCGAGGTCGGGCGGGACGACGCGGCGATCCGGCGCCGGATCGGCTACGCGGCCCAGCTCGTCGCCGTCGACGGGATGGCGACCGGCCGCGAGAACCTCGAACTCGTCGGCCGGCTCCATCGGGTTCCGAGGGTCGAGCTCCGGCAGCGCATCGACGAACTCCTGGAGCTCACCGGCCTGGCGAGCGCGGCCGGAAGGCTGGCGGCGACGTACTCGGGCGGGATGCGGCGGCGGCTCGACCTCGCCTGCGCCCTCGTTCACCGGCCGTCGGTCCTCTTCCTCGACGAGCCGACCGAAGGGCTCGACCCCCAGAGCCGGGCGGCGCTCTGGGACGAGCTGCGGCGGATCAACCATTCCGGGACGACGATGTTCCTGACGACCCACTACATGGACGAGGCCGATCGCCTCTGCGGGCGCGTCGCCATCGTCGACCGAGGTCGGATCGTCGTCGAGGGGAGGCCGACGGAGCTCAAACGGTCGATCGGGAGCGATGTCGTCTCGCTCCGCCTCGACGCGGATGGCCCGGCCGAACTCGAGCACCGCCGAGCTCAGGTCGACCGGCTCCTCGAGGGGTTCGCCGGCCTGGACCGGATCGAGCCGGTCGCCGACGGTGTCGCGCTCTTCGTCGCCGACGCCGGGCGGGCGATCCCCGACCTTCTCCGGCGGCTCGACGGCGACGGTGTTCGGGTCGGGTCGCTGACGCTGAACGAGCCGACCCTCGACGACGTCTTCCTCCGCTATACCGGCAAGCGGATCCGGGAAGAGGGAGCCGGCGGTCCGCTGATCCTGGGTTGGTGGTCAGGGTGAACGGCGCCCTCGGGGCGTTCGTCTACGAGACGACGTGGCTCGGTCTCCGGAGCCTCCGGCGGTTCTTCCGGGTCCCGGCGAACTGGCTCGGCATCGTGCTCTTCCCGGTCATCCAGCTCCTCGTCTTCAGCCAGCTCTACCGCGACATCGTCCGGCTCCCGGGCTTCGGCGGCGAGACGAGCTACCTCGCCTACCTGACGCCGGGTCAAGTCGCCTTCGCGGCCTTCTTCGCGACGTCGTGGTCCGGCACGAACATCGTCGTCGACGAGCACAACGGGTACCTCGACAAGCTCCGGGTCGCCCCGATCCGTCGTCTGTCGATCCTCGCCGGCGAGCTCGTCCCGCTCTTCGTCGAGGCCGCGGCGATGGCCGCCCTCATCCTCGTCCTCGCCGTCCTCCTCGGTGCGCCGATTGCAAGCGGCCCGGCTGGTGCGATCGGGATCATCCTCCTCGGCGGAGGGCTCGGACTCGCCTGGTCCGGCGCCTCGTTCTTGCCGGCACTCCTTACGCGAAGCGAACAGGCGACGGGAACCCTGTCGCTCCTCTTTTTGCCGATCGCCTTCCTCTCGACGGCCTTCGTCCCGGCTGGACTCATGCCGGAGTGGCTGCGGGTCGTCAACGACTGGAACCCGATCACGTATGCCATCGAGGCGATGCGAACCCTGATGAGTGTGGGCTGGGACTGGGGGGCGATTGGGCGGGCGCTCGTCGCCCTCGGAATCTTCGGCGGCGTTCTCCAGGCGGCAACGCTCGTGGCCTTCCGCCGGCTCGCGGGGTAGCGGCGGACGCGATGGCGCGCCCGGAGGGATTCGAACCCCCGACCATCTGATCCGAAGTCAGACGCTCTGTCCACTGAGCTACGGGCGCGCCCCTTCAGCTTACCGCACCGCGGGCGTCGAGCCACGATCCCCGATCGCGGTCCAGGGCCAGCCACCGCGACGGCCCTCCCCGCGCTCGATCGGGTCGGCCGTCGTCCCGCCGTCCCGATCGTTCCCGGTCCTGATCTGGGCCCACCACGGCCGCTGCCAGACGAAGGGCAGTACGCCGACGAGGAGGCTCAGGGCGTGGTACCAGGTAACCGGGAGGGCGAGGAAGGCGCCGAGCGGGACCGCCCAGCGCCGATCGTTTCGGGCGCCCCAGGCGACGACGACGGCGGCGACGACGACCCGCCAGGCGAGGGGGAGCATGACGACTTCCCACTCGCGGCGCGGCGGGACGGCGGCCTCACGGGCGAGGAGGGCGATCCAGTCGAGCCAGAGCCCGGGGGCGAGGACGGCCGAGACGGCGACGATGGCGAGGGTTGCCCCGAGGGCGATGCCGAGCTGGCGCCACTCCCGCCGGACGGCGAACCAGAGGAGCCCGATCCCCGGAGTCACCTTGGTGAGGAGGACGAAGGCCCAGGCGGCAGGCCAGCGGAAGCCGGCGACGATGGCGGCCGCCAGGAGGAGGTGGATGTTGCCAGCATTGAGCTCGGACGCGATCGGCTCGGTGAGGAGGAAGGGGAGGGTGAACGGCCCGGCGAGGGCGGTCAGAGCGGCCAACTCGCCGGCTCGCCACAGGAGGCGGAAGGTCGCCCAGGGCAGGAGCCGAAGCGGCTCGGTGAGCTGGGCGAAGGCCGGCGAGTAGAGGAAGGCGTCCCGGGCGACCACCTGTGCACCGGCGTACGGGCGGTCGAGGTCGACGCGGTAGTAGGCCCGAACGTCGACCGGATCCCCCTCGCCCTGGACGAGGAGCCACCAGCCACCGATGATCCAGGCGGCGAGGACGAGCCCGACGGCGACGGCGCGACGGAAGCGGGTCGCGATGGCGATCGTGCCGCCGAGTTCGACCATCTCGTTCCACCAGCGGACGGCCGGAGCGCACGGCGACGCCCCGCCCTCGATCTTGACTGCCATGGCCGCCCCGCACGGGCGCTGGGAAACGGCCGCCCGTCGTGGGGGACCTTCATGATCACGATACCGGACCGCCGTGTCAGCTAGCCTGGCGCGCGGCGGGCTCGGTGGAAGCGACTCGCCTCCGCGGTGGGTCTACCAGACCGCGACCGGCCGTGGCCGGCGATGGGCGAGCAGGCGGGGGTCCTTCGTGAGCAGCGGACAACCGTGCTCGACGGCGGTGGCGTAGATGAGGCGATCGGCCGGGTCCCCGGGGAAGGAGCTGGGGAGCCTCGTGGCCGTCTCGGCAATCGCTGGCGTGAGGGGCAGCGTTCGAACCTGGGCCGCGAGTTGCTCGAGCCAGCTCCGGACTGGGATCGCCACGGCGATCTCCGGACTGGGATCGCCACGGCGATCCACTCGTGGTGGGCTAGCCAGGCAGCTCCCACCAGGAGATGTCGGCGACGCCGAGGACGTCGGTCTCGCTGATGAGCTTCGCGGCGGTCGGACTCACCGCTCCGGTTCCGCCGACCACCAGTGCAGGACGTGGCTATCGAGGATGATCACCGGCTCCGGCTGTCTCCCATGCTTCGCCCGTCGAGAAGAGCGAGCCCTCCGGGCCGGCGGTGGTCGCGACGCCAACGAACATGCCCCGAAGGGCATACGGCGTGGCGGCAGGTACGAGACGGGCGACGACCCGACCGCGCTTGGTGATCTCCACTTCCTCGCCGGCGGTCACCCGGTCGAGGACGGCGAGGAGCCTGGCCTTCGCAGCAGTTGCGGTCATCTTGATGGTCATACGGTCAGGATATCGGTCCACGTGCGCTTCCGGGGTCGCGCTCCCCGTAGCGGGCCTCGAGCCCTGCGGCCGAGAGCCAGATGTCCGCCGAGCGGAGACGGCCGTGGCCGTGCCGGAGCCGCTCGGTGCCCTTCGGGTTCCAGCGCCGCAAGAGGCTTCGATAGTGCCAGTCCTCGAGGCGCGCCCACCACGTCCGCGGGCGTGAATGGACCTCGAACCCGGCCCGCAGGTCGAAGCGGTAGAAGTGGTGTAACAGGGGTCCCGCGGTGCTGAAACGTCGAGACGTCGGCCATCGCAGGGCCCACACTCGTCGGTTGACGACCAAGTCGATCGAC
>Ga0272446_1007732_pt1 | contig 10577 bp, 8 predicted proteins | sample YNPCB0061_FD_194587 | JGI IMG/M metagenome (GOLD analysis project Ga0272446, IMG submission 194587) | Hot spring microbial mat communities from Yellowstone National Park, WY, United States - YNP-CB-006-1 | ecosystem: Environmental > Aquatic > Thermal springs > Hot (42-90C) > Sediment | place... | reverse complement strand
CGACAATATTGTCGCGCGCCGCCGCGCGCCGCCGCCCCGTGTCAGAGCGTCTCCGGCGGAGCGGTGGGGAGCTGGCTTGGCCAGTCAGCGAGGCCGGCCTCGCGCAGGAGCGGGGCCATGACGTCCCTGCGCCACGCCTCGAGAAACTCCCTCCATTTCTCCCACTGCTCCTTCGCGAGCGGTGCCTCGCCATGGGCAAGGATCGAGCGGTTGCGGAGGTCGAGCATGTCGCGAAGCCGGTTGAGCCCCAGCTTCCGCTTGTCTTTCGCGTCCGGCCAGGGCGAGGACAGGAACCGGTCAATCACCCCGCTGGGCTCCTTGGCGGCAAGGAGGCGGAGCGTCTGCACCAGGCCGGAAAGCGTGTTCCTTCCCCGCTCCTTGGCGATCTCGGCAGCCTCGGCCTCCGCTTCGGAGACGCGTGTCCAGTCCATCGCGCCTGTGTCGATGCCGTGCTTCGCCTTGAGCCGCCACTGCCCTGTCCACTCGACGAGGCGGTAGCAGCGGGCGACAGCGTCGTCATGGCGGCCGCGGGCAGCGCAGCGTTCGGCGTTCAGGGCGAGATCGGCAAGCCGCGCCCACTCGTGCCGGGCGCAGAGCCGGGCATTGCGCGCGAAGGCGCCGAGCGCGGGGTGCCGCGCGGCGAGGGCCTCGAGGGCGTCTGCAGCCTCGGTATGACGGAACCGGTCCCAGAGGTCGAAGCCCTCGGCGGCGGCGGCGAGATCGGCGAGGCGCCGCCTCGCCTCGGGCGGGGCCTTTTCGTCGCTGCCGAGCTCCTCGGAAAGCGCGCGGGCGCCTTCCGCGCAGGCGGCGTAATCATAGGCGGCCCAGGCAGAGCGAAGCCGTGTCTCGGTGCGCTCGGCGATCAGCCAGTCGAAGGCGATCTCGGTCGGCCGCTCGGTGCCGTCGGCGACCCGGTCGAGCGTGTCGCGGCGGCCGGACATGAACTGCAGCTTCGCCCCCGGTGTGGCAAGCGCGCACTGGAACAGCGCCGCCGTCATCGACTTCGTTCCCCCCGTGTAGTCGAACAGGAAGCGGGCGCCCGGATGCTCTGCCCTGAGCGCGCGGACGCGCTCGCGCAGGGCGAGGAAGATCGCCTCCGGGTCGTCGGGCGGGACCTCGAGGATCGCGTGGCGCGCGGCCGGGCACCGCGCGGCCTCGAGGATCCCGGGCACGCGCTCGCGCGAGCCTGGCCTTCCGGGCTCTGCCGGCGTCGCGACGAAGAGAACGCGATCGGGCTTGAGTGTCCCGACTGCGGTGACGATCGGAGCCGGGCTGTTGCCGACCGAGGCGACGAGGATGAGCGTCACGGCGTTTCCTGCCCGGTGACCCAGCCGAGCACCCAGCCGAACGGGATCGGGTTGCCTCTGGCGTCGCGGGTGACGGTGCGCGTCGCGCCCCACGCGCCGGGCGGGCGGATCTTCTGGTCTTTCGCCTGTGGCACGTGTCCTCGCCTCACCTCCTCGAGCGACTTGCTCTCGAAATGGCCGAAGCGGCCGAGCCGGAAGAGGAAGAAATCGGGGTCCCACTTGCCGTCAGCGATCACGGGCTTGCCGGAGGGCGAGCGGTGGCTGCGGATCCCTTGTTCAAGAGGTCTTGCGGTTTCGCGAAAGAACCGCCTGTTCTCTTCCCGGAATAGTTTGAAATGGAACACGAACAGTTGGGCGAGAAGCGAGCGCGCATCGAAGCGGGCCCCCTCTCTGGTGACGAGACCCGGGTTCCGCGCACGGCTGTCGACCGTGAGCGTGATCTGGAATTCCGGCGCCTCGCCGCCGTCCATCAGCGACTTCGTCCGCTCGTAGTGGAGCTGCATGCCGCGGGTGTCTCGGTTCCGGGGATGGAAGACCTCAGCGCGGTCGATCAGTGTGGCGCCTTCCGGCAGAACCGCGTCCGAGACGTGCAGGAAGCGCAACGGATCGGTGGAGGTGTCGGCAGGCGAGACGCCGAGGGCGGCCGCCATCGCGCTCTCATGCGTCCAGCTTTCCGGCGCCCTCGTCTCGCGGGGCAGGGCGGCGGAGGCAAGAGCGGTGCGGAATGCGCCCTTGACCGAGGAGCCCGGGATGTAGGGCCGGCCGCCGGTGCGGATGAAGGGCTTGACCTGCCCTGTGCGCGCGTCCGGTTGCTCGATGGCCTCCCTGAGGTCGGCAAGCGACCGGCTGGAGACTGGTATCCTCTCCGCAACGCAGCGCTTGCCCGCCTCGCGGAGGAGACGGGAGACATCGGCGAGCTTCCCGGTGTCCAGCGCCTGCCGGAAGCGGTGCCGCTCCGGCTCCGGCATCCGCCGCATCGCCTCGGCAGGGTCGAACCGGGCGAGGCGAGCCATGGGCCGTGGAGAGCCCGGCTCCTCGATCTCCTCGCCGTGCTCGTCGTAGCGGCGCCGCTCCTGCGTGTCCTCGAGCAGATACTCGTCGGGCCTGAGCTCCGTGCCGTCTCCGACATGGACGGGCGAGAGCGGGACGAGCCGGAGCGTCAGGCGCGTGAGGGAGCGGGTCGGAACGCCATCGGGCATCAGGCGGACTCCGTGAAAGGCAGGGCGAGATGGAAGCCGTTGTGGCCGACGGGGTCGGCCGGGTCGTCGTCCTGGTGCAGGCCGGTGACCCAGGCGCCGAAGGGGCCAGCATCGGCGGGCGAGAAGGTCGCGCCTGCCTCGGCGAGCATCAGGGGCAGCTTCCAGGGGCGGCGTCCCTCAGCCGTCATCTCCCGGCCGAGCTTGCCGAACAGGACGAAGCGGCGCCAGCGGGCCTCCAGCATGTTGGCGGTGACGACGCCCTGCGAGAGTGACAGCATGCGCGGGCTGCCGAGGTCACGGGGCGCCTCCTCGAGCCAGGGAACCGCCTCGCTTCCCGCCACATGGAACCGGCCGCGGCCATAGGTCGCGTCGCGGCCGAAACCGCTTTCGCCGATCTCGGCGAGCAGGGCCTCGAGCCGGGGAGCGGGCATTGACGAGCGGATGAAGAGATCGGCCTCGACCGCGCGGTTTCCCTCCCGCGCCGGGACAGGCCAGAGCTCGTCTGCGAACCAGAGGCCGCCGCCGCCTGCCTCAGGCGTCTTGCCCGTTTCGCGATCGATCCGGTTGTGCGACACGCCGCGGAGGGCGAGGAAGGGCGGGTCGGGGGCGACCTCGCCCTTGATCGACAGCGCGCGCTCGAGTGCCGAAGCGGTCGCGCCTGTGCGCAGAGCGCGCCAGGCATCGAGCCCGACATAGCGCCGTCGCTTCAGCGCCTTGGCGCGCTCGGCCGGAGCCCCGGGCGAAGCCTCGGCGGCAAGCAGGGGGCGAGGCAGATGGTCCGCCGGCAGAAGGTCGGAGACGAGCAGCGGCTCTTGCGGCAGCCGTGCGAGCAGCGCGCGCAGGGCCTCGCGGCCCTCGCGCCGCCGGATCGCCCAAGCGAGATGGCCGAACACCGTCCCCGAGGTCGGCGGCGTGCCGAAGGGCGAGGCGGGGTCGAGCCGCAGCCGGAAGCGGCGGAGCTCCATCACCCCGCACCCGCGAAGAGCTCGTCGGCGCTGACGATCGCGGGCGGGATGTCGCGGCTGAAGCGATGCCCGCGGAAGCGGTTGTCGAGCGCGATGAAGCGGTTGTCGGGGCAGCGGAGGGAGAGCTCCTCGAAGGCGATCCTGCCATAGCCGCGGCTGCCCGAGCCGCCGAGTGCGTCCTGCTCGAGCAGCGCGAGGCCAAAGAGTGCCCAGTTCAGGCAGTCGACGTCACGGGCGGCGCCATCGCCGAGATCGTAGAGGCGGAACGACAGCTCGCACTGGAAGGCGACGCCTGCCGGGACCCGTTCGGTCTGGCGCGGCCCGACCCTGTCGTGCGCCTTGCCGGAGATCCGGTCGATCAGCACCTCCGTCTTCTCCTCGAAGAACCGGTCGGGCATCTCGCGGTAGCGCTTCCTGTCCTCCTCGGCGAGCGGGCAGTCGCGCACCATCAGACGCGTCGGCCCTCCCTTCCACTCCTTGAGCGCATTGCCGAAGATTCGCAGCACCGGGTCGTCAGCCGCCACGGGCTGGTTGTCGTTGTATCCCCAGGCTTGGCCATCCTGGCGCACGCAGCCGAAGGCCCATTCGAGCAGGAAGCGAAGCTTGCCCTTGATCGAGGAGCCTGGAATGTAGGGCTCTCCCGTGAAGGGGTGCTTGATCACAGGGTTGTCGATCCCGCCGATCTCGACGCTGTCCTTGCCGGCGCCGATGTGAAGGCCGGAGACGAGGCGTATCCGGCCGGTGACGGTGACGCGCGCCCTCTCGCTTGCTCCGCTCATGTCTCCCTCCTGTCCTTCTGCTCGAACACCTTGTGGAAGGCCATAACGGCTTCGAAATGAGGCTGGAACCCGTGCAGGAAGTCCTCGCGCCGCGTCACCGCAGCGGCATGGCGGGTGAAGAAAGCGACGAGCTCGCCCGGGTACTTTTCGTTGCGCTTCCAGGTATAGGCGGCCTTGGCGCGCAGGAGCGTGAGCTGGGCGCGGACCTCGTCATCCGTTGCGCCGGCGAGCTCGCTGCGCCGCTTCAAGGCCATCACCGCAGCGTAGAAGCGGCGGAGCTGGCTTGCCGGCACCAGGGCGAGCCGCCTTGCGACCTCCTCCGCCTCCTTCCCGAGCAGTTCGGCGCGCGGGGCGCGGCTGTTGCCCGCGAAGTAGCGGGGCGGCTCCGCCGGCGGCCGGAGCAGATCCTCGATCCTGCCGCGGGCGGGATCGGCGTTGCCGCGGCCTCCGCCTCCACCCTGGCCGAGTCCTTGCCCCTGCGGGCGCTGCGGTGGCGCGTGGCTGCCCCCGCCGTGACGTCCGTCTCGCTGCTGCATCTGTCCTCTCCTTCGCCGGTTGGTGGCGCTCAGCGGTTGCGCCAAAGCGCGATGGTGATGGCGAGCTCGGCGTCCGCCTCCGCCGGCTGCCCGGGCGCCGGCAGGCAGCGCGCGAGCAGCGCGCGATCCGCGTCACGGTTCGACGCGTCGATGCGATCGAGGTATCGGGCCTCGTGGTAGCGCCATTTCGCGTTCCAGCCGGCCCGCCGTGCCTCCCCTGCTTCCGCCCGGGCGCGGTCGGCGGCGAAGCCGCGCATCCTGTGCAGCAGGCTTGAGGGAAGGCCGTTCTCGCGCCGCTGAGCGAGCGTCAACGCCTCGGCGAGATCGAGGGTTGCGCGCACGCGCGCCCAAGGGAGCGTGCGGCCGAGGAGCCCGAGCCTGTCGCGCCCCTGCTGCTTGGCGCACTGCAGCGCCGCCTCCGCCTCCTCCACCGCAAGCGCCAGCGGGTGCTTGGGGTGCACGAAGGCGATCCCTGCCGAGAGCGTCAGATCCGGGTTGCCGCCCGCGAAGGCCGAGAAGTCCTCGCGCAGCCTGAGCGCAAGCGGCGCGGCGAAGCGCCAGGGCGCGACCAGCAGAAGATCGTCGCCGCCGGCGTAGACCGTGTAGGTGGCCGGGAACTCGCGCTTGAGCAGCCAGGGGAGGCGGCGCGAGAAATACGCATCGAGCATCCGCGACAGCGTCGCGATCCGGGCAGGCGAACGGTCGCCGCCGAGGCCCTTGAGGAACACCTGGCCGAGCCTGTCGACATCCGCCTTGAGGATGCCGAGCAGGGCGCGGCCGCGGAAGCCGCCCTTGCCGTCTTCCTCGACCGCCTCCGCGGCGATGTGGGCGAAGGTCATCAGTTCGCCCTCGGCCGCAGGGTCCTCGATGTCGCGGTAGCGCGGCGAAGACGGGTCGTCGATCACCGGAACATGGGCGCGGGGGCGCGGCAGGGCGCTGCCGATCTCGGCGTCGGGCGCCTCGAACGCGACGCAGCGGATGGCGCTTTCCCCGCGCTCGTCCCTTGCCAGCAGGCAGAGCCCGCCGGGAAGCGAGGCGCCGCTCTCCGCCTCGGAGACCAACGCGTAGCCGCGCGCATGGGTGAGGCGCTGGCCGAGGGCCTGGGAATCGTCGCAGACGATGCAGCGCGTCTCGCCGTCGAGGTCGGAGACGGTGACCGCCGGCCTCACGCCGCAGGTCACGCAGGCGCCGTCCGCACCGAAGGGAGCGTCGATGACGCCGGTGCCGACGAGGCCCTGGCCGCCCCTCCAGGCGGAGAATGGCCGGTGCTTGGCGTCGTCGAGGGCGCGCGCGAGCGCGGCGCGCGCCTCAGCAAGCCCCGCCCCGCGCTGCATGAAGGCCCGCGCCGGGAAGGGCGGGCCGGCGGCGAGGACCAGCGCAAGGTCGCCCTGCCAGTGCCGGACCATCCAGTCGTCGAGGGCGGCGCGCGCCTCTTCGAGCCGCGCGTCGAGGTCGGGCAGGGCTGGGGCGAGGAGCTCCGCCTTGCCGGCGGCATCGAGCAGCACGGAGGAGGCGGGCAGACCGAGCTGCCGGCGCAGGTCGACCACCGCGGCCGAGACGGTTTCCGCGATCAGGAAGGACCGGGCCCGCAGCACCCGGCTCGCCGCCTTCTGGCTCGCAAGCCGCAGAAGCGCCGCCTGGATGCCCGAGAGATCGACGACGACGAGGCGAAACTTCGGCGTGTCGCGATCCTTGACCGACTGTGCCGTCCACGCTCCGGCCGCCTCGTGCCAGGCGGCGAGCGCTGCCGCGATCGCGCCGACCGCGCGGGCATGGTCATGCAGCGAGATGTCCGGCTGATCCACGGTGGACGAGGGCACCGCCCACAGAAGCCGCTCCGAGAGGCCGAGGAGGGCCTGTTCGAACCGCTCGGCCGACAGGGCGTGGCGCGCGATCGCATCGAAGCCCCTGACCCAGGCGTCCCAGAGCATGCCGAAGCGGCGCGGCTGGCCGGCCGGCGCGGGCCTTGCCGGCAGGATCGTCTCGGCCGAGAGCGCCTCGGCCGGGTGGCGTAGGGAGGCTGCCTCGCGCTTGCCGGCAGTGATCTCGATGCGGGGCAGCAGCGCGAGGAGTTCGACCTCGCGGAACCCCGCGGCCCTCTCCCCTGCGGTGAGCTTCGCCTCTTCCGCCTCGTCCCTTTCCTTGCGCTCGAGGCCGGAGGCGAGACGATCCGCCTCGGCGATGATCCAGTCTCCCGCAACGTCCGGCCGCGGGTTGTGGTGACGCACGGCGACCGCCTTGATCCGCTCCGCATCGAGCCCGTCCGGCCAGCGGTGGCGGGCACGCTCCGAGTGCAGGAACGCGAGATCGCTCCAGAGAGCGTGGCGGTGCGAGTAGCGGCCATGCGCCTTGGGCGGCAGGATCGCCGCCTCGGTTCCCTCGAGGTCGCGGCCTGCCTCGGCATAGGCGCGGCGCAGCGCCTCCTCGTTCGGGTGGGCGCGCTGGGCGAGCTTGCCGATGTCGTGCAGGAGGCCCGCGATCGCCGCCTCGGCCGGGCTGATTCTGGTCACGGTCACGCGTTGCCTCCGATGATGGTGATGGCCTCCGGAGCGAGGGCGAGGCGGTAGCCGGTGCGCGGCCGGCGCCCTTGCGGGCGGACCTCGTAGGGCGCCGAGTCGGGGCCGAGCGCGGCGCGCAGGCGCGCGTTCAGGCGCGAGACGCGCTCCGCGACTTCAGGCCTGCCGATCGGCGCAGGCCCGGTGGCTGGGCGCGCAGCCTTCGCGGCCGCGCGGCAACGCGCATGGGCGGAGGCGAACACCGCCGTGGTGCGCGCATCCCCCGCCTTGGCGGGAACGAGCGGCGCAGCGCTCTGTTGCGCGCGCTCGGCGAAGACCAGAAGCGTGGCGAGCAAGGCCGGCGCGAGCCTGACCGCTGCGCCGCCGCAGACGGCCGTCCCGCGCGCAAGATCGAGAGCGAGCCGCGGCGCCATCGCCGCCTGCGCGGCGCGCACCGCCTCCGCGAAGCCGCCTGAGAGCTGATCGGGCTGCCACAGGCCGCGCAGGCGGACGAACGGAACCTCCGCGAGGCAGAGGCCCCAGCGCTCGCCGGCGCCGACCGCGCCTGCCTTCGGCGGCTCGGGCGGGAAGAAAAAATCCTCCCGAGCCTGATAGGCCTCGGCGACGAGAACGTGCGACAGGAGATCCTCCGGTCGCCCGAACAGGCTGAGCGCGAGCGCGCCAAGGCAGCTCATGGTCTTGCGGCCGCCAGCGATCGAGAGATGGACCCGGCTGCCGGAATCGGCCGTAGCCTCCCGGATGAGACCGACGATCGAATCGGCCGCTGCCTGGTTGTCAGCTTCGTCGCGAATGTCGGGAACGACCTGCCCGCTCCGGTCGCGCATCACCACGATCCGAGGCGGCGGCAGGGGATGGCCGAGCAGAGCCGCGAGCGACGAGACGGCAGAAGGCAAACGCGCTTGCGCGAGCGCCACGCCCTCACCCGTGGTCAGCACTGTCACCTCTTTCGGAAGCGCACCGGCACCGCCGGCGGCCAGCAGCCACAGCGTCTCCGTCACGACCTGCGGCGAAAGCCCGACCAGAGCGACAAGGTGGCAGGGAAGGCGGGACCCTAGTTCAGGCATCGGCGAGCTCGATCCTGCCGAAGCCCATCGAGGCGCCCTTGCCGACATGCAGCACCGAGCCGGCCCAGAGCAGCGGCCACAGAAGCGAGGTTCCCCGGAGCTCAACCGTCGCCTCGCCGACGATTCCGCCAAGCTGCATCAGCGTGCCCCGGCGGCTCGAGCGCCGCGTTGTCTCGAGCCAGCCGAGCCGCGCCGCGGCGAAGTCGCGGCCTGCCGCCTCGGCGCGGGCGGCGCGTGCCTCCTCGGGCGGGAGCGGCAAGCCGAGCAGCGCGAGCCGCCTTGCGATCGCCGCCGCGAGGTCGGCAAGCCTCAAGGTGGCGGCGGTGGCGAGATCGCCGCCGAGGCGAAGGCGAAGGGGGGTCGCGAAGGCGAGGCGCACGCTCGGCGGCGCCGGCGGCACGGCAAGCGTGACCGGCGGCGGCACGGTAAGCGGGTCTGGCGCAATTTCGACGCCAAAATAGTCCGTAATCGAGATGAGCGCGAGCGGAACCCTACCCGGGCCGACGCCTGCCCGCGCTGCCTCGATCAGGGCGCGAGCCATGTAGGGCGCTGCCGTCGCGGCAGGAGAGAGGACAACGAGCCGGACCGAAAAGTTCCCCCCCGGCGCTAAGGCCGCCCGCCGGCGCGTCGGCTCGGGAGCGAGAATGTAGGGGCGCGCGCCCTCCGCCCCGGTTCCGGACCCGAAGACGAGAGGGAATATGCACACCCCGGCGAGTGGGCAGCCCGCGCAGGGACGGAGCTTCATCGCGCAGACGAGGCGCTTCAGCGCATGGCCGAAGGCGCCCCTCCAGGCAGAACCGGCATAGGGCGGCAGCGGCAGTGTCGCCGCCGGCGAGAAGCTGAAATCGAGGATCTGAAGTGGACCAAGGTGCCGTTGCGGAATCATAGCGCCTGATCGATAAAACCTGTGCGCGGGGGCTTGAGGCTTTTGGTTTTAGCCTTTCCCGGTCGCCTCGGGCGTGGAAATCGGCAGTGCGTTTGAAAGACCTTGCGGTTCGGCGTGCAGCGGCAAGGCTGCGGACAGAGGCCTCTGGTCGCAAGCAGCCGCGCTGATCAGCGTCGCGGTCCGTCGCAGATTGTCGGCGATCGCGGCGAGCCTCACCGGTAAACCCCTTCACGTGATCTGACGGCCACCGACGTGGCGTGGCGGGTGTGGCCTATGGCCGCTTCCGGTTCCGCTAGCTGTCCTTCCCAAGGACGTTATCCCTGGCGATGCGGCTCATCGGTGGTTTTCCGCCGAGGGCAGTGTGTGGTCGGGTGGTGTTGTAGTCGCGGAGCCAGTTGGGCATGGCGCGTGCGCGTTCGGTGGAGCTGTGGAAGGCGTGGGCGTAGGCCCATGCGCGCAAGGAGGTCTGGATGAAGCGCTCGGCCTTGCCGTTGGTGCGCGGCGTGTCGGGGCGGGTTCGCTTGTGCGCGAGGCCGCGCGCCTTGCGGGCGCGTGCGAAGAGCTTGCTGCGGTAGGCCGAGCCATTATCGGTCATGACGCGCTCGACGACGACGCCATCGCTTGCGAACCAGGCGAGTGCGTCTTCGAGGAAGCGCACGGCGCTCTCCTGCTTCGCGTCTGGCATCAGCGCGGTGTAGGCCAGCCGCGAGGCGTCATCGATGGCGACGTGGAGGAATTCCCAGCCTGTGCCGCGCTTGCGGCTTTGGCCTGTGCGGTCGCCGGTGATGCGATGGCCGATGCCGTCGATGCGGCCGAGCTTGTTGGTGTCGAGGTGGATCAGCTCGCCGGGCCGTTCGCGCTCGTAGCGAATGACCGCACGCGGCGGATCGAGGGCGGCGGGCCGGCCGAGGCCGAGACGGCGCAGCGCGACGCCGACAGTGGAGAGCGGCAGGGCAAGCTGGCGGGCAATGGCAGGGCCGGAGAGGCGCTGGCGGCGCAGCGCCTCGACCTCGGCCTCTGCCGCAGAGGGTAGCCGCGCTGGGCTGTGGCGTGGCCGCGAGGACCGATCGCACAGGCCTGCCTCGCCCTCGGTGGCGAAACGGTCACGCCACGTGCGCACGGTCTTGGACGTGACGCCCATCGCGACGGCGACGTCGGCCACCGACCAGCCGGCGCGCAGCCGCTCAACACTCGGCATTCGACTGTGCGGCGTCGTGCGCGCATTCTCATGGGCGTCCATCCGGGGCTCCGGGGCGGTGGGTGACGGGGTGGCAACCACAGCCAACCAACCCAGCCCCAGAGGGACAACCTCCATAGCAGCGACA
>Ga0272446_1007731_pt1 | contig 10578 bp, 7 predicted proteins | sample YNPCB0061_FD_194587 | JGI IMG/M metagenome (GOLD analysis project Ga0272446, IMG submission 194587) | Hot spring microbial mat communities from Yellowstone National Park, WY, United States - YNP-CB-006-1 | ecosystem: Environmental > Aquatic > Thermal springs > Hot (42-90C) > Sediment | place... | reverse complement strand
CTCCACGCCAACACCAACATTCCCAAAATAGTCGGGGCGGCGCGGCGCTACGAGATCACCGGCGAACCGCGCTACCGCGATATCGCGGATTTCTTCTGGACCCAGGTTGCCACTGCCCGCTCCTACGTCACCGGCGGCAACAGCAACCGCGAGCACTGGCGGACGCCGCCCGGCACCCTGGCCGGCGAACTCGGTCCCGAAACCGAAGAATGCTGCTGCACCTACAACATGCTCAAGCTGACCCGCCACGTCTTCGGCTGGAGCGCCGATCCGCGCTGTGGCGACTTCTATGAGCGCGCGCTCTTCAACGGCATCCTCGGCACCCTCAACCCGGAAAACGGTATGACCATGTACTTCCTTCCGCTGGCTTCAGGGTACTGGAAGCTCTTCAGCCGTCCGGTGGATTCATTCTGGTGTTGCACCGGCACCGGAATGGAATCCTTTTCGAAGCTGGCCGACAGCATTTATTTCCAGGACGAAGGCGGCCTCCGGGTGAATCTGTTCATCGCCTCGGAGCTTGACTGGCCGGAAAAGGGCGTCAGGCTGCGGCAGACCACCGGCTTCCCGCGGACGCCGGCTACCGCGTTCGAGTTTCAGGCACGCCAGCCCGTGGATTTGGCCCTGCGCATCCGGATACCGGCTTGGGTGGGAGGAAAACTCCGCATCCGCATCAACGGCAAACAGGCGGACCCGGACGGTCAGACGAAGGGCTACGCTACCTTGAATCGCCAGTGGTCGCCGGGCGACCGGGTGGAAGTCGACCTGCCGATGAGCTTGCGCTCCGAGCCCCTGCTGGGCGATCCCGGCCTCCAGGCCTTCCTCTATGGCCCGCTGGTGCTGGCCGGCCGTCTGGGCACAGAAGGGCTGACCGCCGAGATGGCGCAGGGCGGTCCCGGTTCGGCCTATGAATCCCACACCGTGCAAGGCAAGCCGGTTCCGGCTCCGGAGTTCGCGGCCAATCCGGCGAACTTGTCTTCGTGGATCGAGCCGGCGCCCGGCCAGCCCTTAACGTTTCGCACGGTGGGCCAGAAGCGAAACGTCACCCTGGTCCCGCTGAACCAGTTGTTCGGAGAGCGCTACGGAGTTTACTGGCGGGTTCGCGGCTAATATGCCAGCGGCACAGCCTTCAGCGTGAAAGTCTCCAGGTCCAGCCACACATTTGGAAGGGTGTTTTGCACAAAGGTCGCCGTTTCCACCAGGAAGCGGCGGGGAGGACGCAAACCAGCCCATGCCCGGCGGGCCCTGCCGGCCACCTGTTCCACGTCCTGCGGTTGCAGGTCTTGCGCCAGGGTGATATGAGGATGGTACTCAAACGGCTCATCGAACTCCAGAGGACCCGTATTCAGGGCGGCATGGAGCTGGCGCAGTTGCTCGGCGCCCTGGCCCACCTCGACATAAACGACACCGGTGACGGGAAAGACCTTTACGTCGGAAGCCTCCACCTCAAAAGGGGCAAACTCATCCAATATCGACCGTGCCCGGCCGGCGGCCTGCTTCGGATCCGCCGCCACAGGGCGAGGCGGAAGAATGGTGACGTGCGCCCGTGGCGAGCAGGCGGGAACCAGGTCCCGGCGGACTTCATCGAGAAGGCCCGCCAGGGGGTCCGGAATGTAGGTCACCAGGGCGAACGCGGTGAAACGCTGGCCGGCCCCATTCGAACCACAGATCATGTAACCATCTTATCTGAGTATCGACCGGCCAGTCGATTTTCCGGAAGACACTGAGCGGGTACACTCTTAGCTGAGCCATGCGAATCCGAAAAGCCGTCATCACCGTAGCGGGCCCGAACCAGCGTTCGTTACCGCTGCAAACTCTGATCGACCGGGATGGAACAAAAAAGTCAGTCTTGCGCATTCTGGTCGAAGAAGCGCTCAAGGCCAAGATCGAGGAAATCTGCGTCGTGGTCTGGCCCGGCGACGAGGCGGCCTACCTGCCTTTGGCCGGCGATCACGCCGGCAGGCTGCGCTTTGTGCACCAGCCCGAGCCGCTCGGCTACGCCCATGCGGTCTACTGCGCCCGGGATTTCACGGGAACCGACCCCTTCCTGCACCTGGTAGGCGACCATCTGTACGTCGCCCGCTCGGAGCGCAGTTGTGCCCAGCAAGTCGTCGAGATGGCCGAGAGCCAATCCTGCGCGGTCTCGTCCGTGCAGGCCACGCGCGAGAATCAGTTGGTCCATTTTGGAGCCGTGGGCGGGCGGCGTGTTTCCGGCCGGGACGACCTGTACCGCATCGAAACCGTCATCGAGAAGCCCACGCCCACCGAGGCCGAGCGGAGGTTGATTGTACCCGGACTCCGCACCGGACACTATCTATGTTTCTTTGGCATTCATGTGCTGACCCCGGCGCTGATGGAGATCCTCGGCAGGTTGCTGGCTGGCGACGGCCGCGGGGTCACGCTTTCCGAGGCGCTCGACGAACTGGCCCGGCGCGAGCAGTACCTGGCCCTGGAACAATCCGAGAGACGCTACAATCTCGGGGACCGGTACGGCCTGCTAATGGCCCAGCTTGCGCTGGCTCTCAGCGGAGCGGACCGCGACGAAGTGCTCTCAAACCTGATTGAGCTGCTGGCTCATCGCGAGATGGCCGCCGGGGCGCGCTAGGAGCCTGCCGATGAGCGAGTTGAGACGCATCATCACGTCGGGCGATCCCGAGGTCCGGAACCGGTCGCTCGACGCCTTTTGCCGGGGAGCGAAGGCAGAGACTCTGCTGGCGGAGTGCGAGGCGCTGGAGGCGTTGCGCCGGGAAAGCGACAACCTGTACGAGCGGGTGCGAGCGCTCTTTTTCCTTTACGCCATTCATCGTTTTCATTTGCCCCTGGCCGGAGGTGTCCGCCGCGGCGCGCTGATACCGTTTCGCGGCTACGAGAATCTTCTCAAGCGGCGTTTCGAGGAGGCGATCGGCATCTTCCGCGCCAGCCAGCGCGCGGAAGGGCCCAGCGCATCGCTGTCAAGCGCCCTGGCGGCGGCCTATCAGCGGCTCGGATTCCAGACTCTGGCCGATCAGGTGCGCCGCAGCGTGCGTTCGGTCCGAGGCAACCAGTGGATGTTCCGCACCGGTCATCCCGCCGACTATCCGCTGCGGATCCGCCCGGAACTGATGGAGCGGCCACCGGATGCGCCCTTTCCGATCCTGCACGAGGCGACTCCGGTGCGCATGGACTTGACCCACAGCGGCTGGAGCGACATTTTCTTCCTCGGCATGGACTTCCCCGAAGGCGCCCGGGTCCTGAACGTGTCCATCGATCTGTGTGTTCGCTCCCCAGGCGGATCCGGCCAGCCGAAGCCCCCGGTGGAGGCCTATTTCCGGGTGATCGACCGGCCCGTACTCCGCCTGGTGAGCGTCGATCTGAAGGCCGTGGCCGAAATCACTTCGCTGGCCGAAGTCTTCGATTTTGCCAAGGATTACCTGGGACTGCTGAAAGCGGCGGTGATCGCCTCCGGCCTGGTGCCGCCCGGCATGGAAGGCGCCGGCCAGCCGCTCGCCAGCCTGCTGGCCCGGCTCACCGGACGCGACGGGTATGGAATCGAGATTGTCAGCCGGGTGAACGACATCCCGAAGGGTTCCCGTCTGGCGGTCTCCACCAGCCTGCTGGCCTGTCTGATTGCAGTCTCGATGCGGGCCACCAACCAGACGCGCAGCCTGACCGGCTCGCTCCCCGAGGACGACCGGCGCCTGGTCGCCGCCCGGGCGATTCTGGGCGAATGGCTGGGCGGCTCGGGCGGCGGGTGGCAGGACTCCGGCGGCATCTGGCCCGGCATGAAGTTGATCGAGGGCGTGCCGGCTGCCGAAGGCGACCCGGAGTTCGGCATCAGCCGGGGCTGCCTGCTGCCCCGCCACCGAATTTTCACCGAACAGGACGTCTCGGCCGAGACCCGGCGGAAGTTGCAGGACAGCCTGGTGCTGGTCCACGGCGGCATGGCGCAAGACGTCGGCCCTATCCTCGAAATGGTCACCGAGAAGTACCTGTTGCGGAGCGAGGCCGAGTGGCTTGGCCGGATGCAGGCGATTCGCACCCTCGACCAGATTGTCGGTTTGTTGAGGGCCGGGGACGTGAAGGGGATCGGATCCGCCACCCAAGCCAATTTCTTCGGACCAATCCAGACGATCATTCCGTGGGCTTCCAACCTGTACACCGAAACCCTGATTCAGCAGGTGAGCCGTGAAATGGGCCCGGATTTCTGGGGCTTCTGGATGCTCGGGGGAATGTCGGGCGGGGGTATGGGTTTCATCTTCAGCCCCGAGAAAAAGCCCGCGGCGCAGGAGCGTTTGCAGGCCATCATGAGCGCCGCCAGGCGGCGTCTGGACCGCGCCATCCCGTTTGCCATGGAACCGGTGGTCTACAACTTCGCCATCAACGAGCGGGGCAGCGCCGCGTGGTTGCTGAGCGGTGAAGCCGCCCTGATGCCTCCCGGCTATTACACCCTCACCATACCCGGCCTTCTGCGGATGGAGCCGCGCCTGCTGACCTCTTCCCAGCGGGCGGAACTCGACCGCTTCGGAGCAGCCTGCCGCCGGATCCCGGCTCTGTCGGGAATGGTTCAGGACCTGTTCGACCACCTGGTTCCAAAAGGCGCCCACGAGGAAGGCGAACGCCGGGAGAGCCTTCAAGAGTTACTGGAACGTTACGGCTTCGACCGCGCGCAGCACGAACAGATACGCGCTGACCTGCGCAGCGGCAGAATTGGTCTGGCCCAGAACCGCCTCCCGGCCAACACCAAGATTGAGGATGTGCTGCCGAGCGACGTTACCGACGCCACGGACGGTCTTCCGGAGCCCTTGCGGCGAATTGGGATGGACGCGCTGGCCGCCGGCGAAGTCGCCGTGGTGTCCCTGGCCGGCGGGATCGGCAGCCGTTGGACCAAGGGCGCCGGGGTGGTGAAGGCGCTCCACCCCTTCGCGAAGCTGGGCGGGAAACATCGCAGCTTCCTGGAAGTCCACCTGGCCAAGAGCCGCCGCGCCGGACGGCGCTACGGCGTCGCCCTGCCCCACGTGGTGACCACCAGCTATCTGACCCATGATGCGATCCACAACTATCTTGCCTCGGTCGATCACTACGGATACCAGGCGCCGCTGCTGCTCTCCCCGGGCCGTAACATCGGGTTGCGCATGGTGCCCATGATGCGGGACCTCCATTTCGCCTGGGAAGAGATGCCCCAGCAGGTGCTGGACGAACAGGCCCAGAAGGTGCGGGACAGCCTGCGCTCGGCTTTAATTCAGTGGGCCCGGCAGACCGGCGAAGCAAGCGATTACACCGACAACCTCCCCATGCAGTGCCTCCATCCGGTCGGGCACTGGTATGAAATTCCGAACCTGTTCCGCAACGGCGTCCTGGTTAAACTTCTGGCTGACTATCCATCCCTGAAGTATCTGATGGTGCACAACATCGACACCCTTGGCGCGGATGTTTGCCCGGCCTTGCTGGGCTGCCACATCAAGAGCGGAGCCGCCCTTACCACCGAAGTCATCGAGCGCTACGTCGAGGACCGCGGAGGCGGGCTGGCGCGCGCCGACGGTCATCTGCGCTTGATCGAAGGCTTGGCCTTGCCCAACGAGGAGATCGAGTTCGAGCTTTCCTATTACAATTCCAGCACCACCTGGGTCGATATCGACAAGCTGCTGGCGCTGTTCTCTCTGACCCGGGCGGATCTGGCGCAAGAAGAGAAGGTGGCCGCCGCGCTGCGGGCGGTGGCGGCGCGCATGCCAACCTACATCACGTTGAAAGACGTGAAAAAGCGCTGGGGCAAAGGGCAGGAAGACATATTCCCCGTGGCCCAGTTCGAGAAGCTGTGGGGAGACATGACTGCGCTTCCCGAGCTGGACTGCCGTTTCGTGGTGGTCCCCCGCCGGAGAGGGCAGCAACTCAAGGACGTGGCCCAGTTGGACGGCTGGTTGCGCGACGGCTCAGCCGCTTACGTCGAATCGCTCTGCGATTGGGAGTGAAGGCGCGCTCTTACGCGTCCTCGGGCAAATCCAGCCTGGCCAGACCATGCTGGATGCCGGCGTACGGGTAAACGGCCACCGTCACGTCGCCTTTGTGCTCCCGCTTCAGGCGCTCCACCACCTGCTGCCAACTGGTGCACCCGACCGCCTCGGGCGGGAACATCGGGTTGTCCAGTTCGCGGCGTTGCAGATACTCGGAATACAACAGGACCTGCCGCGCCTGCGGATAGCGCCGTTTGCGCTCGTCGCGCTGCTGGAACCAGGATTTGCCCTTGTTGAGATAAACCTCGTCCTGGTAATGCCAAACGAATTCACCCATGGGGTTCTGGTTGATCACCACGACGCTTCCGCCGTCCTTCAGGCCCCGGGCGCCCCAGCCGAAGTGCTCGTGCAATTGTCCGCCCTTGGGATAGGCATTGACCACCACAACATCGGCGTCCTTGGCATATTCGGTAGCGAGGTGGTTGACGGAGTAGCGCGCCGCCTTGTGGTGCGCCTTCACGATGTCGCCGGCCACCACCATCACGGCCTTCCGTTCCTGGTTGTAGACGGTTTGCACGCTGAAGTCCACTCCCACCAGGCGCGCGGCTTCGATCATGTCCTGCCGCTGTTCGTTCTCCCACATGTAAAAGATCTCGAGGCCGTCCGCGTCGCGCCAGGGGCGCCGCTTGCGTTTGATCTCGTTGTGCATGTACCAGATGGTCTTGAACGAGCAGATGCCGGGCAGGATGAGCTTGGGGCCTCCGCCGTAGCCGGGCGTCCCGTGGGCCTTCAGGCCGCTCAGCGTGATCTTGACGTCGGCCTTGTGAAAGTAAGTGTTGACCTCGATGGTATTGCCGGCCCGGGTCTTGCCCAGATCGACCACGTTCATCCAGATGTTATGGTTGATCCACGGGTGCCGGCGCACCGTCTCGGCGCCCAGTTTCTTGGCTACCTCCATGCCGTTCATCTGGTAGTGGCAGCCGTACGCGGTGACAAACAGGATATTCTCGTCTTTAATTCCGGCCTCGCGCAGTTCGGCGATGACGTGGGGAACAATGTCGTAGGTGGGCGTCGGGCGGGTCAGGTCGTCGAAGGCGATGGCCACCGTCTTCTTGCCCGCGGCAATCTCCGCCAGCCGCCTGGCGCCCACGGGGTTCTGGATGGCCTGTCTGATCTCGGCGGCGGAGAGCGGCCGGGCGCCGGCGCCCTTCATGTGCTGCACATTGATGCGCCAGCCCGGCGGAAACTCGAAGGTTTCCACCTTGTCCCCAAACCACTCGTGGGTTCGGAGGGAAATTCTGTTGGACGCGCTGGCGGCGCGGGCAGCGGCGGCTCCGGCGGCCGTCCCGGTGACAAACTTCCGGCGTGATACCATGCGTAACCTCCCGGTCGGAACAAAAGAAGTACCGATTCTATCCCGCCGGGAGGCTGGTCTCAACCCGCTGCCGGCGGTATGATATACGGCCAAGGAGGTCTGAATGTCGGAATTATCGCGTCGCGGATTCCTGATGACCACGGCAGCCGCGCCTGCGCTGGCAGCCAGCCCGTCCGGGCAGGACGCTCCCTGGAACTCGGCGGCCGTCGTACAGAAGGTTTATCTTTCCGCGAAGAGGGCCGGCTGGCCGCGCCCTGACATGGATCTGAAGCAGGAAGTGGCCCAGATTGAGGCCAATCTTGCCGAGTTCGAGCGAAGGCACCCCGGCCAGATCCGCTTTACCGGCGGGGAGATCATCCAGGATGTCACCCAGATGCCGGCGCTCGCTCGAAGCCTCGGCCAGGCTGATGCCATCCTGGCGTTTAATATGACCACCGGCGTCTACCGTCTGCTGGAGGCCGTGGTCGACATGGGCAAGCCCACCCTGCTGTTTTCCCTGCCCTACTCCGGCCACGACTGGACCCACGCCGCGGCCCTGACCCAGCGCGGCAGGAAGATCGACGTGATTGCCAGCAGCGACTACGGTGAACTGGATCCCTACGCCGGCCTTTTCCAGACCATCCACCACCTGCGCCACAGCAAGGTCCTGCTGATCGCGCCGCCCACCTCCCGGCCCGCCACCAGCGGCTACGTCAGGCAGTTCGGGACCTCCTTTGGGTTCCCCACCTACCTGGACCTGAAAGCCGCCTATGACGCCGTGGACGCCGGCCAGGCCCGCGCGGCCGCCGAGGCGTTCATGAAGGCCGCGGTACGCATGGTAGAGCCCCAACCCGAAGAAGTGGTGAATTCCATGCGCCTGTCTATGGCCATGGAAAACCTGCTGCGGCAGGAGAAAGCCAATGCCATTTCCATCGACTGCCTGGGCGGATTTGGCCGGGCCGAACTGCCCGCCTACCCGTGCATCGGATTCACGCGCCTGAACGATGCCGGCATGTATGGCGTCTGCGAATGCGACCTGGAATCCACCATGACACAACTCCTGGTCACCTCGTTCTCGGGCAAGCCCGGGTTTGTCTCCGATCCCGTCTTCGATACCAGCCGCAATGAGGTGATTCACGCCCATTGCGTCTCGGCCACCGCCATGCGCGGGGTGGGCGGCGCGCAGTGCCCTTACATCATCCGGAATCATCTCGAGGATCACAAAGGCGTCTCGCTCCAGGTGCTGCTGCCTGTGAATGAGACCGTGACCGTGGCCCGCTTCGCGCGGCCCGACAAGATGTGGGTTTCCACCGCGGAAGCCACCGGCAATGTGGACGACCCCAGAGGATGCCGCACCAAGATCCGCACCCGCGTCAGCAACGCCCGGAAGTTCCTGGAGGGCTATGCAAAGGCCATCAACACGGACCCCGCCATGCCCGGCACCCGCGATCTGCTGCATCGCGTCGTCTTCTATGGCGACCACGTGTGGGCGGTGGAGCGCCTGGGGCGGCTGACCGGCTACGAGGTGATTCGCGAAATCTAGATCGTCACCACGCCCCGATCACTGGTGAACGAGCGGATAGGCCAGTCCGCCATGGACAGTTCGCGCCGAACAACTCGTGCGCGGCGGCAAGCACGGGTCCTTCGCCCGATCAACGAAGCTTGCGCCCCTGGTGGCGCCCGCACCTGGAACTGCGACAGTCGAGAGAGACATCACAGCACCAACTCCGCCTCATACCCCGGCCAGTCTCCCGCCGGGAATGGGGCGGGCCGGTGCTGGACTTCTTCAAACAATTGGCCGCCCGGCGGGAAGAACTGATGGCTGTCGCCTGATTTCTCGAACACTTCGGCCGCGGTCGCCACCCGGACCGGTTCCTCAATGCCGGGCAGGCGGGCCGCATATGTCCGCACGTCCAGCGGCCGATCGCCTCCCCCTCGTCCGGGTCGAGCGTGCAGCCCACCACCAGCCGAACAGCCCTTCGTTGGCGAACAGCCCCTGTAACCCGCACGCGGCCAGGGCCAAGGCATCGGCCGAGAAGCAGCCCGTGGTCCGGCAGTACTCCACCGCGCAAGCAAGCGCCGGACTGTAAAACAGCTCGACCAGATCGCCGTCTTCGTACGATTAGCGGAATTTCCACTTGGTCTCAGTGAGTAGCGGCACCCCGAATCAACTCCAGGCGGCATGCGTCTCGCGGGCCGCATTTCTTTCCCAGTAGGTGATGCCGGTGGGCTGGACCCGGATGACCTTGCCCTGGCGGTTCGCAAACTTCCGAAAAAGGGGGTGTTTTAAGAATCGCCGTGCCAAGTCTGCGGCCCCTGTGGGCGGCACAGCCAATAGCGCCAGGCAGTAGCTTGGGTGGCAGTTCTCCCGGCGGTACAGACCCTGATCGCACGTCAGAAATGTTGTTCGTTTCTGCCTTCGCAGGGCTGTCAGAATCTCTTCATCCGACATGCCCTTGCGCCCCCACTCGAAACCCACCTGGCGGAGAGCAATTCTCAACTGGATCATCTGCCGGGCTTGTGGCATGTTCTCGTCGAGTAGTGTCAACTCGCTTTCCTCTGCTTGTGGACCGGTGGAGCGAACTCCGAGGCATGTTCCAGAAAGCTTTCCTTCGCCAGTTGCACGGCCTCCGCGATCGCCTCCTTCGGAATACTGCCGCGCCAGTCCGCGGCAATGCGGTCCCAGGGCATCCCAGATGCCACTTGCTCAAGCACAATCGACACCAGGATCCGAGTGCCCCTGAATGTCAGCGCACCCCGGCAAATTCTGGGATCAGCCACAATATAACGGCCGATCTGCTTCACCTTCGGCTGCGTTCCGGCGCTCCGGCCGGCTGCGGATCTCTTAACGGGCATCGGCGGCTACTCCTCCCCATCAGTTTCTCCCACGCCCTCCATCGTGGGCAAGATCAACTGCTCCGGCCGCTTCGGCTCGGGAACCTTTTCGGCGAACGCCAGCCGCCGGAGTTTTCCGAGCGCTTCAAAACCGCTCGCCGCGCCTTCGAGCGACGGATCCGGCTTCTTTTTCCCCCGTGGCGGGGCGCCCTTTGGGCCGGGCGGCAGCACATTGAGCAGCGCCTCCAGAGCCGTCATCAGCGTGGGATCGTCCATCAGCCGCAGCGACTCCAGCCGGTTCCGCGCCGCCTCGGTGTTCTGGAACCGCACCGTGTAAGCGGCCTCGTGCAGCCGGTCGAACATCGGCGCCTGCGGACCTGAAATGAGCTTGCTTTTCGTGGCTCGCGTCTGGCTGTCCCACAACGTCACGTCATCGCCCGAGACGGCGCAAGCTACGTTCCGGAC
>Ga0272446_1007730_pt1 | contig 10580 bp, 10 predicted proteins | sample YNPCB0061_FD_194587 | JGI IMG/M metagenome (GOLD analysis project Ga0272446, IMG submission 194587) | Hot spring microbial mat communities from Yellowstone National Park, WY, United States - YNP-CB-006-1 | ecosystem: Environmental > Aquatic > Thermal springs > Hot (42-90C) > Sediment | place... | reverse complement strand
TGAAGATCAGGGCCGACTGCTCCGGCGCGCTGTTCTGAACGGTTCGCATCGGCGCCTCTCCTGTTTATCGCGCTCCTGCCACTACTATATTCCAACTCTTGCATATCGTCAAGGCGATTGGCGTAGCAGTCTCGCAACCATGCCGCGCCCATAAGGCGACCCTTTGCTTGCTTGAGCCCACCGGCTGGCGCATGACTGACCCGGAGAGCTACGGGCGCGCTCCAACCTTCCTGCTACTCACCGGCTACGAGCAGGCGCGCTCGGTCACGGCGGCCCTGGCCGGCGACTGGGAAGCGGCCCGGCGCGTGGAGCTGGAGCTGCCCGAGACGGGCGTCTGCTCCGGGCCGGTGGCAGCTGGTGGGGATGGCGTAGCCTCGTCCTGCTGCGCGCCAGCCGAGACCGCCCTGCCTACGACGAGCCGGATCGCCCTCGCCTCGCTCGAGGCCGCCTCGTCCTGCTGCGCGCCCACGGTGCAGGCGACCTGCTGCGAGCCCGCGGCAAAGGCAGCGTGCTGCGGCCCGACCGTGGCGGCAGCAGGGTTGGGTGTGACCCTCACGCCGGCAGCGAGTTCCCGCTGCGGCTGTCAATGATTGAGGCAACGGCGTGCCGCCGCACTGGCGCGGTGGCATCCTCGACCGAGAAGGTTCCATGATCATCAGGATCCCAATGGCAGCGCACCTTCTCCTCCAACTCGAGGGCCTGTGAACACTACGTCGGCCTGCGCCTGTACACGCGGGTCGGCGCCTCGTCCACCGGCCCCGCGAGAGGCGTAGCACCAGCTGCGCCTGTACACGCGGTCGGCGCCTTAACACATTGCTCGCGTCCCAGCCGCACTTACACTGCCAGGATCAAGGGCAGCACCATCGGGTGGCGCCGCGTCTTGCGCTTGAGCAAGTCGGCTACTTGCTCCTTGATCTTCGCTGCGATAAAGTGGGTATCGGCCTGGGTAACGGTTGCGCCATGCGCTCCGCGCGAAATCTCCGCAAGGGTTTTACGTACCGCCTCCTCGGTGGCGGCGAGCAGCTCGGGGTTTTGCCGCATCTGTACAAAGCCGCGGCTCACTACATCAGGGCCTCCGCTGATCGCGCCGGTCTCGGCGTCGATGCTCACGACGATGAAGAGCATGCCGTCCCTGGCTAGGAGCTGACGGTCGCGGATCACCGTCTCGACCCCCGAGTCCTCGTCGAGCACCCCGCCGTCCACAAAGACGAAGCCTACCGGCACCGTGCCAACCTGCGCGCCCTGCATCTGGTCGAAGGCGAGCACGCCCCCCGGCTCGGGGATAAGCACCTGTGGTTGCGGCTGGAGCCCCGTCATCTGCGCTACGAGGTTGCGGTATAGCACCATGTGGCGGTACTCGCCGTAGAACGGTACGACCGTGACCGGCCGCAGCAGCGCCAGCAGAAAGCGCAGCTCCTCCTGGGCGGCGTGGCCGGAGACGTGGACGCCGGCGTCAGCACCGTAGATGACGTCCGCGCCCAGGCGGAACAGGTTGTTGATCACCCGGCTCACCGAGGTCTCGTTGCCGGGGATGGGCGTCGCCGAGAATACCACCGTGTCGCCGGGCTGGATCTTCACCTGGGCGTGGTCGCGGTTCGCCAGCCGGTTCAGCACCGCCATCGGCTCGCCCTGGCTGCCGGTGCAGACCACGGCGATCTGGTCGTCGTCGAACTGGGCCATCTGGTTGGGCCGGATGAGCGTCTCAGGCTTTGCTTTGAGGTAGCCGAGGTCGAGGGCGATCTTGCTATTGCGCTCCATGCTGCGGCCGAGCAGCACGATGCGCCGCCCGTAGGCCTCAGCGGACTCGATCACCTGCTGCACGCGGCTGATGTTTGAGGCGAAGGTCGCTACGATGATCCGGCCCGGCGCTATGGCGAAGATCTGGTCGAACGACTCGCCGACGGTCGCCTCGCTCGGGGTGTAGCCCGGCGACTCGACACGCACGCAGTCGGTGAGCAGGGCCACCGGGCGACGCCGACCGAGGGCGCTCAGCGTAGCGACGTCGGTCGGGCGACCAAGGGCCGGGGTATGATCGAGCTTCCAGTCGGTCAGGTAGACGACCAGGCCCGCCGGAGTGGTGATGCCGAAGCCCGCGGCGTCAGGGATCGAGTGGGCCACCGCGAAGGGCTCCACCGTCCACGTCCCCACCTCGAAGGGCTCGCCAAGCTGGAACGTGACCAGCTTCGCCTTGTCGAGCAGGCGGTGCTCCTTCAGCTTGCCCTGGAGCAGACCCATCGTCAACCGGCTGCCGTAGATCGGGGGAAAGCCAAGGTCGGCGAGCAGGTAGGGTATGGCGCCGATGTGGTCCTCGTGACCGTGGCTGAGCAGGATGCCCTTGATGCGGTCGGTCTTGTCACGCAAGTAGGCAATGTCGGGTAGGACGAGGTCGATGCCGAGCATATCCTCTTCGGGGAACATCACCCCGCAATCGAGGATGACGATCTCGTCGCCGCACTCCAGGGCCCACATATTCCGCCCGACCTCGCCGACTCCGCCGAGCGGGATGGCCCGGACCTGTGATAGTGTCATGTACGCTTTCTATGCTGACCCGCGCGCCGGCCCTTCCCGTTGTGGGAATCCTCGCAGGCTGGGCGTCTGATCTGTTCTTCGGGGCTGAAGTGTGATGGTATCAAAACAGTGTATACTTATACTGCTCTTTTGTAAAGATACACTGAACAGCTTTTCACACTCCTCCTTGAGGGCCCGCCTTTGGGCGGTAACTCCCATTGCAGAGCTGATGGACACGCTCAGAAATAGCATTTGCGAGAGGAGCACCAGAGTGCAGGTAAACAGGGAGCGTGAAGCGTCGGCCGTGGAGCTGACTGATGATCAGCTGCGCATCCAGGCGGCGAACCTGCTCGCAGCAAGGGTTGCCGGTAGCGTGCAACTACACCCGCGCGAGGTCGTCTCCGACTACGCGGGCGCAATGAACATCGTGCGGCGCTACGCAGTCACCGTGGACGGGCAACCCCACCCGCAGACGGTGATTATCAAGTCCAGGCATCGCCTTCGCGAACTGATGGCGCGCGAGGCCGCCGGGCTGGCGTTCCTCGACGGCGGTGAGCAGCTCACCGGATTGGCCCCACGCTGCTACGGCCTCGATCGCGCAGCCGGCATCCTCGTGCTTGAAGACCTTCAGCTTGCGGAAGAGCAGCGCCTCGGCCAGATCCTCTTCGCGTCCAACCGCCAGGCAGCGCACGATGCGCTGGTCGCCTTTATGTGCACGCTCGGCACGATGCACGCCGCCGGCTGCCAGGGTCAAGCTCGCTATGAGGCGCTTTGTGCACAGTATCAGGTTGTCGGCGAGGCTCGGCACCCGATCGCAACCCTGCTCACCGACCTGGGCGATCTCCTCCCGCTGTTCAGCCATTACGAGGTCACGATAACACCGGCACTCAGCGCCGATCTGCGCGCCGTGAGTGCGGCGCTGCTGTCCATCTCGCCACTGCAAACCTTCACGCACGGTGACGCCACACCGGCCAATGCGTTCATCACGCCGGATGGGGTGCGCCTGCTTGACCTGGAGGCCAGCGGCTTCCGCCACGCCCTGCTCGACGGCGCCTTCGCGCGCCTGCGCTTCATCTTCAGCGTCTGGGCGCGGGCGATCCCGCTCCCCGAGCAGCGGATGATGGAGCGGGCCTACCGCGAGGCGTTTGCGGCAGGCTGCCCCGAGGTCGCCGATGACAAAATCTACCGCCCGGCCCTCGCCGTGGCCTGTGCAGCCTGGCTGGCCGGTCTCTGTGCCAGGCTGCCTCTGGTCGTGGAGCAGGACCGGCGCTGGGGGCGCTCCACCTGGCGCCAGCGCATCGTCGCGGGGCTGGAACAGTTTGTGGTGGTCGCCGAGGAGACCCGCCAGCTCCCCGAGCTCGCCGAGGCGGCGCAGCAGCTCGCCTACCGGCTACGGGCGCAGTGGCCAGACGAGGAGTGCTGCCTACCACTGTACCCGGCCTTTGAGCGAGCCGACGGCGCAGACCCTACTCCTGCAGATCGCTCCCATAGCGGCGCGTGAGGGCTTCCAGATGGTGCCCGTCTGGGTCGTCGAAGTGGTAGTTCTCAGCTCATGTCAGCACCAGATAAGCGTAACTCGGCCTGAGCAGAGCGAACTCGAAGGGTTTGCGAAGCACGGCCTGAGCATAGGGATAAGCTTGCTTCGGCCAGAGAATAATTGCCCTACCCAGCACGCGAGCAAAGGCGCATACTATTACTGGTGTTCTGTTCATTATTCTTGAACATACGCACCGACTGCGAACATGCCTGCGGGCCTCTCAGAAATTCCCTCAGCAGCCCCACGACAAGTATAGAGGTTGACGATGACAGATATGACGCTCAATGCTCGGCAGCGTCCCGAGCCGCCCTCCTGGTACTGCTCCGACTGCATTCGCATGATCCAGGCGGCAGATGCTCTCCGATCCCCCTGGGGACGCTCAGTGGCCATTGTATGCCCGAGCTGTCGCAAGCGCATCGGCGAGATTATGAATGCACAGCTCCAGAATACAGGCCCGATGCTGCTGCGGTGACATACGCTTTGCATCCGGCCGTCCATACGCTTCGCGCACAACATTGCATGAACATAGGGGCGTGGGGGAACTTGGTTCCCCCATGTTCACATCAGGCCTGAGAGCGTGAAGGTGGCCGTAGAGACACATCATTTCACCGGAACAAGAGCACCGGGATATGGCACGAGCGGATCATCGCGCTGGTCGTGCTGCCGATCACGAAGGTACGGATGCGCGAGTGCCCGTAGGCGCCCATCACCAGCAGGCTGATCGCGTTGGCCTCACAGTAGGCGGCGATCACCTCGTTGGGACGCCCCATCTGGAGGTGGGTCTTGACCTCAAAGCCGTGCTTAGTCAGTTTGTCGGCCACGCTGGCGAGCTCGCCCCGCCGCTCTGCACTGTCCTGGCCAACCATAATCAGGTGGCACACCAGCCCCCGCAGCAGTGGGCTGCTCACGATGTAGGCGAGCGCCTTCTCGCTGCTCGGCCCGCCGTCATAGGCGATCGCGAAATGCTCGATGCCGCTGAAGGCGCGCGCCGCGACCAGCAGCGGAACGTGGGCGGCCCGCACGACGCGCTCCAGATTGGCCCCGAGGTGGAGGGTCGCAAAGTCGGCGTGCTCGCCGCGCTTGCCCAGCACGATCAGCTGGGCCGCGGCCTCCTGCTCGGCAAGGGTCTCGACCAGTGAGCCGCGTCGGTGTAGCACCTCGCGCGGGGGCGACCCTGCGGCGCCCAGCACCGCTCGGGCGTGCTCGACAATCAGCTCGCCCTTGCGGTGGTCGAGCTTGCCGCGCGCCTCGTCGACCTCGGTCAGCTTCTCGAGCAGCGTGCTCATCTCGCCAACACGCAGCGAGCCACTATAGTCAGCCGGGCCGTCGTAGCTCAGGGGTGGGGTCGAGACGTGGATCAGATGCACGGGCGCACTGAGCCGCTGGCTCGCCCATGCTGCGTGCTGGCAGACGCTGTCGGTATAGATCGAGCCGTCAACGCAGGTCAGAACGGCCTTGCCAGTTGTCGTCATAGGTGTCCTCAATGCTTCAGGAGTAGCTCAAGCGCATCCGGCTTGTCGTGAATCGCGTGGCGGTCGACAATCGTCGCGCTGGCCTCGTTCAGCCCGATAATCTCGACGGCGGTCCCCTCGCGGCGGAACTTCAGCACCACCGTGTCCAGCGCGCTGACGGCCGAGACATCCCAGAAATGCGCGTGGGTCAGATCGATCGTCACGTGCTCAAGCACTTCCTTGAAATCAAACGCCGCGGTGAACTTATTGGCCGAGGCGAAAAAGACCTGCCCCTGCACCGTGTAGCGCCGGTGGCTCTCATCTTCGGCATGCTTCGAGGTGACCGCCAGCAGGCGCGAGACCTTGTGGGCGAAGAAGAGCGCGCTCAGGGCCACGCCGACCATCACGCCCTGCGCCAGGTCGTGGGTGATCACCACCACGGCGACGGTCGCCACCATGACGATGCTCGACGACTTGGGGCTGGTGCGCAGGCTGGTCAGCGAGGACCAGCTAAAGGTGCCGATGGAGACCATAATCATCACTGCCACCAGGGCGGCCATGGGGATCTGCTGCACCCAGTTGCCCAGCACGAGGATGAGGAAGAGCAGAAAGAGCCCGGCGAAGAGTGTCGAGAGCCGGCCACGACCGCCGGACTTCACGTTGATCACCGACTGTCCGATCATCGCGCAGCCCGCCATGCCACCGAAGCAGCCGCTGACGATATTCGCCACTCCCTGGCCCCAGCACTCACGGTTCTTATCGCTGGGCGTATCGGTCAGGTCATCGACAATCACCGCCGTCATCAGCGACTCGAGCAGGCCGACTGCGGTCAGCGTGAGCGAGTAGGGCAGGATGATCAAGAGTGTCTCGAGGTTGAGCGGGATGTTGGGCAGCAGGAAGACGGGCAGCGTGCTCGGCAAGGCGCCCATATCGCCGACCGTGCGCAGATCGAGCCGCATCACGATGCTGAGGATCGTCAGCACGACGATGCTGACCAGGGGCGAGGGCACGGCCCTGGTGACGCGGGGGAGCAGGTAGATGATGGCTAGGCCGAGCGCCACCATCGCGTACATCTGCCAGCCGGCCCCGTAGAACTCGGGTAGCTGGGCCAGGAAGATCAGGATGGCGAGCGCGTTGACGAAGCCGGTGACAACTGAACGCGAGACGAAGCTGAGCAGCCCGCCGAGCTTGAGCGCCCCGGCAGCAACCTGCAAGCTGCCCGTCAGGATCGTCGCGGCCAGCAGATACTCCAGGCCGTGATTCTTCACCAGCGTCACCATCACCAGGGCCATCGCCCCGGTCGCCGCCGAGATCATGCCCGGTCGGCCGCCGACAAAGGCCATGACGACCGCGATGGCGAAGGAGGCGTAGAGGCCAACCTGCGGGTCAACGCCGGCGATGATCGAGAAGGCGATCGCCTCGGGGATCAGCGCCAGGGCGACGACCATACCGGCCAAGAGATCATTACGAACGTTGCCGAACCACTCTGCGCGCAAGGTAGACCAAGCTAGCACAATCGCAACTCCTCAGTACGTGCGGGGCCCGGAACGGCAACAACGATGATGGCCTACAGCGGCACGCAACACGGTGCGACTGACATCTCCAGGACGCTTGTCGGCGGAACCTACGAGCAGTGTACACTCATACTGTATTTTCGTAAAGTGTTAATGAACGATTTCATAGCTCCAGCGTAGGCACAGCAACGCTTGCTGGGCCTTCCAGCTTGAGAGCGCTACACCCTGCACCCTACACCCTGCGCGAAAAGCGCACTAGGGTCGGCGCTGCGCTGTGTTCCGGGCACAGGCGATACAGAGCGTGATCGTCGGGTCAAACTCCAGCCGCTCAAGGGCGATCAGCTCGCCGCAGCGGGTACAGCGCCCGTAGGTACCTGCCTCAAGCCTGGCCAGTGCGGCGTCGGCGCGCTCCTGTTTGTCCTTATTGCCGCGCACGGCGTCGGCGGCAAGCGCGCGTGACTGGATGGCGTCGACACGCGACAGCCGGCCTATCCGCGTCTGATCCAGCTCGACCGGCTGGGCCGCCTCGTTCAGGTCGCCCTCACTCGCTTTCAGCCGTGCCAGCAGATCTTCCAGCAGCGCCCTGAAGCGCTGCAGCTCTTTCTCGCTCATACTGTGTTCTCTCTCATGTCGCTGCACTCATCGCTCAGCCGGTTAGTCCGCGGAGTTCAAGCTGGGGCCGTTCGCGCTCGACATAGGCCAACTCCCAGTCGCTGGTGAAAAGCAGGACGACCCGGTTGGCAGCGTCGTGTACCTGGCGCACCGCCGAGGTTGATGAAGGTCAAGATGGGCACGCCGCGCCGGCGGCAAACCTCGAACAGCTTGCGCGTCTGGGCCTCGATGCCCTTGGCGGCGTCCAGAACCATCACCGCGCTGTCGACGGCCATCAGGGTGCGGTAGGTGTCCTCGCTGAAGTCCTGGTGGCCGGGGGTGTCGAGCAGGTTGATGCGGCAGCCGGCGTAGTCGACGGCGAGCACGGTGGAGGTGATCGAGATGCCACGCTCGCGCTCCATGGCCATCCAGTCGGAGGTGGCGTGGCGCTGGTTCTTGCGCGTGCGCACCGAGCCGGCGAGATCGATTGCGCCCGAGTAGAGCAGCAGCTTTTCGGTCAGGGTGGTCTTGCCGGCGTCGGGGTGCGAGATGATCGCGAAGGTGCGGCGGCGGGCGATCTCGGCGGCGAGCTGCTCGCGGGCGGCATCACGCTCAGTATCTGGTGCTGTCATCTGTGTTCAATAGCACTTCACATTTCAACACTTATAGTATAGATCATCTCTCGCACCTCTGTGGCTCGAGCGCTGGCCAGGCCGGTGCGCTGAGTCCAGAGACCTCCCACCTATCCGCCGAGGAAGAGCGAGCGGCCCAGGCTGGACGCGGGGGAGCGGCGGCGGCTCACTGCGGCAACGTACCCAGCCGGTGCGACACGCTGAGCAGACGGACAGGGTTGCGGCCTCCGAGGTCATGTAAACACCAATGAGCAGTATCGCCAGCACCAGCGCACCCCCGCTGAGCAGCGGCTGCAAACCGGCGACGAGCGACACCTCGGCGCCGGCGAACCCGAGCAGCCCGAGCATCGTGACCCAGGCAAGGATAAGCGAGCGCCGTGCACAGAATGGCGTCCACACCCACGACCAGCGCAGAAGGCGCCCACGTGTCAAATGAACACGGGAAGCAGCGCAGCTAGGACAACGAGCGGAGCCGTACATCGTGTCTCCTTCCACATCAGGGTACACTGTCTTGACGGTCAACGCTTAACGTGTCGCGCCGGGTGCGCGTGGGGGCTGGAAGCGCAGCAGCAGCGCCGCGCCGAGCAGGGGCAGAGCGACCATCGCGGTGAGCGCGGGCGTGTAGCTGCCGGCGGCCTGCTGCCAGGCGGCGAGCGGCAGCGGGGCGAGCGCCGCGGCACTGATGCCCACCATCGCCGCGCTGCCCTGAAGCCGGCCGAGGCCTCGCCGCCCGTAGTAGGTCGCCCAGGCCACGCCGCTGGCGACACTCTGCATCCCCGAGCTCGCTCCGAGCAACGCTGCGTAGATCGCCGCGCTCATCGGGTCGGCCACCAGGCGGAGTGAAGCGATAGCTACGGCCATAAGGAGCAGGTTGCCGAGCAACAGCCGCTTGGGGCCGACCCGCTCGATCAGCACCCCGCCGAGCAGTGTCGCGCTCGCCGCGGCTGCCGAGAAGGCCACGAACACCCCCGCCGCGACCCCGGCGCCAAGCCCGCGCTCGGCGAAGATCGAGACCTGGTGGAAGACCAGGGCCGTCACGACGAAAGGCCCTGCGGTCAGCGGCAGCGCCAGCAGCCAGAACGAGGCGGAGCGCATCGTCGGCGCACTCGTCGCTTCTGCTCCCGAGGCAAGCACCTGCTCGCTCGCCGGTGGCGTAGCGGCGCCATCGGGGAATAGCCCCAGTGCCTCTGGCCGGTCGCGCGCGATGAGCGCCGCAGGCAGCAGCGCTACCACGATCAGCCCGGCCAGGGCGAGGTAGGCTCCCCGCCAGCCGAAGCTGCTCACAAGGGCCTGGGTCAGCGGCGGGAAGGTGGCGTTGGCCAGGGCGAAGCCCAACGTGACCAGGGCCATCGCCCGGCCACGGTAGCGCACGAACCACTGGGCGGTGAGCAGGGTCGCGATCACCGGGAGCGAGCCCTGGCCCAGAGCGCGCAGCGCGGCAAAGCCCAGGAACAGGCCCAGAACACCCTGGGCACGCGACAGACCCACGCAGGCCAGGCCGAAGAGCACCGCCACGATCGCCAGCATGCGCCGGGCGCCGAGGCGATCCACGAGCCGACCGACGACAAAGGTCATCGCGGCGCTCACCGCCGTCCCGCCGGCGTAGAGGGTCGAGAGCAGCGTGCGCGAGAGGCCAGTTTCGGCGAGGATCGGGTCGATCACGATGGAGAACGTGTAGGACTGGCCGGGGCCGGAGCTGAAGGTGGTTAGGGCGGCGGCGAGGACGATCAGCCAGCCGTAGAACGGGAGGGAGCGGCCAATGCGGGGGGGATGAGAGGTCTCGCGCGTGTGTGACAAGCTTCAGACCCGCTCGTACCAGGGGGAGCGTGCCGTGGCGCCGGCGGATCTGTGCCGGCGTGTCTCGACGCGAGAATGGTGCGCCGCGCGGCGGTACGCCGCATAGCCACTCATCTCACGCAGGTAGCCGTGCAGGATCTCGCGGAGCAGGGGGTCGTCGTAGGTGACGAAGAGACGCTGGATGGGCTGGGCGTGCTGCGGCTGGGGCGCGTACCGGAAGCAGGGCTCGCCGGTATCACACGACACGGCCAGCACGCCGTCGGCGGCAAGCTCGCAGAGTGCGGCGTCGACGCTCCACACGTCGGAGAAGATCTGATTAGTCAGGCTGTGGGCGCTCACCGCCAGCTGCGGCTGCTCATAAAAGCGCTGGAGGATCTGCAATTTGAGCGGGGTGTCAACAACTGTGTCGATCAGCGCCTCGACGCTAACGTGAAAATAGGTGGGGCAGCAGCCGTCAATCAGCCGCTACCGCCATCGGTTCCAACGTGACGTGATAACCGAGCTGCTCGATCCGCCGGCGCATGAGCGTCAGCACCCGGTCCTTCTGACG
>Ga0272446_1007729_pt1 | contig 10580 bp, 11 predicted proteins | sample YNPCB0061_FD_194587 | JGI IMG/M metagenome (GOLD analysis project Ga0272446, IMG submission 194587) | Hot spring microbial mat communities from Yellowstone National Park, WY, United States - YNP-CB-006-1 | ecosystem: Environmental > Aquatic > Thermal springs > Hot (42-90C) > Sediment | place... | reverse complement strand
GCGGCCATGTCTGGCGTCCGTAATTCGGTGCAAGATGCGGCCATGTACTACGCCGTGAATGTGTTAGGGACGCTCAACTTGCTGGATTCGGCCCGTCGGCATGGGACAGAACTGTTCGTCATGGCCTCAACGTCGTCGGTGTACGGGGCCACCAGCCAGATTCCGTTTCGGGAAGACGACCCCGCCGACCGCCCCCTTGCCCCTTACCCGGCCAGCAAACGCGCCGCCGAGATCATGGCCTATTCGTATTACAACATGTTCGGGCTGAACATTTCGTGTCTGCGGTTCTTCAACGTGTACGGCCCCGCGGGGCGGCCCGACATGATGCCGTTGCGCGTGATGGAGGCGATCACGGCGGGCAAACCGATCACGTTGTATGAGGGCGGGGCGCTCAGCCGAGATTGGACATACGTCGATGACACCGTCAACGGCGTGATCGCCGCCCTTGAACGGCCACTCGGCTACATCATCATGAACGTCGGGAACGGCAGGCCGATCAGCATGACGGAGTTCGTCGATGTGATCGAAGCGCTCAGCGGGAAGCGGGCCATCCGCCACAATGTGCCCGCCCCCCGTAGCGAGCCGCCCATCACCTACTGCGACAACAGCCGCGCCCGCCAATTGTTAGGCTTTGCGCCTGCCATCTCCGTGCAAGAGGGGTTAGCCCGCACGTGGGCATGGTTCGTCAAGGGGCGGTAGGCAATCCCGCTTCCCCCCTTGCGAATCTGTTGCAGAATCAAAAAGGCGAAGGATATAATCCCCGCCTGCTTCGACGAAGTATTGAGATTGTCTATGCAATTATTCGGCGGCGAGGTGGTCTTTGATGTGGTGCTGCACCGCAAAGGCCGCCGCCTCTGCACGGTTGGACAGGTTCAGCTTGCTGAGCAGGTTGCTCACGTAGTTGCGAACTGTGCCTTCCCCCAAGAACAGCCGCCCGGCGATCTCGCGGTTGGTCAGCCCATCTGCGATCAGCGCCAACACCCGGATTTCTTGGCTAGACAACTCAGAGAACAGCGCCGCTTCTTTGTTCTTTTCCGTCTGCCGGATTTCGCGGAAAATCGCTTCGGTCATGCTGGGGTCGATGGTGGATTCGCCGCGCCCAACGGCCTCAATGGTACGGATCAGGTCGTCGCTCCCAATGCGCTTGAGGACGTACCCGGAAGCTCCCGCTCGGATCGCCGAAAAGAGCAGATCATCTTCGGCGTAGCTGGTCAGCATCACCACACGGGTCTGGGGCAATTGCTGAACGATCCGCGCACAGGCCTCCACGCCCATCATGCCCGGCATCCGTACATCCATTACAACAACATCGGGCTTGTGGAGCATGGCGAGTTCGATGGCCTCTTCACCATTGCTCGCCTCCGCAATGACGCGCAGGTGGCTATGCTGGTGCAGCAACGACTTGATGCCCATCCTCACCACTTCGTGGTCATCGGCAATCAGAATGCGAATCGGGTTCTGCGTCATAGAGTTCCTCAAAATGGTTACGGGTTCAGTCTGGACAGGTGCACTTATAACAATACACTTATGGGTCGCAACTGCCCATTGGACGAATGCTTATTATACGATAATCCAAAAATCGCACAGGCCAATAGGACAAAAGCGAGTAATTCTATATGACAAACGTAACACAAGCGCGGGCGGAGGACATGGTGAATGCCTTGAGTGATGCGGTGCGCGCCCTGACCGCAGAATTTAGCCTAGACCGCATCTTGAAGCGGCTAGCAGAGATTGCGGCGCGGCTGGTGGGGGCGCGGTATGCCGCGTTGGGCGTGCCCGGTTCAGAGGGGATGTCCCATTTCTTCACGTATGGGGTCACCGAAGACGAGATTAGCCGTATCGAGCATTACCCGCACGGCTTGGGGTTATTGGGGGCGTTGTTGCATGGCAAGGAGGCCATCCGGTTGGAGGACTTGCATAAAGACCCCCGTTCGGTGGGCTTCCCCGAACACCACCCCGAAATGACGCGCTTCCTCGGCGTGCCGATTCTGGCGAAGGGCAAGAATCTGGGTACGCTGTACCTGTGTGACAGGCTCGATGGCGAACCCTTCACCGAAGAAGATGAGCATATGATCTCGCTACTGGCCGCCCACGCTGCGATCGCCATCGAAAACGCCAAACTGAGCGAGCAACTCCGCCGTTTGGCCGTGATCGAAGAACGGGATCGGATCAGCATGGAGCTACATGACGGCGTGATCCAGTCCATTTACGCCATCGGCATGAAGCTCGAGATCGCCCGCGTCAATTCGACAGATGATGCCGTGCGCGACCAAATTGCGCACGTCAACAGCGACCTCAACCGCGTGATCGAAGACCTGCGCAACTACATTAAAAACCTCCGGGCAGGGGTCGAATTCAGCCTGACCCTGCGTGAACAGATCGAAGAGATCGCCGAGCGCTTCCGCGAAGTCTCGTCGGCGCGGTTGGTGATCGATGTGGGGCGCAACCTGTCCCAGATCAACGAAGCCCGCCTCCATGCCCTGATCCAGATCATCCGAGAGGCGCTCTCCAACATTGTCCGGCACGCCCATGCCACAGAAGTTTACCTCGATTTGCAGGAATCGCCCACGCACCTGACGCTGGTCATCAGCGATAACGGCGTTGGCTTCAACCCTAAGACGGTCACGCCCGGCATCGGCCTTCGCAACATCCGCCGCCGGGCCGAACAGATCGACGGGACGGTAGAAATGATCAGCCAACCCGGACGCGGGGCGACCATCACCGTCGCCTTGCCGATCACCTGAGGCCCACGGCAGAGCGGCGACGACAGCGGAGGGCATCAAAAAAACGGGTTGCACACCGCGTGCAACCCGTTTTCTCATTTCACAGCCTGTGGGGAGCGCCCTATTGCAAGCCGAAATCCGCCAAGCTCGGCCGACTTGGAACCACTTCGATCCAGACGGAGAAGGTTTGGGCGTTCCGGGCGGCGCGCTGGTCGTTCAGCCATTTGGTGAAGTTCCGATCGTAGACCGTCTCTTGTTCAGAATCGGTCAGCGTCCGCATTTCGCGGCCCTCAACCTGAATGATGTGATAGCCGAAGTTCGGGCCGTTGGCGGTGGTGTTGATGGGGCCGATCACCGCACCGATGGGCGCATTGAACACGGCGTCCTCAAATTCCTTGACGAACGTCCCACGCCCCGTCCAGTCCAATTCGCCGCCGGAATCTTTGCTGCCGGGGTCTTGGGAGACGGCAGCCGCCAACGCCGAGAACGATTCGCCCGCTTGCAGGGCGGCCAGCACATCTTGGGCTTCGGCTTCGGACTTCACGAGGATATGGCGTGCCTTGACCTTCTCCTCTTGCGTCGGCTTTTCGCCAAGCACGGCCTTTTGGACCTTATTCCGCAGTGCCCGCGCCGTCAGGATTTTGGTCACATCGGCCTCGCTGAGGCCAGCAAAGGTGCTGGCTTCCTTGAAGAAAGCCGCACTGCCTTCTTCGTAATCCTTCTTGCGGCGCTCAAATTCCTCCGTCGGGCCGAGCGTGGCCGTCGGGATGCCGGTGGGGAAGGGCGTGCTGGTGGCCGTCGGTTCGAGCGTCGGGGAAGGGCTGGGCGTCGGGGTGGAGGTGGGCGTCGGCGAAACCAGCGGCGTGAGGGTGACGGTTGGGGTGAGGGTAGGGGTCGCCGTTGCGCCGGTTGGGTCGTAGCCGAAGAAGCGGAAGATTTCCTGATCGACCTCGTCCTTGCTCACCGTGATGTTGTTTTCGCGGGCGTATTGGGCGGCAACCAATTCGTTTAGCATGTCTTCCAGCACGCGGTTGCCGATAGACGTTGGCGAGGCCAGTTCGTTGTACAGTTGTTGGTAGGGGCTGCCCTGTTGGGTCAGGAATTCACGCCCAAACTGCCGAGCGACATTCGCCAGCGTTAGGCCGGTCAGGTAACGCTCAAACCGGACGCGGGTTTCAAAGTCGCGGGCGGAGATGCTCTCGCCGCCCGCGCTGGCTACCGCCCGGTTGGGGGCAACGACGCCCTCCACAAACAGCGCGATCCCCAAGATCACAACCACCACCGCCGCGCCAATGGCGGTGACGAGGATGACGATACGGTTGAGCCGTTCTTCCCGTTCTGAACGGGAGAGGACTTGACGACCCTCATTCAGCTTGCGGCGTTCGGGCAGGGCTGTCGTCTTATTTCTGGTTTTGGACATGCGCCGTACTCTTTCGGTGTGTGGGGTGAGCGTTAGTCGTTGCTACGGCCCATCTCAGAATCGAAGGGCAAGAGCGCCAGATGGCGCGCCCGCTTCACGGCTACGGCCAAGCGGCGCTGATCGCGGGCGCACAAACCCGTCTGCCGACGGGGGCGAATTTTGCCGCGTTCGGAGAGGAAGCGGCGCAGCAGTTCGACATCCTTGTACAGTTCGATGGAGGTCTTGTTGAGCCGCTGGTTGTAGGTCTTGCGGCGGGGGCCACCCCGCCCGCCACGTTCAGCAGGGGCGCCCAAAGGCCCCCCTGATCCGGAATCGTCGTTATCGTCTACAATCAAGTTTTCTTGGTCAGCCATTGCGTGCTTCTCGTCCTCTTGGTCTTATCGGGTAGGCCCCCAATAGGGGGCGAGGGTTCAGGTTAGAAGGCGTAATCTTCGTCGCCTTCTTCAGATTCATCTTGCGAATACTCGATGTTTGAGCGGCGATCACCGAGTACGATCATCTCATTGGCGACAAGTTCGGTGCGGTAATGGCGCTTGCCCTCGTCGTCCTCCCAGCCGCGGGTCTGGAGGCGGCCTTCGATGTAAACCTGCTGGTCTTTCTTAAGGTGCGATTTGCAGATTTCGGCCAATGTGCCCCACGCCACCACATTGAACCACTCGTGTTCTTCGCGGCGTTCGCCGTCGCTGCTCGTCCATGCCCGGCTGGTGACGACGCTGAAGCTCGTCACGGGGCGGCCACTGGGCGTGTAGCGCATTTCGGGGTCACGGCCCAAAGTCCCGATAATCATGACCTTATTTAAGCCCCGCACCATACTTTCGCTTCCTCCCAAACCTCACAACAAATACACCTACCGCTTACTGCTGGGGGGCGCTGGTCGCGTTGGAAAACGGCTTAGTCACGTTCGTCGGCACGTACCAGCAAATGCCGAATAACTTTATCAAACAAGCGCAGGTTACGCTCTAGTTCGGCAGTGGCTTGGGGATGCATTTTGGCCCCGAACGAAACGTAGAAGCCCTCAGTATATTCGCCGATGTTGTAGGCCAGCTTGCGACGGCCCCACTGATCGACATGTTCAACCGTCCCGCCCGCCTCTTCGATCCATTTCTGAACCTGTGCAAGGGCGGCGTTGTATTCTTGTTCGTCCACGTCGGACGCGATGATGAAGGTCAGTTCGTATTGACGCATGTGGAAGTTCGGTTGTCCTTTCCTCGGAGTTGCCTCCCGCTACGGAGGCGGAAAGAGGCCCAACCTGATGATCAGGCCGATTAGCCCGCCAAGTTTACAACGAACAGCCCCCAATAGCAAGGCCTGCCGCCGGATACGCGCTGAATCCCTTGCGCTTTCCCCTTGCCCTTTGTTTTGAGACTTTGTATCATTACTCCCTGACGATGACACGATACCTCAATGATGAAAGTGCCTATGCTCAACGATTCCCTTTCATTACTGACCTCCCCGCCGGATGCTACCCGCCCCGATCCAAACCAACTGGCGACCGCGCCACGGGCGTGGGGGACGGCGGGGAAGTTCCGCAAGTTCACGGCGAAGCTCTTCGATCAGCAGATGTGGTGCTGGGGTGCGGATATTCGCCGCCCAGAGGGCAACCTGCTCATGGGCTACGGCTTCGAACGCCACCGCGCCCCCGATGGCCGCACCAGCAGCGCCTACCTCCATGACAGCCTGTGCGGAGAACAGATCGTCCTGTGGGGGTTCGGGGCCTTCTTCGGGGTCGCCCAGACGGGGGGGCTATACATCGGGCGGGAGTCGTTCCAGCCGTATATGGCCGCCGTCTCCCACCTGCCCACAGACCGCTGGTCAGACCGCCCCGCCCGCGCCGAAAACCCTACGCTCGGGCTAACGCCTCTGCTGGTACGCTTTCTGGGGTGGGTTAGCCGTTACGAAAGGTGGGTGCAACACACCCTCGGGAGCGCCTACCGGGAAGCAACTTTGCAACGCTGGCAGGGCAAAATGGTCATTTGCGGGGCGGAAATGGCCGCGACGTGGGCCGCTGTTGCCGACGAAATCCGGGCATCGGGGGGCCTGTAAGGGAACGTGCCGAATACCATGCCCTTGCCTGTCACCGTCCTTTCTGGCTTTCTAGGGGCCGGGAAAACCACCCTTCTGAATCACGTCCTCAGCAACCGGGAAGGCCTCCGCGTGGCCGTGATCGTCAACGACATGAGCGCGATCAACATCGACGCCCAGCTCGTGCGCAATGGCGGGGCCGCGCTCAGCCGCACGGAAGAAAAACTCGTCGAAATGACCAATGGTTGCATCTGTTGCACCCTGCGCGAAGACCTGCTGCGCGAAGTGGCGGCGCTGGCCCGCGAAGGCCGCTTCGATTACCTGCTCATCGAGTCGACGGGAATCTCCGAGCCGTTACCCGTCGCTGAGACGTTCACCTTCCAAGATGAAACGGGCCGCACCCTCTCCGAATTTGCTCGGCTGGATACGATGGTCACAGTGGTGGATGCGGTCAATTTCTTGCGGGACTACCGCTCCCTAGACGATGTGCAGGATCGGGGCTTAGGGATGAACGCAGACGATGCCCGCAACATCGTTGATCTGCTCACCGAACAGGTCGAATTTGCCGATGTCTTGTTGATCAACAAGGCCGATCTCGCCACAGAAGCCGACCTCAACCGTCTGGAGGCCATCCTCCGCGCCCTCAACCCCACCGCCCGGATTCTGCGCTCCACCTTTGGGCGTGTGCCGCTCACCGAAATCTTGAATACTGGGCGCTTCGACTTCGAATTGGCCGCCATCTCCCCAGAGTGGCTGAAGGAAGCACGCGGGGCACACCTCCCAGAGACAGAAGAATACGGCATCAGCAGCTTCGTGTACCGCGCCCGGCGGCCTTTTCACCCCGCCCGCCTGATGGACTTGCTCGAAAGCGGCGGCTTCGATTCCGTGCTTCGGTCGAAGGGCTTCTTTTGGCTGGCGACGCGCCATCACAGCGTCGGGGTGTGGTCGCAGGCGGGGCAGGTGGTCACCTTTGAAGAGGGTGGCAATTGGTGGGTCGTCACGCCCCGTGCCGATTGGCCGACTGCGCCGGAACTCTTGGCTGAAATTGAGGCCGTCATGCAGCCGGAATTCGGGGATCGGCGGCAGGAATTGGTCATCATCGGCGTGGAGATGGATCACGCGGCAGTGCGGGCGGCCCTCGATGCCTGCTTGCTCACCGATGCAGAGATGGCGCAGGGCTGGCGGCGCTGGCGGCGCTTTGAAGACCCCTTCCCCGCATGGCGCTAGGGTCGCGGGTTGCCCCTGCGGAATGCGCTAGGCGTGAACGGCGTGGCCGCGCTATACTGTGCGGCCAACGTGCACGTTTATCGGAAAGACGAGAGTTGTCATGTTTGAACAGCTGTATCGCCAACTGCCAGATTTCGCCCGCCCCGATCATCCCGTCATGCGCTATTTGCTGCTGCGCGAAGGGCGTCGGGGAGGGCCGGGAAGCCGCCCCCTGCGAATCCTTGCATTCCTGTTCATCATTGGGATATTGCTGATTCTTGGCTACTTCATCGCCTCTGATTTCGGGCGGGGGGCAATTGAAACGTCTCTGCCGCTGGACGCGGTGTTCTTGGTGCTGTATTGGCCGCTGGTCTTCTTGCAGGTATTGATGCGCCTGATCGCCTTTGCCAGCACCATCGGCACGATTGGGGCCGAAGTACGTACCGGCACATGGGACACCCTCAAAATCACGACGGACGGGGCTACCCTGACCATGAAGGCCCGCTGGGCGAGCGCCTTCTACCGGATGTGGTTCATTTTGATGGTGTTAGTCATCGCACGGGCCATTTTCATCGTCGTTTCACTATATAACCTGTACCAGTATCAGGGGCACTACCTCGACTTGTTGCTGAGTGGGACGGTTCCGCTCGGCCAGCCGCCCATCACCGAAAACACGGCGCTGCCGCTGGGCATCGTGGTGGTGGCGCTCGGCATGACCGCCGCCGTCATCGCGCCGTTTACGGCCCTCGCCTTCGATGCCGGGCTGGGCATGCTGATCAGCACCTTTGCGCGGGGGCGCTTGGCGGGCGCGCTCGGCCAGTTCATGCTCATCTTGGCACGGATTTTGCTGACCGGATGGGCGTTGTGGGTGGGGGCGGCGGCCCTCTCCCTGAGTCCGTTTGTGAGGACAGGGCTAGGGGGGGCGCTTGGCCCGCTCGACCCGCAACCTGCTTCGGGCTGGTTGGGGGTCTTCTTCGGCCTCGCAGAGGGCGATCTGGGCCTGACGTTGCTCCACTTGCCGCACGTCGGGCGCATGTGGGCCGATTACGACTACGGCATCCTGATCGGGGTGGCGGCGTTGGGCTATGGGTTGCTCCAAGCCGCCCTCGCCAATTTCATGATCTGGTGGGCGGGCCGCCGGGCTACCCGCCCCGAACGGTTATAAGCGCCGTTCCCCCCGCTTTGGCCCTGATGCGGGGGGAATAGATGACCACCTTAGCCGAGACGCAATAACAGCGCGATAATCCACACGGAGACGGTGACGTTCGCAATGACCAATACGCGGTTTTGCACACTCCCGCTGATGTCTACGGCCTTCGTCCCGCGTGAGTCCGCGCCGTTGCGCATTAGGACCAGCAGCGGCGAAAGCAGGATCGGCACGGCCACGACCCACAGCGGGATAATTCCGGCGACGACGGCATAAATCAGGGCCGCCCCCGCCCCGACGAGCGCCGCATACATGAGGATCTTAGACGCCCCCGCCCCGATCACAATCGACGTGTTGTTTAATTTGGCGGCCTTGTCCATCTCGTAATCGCGCAGTTGGTTGTAGAGCTGCCCATACACCGAGACGAGCGTCATGGCGAGTACGACGGGCCACACGCTGAGGATGTTCGGGTCGTAGGACACGTACCCCGCCACGAACAGCAACGTACTCAGCATCAAAACATGCGAGATCACGTCCAGCACGGGGAGCGCCTTCAACCGGATCGGCTTCCACGAATACAGGTGCGAGATCACGAGCGTGACGGCCCCCGTGATGAAGGCCGCCTGACCGAGCAGCGCAAACGCCCCCAGCGTGATTCCGGCCACGAGCAACGAGGCGATCCAGCCTTCGGCGGGCGAAATTTCACCGCACGAGACGGGGTTACGGGCCTTGCGGTGTTCCTCGCGGGCGTCGTCAGGGGCGTCCACAATGTCGTTGATCATGAACGCATAGGCCACCACCAAGGAGTTAGCGACAATCGCCAAGGGCAAGCGCCAATCCGGAAGGCCGCCCGTCGCCCGCAAGGCCAAGATCGACCCGAAGGCCGACAATGGCACGACCCACGTCAGGTACTCACTCCAGCGCGTCAGGCGGATCAGCCCGCGCACCTTGACATTCATTGGGGAAGATTGAGCAGTCACAGCCACCTCAACGGGTTATTCTCTCTGAGCAAACTACGCAAAAGGGGGCGGCGTGGGCCGTCCCGATTGGCGCATTGTTTATAACCCACTTTACGCCGAATCGGTGCAAGGGGTTGCGGAGGGGGACTTTCTAGCAAGGCGGGTTCGGGGTATACTCCCCGCCCATGATTACCGTGATCCTTGCTGACGACCATGCCATTGTCCGGCGCGGAATCCGCGATTTTATGGCCGAAATGGGCGATATTCAGGTGTTGGCCGAAGCTGAGACCGGCGCGGAAGCCCTCGCCGCCATCCGTGAACACCAGCCTGCTGTCGCCGTCCTCGATGTACAAATGCCCAACGGCGGCGGAATCGAGGTGGCGCGCACCCTCCGTGCGGAGGGGTACACGCTCGGCATCCTGATCCTGACGGCCTACGATGACCCGCCCTACATTCGGGCGGCGTTAGAGGCTGGTGCAAATGGGTACGTCCTCAAGTCCTCCGATGCGGAGGAAATCGTCGAGGCCGTCCGCGCCGTGTACGAAGGCAAACAGGTTATGGATGCCAAGCTGATCAGCACGGGCAGCACGGGGGCGCTTAGCCCGTCGGCGCTCCTCGCCCGCCTCACTGACCGGGAGCGCGAGGTTTTGGCCCTTGCTGCGCAGGGCCTCACCAACAAGGCCATCGGTTTCCGGCTGGCGATCAGTGACCGCACCGTACAGGGGCATCTGGCTAACATTTACGAAAAAATGGGCGTTTCCAGCCGCACAGAGGCCGTGACTCGTGCCGTCAGTGCAGGCTTGCTGGGGGGAAGTTAGGCCGCCACCTGTACCCGGATGGTCGTCCCCGACCCCACTGCCGAATCGATCTGGAGCGTGCCGCCCGCCTGCTCTGCCCGTTCCACCATCCCGACCAAGCCGTAATGCCCGGCGTGGGCCAATTCGCTTGGGCGGTTCGGAAGGCTAAAGCCCCGCCCGTCGTCGGTAATGCGGAGTTCTACCATCTCCGCGAAGGTCAGGCAAACAGTGATGGTTTTAGCCCTCGCGTGCCGGATCGCGTTTTGGAGGGCCTCTTGGCTAATGCGGTAGAGGGCCATTTCTTGG
>Ga0272446_1007728_pt1 | contig 10581 bp, 5 predicted proteins | sample YNPCB0061_FD_194587 | JGI IMG/M metagenome (GOLD analysis project Ga0272446, IMG submission 194587) | Hot spring microbial mat communities from Yellowstone National Park, WY, United States - YNP-CB-006-1 | ecosystem: Environmental > Aquatic > Thermal springs > Hot (42-90C) > Sediment | place... | reverse complement strand
CGTCCGCCTGTTGGGCGATGCGATGGGCGAGAGAAGTCAAGAGGTTCGCCTGCCGACCACTCCTGGTTTGTGGGAGTTTTATCCCAGCGATGGAAGAAGTTCCGCGCCAACGCCGCACCCCTTCCGTGTCTCGACCTTTGCTGACTTAAACGAGTCCGATTCAAGCAATGATGTAGCCACCTCCCCACGAGCCGCCACTTGGCCCGTGGCCTTCAATGGCATCATCTCCAAAGCTGGAGAACGCGATCATTTTCGCTTCCCGGCCAACAAGGGACAGGCCATCGAGATTAAGGTCTACGCCTGGCAACTCGGTTCGCCTCTCGATTCGTTTGTTGCCGTCTTCGGCCCGGATGGACGACTGCTCGCGCACAATGATGATGACGAGACGCATGATAGTCGAATCCGTTTCGTCGCCGAGAGAGATGGCGATCACGTTGTCCAGATCACCGACAAGCGTAAGAATGGTGGTCCGTTGTACTTCTACCGCATAGAGGTTGATCGGCCGGTTGCGTCCGTTTCGGTCTTTAAGGTCGCGCCGGCTCGTAAGTCGCAGACGGGCAACAGCATCGCCGTACCACGCGGCAATCGTGTGCTGGCCTTTCTCGGCGTGCAGCGTAAGGGACACGACGATCCCGTGACCATTCTGCCCGGTTCACTGCCAGACGGTGTGCAGATGAGTCCGGCTCAAGTCAAAGCGGGCGAATATCTGACTCCAGTCGTCTTCGAGGCCAGACCGAATGCTCCGTTGAGCGGTGCCCTAGTGCCATTCACGGCTCGAAGTGGCTCACTACAGGGCGGGTTCGTCCAGATAGTCGATCTAGCTCCGGGGCCGGGAGATTCGTCTCTGCACAGTGTGAGCGTTGATCGGCTGGCGGTGGCGGTTGTTGAGCCGGTGCCTTACCGCGTCTCTATCATCCCACCTTCAACTGGTTTGGCGCGTGCTGGATCTTTGGAAGTTCGCGTCAAGGTCGAACGCGATGCCGACTTCACAGGGCCGCTCGATGTCTCGCTGCCGCTGCTGCCGCACGGCGTGACGACTGTCGGCAAGATCAGCGTGCCCGCTGACAACAACGAGGCGGTGTTTTCGCTCGTCGCTTCCGAGGAGGTGGAGCCAGGTAGCTGGCCCCTCTTCGCCGAGGTGCGACCAGGGCGGATCGAGACACGCCTCGAGCGAGGTTTGGGCACACTAGCACCACGCCGTTCGCGACGAGGAATGGCTAATAATGCTGCTACGGCATCGGCTCCCGTGACGTTGTCGCTGTTGGACTCGCCGATCAAGGGCAGCATCTCCCCGATGGTTGCCGAGCAAGGGCAAACTGTGGAAGTGCTGTGCCGATTGGAGGGCCAACTGTCGATCCCACTGCAAGCCACACTCGATGGCCTGCCCCCGCGTGCCAAGTCCGAGGCAGTTGCCGTGTTGCCCAAGCAGAACACCGTTCGTTTCCGGTTGACGCTCGATCCGACTACGCCGACTGGAACGCACACTTCGCTATCGGTCGTACTGGCCGGCCAGAATAATGGTGACAAGTTCACCTATCGTGTCGGCCAGAAAAGCACTCTGATAGTCGTCGAACCCGGCAAGCGTGCCATCGGTAAAGACGGCAAACCGCTCAGCCCACTGGAACTGCTCCGCGCCACGGAGAAACCTTGAGAATTCTACAGAGGACTCCATCAACGATGCACATACTGTGGACATTGGCTCTCGGAGTGGCGGCTCTACCAACTCCCACTCAATTGCACGTTTTCCCCGAGGCAGTTGAGTTGTCCGGCCTGCGCGATCGGCAAGGCTTGGTCATTCAGGCGGAATACCGCGATGGCAGCTTGCGAGATGTCTCCTACGAAGCCCGGTTGACTCTGGACAAGCCGATTGCCCGATTGGCCGCGGCCGAATTGGCTCCGTTGACCGATGGCACAGCGACACTCCAGATCGACTACCAGGGCATCCAGAAGCGAGTACCCATTCGGGTAAGTCGTGCTACGGTTGCTGAACCACTACGCTTCCGCAACGATGTCCTGGCTGTGCTGTCTCGGGCGGGCTGCAACTCCGGCAAATGTCATGGTGCTGCTGCTGGACAGGATGGTTTTCGCCTTTCGCTGTTCGGTTATGATCCTGATGGCGACTACTATCGGGTAACTCGGGAAATGGCTGGACGACGCATCAATTTGGCTCGTCCCGAAGATTCGCTTCTGCTCAACAAGGCATTGGGCAAGGTGCCTCACACCGGCGGTGGACGAGTGGAAGAAGGCAGCGAGAATCATCTGTTGCTGCTGCGTTGGATCGAGGCCGGTGCCCCCAAAGATCCCTCAGAGGTAGCTCGGCCGACCCGTATCGAGGTGTTCCCCAGAGAAGCCGTCTTCGCCCGCAAAGGAGGAACGCAACGCATCGTTGTACGAGCACACTACAGCGATGGCACCGATCGTGACGTGACTCGCTTTAGTGTGTTTCTCAGCAACAACGAAGCAACCGCGCGAGTCAGCGAACAAGGACTAATCCAAGCCACTGCTCCAGGAGAGGCTTTCATCCTGGCCCGCTTCGATGAGTTCACTGCCGGCGTTGCCGTGATTGTGCGTCCGGGCACGCCTTTCACCCCAGTTCCAGTGCCGGCTTTCAACTACATCGACACCCTGGTGCAGAAGAAACTCGACAAACTCCACATTGTGCCCTCGGAATTGTGCGACGATGAGGTCTTCGTCCGTCGCGTCTACATCGATCTGATTGGCCTTGTGCCGACACCTCAAGAGCGTGAGCAATTCCTGACCAGTCGCGATCCCAACAAACGCGAGAAACTAGTTGATGCCTTGCTGGAACGCAAGGATTTCCGCGACATGTGGGTGATGAAATGGGCCGAACTGCTTCAGATACGAACTGTCAACGGCATCACTCCTAAGGGCCTGAAACTATACGATAGTTGGCTGCGACAGCGAATCCGCGATGGAGTAAGTATCGACCGCATTCTGCAAGAAATTCTGCCGGCGGTCGGCAACACCTTCGAGAATCCAGCGGCCAACTACTATCAGACCGAAACCGATCCTAATGTGCTGGCTGAGAACGTCGCCCAGGTGTTTCTGGGCACACGCATCCAGTGTGCCCAGTGTCACAACCATCCCTTCGACCGCTGGACGATGGACGACTACTACGGCTTCGCGGCCTTCTTCGCTCAAGTGGGCTTCAAAAACGCAGCCGATCCGCGTGAGTTGACGGTCTACAACACCAACGAAGGAGGCGTAAAGCATCCCGTCGATGGTCGGGATGTCGCGCCGCGTTTCCTCGGTGCGGAACGTCCGACCATCCACAAAGGCCAGGATCGTCGAGCGGTATTAGCTCAATGGCTCGCCGCCAGCGACAATCAAGCCTTGGCACGCAATCTCGCCAACATCGTCTGGGCGCAGTACTTTGGTCGAGGCATCGTCGAACCTGTGGACGACGTGCGGATCAGCAACCCGCCTAGTAATCCCGAATTGCTCGACGAGTTGGGCCGACGCTTGATCAGCTATCGCTTCGATGTCAAGAAGTTGGTTCGCGACATCGTGTTGAGCCGGACTTACCAACTTTCGACTAAGAAGAACCCTAGCAACGCTTTAGACGAACGCAATTTTGCCCGGCAAACCGTCCGACGCATGCGGGCTGAGGTGTTGCTCGACAGCATCAATCGCATCACCGAGACCGAAGAGCGTTATCCTGGAGTTCCTCCTGGAGGACGAGCTATCGAGATCCCAGATGCCGTGACGCGTAATTACTTCCTCACGACCTTCGGCCGATCGACTCGCCGCACGGCCTGCGCTTGCGAGGTGAAGACGAACCCCACCCTGTCGCAGGCTTTGCATCTGCTCAACGGCGAGACGACCAACAACAAGATTGCCCAGGGCCGGGTCATCGAGAAACTTCTGATGCGGCAAATGACACCTTCCCAGATCGTTGAAGAGCTTTATCTCCGCACCTTCGGTCGGCTGCCCAGCGCAACCGAGGCGGCACGGATCGCCACTCGGCTGGCTAGTCAGTCGGACAAAAAAGAAGCTCTGGAAGATCTTTTCTGGGCGTTGCTGAACTCCAACGAATTCCTCTTTAACCGCTGAGAAAGGCTGTCGATGCTCGCTGTCGTCTTGCTACTCGTTCCGGCGGCTCCGCCAAGCTACGAAAAAGACCTTCGCCCAGTGCTAGCGCGGCATTGCGTCAGTTGCCACAACGCTGACCGTGGTCGAGGCGGTCTCGATCTGTCGAGCTTGGCCGGCATTCAGGCTGGAGGCAACTCGGGCAAGGTCGTTGTAATCGGCAAACCGCAGGAGAGTTTGCTCTACACCTTAGCCGCCCACCTAGAAGATCCCATCATGCCACCAGGCAAGCCTAAGATTCCTGACAAGGATCTGAACGTCATCAAGAACTGGATCGCTGAAGGTGGCATCGACCGGCCAGCCACGACTCCTCTGGTCGTTACGCCTGCTAAAGATGGTTTGGTGCCTGCTACTCCTGCTCTGCGTCGCAGCATGATCACTGCACTGGCGGCCTCGCCCAAATCCAATCTATTGGCCGTCAGTGGTCAGCGACAGGTATTGCTGTTTGCCGGTGAAAAGTTGCTCGGTGCGGCTCCATTCCCCGAGGGAGAAGTTCATACCCTTCGGTTCTCGCGTGATGGCTCCGTGTTACTTGTCGGTGGTGGGATTGGCGGACTTTCAGGCAAGGTGGTCGGCCTGGATACTCGCACTTGGAAGCGTCTGTTCACCGTTGGCGAGGAGGCCGACACGGTTCTGGCTGCCGACATCCGCCCAGACCTCAAGCAAGTGGCGTTGGGAGGCCCTGGCCGAGTTGTCAAGGTTTACGATGTCGCCAGTGGTAAACTTGTGCATGCTTTCCGCAAGCCGACCGACTTCGTCACGGCGATACGCTTCAGTCCCGACGGTTTGCTGTTGGCTGCGGGCGACCGCTTTGGTGGTCTGTGGGTCTGGGAAGCACGCTCGGGCAAGGAGTTTGCCACTCTACGTGGCCCCAAAAAGGGAATCTATGCTCTGGACTGGAACGCAGCGGCCGACCAACTGGCTTCCGCCAGTGGTGATGGCTTCATTCGTCTGTGGGACATGCACCAACTCCAGGAGGCGTTGCAATGGAAAGCCCATGACGGCCGCGTCCTTGGACTAGCTTGGCATCACGAAGGCCGCTTGGCCAGTGCCGGCAGTGATGGCTTGGTCAAGCAGTGGAGTAGCGAAGGCGTATTGCAGGCCACTTACGGCCCAGCAGCCGATGAGGTGCGACACATTGTCTGGCTGGCCGATGGCAAAAGCCTCTGCTCCGGCGACTGCTTCGGCGAGGTTCGTAACTGGCCGAGCCACACGAAACTACCTCTGCCCCTGGTTAGTTCCCCTCCCAGCGTGGCCGTTGTGTTACCGCCTGAACCCAAGATTCCAACGCTTCCTCAACTGCCTGCCGATGAGAATCTGGCATCGGCTCAGGAAGAACTGCAAAGGGCAACGGAAGAACTAGAAGAAGCTCGCAAGGCACTGGCTGCTGCCGAGGCGACTGTCAGTGCCCTTCGCAAACTAGTAGAGAGCCGGGCGGCTGCTGTCGAGAAAGCCGCCCTGCGTCTCCGCAAACAGCAAAGTGGAAAGTAAGCGGTAGGTGATTTCACGGCCGCTCATGACTCAGAACCAACACCCAGTCCTGAGCGTCAGGTGCCTGGAATGTCCCCTGAGTGGATGAGGCAGGCTGTCGCTTGCCCGTGCGCGGATCGAACCATTGAGCCGGCCACATCGCCTCGGGTCGACCTGCTGCCAGGCGCACTGTGCCGCCGACGGGCAGATAGAGGACGGCTGCCTCAGAACTAGCTCCCACTGCGACGAACCGCGCCGGATCGCTACCGCCGGGCTGTTCGGCTAGCAGGGACTGGGCCGGCCGCAACTGCCACCATTTCAGAGAGGTGAACAGATCGGCCAGATGGCTCATCTGCGCATTGCCGGGCAACTTGACGGCCTGTCGCCAGGGGCGAGCTACGCCACTGCCGGGATGATCGGGCGGCACCTGACCTTCCACAGTGGCCCAACTCCACACGCCGTGAACGCCATAGGTCACGCCGGCGGTCGGCTGGTTGAGTAGGCTCCAGTAGATGGCCCGCCGCACGTTGTAAGCCGAGTGCGGCTTGCGCGACTGATAGGCGCGATGGTCTTCGTAGGGAGGCTCGAGATTGAGGATGGGGCGAGGCGGTGTCCACGGCTTGCTCTGGCTGACCGGGCCGGAGTGAATCCAGCGGAGCGTATTGGCATCGTCGCCGTGACCGCTCTGATAGCCCAACAGCGTCAGCCATTTCTCGTCGCGCCAACTTTCCCAGGGCCAGTTCATGCCGGTCGGATGCGCCGTCACCGGAGCGGTGGTGCCCGAGCCAAAAGCGGCTCGCCCCAGTCGCTTCCAGCGATCGGGCTGGTTGTAGCGGTTGTCGCCGGCCAGTATCCACACCAGATGATGCGCCCCATAGCGAGCAAGCTGGTAGCGAATCAGGGCCAGCACGTCCTCTTCGGGAAGGTAGTTGCCCGGATCGCGCTGGGTCAAAGCCCAGATCAACACATGGGCACCGAGCAGACCGTGGGCATTGATGGCATCGATGCGAGCATCGAGTCGGCGGAAATACTCGGGTTGGATCTGCACGTCTTTGCGTCCGGTGAAGGCGACCCGGCCCTCCAGATCCGTGGGAGCGGCGCGCCAGGGCGACAGGGCGTTGTACTGGATCACACTGAATCGCTGTTTGCGCCGCAGATCGAGGAAGGTATTCCAGTCCTCGACGGTGGACAGGGCCGGCCCCATCCACACCGTATCACCCAGCCAGAAAAACGGCGTGCCATCGGCATGAGCGAGATAAGTCCCTGCCACTCTCACTGGGCCATGCCGCAACAGCGGATTGTTTCCGGGCTGTTCCACACACTCAAACGATCCTGACTGCCCATCCAGCCCAGACCTCTCCGCTTGGCAACTCGACCGCCAACGCCAGGTGCCCTTCTCATCGGGGCGAAAGCGAACCTTCCAGACTAGGCCGCCATCCCAGAAGCCCCGCGACGACTGAACCTTGCCCGAGGGCGAGGTGAAGGTGACCACTACCTCCGTTCGCCAGTCGGTCGGCTGTTTGGCCGTGAGCGTGCCCTCCCAGCGTGCCCAGCGAGGGATCGGCGAATCGGCCCGAACCGCGAAACCGGCCAAGAGAACAAGACAGAGCGTCAAGCACAAGCGTGGCATGGGTGCAACCTTTTCTTTCTGCAATTGGAATGGTTATCGACCAGAGCCTAAGACGCATCTTAGGAAGTAGAGTCGCTTCCAATTCCTGCCGGAGTATCAGACTCACTCTAGCACCTGATTCCATCGACAGTTATGCTCACACCTGAGTGAGCCAACACCGCGAAGTTTTGCTGTCAGAAGAGTCAAGCCGATCCAGAGGAAAAAAACTGGGCGACATTTTCCCCTTCGATTTGCATGCATCGAAAAAGTGGCCTACGTTACTGATGTCCTCTGCTTTGGGGAGAAGGAGAGGGCCTTGCGAGCCGCCGGCAGAGAGGGGATTGCCGGCGGCTCAATTTACTTTTTGGCAGCACTTCCACTCCCTGCTCACCCCCCCATTCCAGCCGAGTGCGCTTACGGCCCATCTTCAAGCAACGACAGGGGCCGGCACGATTCGCGTTCCGCTCTTGGGGTCATGGCAACCCTCCAATCGCTTCGAGATGCCCGGCAAAGTGGCAAAGCCGAACGGTTCGACTCCGTAGACGGGTATCGACGGGATGGCTACGATCACAACAGAGTACCGTTGTGCGGTGCCTGCCGACCAGTATCCCGGAGCATTCATGCGCTACCGTCCCACCTTCGAGGAGTTCGCCCGCCTGGCTCAAGGAGTCACCCTGGTGCCGGTGTACCGGCAACTCACGGGCGACACCCTCACGCCCGTGACCGCGTTCTGCAAGATTCAGGAGGGCGAGTGGGCCTTTCTGTTCGAGAGCGTCGTGGGCGGCGAACGGCTAGGACGCTACAGTTTCCTGGGCAGCGGCCCATTTCTGCGGCTGGAAGCCTGGGGGACTCGCGTCCAGTTGCACACGCCCCGCGTCGGACAGGCCGGCTGGAACACGGAGGAACTCGAACATCCCGATCCGCTGCGTCTGCTCGAAGAGAAACTCGCCGCCTTCCGCGCGCCGCACCTGCCTGGTCTGCCGCGCTTCAGTGGCGGCGCGGTCGGCTACGCCGGCTACGATACCGTTCGTTACGTCGAACGCCTGCCGCATCCTCCGCCCGACGATCGCGGCTTGCCGGATCTGTCTTTTGCCTTTTACGACCGGCTGCTCATCTTCGATCACATCAGCAAGACCATCGCCGTGGTAGCGCATGCTCACGTCGATCCAGCCAATCTGCGCGGCTGTTATGACACCGCCTGTGCCCGCGTCGATCGACTCGTCGAGCGACTACACTACAACGTCGCCGACCTGCAACTGACCGACATCCAGCCTCTGGGCGAGGTTGATCGGCCCTGCACGTCCAACTTCAGCCGAGAGGCCTACGAGGCCGCTGTCGAGAAGTGCAAGGAATACATCCGGGCCGGCGACATCTTTCAGGTGGTGTTGAGTCAACGGCTCCAGACCGAAACACAGGCTCGGCCATTCGACATCTACCGTGCCTTGCGGGTGGTCAACCCTAGCCCATTCATGTTCTTCCTGCGTTCGGGCAGCGTGTCGCTGGTGGGCGCATCGCCGGAGATCATGTGCCGGGTCGAGGACGGCGAGTTGATCATTCGACCTCTGGCGGGCACCCGGCGACGCGGCAAGAACGAGCGCGAGGACGACGAACTGGCCCGCGAACTGCTCGCCGATCCCAAGGAACGCGCCGAACACATCATGCTCGTCGATCTGGGCCGCAACGATGTCGGGCGAGTGGCCCGCTATGGTAGCGTCCAGTTGCGTGACGTGCTGACCGTGGAACGCTACAGCCACGTCATGCATCTGTGCAGCACCGTCACCGGGCAACTGCAACCGGGCAAGACCGCCTTCGATGCGCTGCGTTCGTGTCTACCGGCCGGCACCCTGTCCGGCGCGCCCAAGGTGCGAGCGATGCAGATCATCGACGAACTGGAACCGCATCGTCGCGGCCCTTACGGCGGCGCGGTCGGCTACGTAGACTTCTGCGGCAACATGGACACCTGCATCGCTCTGCGGACGATGGTACTCAAGGGCCAGACCGCCTATCTGCAAGCGGGAGCCGGCATCGTCGCCGACAGCGTGCCGGCCCTGGAGTACGAGGAGACGATGAACAAGGCGCGGGGCTTGCTCCGCGCCCTGGAGATCGCCGAACGTCAGTTGTGAGGGTTGGGGGACATCGCCGGCACGTCTACTCGCCTGAAGGGGACGCCGTTCTCAGGCGTTGCAGATACTCGCCGACAAAGGCGCGAAAGCCGCTGTCAAACCGTTTCCCTTCAGCCGCCTGAAAAACTGCCCTGCCCGATAAGCCGGGCTTGACAGTCAGAGAGTTGCCTCGTTTGCTAGGTGCGAGTTCCTCTGTCGGTCATCTTCTCGGAGGTTCGACGTGGTTCTGATCTGGTGTGCCCTGTTGGGGAGTCTTCTGGTTGGTGGACAGACCAACGACCGCCGTATCCCCCTGTCCGCCGATGAACAGCAACTGCTCGACTTGGCCAATGCCGCCCGCAAGAAGGAAGGCTTGCCCGCGTTGCAACTCAACGCCGTCCTGCTACGCATCGCGCGAGAGCATGCCGCTAACATGGCCCGACAGGAGAAGATGGCCCATCATCTCGACGGGAAAGGGCCGGCAGAGCGGGCCATTCAGGCTGGCTACGACTACCTCGTCATTCGGGAAAATCTCGCTTGTGCCGAGAACGAGGTAGACGTAGCACCACCGCCGCCCACCGAGATCCATCAGAAATGGCTCGACTCGAAAGGCCATCGCGCCAATCTGCTGCATCCCAGGGTGAATGAAATCGGATTGGCCAGAGTGCGCAGCAAGAAAGGGGCGTACTTCTACGTCCAGGTTCTGGGCCTGCGACGTGAGTGAAGCTCTGTCCGCCAGTTCACGCCATCTGTACCTGTACGTCCACCTCACGCGGCAGAGCGAATTGATTCATCGCCTCGACCGTCAGCCGTCGCGGCTGACGCACTTGCAACAGGCGTTCATAGCGGCGCAATTCGTAGACCTGTCGGCCACCGTCGCGCAGCACGACGTAAGGCTCGATGTGAACCGGCAACGGAATGGGGCCGGCCACTGCCACCTGCGTCCCAGCCAAGATGCGTATCACCTCGCGGACGGCCTCGTCTAGGAGCGTTTGATCTGCCGACGACAGGCGAATCTGTACCACGCCTGGATACACCACTGGGTTGTCCTCGTAAGTCGCTGCTTCGGCAGAGGGAACAGGGGTATCGGTCGGAGGGGGCGTCGTCGCAGTTTCCGCTACAGCAGGAGCTTTCTGCAATGACAAGACCCATTTCTTGCGGTACAGCCAGCGAAGCGTTTCTCTGGTAAACTTGGAGCCGTCGTGCAAGCCAAGCGTTTCTAGGAGATACTGTTCGCCCTCGGCCGTCAATTCAAAGGTCACAGGCTGGCCGTGCGAAATTCCCCGTATG
>Ga0272446_1007727_pt1 | contig 10582 bp, 7 predicted proteins | sample YNPCB0061_FD_194587 | JGI IMG/M metagenome (GOLD analysis project Ga0272446, IMG submission 194587) | Hot spring microbial mat communities from Yellowstone National Park, WY, United States - YNP-CB-006-1 | ecosystem: Environmental > Aquatic > Thermal springs > Hot (42-90C) > Sediment | place... | reverse complement strand
GCCGAGGGCCGCCTGGCGGTCGCGGCCGCGCTGCTCGCGGGGCTCGGGGGCGCCCTGAAGCCGCCCTTCCTGGTCGTGCTCCTGGCGGTCGAGGCCGTCGCGCTGCTGCGCGAGGGGCCGCGGCGCTGGATCCGCCTTCCTGGGCCCTGGCCGCTCGTCGCCGGTCCGGCGGCCCATGCGCTGGCGGTCGTGCTGGCCTTTCCGGCCTACCTCACCGACGCCCTGCCCTGGCTGCTCGGCCCCTACCAGGCGATGGGGCGGCTGGGACCGTGGGAAATGCTGGCCGTCGCCCCTTGGGGCTTCTGGGCGGCCCTGGGGCTGGCCCTCGCGGGGATCGCCGCGGCCCCGCGGCGCTCGGCGCCGTGGGTCGTGGCGGGCCTGACGGCGCTGGGCGGCCTGCTGCTCCAGGGCAAGGGCTGGAGCTACCACTGGCTGCCGGCCCTGCTGCTGCTGGCCGCCGCCGGGGCGGCGGCCGCGCCCAGGCCGGCCCTGGCGCTCGCCTGCGTGCTGCCGCTGCTCTCGCTGCACGAGCGCGCCTCTTGGCCTCCTGCGGCGATGGCCGAGCCCTACCGCGCGGTGGCCGAGGCCCTGGCCGCGGAGCGGGCACCGGTGGTGATCCTCTCACCGCTGGTCTTCCCCTTCCATCCGGCGCTGCTCGAGGGACGGGTGGCGGACCGGACGCCCGCGATGACCGGCTGGCCCGCGCAGGCCGCCCTGGCCTGTCCCGGATCGCCGGGAGACCCGGCGCTGGCCGAATGGTTCCGCACGCGCCTGGCCGATCGCCTCCGCCGCGGCGAGGTGGGGGCGATCTACGTCGACACCGTGCCGCTGCGCCCCTGTCCGGGGGCGCCGACCTTCGGGGCCTGGCTGCGGACGGATCCGGTGCTCAGCCCTCTGGTGGCTGGCTTTGTCCATGTTGAGACGCGATGGCGCATCGAGGTCTGGCGTCCCCGCGGGCTGCCCGCGGGGCTCTCCGCACCCTAGATCAGGGGCAGTTCCCCCGTCGGAGAGACGCCCCTCCCCATGCCCGCTGTCGCCGAAACCCTCGACGCCGTCCGCATCGCGACGGAGGGCGGCTACCGCCTCGGCTTCGAGACCGATCTCGCGCAGGACGTCTTCCCCGCCGGTCTCGACGAGGGGACAGTGCGGGCGCTGAGCGCGCGCAAGGACGAGCCGGCCTGGCTGCTGGAGTGGCGCCTCAAGGCCTTCCGGGCTTGGCAGGCGATGGAGCCGCCCCTCTGGGCGGCGGTGCGCCACCCGCCCATCGACTTCCAGGCGATCCGCTACTTCGCCGCCCCCAAGGGGATGGAAGGGGCGCCGAGGTCGCTCGACGAGGTGGATCCCGAGCTGCTGCGCACCTACGAGCGCCTCGGCGTGCCGCTCGGCGAGCGGGCCCGCCTGGCCGGGGTCGCCGTCGATGCGGTCTTCGACAGCGTCTCCGTCGCCACCTCCTTCCGCGACGAGCTGCGCCGCGCGGGGGTGATCTTCCTGCCCTTCTCCGAGGCGGTCCGGGAGGTCCCGGATCTCGTCCGGCGCTGGCTCGGATCCGTCGTCCCCCCGGGGGACAACTTCTACGCGGCGCTGAACTCGGCGGTCTTCTCGGACGGGTCCTTCGTCTTCGTGCCGAAGGGGGTGCGCTGCCCGATGGAGCTGTCCACCTACTTCCGCATCAACGCGAAGGGGACGGGCCAGTTCGAGCGGACGCTCATCGTCTGCGAGGAGGGGGCGTCTGTCTCCTATCTCGAGGGCTGCTCGGCGCCGATGCGCGACGAGAACCAGCTCCACGCCGCGGTGGTCGAGCTGGTCGCGCTCGACGACGCGTCCATCAAGTACTCGACCGTCCAGAACTGGTATCCGGGCGACGCGGAGGGCCGGGGCGGGATCTACAACTTCGTGACCAAGCGCGGGGCGTGCCGCGGCGCGCGGTCGAAGATCTCCTGGACGCAGGTCGAGACGGGCTCGGCCATCACCTGGAAATATCCCTCCTGCATCCTCCAGGGCGAGGGATCGGTCGGCGAGTTCTACTCCGTCGCCCTCACCACAGGCCGCCAGCAGGCGGACACGGGCACGAAGATGATCCACCTCGGCCGCGGCACCCGATCGACCATCGTCTCGAAGGGCATCAGCGCGGGGCGGGGACAGAACACCTACCGGGGCCTCGTGCGCATCATGCCGAAGGCGGAGGGGGCGCGCAACTTCACCCAGTGCGACTCCTTGCTCATCGGCGACCGCTGCGGGGCCCACACCGTCCCCTACATCGAGAGCCGCAACCGCAGCGCCCGCGTCGAGCACGAGGCCACGACCTCGCGCCTGGCGGAGGACCAGCTCTTCTACTGCCGCCAGCGCGGTCTCTCCGAGGAGGAGGCGGTCGGCCTCCTCGTCAACGGCTTCGCGCGGGAGGTGCTGAAGGAGCTGCCGATGGAGTTCGCCGTCGAGGCGCAGAAGCTGCTCGCCATCTCCCTCGAGGGCAGCGTCGGCTGAGGACGCGTCCTCGGCGTGCGTTTCGGGTTTATGCCCCAAACCTGTTGCGGCGCCAGCCTGACCTGAGCCGGCGGCATCAGCCCGCCGCCTTCTTCCTTCCGCGCTTGGGCTTCTCGACCTGGATCAGCGGCGCCGTCCGCTCCTGGTAGAGCCGGAACAGGAAGGCCACGCGGTCCGCCTCGCTGCTGAACTTCTTTCCGCCGTAGGCCGCATCCACGGCGCGATCCAGGGCGATGTGGGCGAGAGCCAGATTCGGTGGCATCGTCGTTGCGTCGTAGAGGCGCGCGAGGCAGGTCTCTGCATGCCGCGCCCGCGCTTCCTTAACGGCGCGCGCTGCGTCTTCAACAGCGCGCTTCTGTGCGGGCGCTGGCGACGGCCAGACAAAGGTGTTGTAGGTGAATTTCGCAGAGTATCGGTAGCTGCTTCCCAGACGCCCGGATGTGATCCTCATCCAAGCCATGTGCATCGCACTCGACAGAACGCCGAACTCGAAATCGCCGCCGCCAGGAACGATCTGAAGGTCGTTGGCCGCCACGATGTCAGAAGTCAGAAAGCCGATCGGAAAATAGCGCCTGTGCTCCGATGAAGTGCGCGGCAACGCAAGGTATGTTCCGGTGGGGGGCTGACGGTTCTCCGTGAAGAGGCTCGGCGTAGCCGCCTTCGCAACCGTTGCCTCCTTCGTGCTAGCCAAGCGGAACTCCCGCACTGCCGCCACGCGATCCTTCACCCTCGTCATCTTCGCCAAGTCAGAGGGTGGGCAATCCGCGAGCCAAAGGCAGTAGCGGTAGGTGTCGTTAAGCAGGTCTTCGGCGCCAACAAAGCGACGCAAATACGGGGCCGCCATCGGCTCCCTCAACAACAGGCTGTCCCGCTCTTCGGACGACAGGATAAGATGGCCTCCATCCGCCACGATGCTCCCATTGATGACCGGCAGGGGTGCCGTCAGCGGCTTCGTCCGACCCCAAACGATCGTATCGTCGGCGTCGAGCAGATACGGGTTGATGTGGGCCGCGCTGATCGCGCTGGGCGTTCCTCGGGCGTTTTCGTAGGCGAAGATGGTCTTTGGCTCGACGTCGTGCAGCGCGAAGCCGAGAATAACACACTGAACCGTGGCCTTGCCGCTGGCCTCCGAAGACCACTGAAAGGTTCGATGAGCAAAGTTGAGGCGAACCCCGCGCGCGATGAGTGGCGGCCAGAGAGCGGCCACCTGCTCCCCTTGCGTGATGGAGTTAGTCGAGACCAACGCGGCACGGATCGAGGGGTTGATCTCCATCAGGCCAGCAGACTTCCAATACCAGCACGCGACGTAATCTAGCACTCCCTGCCCCTTCAGTCCCCCAAACACCAAGGCGCTATCCGCCTTCTGCTCCGCGTTCATGAACTTCGAACCGAGGAACGGCGGATTGCCGACGATGTAGGTCAGATCTTGCGGGGCAATGACCGTTTCCCAGTCCATCCGAAGGGCGTTGCCTTGGATGATCGTGGGCGACTTCCGAAGCGGGATTCGCACGAAGTACTTTCCGAACTCCTTAGACGCTTGGACGTTCATCTGATGGTCCATCATCCACATCGCGACCTCGGCGATGCGCGCCGGCCACTCGTCGATCTCGATGCCATAAAACTGATCCACATCGACGCGCGTGACCAGCGAGATGTCGAGCGCCATCTGCCCCTTGCGCTGCAACTCGCGCAGGATGTCGAGTTCGAGCGCCCGCATTTCGCGATAAGCGATGACGAGGAAGTTGCCGCACCCACAGGCGGGATCGAGAATTCGGATGGCCCCTAGGTGTTCGTGCAGCGCGCGCAGGCGTCGGATGTCGCCCTTGGCCTTTTTGAACTCTTCCCGCAGGCCGTCCATAAAAAGTGGATTGATGACCTTCAGGATGTTCGCTTCCGTCGTGTAGTGGGCGCCCCGCTTTCGGCGCTCCTCCTTGTCCATGATAGACTGGAACAGCGATCCGAAGATGGCCGGGCTGATGCGCGACCAGTCGAGCGCCGCTGCCTCAAGAAGGGCATCCCGCATCTTCGCGTTGAAGGACGGGAGCGGAAGGCGCTCCTCGAACAGCTTTCCATTGACGTAGGGGAAGGCCGCCATCTCCTCGTCGAGCGTGGTCTGTCGATCCTCCCTGGGCGTGTTGAGGACATCGAAGAGCAGGGAGAGACGCATTCCGAGGTCGGCGCCGTCCTCTGACGTCCGTCGTTCGACATACTGTCGGAACGCGCCTTTTTCGAAGAGCATCGTGTCGTCCGCGAAGAGGCAGAACAGCGTCCTTACCATCAGCACCCGGAGTGGGTGGCCTGCGTAGCCGCTGTCGGCGAGGAGATCATGCAGGTCCCCAAGGCGATCGGCGGCCTCGATGTTGGCGGGGTCTTCGACACCGAAAGGACGAGGCTCATAGCCAGACATGAAGCCAAAAAGGCTAATCCGATCGGGCAACCTCGACAGGGGGAACTCCTCGTACGTCCCGCCGGCTTCCAGGTCGTAGAGGCGGATGCGCGCGAAGTCGGAGACAATGACGTAGCGCGGCAGGTCGCGGTCCTTCAAGCCGGCGAAGTAGTCGAACGCCTGCCCCTTTGCGCGATCCAGGTCCTTGCCCTGCGACTTGTGCTCGACGAGAAGGACGCCCTTCCAAAGCAGGTCGATAAAGCCGCCGTGACCTGTCGCTTTCTTCACTGGCTTCTCGAAGGTGGCGACGCGCCGCCGATTGACGCCGAAGACGTTGAAGAAGCCGTCCCAAAAAGACTTGGCCTCGGCGTGTTCGGATGTCTCGCCTTCCCACTCCTTGGCGAAAGCAAGCGCGCGGTCACGGATTTCATTCAGGCTAAGCGGCATGGTCGATTCTCCCGGTTAGCCCGATCGTAGGGCAAGGAGATCGAGCGCCAAACTGCTTTGAAGATGGTGGCAAGAATCTCCGGATGGCGTTCGCCCCGCTGATGTCGGCGAGGGTCGCAGCAAACCCTTAGAAAACCTTGAAGAGCAGAGAATTCGCCTTTGTTTGGGTTATAGCCCCGGTGCGTTTTTTCGCCGTCGCACGGCCTCGCGCCCTTGACGCCCGGTTCGGGGCTCCCCAAGAGGCGTTGGGCGGGAATCATTCCGGTTCCCGCCGCCGCGGAGGGCGACGCCTCCTCCGCCCCAGCCAAGGACCACCGAGATGGCCAAGAGCCCCAAGCCTGCCAAGACCGCCGCGAAGATGCCTGCGAAGACGCCCGCCAAGGCGCCCGCGACGAAGGCCGCCGCCCCCGCGACGGCGTCGGCGAAGAAGGCGAAGTGATCGCGCGCGGCCCGCGGTGCCGCGTGTCAGGCGGGGCCGCCCGGAGGGATCCGGGCGGCCTTCGCCGTCACTGGGCGCCGGGGCCGCCGGCGTTCTGGCGCAGCCACAGCAGCAGGCTCTCGAGCTGCTCGGGGTTGCGCACGCCGGCGAAGGCCATGGCTCCGCCGGGCACGACGTCGCGCGGGTTGGCGAGGTAGGCGCGGAGGTTCTCCTCCGTCCAGACGAGGCCCTCCTGGGCCTTCTGGCGCATCGCCGCGGAGTAGCGGAAGCCCTCGATCTGGGCGGCGGGGCGTCCCCAGACGCCATGGAGGTTCGGCCCGACGCCGGAGCGCACGCCCTCCTGGACGACGTGGCAGGCGCGGCACTGGTTGAAGACGCGCTGGCCGGCCTCGGCGGAGGGCTGGGCGGCGGCGGAAAGGGCGGTGGCGGAGACGAGGAGAAGGGCAAGGAGAAGGGGGCGTGGATCGCGCATGGACTGGTTGCCTCTTGTCGGGCGCGCGAGATGGCGCGCCATCCATGAGATAGGTCGCCTCTGGTCGGATCGGAGGGGCTCAGGCGGCAAGGAGGGCCCAGACGCCGGCGTAGCCCGCAGCGCCGCCGATTCCGGCGGGCGCGACGTCCCGGCAGGTCGGACGGGGCCAGATCTCGAGGAGGGTGCGGGTCATGGCGCCGGCGGCGATCCCGAGCGCCCAGGGCAGCGCCGCCGTGCTCCAGGCCGCGGCGGCGGCGCCGACGAGGGCGCCGGCGGCGACGGCGAGGCCTTCGGGGATGTTGCGCAGCGCGATGCTGGCGAGGAGGAGCCAGGCCGCCTCCTCCCCGATCGCGGCGGGGGCGACGCCGAGGGCGAGGCCCTCGGGGAGGTTGTGGACGCCCATCGCGACGGCGGCGAGGGCGCCCCCGCCGAGGGCGTGCGCCATCCGCGCGACGAGGACCCAGCCCGCGAGGCCGCCGGCGAGGAGCGACGCGGGGCCGGCGATCTCGAGCGCGGGCAGGGCGAGGGCGAGGAGGACGGCGGCAGCCATCATGCCGCCTGCCAGGCCGAGGCGGCGCAGGCGCGCCTCGGGACGCCAGGCCGGGTTGAGGACCAGGAGAAGGCCGCCGGCGGCGGTGGCGAGGCCGGCGAGCAGGCCGAGGAGGAGGCTTTCCATGGTCCTTGTTCCGGATCGCCTTGGGCATCGAGCGAAGGCCTCGCGCCTTTTCGGGCCGCGCGGTTGCGGTTCGGGATCGGACTTATAACCCAAACAAAGATTGAGCGGGCGGAGATCGGCCTCGCAGGCTGATCTCCCGGCAACGCGTTGGACATCTCCGCCATTCTGGCAGTACCCCCGGGATCCCCAGGCCAGCGGCCGATCTCAGGCCATGTTTCCCCTTTGTTTGGATGATAGACCCATTGCGGTTTCGGGGAGGCGCTGCTATTTGGAAGATCGAGATCCGTCCCTCAAGGAGGCCTTGGCCCATGTCTGCGATCCCCGCCGCCTTTCCCGAGCCGTCGCTGCGCGCGCAAGCCCTCCTCGAGGCAGAGTGGATCGTCGGTCCCTCGGCGCTGACGGCATCCTCGGAGGGTGCGCCCCACGAGCGGCGTCGGACCTTCCTGTTTGCGCTGCCCGAGGGGGGCTACACGGTCCTGTCGGTGGCGACGCCGATGGACGCGGCGGAGCGGCCGAGCGGTCCGGACGTGGCCGAGGTCGCCTCTTTCCGGACGCTGCACCGGGCGCTGGGCGAGATGGCGCAGGGCGGGGATCCGGGGGGTCCGTCGTGGGAGCGCAAGGCGTGGCTGCAGTCGGTCTCCGGGAGTCCCGAGATGCTGGACCGCCTGGCGGGCGACGTCCCGGAAGGGATGCCCCATCCGGATCCGGTGCACTTCCGGGCCTCTTACGCCTTCGATCGCCTGCGGGGCGCGGCGTCGGTGCTGGATGCGTTGGAGGTGGCGGCCGGCGAGCCGGAGATCGCCGTCCGCGGCACGGCGCTGCGTCCGGAGGTGGTGGTGGAGGAGGGGCCGCTGGCGTCCGTTGGGCGGCCGGCGCTGGCGATCCTGATCGTGGGGGGAGAGCCGTCGGTGCATCTGCGCGCGTCGGGCCTGCCGGCGCTCTCGGCGGCGCGGGAGGAGGCGATCTTCGGCCCGCGCGAGGACGCGATCGGGCAGGTGATGGAGGTGGCGGGACGGGTCCGGGACGCGGCCGGACGCACCGAGGGCGCGGGGCTGTCGGGCTGGTCGGCGCTGACGCCGGCGGAGCATGCGGATCCGGCGGCGGAGGCGGCGCGGGCGGTGCTGCGCATCGCCGCGGTGGAGCGGGAGAGCGCGGGGCAGCCGCTGCTGCGCGCGCGGGCGGCGCGGCTGGCGCTGCAGGACGCGCCGCTGTCGCCCAAGGCCCACCGGGCGGCGGCCGAGATCTTCTCGGCGCAGGCCTACGGGCACCCGCTGGTGCTGCGCCAGCCGCTCCATCCCGAGCGGGCGGGCTGGGAGGCGCTGGCGCACCGCCACGAGGTTCTGGCGGAGCGCCTGCAGGTGCGCGAGGTCGTCCTGCAGGACGCCCTGCTTGCCGACCGATGAGCGCTCCCAGGCCGCTGTCCGGAGGGATCATCCGATGAGTACGGCCAGTTTGCCCGTGGATCGGCGGGGGATCCGGAGGATCCATGCCGATCCGAATTCCGTGCTGCTGATGACCTGCGAGATCCAGAAAGAGAACGGGGCGCTGGTGCAGCGGCGTTGCGCCTCCCTCGTGCGTGGAGACGACGGGTTCTGGGCCACATCCGTCGTCGCTTTCGAAGGCTTTGCCACCCGCGGCCATGGCTCACCGCGCTTCGGGGAGCGCCACCGGACCCTGCCGCAGGCGCTGGCGCGGCTTGGCCTGGATCTGGCCGGGCCCCACCCGGAGCAGGAGGCGGTCTATCGGCAGGTCCTCTTCATCGAGAAGTCGGATCCGGATCTGCCCAAGACGGCGAGCGGCGTCCTGTCCGGGCTCTTCGCTTCTGAGGAGGGCGTCGCGTTGGCCGAGGCGCTCGAGTCCGCGGCCGCGCTGCCGGGCGTGCGGACGACGGGGGTGGCCCAGACGGAAATCCGCGCCGAGGCCGGTCCCCTGAAGGACACGTTGCTCCTGTCCATCGAGGGCTGGCCCGGCCATCCGGTCGTGCAGGCCTCGGCCCTGGTCGCGGCCTGGATGGGAGAGCCTGTCGATGCCGCCGGCCTGGTGCGGGCGGATCCGACGCGGCAGATCGCGCTGGCGGCGGCCATCGCCCAGGACAGCGCGGGCACCGGCCTGGATCCGGTCCTGAACGGCTGGAGCGGGTGGCGCGACGGGAAGGGCGCCCTGCCCGCGCCGGCGGTGCTTGCGGCGCGTCTGGCCGGGGTCCTCGATCGTCTCGAGCGTCGGCTGCTCAGCCAGGATCTTCCGAATCGGGCGGGGCTGATCGAGATGCGTTTCGTGCGTCTGGCGCTGGAGCGCTCGCCGGATCTCCCTGGCAGCCATTTCGCCGCGGCGCACGTCCTGGAGAGGCAGGCGGCGCGCTCTGCGGATCCGGTCGCGCCGGCCTGGCGTGCCTTGGCCCGCGCCGCCTCTGAGGCGGGAAGGGCGATCGCGGTCGGCAAGGGGATCCGGATCCCGGCCCAGGCGATTCGCTGACGGGCCATTCTCAGGGGGATCAGGCCGGCGGAAGGCTGCGCAGGCGGCGGTCAATGGCGTCGGCGATGTCGCGTCCGTCACGGATCGCCCAGACGACGAGGGAGGCGCCGCGAACGGCGTCCCCGGCGGCGAAGATGCCGGGGAGCGAGGTCTCCATCGTCTTGGGGTCGATGCGGATCGTGCCGAAGCGGGAGACGGCGAGATCGGGCGCGCCGAAGAGGACGGGGTAGGGCTCCGGGTCAAAGCCGAGGGCCTCGACGACGAGGTCGGCGGGCAAGACGTGCTCGGAGCCTGGTACGGGCTCGACCTGCTGGCGGCCGGTGGGGTCGGGCAGGGCGAGGCGGGTGCGGATCGCCTCGACGGCCTCGACGCGGTCCCTTCCGAGGAGCCGGACGGGAGCGGAGAGCCAGGCGAAGCGGACGCCCTCCTCCTCGGCGTTGGCGACCTCGCGCAAGGACCCGGGCATGTTGGCGCGGTCGCGGCGGTAGAGGCAGGTGACGTCGGCGGCGCCTTGGCGGATGGCGGTGCGGACGCAGTCCATGGCGGTGTCCCCGCCGCCCACGACGACGACGCGCCGGCCGCGGGCGTCGAGGGCGCCGCCGGGATCGGCGTCGGCATCGCCGAGGGCGTGCCGGTTGGCGGCGGTGAGGAAGGCGAGGGCGGGGACGACACCCTTGAGATCACGTCCGGTGATCCCGAGCGCCCGGGCCTGATAGACGCCGGGGGTGAGGAGGACGGCGTCATGGCGGTCGCGCAGATCGTGGAGGGAGACGTCGCGTCCGACCTCGATGCCTTGGCGAAAGACGATTCCGGCCTCGCGGAAGCGTTCGGCGTGGCGCAGGACAGCGGGCTTCTCGAGCTTGAAGTGGGGGATCCCGTAGATCATGAGCCCGCCGGGGCGATCGTGCCGGTCAAGGATTTCGATGGCGTGGCCTCGGCGGCGGAGGCGTTCGGCGGCGGCGAGACCGGCGGGTCCGGCGCCGACGACGGCGACGCTGCGACCGCTCTCGCCGCGGGCGGGGAAGGGAGGGCGGACCCAGCCGCTGGCCCAGGCGGTCTCGGCGATGTGGGCCTCGACGGCACCGATGGTCACGCCGCCGAAGCCCTTCTCGATGACGCAGTTGCCTTCGCACAGGCGGTCCTGGGGGCAGACCTTGCCGCAGATCTCGGGGAAGGTGTTGGTGGCCGAGGCGATCTCCCAGGCCTCCT
>Ga0272446_1007726_pt1 | contig 10582 bp, 7 predicted proteins | sample YNPCB0061_FD_194587 | JGI IMG/M metagenome (GOLD analysis project Ga0272446, IMG submission 194587) | Hot spring microbial mat communities from Yellowstone National Park, WY, United States - YNP-CB-006-1 | ecosystem: Environmental > Aquatic > Thermal springs > Hot (42-90C) > Sediment | place... | reverse complement strand
CTCAGCAGATCGCTGACCAGGTCGCGCAGGTCGGCCTGGGTGCCTGCGCCAGGGAGGGCGATATGGTGCAGGTGGACGCCGAGCTCAAACTGCGGGTCAAGCTCCCAGTGGGGGCGCCCATCGTTGCGGGGAAAGACGATGCGCTGGCGGAAGCGTTCAAAGACCAGGAGCCGCTCGCGGACGAGCGCGCGCAGCTGATGGAAGTCGATCGGCTGATCAAAGCCCCAGAGCACGGTGATGACCATCGGGTTCACCGGATCGTCGATATGGAGCCAGTACGCATCGACATTCGAGAGCTGCGTCGTCGTTTGGCGGTCGCTCATCGTGCTACCTCCTCGGTAGGAGCGGGTTCTGCAGGTCGCCCGGCGCGTCGGCTCAGCCCGAAGCCGGCGAGCGCCAACCCGGCGGCGGCCCAGGCCCAGCGCAGACGCGGCCCTTGCCTGACGCGCACGCCCTTCGAGCTGGCGGGGATGCTGGCCAGCCGGGCGGCGGCCTCGCGCCGGGTGCGCTCGAAGAGCGCCGGGTCGGCGCGCAGCGTATCGGCCAGCACCCGTTTGGCCAGCACGTCCTCATCGGTCACATAGGCGCCGAGCGAGCGCAGGCCCGCGAGCTGGAAGCCGTGCTTCTTAAACAGCCGGTAGATCTCTTTGACCCGTTCGATCGTGATGTTGCGGCCAATCGTGTAATCCTCGAAGCGGCCATCCATAGCGAGCAGGGCGGTCTCGGCCAGGCAGGCGTAGGCGGTACGGGGCGGCAGGCCGATATTGTAGCCAATGGTCACATCGCCAGGGATGAGCACCTCACCGCTCTCGATCACCAGCACATCGGGGCGCAGCGCGGCCTCGGCCTCGCCGATATCGGGGGGGCGGGCGACATCGCAGATCACTGCGCCGGGCTTGCAGCGGGTGATATCGAGCACGCGCTGGCCGAAGGCCGAGGTGGCGGTGACGATCAGGTCACACTCACCGGCCAGTTCGTCCGAGCGGGTGGCAATGATTACATTGGCGCCAGGCGTCTCCGCCTCGATCGTACGTTTGAGCGCGATCAGCTTCTCCGGCTCGATCGAGACGAGCACCACATCGTAGATCGCCTGGGCCAGCAGCCGGGCGCAGACCGAGCCGATCGAGCCGGTGGCGCCGATCACCATCGCGCGCCCGCGGGTCAGGTCACTGGCGCCCATCTTGCGCACGGCCTGCTTGGCGGCCTCGAGGGTCGCGGCGACGGTGAGGCTATTGCCGCTGGTGATCGCAATATCGGCCTCGTGGGCCACGGTCGCGCCGGCGTCGCCCACGACACTGGTGAAGGCCCCGAGGCCCATGATCCGCGCGCCCATGCGCTCGGCCATCTGCGCGGCGCGGTTGAGCCGTGTATAGGTGAAGCGCTCGCCGTGGCGCATCATCTGGCGCGGTGTGGCGCCGAGCGAGATCAGGTAGCCCTCGACGCGCTGGCCGGTGGCCGGCGAGCGGCCGCCGGTGATCTTGCCGACGTAGAGCGGCGGGAAGTAGGCCGCCACCGCCTCCACCAGGTCATCGGGCAGGTAGCGTGTCCAGCCGAACCAGGGGTGCGAGTGGATGAAGCTGACATTGAGCGGGTGGATGACGAAGGCGAACTTATTGACCCCGGCGTCTTCCGGCTGCAGGTAGGTGATCGCCGGCGACCAGTCGATCTCGGCCAGCAGGTCGAGGTACGTATCCTCGGTGAGTGGGGCGTCGGGGTTGGGCCTGAGGGCGACGAGCAGCGCCTCGACGGCGGCGGTGGACCAGCGGCTCAGCCCGTCGGCGGGCACCAGCCCGGCCAGCAGCGCGACAACGATCGAGGCGCCGCGGGCGCGCAGGTCGGCCAGGTCGTCCTCGCTGGCCCACTCGACGATAATCGTCTTGCGGTGGAGCGTGGCGGGCGCGTAGCGCCGGATAGCGCCGATCTCACCGGCGAGTACATCGGCCCAGGCGAAGGGCGCGGCGGCGCGCGGGCTGCCGGGCGTACCAGGGCGCGGCACCACGCGGTGGAAGGGCGCCGCCTTGAGCCGCTCGAGGGTTGGTGCAGCGGCCCGCGGCAAGGTGGCCGGACTGCCCACGCCGGGCAGGTCAGGCATCGCGAAGAAGACCAGCGGGTCGGCGTAGCGCACCGTGCAGCCGCGGCGCGACAGGGCGTGGGCCAGGCCATCGTGGTTGAGGCCGGGCACCATCAGCACCCGTTTGCGGCTAAAGATCCCGGGCTGGGCGCGGTCGGCAAGGATCGTGCCCCAGCGCTCGAGCATCGGGCGCACGCCCGCGCCATCGAGCACCGGCGTATGGTTAGCGGCGGCGGCCAGGCTGGCGCCAAGCGTATGCGGCTGTTGGGCCGGACCGAGGTGCAGGCTGGCGGGCATCCCTTCGAGCGCGATCGCGCTCACCTGACCGTCGTACTCCGCGATCAGGGCGCGGGCCCGGTCCAGGTCGCCAGCGCAGCCGACGCGGCGCGCCTCGACCGGCTGGCCCAGCATCTGCACCGTCGCGACCTCGTCGCCATCCCCATCGTGAATGATCAGCACCGTCTTCAAAGCAGGGTCCCTCCCTCCGCCCTCACCGCTCAGCCCTCACCGCTCATCCCTCCGCCCTCATCCCTCCGCCCTCATCCCTCCGCCCTCATCCCTCCGCCCTCATCCCTCCGCCCTCCGCCCTCCGCCCTGCTCGTGACTCTAGCATCCCGGGGAGATGTTTTTTGATAACAAACGTCACATGCCAGTAGTAAGCCATTAACTTTCCCCGCCTGGCTCAGCTGATAACCTGGCTGGCCACCGCCAGGAAGTGGCAGACGCTGCCCACCAGCACGAAGAGGTGCCAGATCGCATGGTTATAGAACATGCGTTCGTTATGAAAGAAGTACGTACCGGCGGTATAGGCGATACCGCCGGCGGCGAGCAGGAGGCTGGTGGTGAGCGGCAGGGCGCGGAGCATGGGCTCGGCGGCGACGATGATCAGCCAGCCCATGGCGAGGTAGAACAGGGTTGAGACGAGGCGGAAACGGGTGGCGAAGATCAGCTTGAAGACAATGCCGGCGACCGCCAGGCCCCAGATCAGCGCAAAGAGCGGCCAGCCCACGCTATCGCGCAGCGTCACCAGGGTGAAGGGGGTATAGGTGCCGGCGATCAGCACAAAGATCGCGCAATGGTCGAAGATCTCATAGCGCCGTTTGAGCCGCTGATCCCGTTCCCAGTGGTAGAGCGTTGACGCGGTGTAGAGCAGCACCAGTGCGGCGCTAAAGACCGCCGCGCCGGCGATGCGCCAGAAGTCGCCGCTCGCCGTGGCCAGCGCGACCAGCGTGCTGCCCGCGACAACACTGGCCACCGCGCCAACGCCATGGGTCACCGTGTTTGCATTCTCCTCGGGGTTCAGCGGATCGAAACTCAGCATGGGCTCCTCCTTGTGCTCAGCACTGAGTACATTGATCGGGCCCCGCGCAACGCCGCGCGCGGAGTCGCCACCGTGCCGGCCGGCGCCGGCAGATCCTGGATTGCGGAGCTTCGTCGGATGGGGTCAACAGGTATGCGCGGAATTATACAGGGTTGGGGGCGCGTTTGGCAACAGTGGTGATCAAATCTTCAGCTTCAGCAGGATCGCCAGCTGGTCGCGCAGGAAGAGCGCCTGGCGGGTCGCGTAGTAGACCCGCCGGTAGAGCGGGCTGCGGCGCACATCGTCGTAGTCGACCAGCACGATCGGCCGTTGCGGGTCGCCGGTCCAGAGGAGGTTATGGGAGTGCAGCAGCGTGCGCTGCACCAGGAAGCTCCAGAGCCGCTGGGGCAGGCGCGCCAGCGCGCGGTTGCGGCGCCGCTCCTCCTGGCTCGCGCTGCTGCGCCCGTAGAGGTCGGGCATCGTGCCGCTGTGCCGATACATCGCCCGGGCGCGGCGGATGATCGCGCGGAGTTCGCGGGCCACCAGCTGGCGCTGCTCCCGGCTCAGCGCCCGGTAGTCCAGATGGGCGAGCGGCCGGGCGTGGGCGAGGTATGGCTGCAGTACCAGGACCCGGATGCGCCCGGCATTATCACGCGCGAGCAGCACGTGGCTGGGGATGCTATAGCGAGGACCGAGGCAGGCCGCGAAGGCCTCGGCGGTAGCGCGCATCAGCCTGGCCTCGGCCAGCGCCGCGGCCAGGCCGCCGCCAGCTGCGCCATCAGCCGCCTGCGTCACCGGAGAACGGCGCTGCAGGTCCGAACGAGCGGGGGCTACGGCCAGGCTCTTCAGCTTGACCGCGTAGCGCCCATTGTCGCTGCGGTAGACCTCGGTCTCATTGCCGCCAGCCACGCGCTCCAGCACGTGATCAGCGTCGATCGGCGCAAAGACCGCATCGCGATAGGACGGGTTCGGACGTGGGCGTACCAACGTTATCGTTGCTCCACAGCACTACAGGCCAGTTGTGTGGAGGGGTGGAAGGGGTAGCATTGCAGCGCAATGGTCACGCAGGAAAACGTGCGTGCCCATAGGGTCTTCACCCCCCCCAGCTCCACCGTACCAGACCATCCGGGCTACGTCGCATAGGACGACCGCGCGACGCCGCGGGTTGCGTGGAGGGAGCAGCCCCGTCAGCGGCCCCGCCGGTTAGCGATCCAGGGGAAGATGCTGCTATAGGGCGCCGCGCTGCTGGTGAGCCGTACCGTGAAGCGCACCCGGGGCCGGGTCGGGTCGTTGCTCGCCAGTTCGACCACGCCACTGGCGGGCCAGCCGCCGGCCATCGCTGGGATCCAGCGAACCTGCACCGCCAGTTCGCGCGCCGCGCCGGGCGTCAGGCTGCCCGCTGGCTGTTCGACCGTCAGCCAGACGCGGGCCGGCATCTGCGGGCGCAGTTCCAGGCTCAGGCCGTCGCTCAATCCCATGCCGGCCTTGCACCCCACGGTCTGAACCTGGCGGAAGTTCTGCTGCAGGCCGTAGCTGGCCGACTCGCTGATCGGGAGGGTGCCGATCTGCCGGTAGTTGAAGCTGATCCGCCCGTCGGGGCGCAGCAGCGCCTGGAAGCTCAGCCGCGTGGTGTTGTCGTTGTACAGGGGCACGTTCACCCAGCTAACGAGCAGGCCCGCCGGGGTCCGGGCATAACTCACCGCGGCCCCGGCCTGGCCGGGGTCCAGGTCGACGCGCAGCGGCACGATCGCCGGGCCGGGGGTCTCGTTCAACGGCAGGCACGACCGGCTGTAGCTCAGGTTCTCGCTCGGGAGCGGCGCGAAGCTGATGAAGCCGTTCGCGGCGATGTAGAGCTGCTCGTAGCTACCATCGTAGAACGGGAACGGAAAGCCGATCGGCACCGGGCCGCTGGCCTCATCGTCGCCCAGGGCGACCAGCACCGCGTCGTCCGCTGGCTCGATCCACGTCGCCTGCGGGCCATCCGGCTCATCGCTGCGCCAGACGCCGAAGGCATCGTTCGGCAGCGCGACGGTGTAGCTCAGGGTGCGGCTGCCCTGGTTGCTGATCGTGATCGGCAGCGTGCGGGCCTCCGCGAAGGCGAGCGTGAGGCTCCGCGGCGTCGTATCGGCGGCCAGGCGCGGGATATCGCTGTCGAGCGCGAAATCCAGGCTCACCGTTTCCCCCGGGCCGAGCCGCACCTGCTGCTCGCGCGCGCGATAGTCGCGGGCGCTGGCCACCAGGGTATAGGGCTCGAGCGCCGGTGGCAGCACGAGCTGGTAGCGGCCCTCGGCATCGGTGGCCACCTGCGCGCCATCGACGACGGCCACCGTCGCCTGGAGCGGCTGCCCATCGGCTGCGCGCGTGACGCGCCCGGTGAGCGTGGCGTGGCTCGGATCGGCAGCCACCGTGAGGGTGACCGGGATGACCAGCGGTGTGCGGCTCAGGTCGGGGCCGTGGACGAGGATGCGGGCCTGGTAGCGGCCGGGGCCGGGCACGTAGCGCGCGTCGAGGGTGATTTGCAGCGTCAGGCTGGCGCCGGGTGCAAGTGGGCTGAGCGGCTGGGTCGGGAGGCGGAGCCAGGGCACATCGACGCTCGCCCGGGCTACCGCCGCATAGGCATCGAGGCGCCCGTAGCCGTAGAGGTTGTTCGGCGTTGTGCCAGGCTGGCAGGTCGGATAGAGCTCGATCGGGAAGCGCGGATCCTCGGTGCGCGGCCTGGCTGCGGCGGTGAGCAGGGCGTAGGTGGTCTCGTAGTCGCCGATCAGGCTCGGATTGGCCGACCAGAGCAGGGCCACACTGCCGGCCACGTGGGGGGTGGCCATCGAGGTGCCGCTACTGGTGCCATAGAGGCGGTTCGCGTCGGCGATGGTGGAGTAGATCCCGCTCCCTGGCGCCGTCAGGTCGGGCTTGATCCGCCCGTCTGCCGTTGGCCCGATGCTGCTGAAGCTGGCCAGCCAGTCGTCGGCATCGGTGGCGCCGACCGCCGTAACATTGACATAATCGCCAGGCGACTGGATGCTGCCGCACCCGGCCTGACCGCCGCTGTTGCCGGCTGCGAAGACGGGGTAGATCCCGGCGGCGCGCCAGGCCGCCACGTAGCCGGCGTACCAGGTGGCGTTCTGCCCGGCGGTCCAGGAGTTGTTGATCACGTGGGGGCGCAGGTCGGGGCGCGGATTGTTGCCCGCGAGGTCAGTCGGCGCGAGGAGCCACTGGGCGGCGAGGATGAGGTCGATCTCGCTGCATTCGCGGGCCGAGCAGGCGCGGGCCGCGATCCAGCGCGCGCCGGGTGCCACGCCCACCGCCGGCTGGCTCGCCGAGCTGCCACGGGCCACCATCGTCCCCATGGTGTGGGTGCCGTGGTTGCCCGAGTCGAGCGGGGTCAGCGAGTTGCCGTAGAGATCGTACCAGTTATAGTTGTGGTCGAAGCCCGTGCCGCGATTGCCGCGATACTGGCCGACGAGGGCCGGATGGTCGTAGCGCACGCCGCTGTCGATACTAGCGACCGTGATGCCCTCGCCGCGCACGCCGAAGTCCCGCCAGGCCCGGTTGGCCCCGACCAGCGCGACGTTCCAGCAGGTGCCATCGCTGCTGGCCGTGCAGGGCGAGCTCGTGACCTGGGCACTGCCGGCCCCGGGCTGGCGCTCCAGGGTAAGGGTGTGATTGGCGCGCAGCTCGGCCACCTCGGCGCGCCCGGCCAGTTCGGCCACCGCGGCGGCGTCGCCGCGAACAGCGAGCGCGTTCACGATCCAGAGCGGGCGGTAGGCCAGCCCACGGGCATCAAGCAGCGCCCGGAGCGCGCGCTGGCTGGCCGTGGCGTGGTCGCGCAGCGTCTGGAAGACATAGGCGCCGCGGGCGCCCCAGTCGTCGATCGCATACGCTGCCCCGAGGTCGGCCTGGTCGGCGAGCACAACCAGCAGGTCGGTCTGGCCATCGGCACTGCTGGCCAGTTCGCGGGCGATCTGCGGGTCGACGCGCCGGGGCTGGCCCGGCAGCGGCACCCGTGCGCTGGCGGGGCGGCCGGCCGGCTGCGCGCTATCGGCCAGCGCCTCGTAGAGGCGCGGCACCAGGGCGCTAGCGCTCTCGTTGCGCAGCGTCAGGCTCACGTCGCTGGTGCGTCCCAGCGCGACGCTTGCCGCCAGACTGGGAGGGCTGCCACTGAGCAGCGGCCCCTCGGCCTGGGCAGCGACCGGTGGCATGACGGGCGGAACGGCGGCGAGGAGGATGGCAAGCAGCGCGAGCAGGCCAAGCACCGCGCGGCGGCTGGGAGCGAGCATAAGCTTCCGTACCTTGCCCAGGGCTGGGGGGACGTGCCCGCTGGCGATCGAGGTGCCCCCTCCAGCGCGCGTAGCCTACGCGCCGGAGGGTTGCACCTCTTCGAGCCGGGCGAGCAGGCGGTCGAGCTCGGCAAGGGTCAGCGCCAGGCCAGCGGGCGCGCTATGCAGCGACCCGGCGGAGACCAGGGCCGCCTTGACGGAGCGATAATCCTCGCCGATGGCGCTGAGGTTCTGCAGATCGTGATTGAGCCGCTCATTGTTGATCGTGATACCGTGGCGCAGCATCAGTTCACGGTAGTAGACATAATGTTCATTGAGATGCGACGCCACCGTCTCGAAGCCGTGACGGGCGAGCATCAGGCGCGTCCGGTAGCGCATGGTGTTATCGCTGAACATCACGTGATCCTGGCGAGCGGGCTCGATCAGGATAATATCAACCTCGGGGTGGCGGCGGCGCACCTGTTTGATATGGTAGTGCAGGCCGGCGTGAATAAAGGTGCGAAAGACCTGATTGCCGATGCGGGTCAATCCCTCATCGCTGAAGGGCTGGCCATTCAGGTGACGGCTATTATCAAAAGGTACGAGCGGATTGATGCACACGATCAGCTCGGCGCCCCGTTCGATCGCCACATCGAGGCTGGCCGTCCCGCGGATGCCACCGTCAATATAATCCCGATCGCCGATGCGCACCGGGCGATAGAACAGCGGGATGGCGGCCGAGGCGCAGACTGCCAGCGAGATCGGCACATCGTCGAGCGGTGGATAGCCAAAGACGGCCCGATCACCGCTATCGAGGTCAGTCGCGACGATCGCGAGCTCGCGTGGCAGGTCGGTGAAGCGATTGGAGCGCCCGGGCAGCGACAGGGCGGAGCGGAGATACTGTTCAAGGGCGAGCGAGTCATAGATGCCATTCGGCAGGCTGACGGCGAGCGCCTCGACCAGGTCGAGCAGGGAGACGGCGCTGCCCTCGCTGAACATACGGCGGATCAGTTCGACCAGCGCCGCCGGCAGGCGGCTGATGCGGCTGAGCAAATCGGGAACATTGAGCGAGTAGAGGTGGTGCGGCTCAAGCTGGTCGATGCCAAGGATGGAGCTTTCGAGGACGGAGAGCAGCGTACGGGGCGAGATGTTATTGGCGAGGCAGGCCCCGATCAGGCCACCGGCGCTCGTACCGACGTAGATATCGAACTCGTTGACCGAGAGGTGCTCGAGCAACTGGTCGATGGCGCAGAGGGCGCCGATCTCATAGGCGGCGCCAGCGATCCCACCACCGGCAAGCACAAGTGCGGTCTTGCTTCGCTGCATAGAAGCCTCGTTGCCCTGGTTCGCGCTGCGGCGTACTCTGTTATTTGTGCTGCTCGCGCAGCAGCCGATCGACAGCCTGGGTCAGCGCGTCGACCTGGGCATGGAGTCGGACGACATCATTCTGGGACGGCATCTCGGCGGCCCGTTCGCCGCCCTTCTGGTCACCGCCCTGGCTGAACTCCTTGCGCAGCAGCAGGTCGCGCAGCCGATCGCCCTCAGCGGCGCCGAGCTCGCCCGCGTTCACGAGCAGGGCGAGCCGCCGTTCGATCTCGGAGTGCACGAGGTCGTCGCCGCCGAAGGAGAAGAACAGCGTGCGTCGCACATTGGCCAGGGTATCGCCACCGAGCTGGATCAGGCCGGTGAGCATCTGGGTGGGCAACTGGGGGCCCGTGCGACCACGCACGTGGAGGACCACCTGTGCGAGGATGCTCGGGGTAATATCCTCACCCGTCTCATTATCGAGGACCTGCACCGCCTCGCCGTCCTGCACCAGTTTCGCGATGCCGTCGAGTGTGATGTACTGCTTCTGGTTCGTATGGTACAGCTTGCGGTTGGCGTACTTCTTGATGATATGCATAAGCGCTGCTATCCCAGGGTTGCGGTACGCCTATTATAACACGCCGCGTTGAAGCCGTGCTCTGTTCACAGACGAACGCGCCGGACCAGGGAGCATAACCCCCAGCCCGGCGCGTGGTTCACCGTACGCCTACGCTGCGCTCGGCTCTTCGGCCTTGCTGTCCGCCGCCTTATGGGCGCGCGGCTTGGCCGCAAGTTCCTGCTGGCGACGCAGTTCCTCGACCCGCGCGGAGAGCTGGGCGATCTTAGCGCTCAGTTCGTCGATGTCGCGCTTCGACGGAATGTTGAGCCGGTTCAGGAACTGCTCAAGGTTATTCTCAACCTGGGTCGAGATATCGCTGACCCGATTCTCAGCCTGGCTGACCCTCGGCTGCGCCACGCTGCGGAACTTCGCCATCGTCTCGTCCAGCAGGCGCTGCGCGTCCTTCTGGGCCAGTTCGCCGCGCTCCACCAGCCGGTTGATGAACGCCTCGGCCTCGTCCCGGCTTAGCGCGAAGGCACCCACGCCAGCCAGCAGCAGCTTGCGCATCACCTCGAACACCTGGAAGCTCGCCTCCTGAGGTGTCGTTGGCTCTTCGATCTGCCGGACGTTGACCTCGATCTCCTCGGCGCTCGTCATGGTCGTCCTCCTCGTGTCTATAGCTCATACGCTGCCATAGCGTGCACAATCATACCATACAATGCACCGCGCTGGCAGTGTATAACGCAGTGCGTTATAGGTTCAGTATAACACGCTGCGTCATCGCTGTCAATGGTCTTGCGTTCTCGTCCCGGCTCAGGCCGGGGCTCACGGCGAAGCCTACGCCGGCTCGCGAGGCCACGCAGGTGGCCTTCGCATGCGTCGCCGAGGGCGTCAGCCCGACGGAACGAGGCACCGAGCAAGACGTCACGTCAGACCGCGGCGGCGGGGATGCGGCCTCATAGGGTGCAATGCACCCTATGCCGCCGGAGCGGCCATGGGGTGCCCCCGCGCCCCCGGGGCAGCACCGCGCCCCGGGGCGGCTGGCGGGGCGCGCCGCCCCCGCACCCCCGGGCCGGGGGCCGCCGCCGGCCCCC
>Ga0272446_1007725_pt1 | contig 10583 bp, 10 predicted proteins | sample YNPCB0061_FD_194587 | JGI IMG/M metagenome (GOLD analysis project Ga0272446, IMG submission 194587) | Hot spring microbial mat communities from Yellowstone National Park, WY, United States - YNP-CB-006-1 | ecosystem: Environmental > Aquatic > Thermal springs > Hot (42-90C) > Sediment | place... | reverse complement strand
GGCATGAACCCCTCTGCTTCAGTGAAGGATCGCATCGGCGTCAATATGGTCAGGGAAGCGGAAGAGAAAGGTTTGATTGCCCCCGGAAAAACCGTATTAGTTGAGCCGACTTCAGGCAATACGGGGATCGCCCTAGCAATGGTAGCCGCCGCTAGGGGGTATCAGCTAATTCTGACCATGCCTGAAACCATGAGCCTAGAGCGCAGGGCAATGCTGAGGGCGTATGGGGCGAGTTTGGAACTGACCCCTGGTAGCGAAGGCATGAGCGGAGCGATTCGTCGCGCCCAAGAGATTACCGCCGCCCTCCCCAATGCCTATTTGTTACAGCAGTTTCGCAATCCCGCTAACCCTGCGATCCATAGAGCTACTACTGCTGAGGAAATATGGCAGGATACCGATGGGCAGGTGGATATTTTAGTGGCAGGAGTGGGTACGGGCGGCACAATTACAGGAGTGGCGGAAGTAATTAAGCAACGCAAACCCAGCTTTCAGGCGATCGCCATTGAACCCCTTGCCAGTGCCGTATTGTCGGGACATCGCCCCGGAGCGCACAAAATACAGGGCATTGGCGCAGGATTTATTCCCGAGGTGCTGAACCGCAGTGTGATTGACGAGGTGATTGCTGTCAGCGACGATCAGGCGATCGCCTATGGGCGCAGACTTGCCAAAGATGAGGGCATACTGTCTGGTATTTCCAGCGGAGCGGCTTTGTGCGGGGCAGTGCAAGTAGCCAAAAGACCAGAAAATGCGGGCAAGTTGATTGTGATGATCCAGCCCAGCTTCGGGGAACGCTATTTGAGTACGCCGCTGTTTCAAGAGTTAGAGTTGGTTGCCCTGATGTCCTAGCTTTGCTGACCAAACTACGCACTGCGATCGCTTTCTATACTTGTCTGCCTGTAATCTCCAGCAGTGAAAGTTTAGATTTTCAGGGGATCGCCCTGTTTGCGCCGTTGATTGGAGCCTGCTTAGGTTTATTGCTGGGTGCAATAGCGATCGCTGGCACACTGTGGCAACCGCACAGCTACCTGTGGACAGCGTTGATTGTAGTTCTAGTGAATATCTGGATCACGGGTGGCTTACATCTCGATGGGGCAATGGACACTGCCGATGGCTTAGCTGTGAGCGATCCCGCAAAACGGCTGACCGTGATGGCAGATAGTCGCACAGGGGCATTTGGGGCGATCGCCCTAGTCTGCATTTTTGCCAGCAAGCTGATTGGCTGTAGCGATTTCCTGAGCCATGCCAAAGGGAGTGTGTGGATTGTGCTATGGCTGTTCAGTAATGTTTACGCTTGGTCGCGGTGGGGGCAATTACGCGCCATCACTGCCTTTTTATATCTAAAAAGCGAAGGCAAAGGCAAGTTCCATCAAGAGGGCATTGCAGGCTGGCAAGTATGGCTGATCGCAATGGTGATGATTGCAGCTAATCTGGGCGTCGCCATTTGGCACCACACTTTCATAACTGGTCTGCGCCTGTCCCTAGTGCCTCTATGTATTGCCTTGGCTGTGGGAATTTGGCTCAACGCTAAACTGGGCGGGCAGACGGGAGATACCTATGGAGCGATCGTGGAGTGGTCGGAGGCACTAACTTGGCTGGTTTTGCCGCCGCTCATCAGCCCATAGGAATTTGGTTTGTCTTACGCCAAAATATGCTATGGTTAAGAGTAGGTTAAAAGCAGGTTAACACTACCTGCTGGATCAAAGTACACTCCATATCGTCGGGTATGGCTTATTCTGGTAATTAGGAAGCACAGGTTTAACCATGACGGAATCAACCAGCAATTTTGACAAAGACCGCTTTTTCAACCCGCGTGCCAGTTATAGGGGAGAATTTACTCCAGAACATTTAGCTTTCAATGCCAATTTACAAGAATTTGCCAACAGGGTAACTGTGATTTGCGCACTAGAAACCAATGGTAAAATTAGCCCCGTTGATGCCTACCAGCAAATTAAAGAACTGTGGAAAAAACTGCAAGAATCCAAGCGCAGCTTATTAGATCATGCCTAATTTGGGGATTGCTTACCTGCCCATTGCCAGTGTTTTCTGCCAATCGCTTAATTCTGCCTGCCGTTGCTCCCCAGAGCGATCGCTGGAGTTGTGGACCTAATTCTGCGACTAGGTTACTCCAGTTTTACGGGCATGCAGTAAATTACAGCCAGCTAAAACAGGTAACCGCCAAAAAGTTATTGTTTGTGGCGACAATTCGTGGGCAAGAAATCAGTACAGGCACACCGCCCAGAGTTTTGCAGTCCGTAATTAGTGTGTGGGAAAAAGACCATACTAAGCTGAAACAAAATGCCCAACTCCCAGATTTATTGCAGGTATTAGCGCAAAATAAACCAGCGATCGCCTTAGTGAGAGTTGGCAATATATCCCTAGGGAAATTGACCATTCCCGCCCTACATTGGATTACGGTTACTGGCTTTGATCCCCAAAGTGAACTAATTTTTTACACCGATACTAATAGCCAAAACTATCAAATTAGTTACGCTGAGTTTGACCATCAATGGCAATTAAACTTAAGCAAAAATCCAGTTACCGCCCTACTCAGATTACATGGGGTTGTACCGCGCACCTTTGTTTGGGTAGATCGCACTCCTACTTAGTTTCCATCCAATTTTGTCCCACATGAATATCCACCACCAAAGGAACAGACAAAGTAATCGCTGACTCCATAATTGCCTTAATCTGGGGCTGAAGTTCTGCTAGTTCTGGAGGATAAACTTCAAATACTAGCTCATCATGCACTTGGAGCAATAGCTTAGATTGATAATTACTTAATAGCTGATGTAACTGGATCATAGCTCGCTTGATAATATCCGCACTCGTACCCTGAATCGGTGCGTTAATGGCGGCTCTTTGTAAAGCGGCTTTGTGATGTCCTGTCATTTGCGCCAGTTCGCGGAAATAGCGCCTTCTACCCAAAACAGTAGTTACATACCCCTTGGTTTCTGCTTCCTGCTCTAGCGATCGCAAATAGGCAAAAACTTTTTGATAGCGGGTATTAAAAGCCTCAATAAACCGCTTAGCTTCACTGGTAGAAATCCCTGTTTCTCGGCTGAACTTTTGCGCCCCCATACCATAGATCACCCCATAGTTAATAATCTTGGCGAGACGGCGTTCCTCACTGGTTACTGTGTCTTTTTCTAGTAATAACTGTGCCGTGAGAGTATGCACATCTAAATTTTCCTTGTAGGCTCTCACTAATTCAGGTTCACCACTGAGATGGGCAAGGATTCTTAGCTCAATCTGTGAGTAATCTGCCGATAGTAACAGCCAATCTTTCTGCGGTAAAAAACCTGCCCTAATGCGTTTACTAAATGCAGTACGAATGGGGATATTTTGCAAATTAGGATTAGAACTGCTGAGCCTGCCTGTAGCAGTAACCGCTTGATTAAAATCGGTGTGCAATCTTTGGGTTTTGGGATGGACTAGGGCGGGCAAAGCATCTACATAGGTAGATTTCAGTTTTGCCAGAGTACGATGCTCCAAGATGATAGGAATTAGGGGATGCTCCTGTACTAAGTTCTCTAGTACCTTAACATCAGTGGCATAACCTGTAGAGCTTTTGCGCGATTTTTTGGTGAACTTTTCTCCCAATAACTCCTGCAAAATTTCACTCAACTGTTTAGGGGAGTTTAGGTTAAATTCTTTGCCCGCAATTTGATAAGCCCGTGCGGCGATCGCCTCTAAGTCCTGCGCTAATTCTGCGGAAAATTGTGCCAGATATTCCCGATCAATAGTAATGCCCCGCCACTCCATATCGGCTAGCACTCTCTCAAGGGGAAGCTCTAGGTGCTGAAACAGGTTAAGTAACTCTGGAATTTGCTCTAGTTCCCGTTGCAAAATCGGCATTACTCTGCGGGTTACATACACATCCATACCGCAATATTGAGCAACTTGAGGAATAGCCACTTCAGCTATGGATTTGTGCTTACCAACCAGTTCTTTATAGCTAGGAGTGGATAGATTTAACAGCCTTTGTGCCATGCTCTCCAAGCTATGACTAGCTTCGGGATCAAGTACATAGCTGGCAAGCATCGTATCAAACACCACACCTTCTAGTTCAATGCCTTGCGATCGCAAAATCAGTCGATCAAACTTAGCATTTTGCAGAACTTTAGGATATTTGCTATCCGATAAAATCGGAACTAGCTTTTCTCTTACCAATGCCAAAGGTAAGTTGCTAGCGGATGGCTCAGTATGATGGATGGGAATATACGCTATGTCTCGAATAGTTTCCCCCCAACAACATCCTATGCCCACCAGATCAGCATCATGGGGATTAAGCGAGGTAGTTTCCGTGTCCCATGCCACTGGAGCGGTGCAACTTTTGAGCAACTCTATCAATTCAGCCAATTTATCCGCACTATCAATAATTTGCACTTCCAGAGTAGGTGTTGTGGGGGATATTGGCTCTACAGCAGAGCTAGAAAAGTCAAACCACAGATCAGCATTTTGATCTGATATATTAGCTGATTTCCCGCCAAGCTGGGCATGAATTTCATCAATTTTGCTGATAAAACTTTTTAGTTCTAATTCCTGCAGCAACGGCACTACTTGCTCTGGATCAAAGCCCTTAAGCAGGTATCGTTCGGGCTGAAATGTAATCGGCACATCTAGGGCAATTCTTGCCATGAATTGGGAATGTTTAGCTGATTCTATTCCTTCAGCTAATTTCTTTTTGATACTGCCAGTCATGTTGGGAATTGCTGATAGGATATTCTCTAAATTGCCATACTCTTGAATCAGTTTGATCGCTGTTTTTTCGCCAATACCCATCACACCGGGGATATTGTCGGAACTATCACCACAAAGCGCTTTGTAGTCGACAACTTGAGTAGGTAATACCCCCAATTTTTCATAGACATCAGCACGGTGCAGTTCCACTATGCGGTCTTTTTGCCCCAGATGCAGTACGGAAATGTGGCGTTCATCATCTACTAATTGAAACAAATCGCGATCGCCGCTGAGAATTTTTACGGCATAGCCATAATTAACCGCTTGATGTGCCAGCGTACCAATCACATCATCTGCCTCATACCCCGGTTGCAATATCACCTCTAAACACAAGGCATTGAGAATGCGGTGCAGGTTGATGGCATCAGGGATAAAATCTTCAGGAGTTTTGGCACGATTTGCCTTGTAAGTTTCATCGGCACTATGGCGAAAGGTGGGCATACTTTTGTCATCAAAAGCGATCGCTAGAGCCTGTGGTTGTTCCTTTTGCAAAATTTCTAGCAACGCTTTAATAAAGCCATAACAAACGCTGGTGGGAATACCCGTAGAAGTCCTCAGCCCGCCCTCTCCCCGATTGGCAAAGGCGTAATAAGAACGAAAAGCTAAAGAATAGCCATCAATCAGCAGAAATAGAGGGTTTGGACTACCAACTTTCATCGGTGGGGCGATCGTTTGACCAGAACTCAAGGTCTAATTCCTCCAAAAAAAATAGCGCACTCTCTATTTGCGATTGCTTGCCCCGCAATTCTAGCTTGAACCATCCCTCTTCTTGGGAGTCTTCGCCCATCATGGCGGCACCGATGTTGACCACTAAGCCATGTTCCGATACTAAGCGAGAAATCACAGGTACATCGTGATAATCTTTGGGAATTCTCAGGGTAATGTTGGCGGTGGTGAGGTGATCGGCTGACAAAGACATGGGAAATTCTCCTCAAAAAACTTCCAATTACAGTCTAGCGTAAGCGGGTGGACGGAATCGAACCGACAACAATTGCTTGGAAGGCAATGGTTTTACCACTAAACTACACCCGCAGAATTGCATAGCTTATCTAGGTTAGCATAACTAGCTGGAGATTATCAAAAATCAGTGCGATGCTTTGACTCACACATGTAGCTAGTTCACAACCTATTTAACAACTAATAAAACAGGTTGTCACGACGGGAAATGAAATAGATATTTTCTCTTGCAGTTGCTGTCTGGACTGGGACGAGTTCCACTACTTATAGCCTCAATCTTGCTACCCCGAGAATGCGGGCGACTTAATACAGTCTTTTCCCAGAATAAGAAGTACACTGTACTATAGTTAGTAAGCTTTGCAAAACTAAGCTATGACATGCTATTCACTTGATTTCCGTAAAAAGATAATAGAAGCACACAAGGCAGGATATTCAGTCCGCAAAATAGCTCAAAGGTTTATGATCAGTCCAAGTACAGTACAAAAACTGATTACCAAGTATTGCACCACAGGAGACTTGACACCCCTTAAGTGTGGCACTAAAAAACCAAGTGTGCTCTCCCAACACGAGGAGTTAGTTTTGGCAATGGTTAAAAAGTATCCCGACTGGACACTAAAGGAAAATCATGGCATAATTGCTAATACTTCTATGATGTTTCGTTTTTTGGATAAACACAAAATAACCCTTAAAAAAACTTTTCGCAACGCAAAAGTTATCAGTGAAGAAGTACAAGAGGAAAGACTAAGGTACAAAAGATTCCAGAAGAAAACCTCATTTTTATAGATGAACCAGGGGTTTGGGAGGGAATGGAGCGCAGTAGAAGTAGGGCAGAAAGAGGCAAGAGAGCCTTTAGTCTCAGACCTCCTAATCATGGACAAAAGTATACGATTATTGGTGCCATATCAATTCATGGAATAGTGGGTTTTAAGACTATCAAAGGTTCCATGAAAGGGGAGGATTTTGAGCAATTTATTAAAGAGGACTTGTGCCCTAGACTAGATGCCACAAAAGTAGTGGAGATGGATAATCTAAACTGTCATAAAAGGAAAGAGATTATAGACAGGAGCAAGAGTAATGTTTTTACCAAGGTATTCTCCTGAGTTCAATCCAATAGAAATGCTGTGTTCAATGCTCAAAAGTTTTCTGAGAGCACTCAAAAACCAAACTTTAATAGCCATAGAACAAGTAGTCAATATATTTTTTATGTTGGTGGGTAGAAAATGTTTTAGGAATTTCTTTGCTCAAAACCAGTACCACCTGATTAAGGAAAAGGCTGTATTTCTCAACTAGAACACAGTCGCTACTGCAGTGTGGTCAATGCCATGGTCAATATCATTGCAGGACTAATTGCCTATTGCCACCAGCCGAAAAAGCCTTCCTTGTATACAGAGCGCGGTTTACAGAACCTTGCTTAACCCGAACTGGCGTTAACTCAAATTGCCTTACCCGAAAACTGTTTCTGCATCTGGCATGATCGTGCAGTGTTTCACTTTCTCACTGCCCCGAGCGATCGCCAAAAATAAGAGTGTGGTCCTCACTGCACCAGAGTCCGTAGCGGCTTGCCTGCGCTATGCCCGAGCTAGGGAACTGTTTTACCCCACTCTCAAGCGAAACCCACCACTTAGGGCACAGGAATTTATGTACTGCCACTGGTAGAAAACAAGTTGATCCCCTATACCTGTTTAGCTTGCCACGGCTCAGGCAAATAGACCTTTTTTGCCAAACCTAAGTTTTGCAGGGAAGCGATTACCAACCAAGTGGGATCAAGTTCCCACCAATGCAAGCCAGCTTTGGCGGACTTAGGGTAGGCGTGGTGGTTGTTGTGCCAGCCTTCACCATAGGTCAGCAATGCCGCCCACCACAGGTTAGTGGAGTGATCCTTGCTATCGGCAAAGTTACGATAGCCCCACTTGTGACAGGCAGAATTGATTAGCCAAGTGCTGTGCCACAGGAATACAGCGCGCACAAATACGCCATAGATCAAAAAGGACATACCCAAACCCTGCAGGGAGCCAATCCAGTACAGAAATACAGCTAGGGGGATTTGCAGGCTCAAAAAATACTTATCTAAAAAGGCATAGTAGCGATCACCTGCGATGTCGGGGGCATACTTTTTGTAGTTGTTGAACTGAAAATGCTCTGGCTTGGCACGCAGAATCCACATCATGTGGCTCCACCAAAAACCCCGCGCCGCCGAGTATGGGTCTTTTTCCACATCTTCAGTAAAGCCGTGATGCTGACGATGGCCACCAACCCAGAATATAGGACCGCCCTGCATTGCTAAAGCGCCGATGGTGGTGATGATGTACTCCAGCCACTGCGGTACATAAAAACTGCGATGGCTCAGCATACGGTGATAGCCCAAACAGATGCCAATGCTACCAATCAGCCAGTGCAAAGCTAGCGTGATGGCTACAGCTTGCCATGAAAAATAAAACGGGGCGGCAAGAGCTATCAGATGAATTGTGCCAAAGAAGAAAATGTTTATCCAATTAAGCGCAAGTGGAGCGGACGAGGAGGCGGGCGTAGCTGTCATGAATGATACCGTATTGAAAAACCTTAATCATTGTAAAGTAATGTAAGAACTTCTAGTAGTGCAAAATAAATTTACAAGGCAAGATTTTTTTATAAGCTCCCCAAAAATCAGCGCAAAATAGTAAGTGATTGTGTAGTTTCGCCCTCTATGTCTGAGAAGCAAGGAAATCCAGTCCATGATTTGCCCCTGTGGCAGATGTTTCGCCTCGGCTTATTCCAGATGGGCTTGGGTACGATGTCTCTGCTGATGCTCGGCGTGCTGAATCGGGTGATGATCGATGGTTTGAAAGTGCCTGCTACAGTAGCGGTGTTGGCGATCGCTATGCATCAGTTTGTCGCCCCAGCACGGGTGTGGTTTGGACAGTTATCGGACAGTCGTCCTATTGGTGGGCTGTACCGTACAGGCTACATTTACTGGGGAGCAGTGCTATTTACGGTGATCGCTTTTATTACAGTGCAGTGCATCTGGCAGTTGGGGGCGAGTCTGCCTGCATCGGGCTGGGCATGGACTCCAGCGGTTACGGGCTGGACGGTGCTCATTGGCGGCTTGTTTGCCCTGTATGGACTTTCCCTCAGCGCTAGCTCTACTCCCTTTGCCGCCCTGCTAGTGGATGTGTCCCACGAAGGGGAACGCTCCAAGCTGGTGGGCATTGTCTGGTCGCTGTTGATGGTGGGTATTGTGGCGGGGGCTGTCCTTACCAGTGGACTATTGCGCCAAGTACAAGCAGGTAGTGCGATCGCTGAACTGCAAGCTCCTATCAACTTTTTGTTTATCTTAGTACCTGCGCTGGTGGCAGGGTTGGCAATAATTTCTGTATGGGGCATTGAGCGACGCTACTCCTACTATCTCAGAGACAAAAAGCCCCAAGAGCGGGAAGATCAGATTACCCTAGCCAAAGCCTTGCGGGTACTGACCGCCAGCCGCCAAACTGCTCTATTTTTTGCTTTTCTCTTGACTATGACCATCAGCCTATTCATGCAAGAGCCAGTGCTGGAGCCTTTTGGCGGGGAAGTTTTTGGCATGAGCTATGCCCAAACTACAGCGCTCAATGCTTTTTGGGGCACAGGCACCCTGATCGGCTTGAGTGCCAGCGGCTTTTTGGTGATCCCCCGACTCGGCAAGCAGAATACTGCTAAGTATGGCTGTATTGCAGTGGCATTCAGCTTTCTCCTAGTGGTGCTCTCGGGGGTGTGGCAGAGTGCTAACTTGCTCAGGGGAGGGATGTTTATCTTTGGCTTGGCTTCAGGGGTCACCACATCAGGGGCAATCAGCCTGATGCTGGATTTGACCGCCCCAGGGACAGCAGGCACTTTTATCGGGGCGTGGGGTTTGGCACAGGCAATGGCGCGCGGCTTAGCGACGGTGTTGGGCGGAACGGTGCTAGATATTGGCAGATTGCTTTTCCCAGATCAGGCGACGGCGGCATACGGCTTGGTGTTTGGCTGTCAGATGTTGGGGATGTTGCTGGCAGTTTTTATGCTGAGTCGGGTGAATGTGCAGGAGTTTCGCGAAAATTCCCAAGTGGCGATCGCCAAAATTTTAGCCAGCGACCTTGATTAGGCTTGGTTAATCTAACACATACTTTCCCTTGTTTAGCAACCCCCACTAGGGGGAGGTGAACTAACGCGGCACAACTACCGCAGGAACTCCGTATCTGCGCCACTCCTCTGCTTTTTGCTCGGCGGTATTGGGGTCGCCATACGCTCCCAGTTGCAGTTTTCCGTTGGGGCGCTCAATGGGTTGCACCAGCGGTTGCACATAGGCTTTGTAGCTACTATCTGTGACAACAACAAAGTTGCCGCCTTCGGCTGGAGCAGGGGGAATAGTCATGGTGGCAACGGGGACTGGTATTTCCTCACCTGTAAGGGGATCGGTGTATTTGACTTGGGGTAATTCTGGGGTAGGGGCAGGAGTTTCTGGCGTGGTGCTTGTTGGTTTGGTCTCAGGATTTGGGCTTGATTTTGGTTCAGTTGCTGGCTGGGGGGTTTCTACAGCCCGATTTTCTCGCCTGACTATCCTTGCAGGGGCGGGAGCAGGTAGGACTGGCACGGTTACGGCTACCAGTTGGGGAGGAGCGATCGCCGCTGGAGTGGGTCGCACTGTTGGCATCGCTTGGGGCGGTTTCTGGGTGGGAGTGCTAGGTAGCAAGTTGCGATCAATTAGGGGGCTGGGTTCAGGTTCGGGAATGCTAAGGGAACTGGGGCTGGTGGGTGTGGGAGCGGGGGGTTTGGAGCGCAACCAGCCAAAGGGATCGAACAGTAATAGGGCAATCGCTGAACCCGATAGGACAATCAGGACTAGGGAGACTATCCCTGCAATACCAATTGAGAAATCCTCGTCCTCGCCACTG
>Ga0272446_1007724_pt1 | contig 10583 bp, 11 predicted proteins | sample YNPCB0061_FD_194587 | JGI IMG/M metagenome (GOLD analysis project Ga0272446, IMG submission 194587) | Hot spring microbial mat communities from Yellowstone National Park, WY, United States - YNP-CB-006-1 | ecosystem: Environmental > Aquatic > Thermal springs > Hot (42-90C) > Sediment | place... | reverse complement strand
TGAGCGCGAGCGCGACCACGCCGAGCGCCACCCCCATGCCCACCACTGTTCGCGAGACGCCCAGGCACTTCCTCCCTCGCCGCGCGGGTAGCACGCCGGCCGCGCGGTTGGGGTATGAGGCGCGCCGCCGTGGACCTGTCGCACTTGAACCCGCCGCAGCGCGAAGCCGTGCTGACCACCGAGGGGCCGCTGCTGGTCCTCGCCGGGGCGGGCTCGGGCAAGACGCGCGTCATCACCCACCGCATCGTCCACCTCCTCGACAAGAAGGTGCCGGCCCGGGCGATCCTCGCGGTCACCTTCACCAACAAGGCCGCCGCCGAGATGAAGGAGCGGGTCGTGCACATGGGCGGACAGCGCGCGACGGGCGTGACGCTGTCCACCTTCCACGCGTTCGGCGCCGAGGTGCTGCGCGAGCACCTCACCAAGCTGGGCTGGCCGAAGAAGTTCGCCATCGCCGACACGGGCGATCAGATCGCGCTGGTGCGCCGCGCGATGCGCGATCGGCAGATCGACGACAAGACCTTCGATCCCCGCAAGGTGCTGACCGTCATCTCGCGCGCGAAGAACTCGGGCGTCGAGCCGCAGCCGAAGCCGGAGGGGCAGGGCGACGATCTCGATCTCGTCGCGCACCTCGTCTTCCCGCTCTACCAGCTGGGGCTCAAGGCGCAGGGCGCGGTGGACTTCGACGATCTCATCGTCTTCCCGTCGAAGCTGTTCGCCGAGTTCCCGGAGGTGAAGAAGCAGTACGCGCGGCGCTTCCGCTACGTGATGGTCGACGAGTACCAGGACACGAACCGCGCGCAGCTCGAGCTGCTGGTGCACCTCGCGGGCGAGCACCGGAACGTGTGCGTGGTGGGCGACGACGACCAGTGCATCTACTCGTGGCGCGGCGCCGAGGTGCGCAACATCCTCGACTTCGAGCGCCACTTCCCCGGCGGCAAGGAAGTGCGCCTCGAGCAGAACTACCGCTCCTCGCAGGTGATCCTCGACGCCGCCAACGCGGTCATCGAGAAGAACCCCGAGCGCCGCGCCAAGCGCATGTGGACCGACCGCGCCGGCGGCGCGCTGATCCAGGTCGTCACCACGCCCAACGAAGACGACGAGGCCCGCTGGGTCGCCGCCGAGGTGCGCAAGGCCGTCGCCCAGGGCATTCCGCCCGACGAGATCGCGATCCTCTACCGGGTCAACGGCCAGGCGCGCTTCTTCGAGGAGCACCTGCGCGAGAAGCAGGTCCGCTACGAGGTCGTCGGCGGGTCCGAGTTCTTCGACCGCCGCGAGGTGAAGGACGTGATCGCCTACTTCAAGGTGATCGCCAACCCGAAGGACGAGGTGTCGCTGCTGCGCATCGTCAACGTGCCGGCCCGCGGCATCGGCGACGTGACGATGGAGCGCCTCACGTCGTGGGCCATCGCCGAGGACAAGCCGCTGTGGGAGGCGATGAGCCGGGCGCGGGAGCTCGACGCGCTGCCGCAGGGCGCCGGCGAGAAGGTGCACGAGTTCGTCGAGCTCATCGAGCGCTACCGCAAGGCCTTCACGAAGGGGAACCTCGCCGAGCTGACGCGCCGGCTGCTCACCGACATCGGCTTCGTCGAGCACGCGCGCGCCCACGCCCCCAGCCTCGCCGCGGGAGATCGCAAGGCGCAGGCGATCGACCAGGTGATCGCCTCGCTCGAGGCCTACGAGAAGAAGGAAGGCCCCAAGGCTTCGCTGCTCACCTACCTGAACCGCCTCGCGCTCGACACGAAGGACGAAGAGGAGGAGCCGCACCACCTCCGTGGCCGCGTGACGCTGATGACGCTGCACGGCGCCAAGGGCCTCGAGTGGCGCCTGGTGTTCCTCGTCGGCGTCGAAGAAGACCTGCTCCCGCACTCGGGCATGCAGGGCGAGCCGCCCAACCCGCCCGAAGAGCGCCGCCTCTGCTACGTCGGCATGACCCGCGCCCGCGAGCGCCTCGTCATGACCCGCTGCGCGTCGCGCATCCGCCGGGGCCGCGAAGTCCCCCGCACGCCCAGCCGCTTCCTGGGCGATATTCCGACGTCATTCTGCGAGTTTATAGACATTGGCGCGGTGCCCGAGGGCCCGCCCACCGAGGCCGAGAAGAACTTCTTCGCCAACCTGAAGGCGCGCCTCAAGGCGGGGGGCTGAGGGGAAGGCCGTGCCGCCGCTTGACACCTTGGGCCTCGACAGGTAGCAGGGCCGCCTTTCCGCGTTCCCCGCAGGGGGCGCGGTCGCAATTCCGCGCTTTTTTTACGGGGCTTAAGACCATGCCGCACCAGAGGACGTACAGCGCCAAGGCGAAGGACATCAAGCGCGAGTGGCACGTGATCGACGTGTCGGGGAAGGTGCTCGGTCGCGCCGCGTCGCAGATCGCCACGCTGCTCAAGGGCAAGCACAAGCCGATGTACACGCCGTCGATCGACACGGGCGATCACGTCGTGGTGATCAACGCCGCCAAGGTGAAGGTCACCGGCAACAAGGCAAAGCAGAAGATGTACTACCGGCACCCGAACGCCGGCTTCCCGGGCGCGCTCAAGGAGTCGAACTACGAGACGCTCCAGAAGCGGCACCCGGAAGACATCATCTTCCACGCGGTGCGCCGCATGCTGCCCCGCAACGCGCTGGGCCGGCAGATGATGACCAAGCTGCGCGTGTACGCCGACGACAAGCACCTGCACGTCGCGCAGAAGCCCGCCGCCAAGCAGATTGACGCCTAATTCAAGGAAAGAGACGAACGCCATGGCCAAGTCTGGCACTGAGGGTTTCTACGCTACCGGCCGCCGCAAGGAGGCCACTGCCCGCGTGTGGGTGAAGGCCGGCTCGGGCGCCATGATCGTCAACGGCCGCCCGCTCGACGAGTACTTCGGGCGTGAGACGTCGATCATGATCATCAACCAGCCGCTGCAGGTGCTCGAGCAGATGGGCAAGGTCGACATGACGGTGAACGTGCGCGGCGGTGGCCTGTCCGGCCAGGCCGGCGCGATCCGCCACGGCCTGTCGCGCGCGCTGTGCCGGCTGAACTCCGAGTTCCGGTCGCCGCTCAAGAAGGCCGGCTTCCTGACCCGGGACGCCCGCGCCGTCGAGCGCAAGAAGTCGGGTCGCCCGGGCGCCCGCAAGCGCTTCCAGTTCTCCAAGCGCTAAGCGCCGTCGGTCCGCAAGGGCCGCGCGTCTCCGAGCCGCCGCTTCGCCAGTACGGGGAGTGGGCGGCTCGTCGCTTTTCCGTGCTACCGTCGCCCGAATGGAGCTCAACGAGATCCTGCAGATCGCCCTGCGCGGTGGGGCGAGCGACATTCACCTGAAGGCCGGGCTGCCGCCCATGTTTCGCGTGGACGGCGCGCTGGTGCCCTTGAAGGACGGCAAGCGGCTGCCGCCGGAAGAGGTCGCGCGCATGGCCTTCGGCATCATGAACGAGTTTCAGAAGGACAAGTTCAAGACGTCGAACGAGGTGGACCTGGCGTACGGCGTGCCCGGCCTCGGGCGCTTCCGCGTCAACGTCTTCCAGCAGCGCGGCACCATCGGCGCGGTGCTGCGCGTGATCCCCTTCAAGATCCTCTCGATCAAGGAGCTGATGCTCCCGCCGACGCTCGAGAAGATGGCGCTCGAAGAGCGCGGGCTCATCCTCGTGACCGGCACCACCGGCTCCGGCAAGTCGACGACGCTCGCGGCGATGATCGATCACATCAACGCCAACGAGACCAACCACATCATCACCATCGAGGATCCGATCGAGTTCCTCATCCGCGACAAGCGGTCGATCGTGAACCAGCGCGAGGTGGGCGTCGACACGCTGTCCTTCAACCAGGCGCTGAAGAGCGCGCTGCGGCAGGACCCCGACGTGGTGCTGGTCGGCGAAATGCGCGACCTCGAGACCATCGAGACGGCGTTGCTCGCCGCCGAGACGGGCCACCTGGTGATGTCGACGCTGCACACGCTGGACGCGACCGAGACCATCAACCGCATCATCTCGGCTTTCCCGCCGCACCAGCAGAAGCAGATCCGCATTCAGCTCGCGTCGGTGCTGCGCGGTGTGGTGTCGCAGCGCCTGGTGCCCCGCGCCGACGGCAAGGGCCGCGTGGCGGCGGTGGAGATCATGAAGATGACCGCCCGCATGCGCGAGCTCATCGAGGACAAGGATCGCACCAAGGAGATCGCCGACGCGATCGCCCAGGGCCACGTGTCCTACGGCATGCAGTCCTTCGACCAGTCGCTGATGATGCTGGTGCGGGCCAACGCGATCACCTACCAGGAGGCGCTGCGGCAGGCGTCGAACCCCGACGACTTCGCGCTGCGCTTCCAGGGCATCAGCTCGACGTCGGACTCGAAGTGGGACGACTTCGATCGCAAGCCGGGCGAGGAGCGCGCCGCGCCGGGCAGCATGGCTTACGTGCAGCAGATGAACGCCAACGCGCAGGCGGCGCAGCAGGTCGGCCGCCAGGCGGCGCCCACCACGGGCTCCCGCCCCGCCCTGCAGCCGCCCAGCCCGTCCTCGCCGCCCGCGCCCGCCGTGGCTCCGGCCAAGCCCGCGCAGCCGGCCGCGCCGAAGCCCGACGACGACTTCCAGATCGAGCGCTTCTGAGCCCCGCTCCAGCGCCCGGCTGCACCGCGGGTCAGGCAGAGGAGTGCCCGACGTCGGACGGCTGCCATGTCCAGCCAACCCCACTCCGCGGACTACCTGTCGCTCGAGACGCGCGACTCCTGGTGGAACGACGACTTCCTCGCCTTGATGGCGCGGCGCTGGCGCCTGCGCGACGTCCACAGCGTCCTCGACGTCGGCGCGGGGCGTGGCCACTGGGGGCAGCTGCTGCTCCCGCACTGTGCGGCTGACGCGCGGCTGACGGGGGTGGATCGCGAGGCCGAGTGGGTCTCCGGCGCGGCGGAGCGGGCGAGGCGGCGCGGCCTCGGAGCTCGCGCGGCGTACCGGCTGGGCGCCGCCGAGGCCCTGCCGTTCCCCGACGACACCTTCGACTTCGTCACCTGCCAGACGGTGCTGATCCATGTGGCGGATCCGTCCGCCGCGCTGCGCGAGATGAAGCGAGTCGTCCGGCCCGGCGGCACGCTGGCGGTGGTGGAGCCGGTCAACATGGCCTCGTCGCTCGTCCTCGGCTCGACGCGCTTCCACGACGACGTCGACGAGCAGCTGGGGCTGTTGCGCTTCGAGCTCGTCTGCTGCCGCGGCAAGGAGCGGCTGGGGCTGGGCAACAACTCGGTGGGCGCGCTGCTGCCGAAGCTGTTCGCCCGCCTGGACCTCGACGAGGTGCGGGCGTGGCAGTGGGACAAGGCCAGCTGGACGGTGCCGCCCTATGCGGATCCGGAGGCGAGGGCGACGGTGGCCGAGGCGAAGGAGGCGCTGGCCCGCGAGCACGCCATCTGGGGCCGCGAGGAGACGTACCGGTACTTCGTCGGCGGCGGCGGGGCGCCCGGGGACTTCGATGCGGAGTGGGCGAGGGCGGTGCGCGCGCTGCGGCGGGTGGTGGAGGCCTACGAGCGCGGCGAGGAGCACGCAGTCGTGGCGGGCGTCGTCGTCATCGCGTCGGGGCGCAAGCCCGTCGAGCGCTGAGGCCGTCGCGGAACCTGCGAGCCGCGGCGGTGTCTGCTGGCGGAACGCGGGCCGTCGTCCCGATCGGCGCGCGCGCTGCCCGGACCTCTCGCATGTCCCGCGACACGCGCCGTGTCTCGTCCACCCGAGTGCCCACGCCGCCGGCCGGCGAAGCGGTGCTGGCCGTGTCGCTCCACTGGGGCGATCGCCTGGTCGCCTACGAGCACCTCGAGCCCGGGGCGCGCGGGCAGGCCGCCGTGCGGTGGCGCGGCGCGTCGGCGGAGGTGCCCGTGGCGGGCGGCCCCCCGCTCACCGCCGCGCCGGGCGAGCTCGTCACCGCCGCGCTGCCGTCGGGCCTGACGCTGACCGCCCGCCTGCGCCGCCGCGAGGGTGCGCTGCCCGCCGTCGAGCCGTCGCCGTCCCATCTCTTCTTCCTTCGCGTGCTGGCCTTCGCCGCGCTGGGCCTGCTGGCCGTCATCGCGATGATGGTCGTGACGCCGGTGGTGGAGGACGAGGGGCCGTCCTTCTTCCGGGGCGACGAGCCCGGCCCGACGGCGCACTTCGTGGTGCCCGTGCCGACGGTCGCGCGGGTCTTCGATGCCGCGCGCGCGCCCGTGGACCCGGGCCGGCAGGGGAAGGCGCGGCCCAGGCCGGCGTCGACGCCCTCGACGGGCCACGCGGCGCGTCCGGACGTGCGCGCGACGGCTCGCGCGCTCCTCGACGAGATGATGGGCGGCGCCTCGTCCCAGGTGCTGGCTCCGGGCCTCGCCGGGGAGCTGGACGAAGCGCTGAAGCGGCTGTCGGCGCCGGCCACCTCCACGGCCAGCGCGGAGGGCCTCGTGGGCCTGGGCGCGCGCGGCTCGGGGCGCGGGGCGTCGACGTCAGGCCTCGGCATCGGCGGGGTGGGCACCGTCGGCGGCACGCTGGGCGCGGGCCAGCTGGGGCTCGTCGCGGGGCACCGCGACGCCGTGAGCATCTGCAACCTGACGACGAGCGCCGTCTCCGACGGCTTGAGCCGCGACGACGTCGCGCGCGTCGTGAAGCGCCACGAGAGCGAGGTCCGCTTCTGCTACGAGTCGGGCCTGACGAGGCGCCCGGGGATCTCGGGCAAGCTGACGGTCCAGTGGGCCATCGCCGAGTCGGGAGACGTGGCGTCGGCGGACGTCGACGAGTCCTCCCTGGGCGCGGAGGACGTCGAGGACTGCGTGCTGTCGCGCGTGCGCCGCTGGCGCTTCCTGCCGCACCACGGCGGCGTGGTGGTGGTGAACTTTTCGTGGGTGTTCAGCGTGGCGGGCGGGGACACGGGCGGCGAGGACGTCGCCGCCGTACCGTGAGTCACTCGTCTTCTTCTTCGTCGTCGTCGGCCTCGTCGGCCAGCTCGCCCGACACCGCGGCGCTCTCGAGGATGTCGGTGAGGCGCGCGAGCCGCAGCGGGCCCACCACGTGCTTCTGCGAGAGGAACCCGAGCAGCTCCGCCATCGTCCCGGCGGCGCGCTGCAGCTCGCTCTGGGCGAGCTCCTCCGTGAGGCGCTCGAGCGCGTCGTCGAGGTGCTCGGGGTTGATCGGCTGCGGGCCCTCGCCCCAGGCCGCCTCGAACAGCGCCTCGGCCACCTTCAGCCGGAAGGGCTTCTCGTCGGGCTTGCCCGCGCGCGTGAAGCCGTCGAGCCACTCGTCCACCACCTCCTGGGTCAGCGCGCCCAGGTGGCTCAGCGAGTCGAGCGTCTCGCCCAGGAAGTCCTTGTCGAACTCGTCCGGGTCCTCCGCGAAGCCGAAGGCCTCCTCCAGCACGGCCTGGGCGATCAGCTGCTGCGCCTCGGCGTCGGTGGCGCCCTGGGCCTTGAGCGCGGCGATCGCAGTCGTCATGCGCGGCCCCATGGCCGGGTCCTGCGACAGGCGGAACGTCGCCGCCTTCGTCGCCAGGACGATCAGCTGCTGCTGCAGCGTGGGCGAGACGGTCTTCTTGCCCTTCGCCTCGTTGAGCGCCTTCAGGAGCTCGGGCTCGCGGCCCAGCACCTGCGCGAGCGCGGCCTCGTCGGCGTCCAGCGTGTCTTCACGCTCCAACTTCTCGTAGGCGTTCACCGCGTTGGCGAGGTCGAGGAAGCGGGTGATGACCGGGTGCATGGTGCACGCGGGCGTAGCACATGGCCGGCTGCATGAGAGAGCATGCGCGCGTGACGACCCGCCGCCCGATGGACGCCTACCAGCGCGCCCTGTCGTTGCTCTCGAAGCGGGAGCGCACCCGCGCGGGCCTCGAGGCCGCGCTGCTGGCGAAGGGCCACCCCGAGGGCGAGGTGCAGGAGGCGCTCGAGCGCGTGGCCCGCCTGGGTTACCTCGACGACGCGAAGGTGGCGCAGGCGCAGGCCCGCCGCGAGCTGGCCCGGGGCCGCAGCCGCGCCGAGGTCGCCCGCCGCCTCGCCGCGCACGGGGTGGAGGAGGGCCTCTCGGCGCAGGCGACGGCCGCCATGGCGGACGAGCTCGCTCACGACGACGAGGCCGCCGCCCGGGCGCTGGTGAAGCGGCGGCGGCTCACCGGCCTCAAGGCCGCGCGCCTGCTGGCCTCGCGCGGCTTCGACGAGGAGCTGATCCGCCGCGTGACGGGGCTCGACGGCGACTGACGGCCCCACGCGCGCCCCGATGGGGTATAGGGCCAGCCGGTCATGTCGCTCCGCCGCGCCTTCCCCGTGCTGTGCCTGTCCGTCGCGCTCGCGCTCGCGGCGTGCTCCACCTTCGGCGGCTCCAAGAAGGACGACGACGTCGTCGGCGACATCACCTACGCCGCCGACGCCGAGGCGAACATGAAGCTGGGCGACGAGGCCTTCGAGTCCGAGAACTTCGCCGAGGCCGCGCGCTACTACGAGTACGTCAAGACGAAGTACCCGTTCCTCGAGGCCGCCAAGACGGCCGAGCTCAAGCTGGGCGACTGCGACTTCGCGCGCGATCGGTTCATCGAGGCGCGCGATCGCTTCCAGAACTTCGTGCGGCTGCACCCCACGCACCCGAAGGTGGACTACGCCGCGTTCCGCGCCGCGCTGACGCACTACAAGGACATGCCCAGCGACCTGTTCATCCTCCCGCCCGCGTCCGAGAAGGACCAGCAGGAGGTGCGCGGCGCGATGAACGCGATGAGTGACTTCCTCCGCATCTACCCGGACTCGCGCTACGTGCCCGAGGCGAAGAAGGTGCTCGTCGAGGTGAAGACGCGGCTGGCCGAGCACGAGATCTACGTGGCCGACTTCTACCGCCGCCGAGACCGCTGGGCCGCGGTGATCGGCCGCCTCACCACCGTGGCGAAGAACTACTCGGGCACCGGCTACGACGAGAAGGTCTACTTCGGGCTGCACGAGGCGTACTCGCAGCTGAAGGACCAGAAGCGCGCGAAGGAGGCCCTGCGCGCGTACCTGGTCCTGCACCCCGATGATCGCGACGCGAAGCGCGCCCGCGAGCTGCTCGGGCCCGACGAGGCGCCGCCGCCTCCGCCCACGCCGCCCGCCGCGCCCATCGACGCCGCCGACGCGGGGTCATGAGCCAGGCGCAGCGCTTCCTCGGCTTCCTTGCCGCGACCGTCGCGCTGGTGGTGGCCGTCGCCGTGCTGGGTCCCCGGCTGCTCGGTGTCGCCGCCGGCCCCGAGGTCGAGCTGGTCACCCGCCTGAAGGCGTTCGAGCGCACCGGCCTCGAGCTCCCCGTCGGCGCGCTGGGCACGCTGCACGGCGCGAACGTCAACTTCCAGCGCCTCTCCGTCACGCTCGACGCCGACGGGCAGGGCGCGACCGTCACCAGCACGTTGGATCTCACCGGCAACTTCGAGCGCGGCCCAACCTCGCGCACCACCGTCTCGTCCCTGGGCCTCGAGCGCGCGCGCTACCGCTTCCGCGACGGCGCCTGGGAGCCCGAGACGAGCGACGCCCCGCGCCTGCTGGCGATCCTCTCCGCGCTCGAGACGCGCCGCCGCGCCCTCGAAGGCGACGCCGTGCCGCCCGACGCCGGCGCCGAGTCCCTCGAAGGGATGACGCGTCGCGTCTACACCAGCGAGGCGTGGTTCATCCGCAGCGAGCGGGGTGATGTGCTGGTGAGCGAGGACTATCGGCTCGAGGGCCAGCGGCCGGAGCGGCCGGTGGACGAGAAGGGCACGCGGCGGTTGTCACTCGTCGAGGACGCAGCGGGATTGTTCAACTTTCCCGGTGGCATCATGTAGGGTAGTCGCCCCTGACGGAGTTCTTCCGAGGTCTGCGATGGACGAGGCGCTCAAGCAGCTGCTCACGCTGGGCCGTGGCTACTTCGAGAAGAAGCAGTGGGCGGAAGCCGAGAAGTACCTGACGCAGGTCGTCGAGCAGAACCAGTCGTTCGCCGACGTGTACAACATGCTGGGCGTCATCTACCACGACCAGGGGCAGTTCGCCCGGGCGCAGCGGGCCTTCGAGGCGGCGCTGCGGATCAACCCGGCGTACACCGACGCCGCGCTCAACCTGGCGATCATCTACAACGACATGGGGAAGTACCGGGAAGCCAAGGAGGTCTACTCCGCGGCCCTGTCCCGGCAGCGCGGCACGCCGAACAAGATGGATCCGTACGTGCGCGGGAAGATCGCCAACATGTACGCCGACATCGGTAACGTGTACGCGTCGAGCGGCATGCTGGACGAGGCGATCATCGAGTACCGGCGGGCGCTGGAGCTGGGGCCGACCTTCGTCGACATTCGCCTCAAGCTGGCCGACGCGCTGCGCGACCAGGGTGAGCACGCCGAGGCGCTCAAGGAGTTCGAGGCGATCCTGAAGGCCAACCCCAACTACCTGCCGGGGCGCGTGCACTACGGGATCACGCTGTACTCGGCGGGGCGGCGCGCTGACGCCGTGGCGATCTGGGAAGACGTGTTGGCGCGCAACCCGGGTAACAAGAGCGCGGAGATGTACCTCGCCCTCGTGCGGGAACCGGCGAAGGAGGGCGGGAAAGATGGGGCGAATGGGTGATGATGCTACAATCGGCCGTGCGGCAGGGGCCGCCGGGAGTTTCGATCGTGAGTGACGGGTTCGCGCTCAAGTTCATCAGCGGGAAG
>Ga0272446_1007723_pt1 | contig 10584 bp, 10 predicted proteins | sample YNPCB0061_FD_194587 | JGI IMG/M metagenome (GOLD analysis project Ga0272446, IMG submission 194587) | Hot spring microbial mat communities from Yellowstone National Park, WY, United States - YNP-CB-006-1 | ecosystem: Environmental > Aquatic > Thermal springs > Hot (42-90C) > Sediment | place... | reverse complement strand
CACACGTTCTGGCTCACGCCGTCGGTCGCCGCCGAGCCGAACGTGTGGTACGCGGGCACCTCGCCGCAGGGGCTGTTCCGTTCCGAGGACGGCGGCGTCACGTGGGCGCCGTTTTCGTACATCAACGACGACCCGCAGTACCTCGAGTGGTTCGGCACCGTGCAGGACGGCACGCCCGACGGGCCGAAGCTGCATTCGGTCATCGTCGACCCGCGCGATCCGAAGCATCTTTACTTCGGCATGTCGGGCGGCGGCGTGCACGAGTCGACCGACGGCGGCAAGACGTTTCGTCCTCTGCTCGACGGGCTCGAAGTCGTCGAGGGCTTCGATGCCGCCACGCCCACATTCCACGACCCGCATTGCATCCGCCTCTGCCCGAGCAATCCCGATCGGCTGTACCAGCAGAACCACTGCGGCATCTATCGAATCGACCGTCCGTCGAACCGCTGGGAGCGCATCGGCCGCAAGATGCCGAAGAAGGTCGGCGACATCGGCTTCCCGATGGTCGTTCATCCGCGCGACGACGACGTCGCATGGGTGTTCCCGATGGACGGCCAGACCGTGTGGCCGCGCACCAGCCCCGACGGCAAGCCGGCGGCGTACGTCACGCGCAACGGCGGCAAGACGTGGCAGCGATTGGACAACGGGCTGCCCGCCGCGCAGGCGTGGTGGACGGTGAAGCGGCAGTCGATGTGCGCCGACGGCGCCGATCCGGTCGGGCTTTACTTCGGAACGACGAGCGGCGAGCTGTGGGCGAGCCGCGACGAAGGCGCGCAGTGGCGCTGCATCGCGCGGCATCTGCCCGAGATCTACGCGGTCGAAGCCGCCACGCTCGAATGAGGGTGCTGATCCCGAGCCCCTTGCGCGACTACACGCGCGCGGCCTGGGTCGACGCGCACGGCGCCACGCTCGGCGAAGTGCTGGCCGATCTGGACCGGCGCTATCCCGGCATCCGCTTTCGCATGGTCGACGAACAGGACCGCACGCGCCGGCACGTGCGGTTTTTCGTGCGCGGCGCGCCGGTCTTCGATCTCGGCACGCCGCTTGCGCCCGACGACGAACTGCTGATCGTGCAGGCGTTAAGCGGCGGCTGAGCCACGGCGCGAATCGGCCGATCGCGCCGTGGCCGGGGCGGTCAATTCGCCGTCAGATCGAAGCGGTCGAGGTTCATCACCTTGTTCCACGCCGCGACGAAGTCGCGCACGAACTTCTGCTGCGCGTCATCGCAGGCGTAGACCTCCGCGATCGCGCGCAGCTCCGAGTGCGATCCGAACACCAGGTCCACACGCGTCGCGGTCCACTTGACCGCGCCGGTCTTGCGGTCGCGCCCCTCGAACACACCCGCATCGCTCGCGACGGGCGTCCACTCGGTGGCCATGTCGAGCAGGTTGACGAAGAAGTCGTTCGTCAGCGTTGCCGCGCGTTGGGTGAACACGCCGTGCGGCGCCTGCCCGTAGTTGGCGCTCAGCGCCCGCATGCCGCCGACCAGCACGGTCATTTCGGGCGGAGTCAGCGTCAGAACTTGCGCCTTGTCCACGAGCAGCGCTTCGGCGGGTACGCCGGCGACGTCGCGCTTCACGTAGTTGCGGAAACCGTCGGCGACGGGCTCCAGCACCGCGAAGGACTCGAAATCGGTCTGTTCCTGCCGCGCATCCGTTCGGCCCGGTGCGAACGGCACGGTCACCGCGAACCCCGCGTTCTGCGCCGCTTTCTCCACCGCTGCGCAGCCGCCGAGCACGATCAGGTCCGCAAGCGATACCTTCTTGCCGCCGCTGGCCTGCGCATTGAACGCGCGCTGCACGCGTTCGAGCGCGGCAAGCACTTTCGCCAGCTGTTCGGGCTGGTTGACTTCCCAGTCCTTCTGCGGCGCAAGCCGGATGCGCGCGCCGTTGGCACCCCCGCGCTTGTCGGAGCCGCGGAAGGTGCTGGCGGACGACCATGCGGTGTACACGAGCTGCGGAATCGTCGGACCGGCGGCGAGGATCTTCGCTTTCAGCGCAGCGATGTCCGTGCCGTCGATCAGCGCATGGTCGACCGCGGGGATCGGGTCTTGCCAGATCAGCGCTTCGTTCGGCACTTCCGGGCCGAGGTAACGCGCGCGCGGACCCATGTCGCGATGGGTAAGCTTGAACCAGGCGCGGGCGAACGCGTCGGCGAACTCGTCGGGATGCTTGTGGAAATGACGGGCGATCTTCTCGTACGCGGGATCCATGCGCATCGCCATGTCGGCGTCGGTCATGATGATCGGCACCTTCTTCGATGCGTCGTGCGCGGCCGGGGCCATGTTGCCTGCGGTCGCCTGCTTGGGCGTCCACTGCCACGCGCCGGCCGGACTCTTGGTGAGTTCCCATTCGTTGCCGAACAGCATGTCGAGATAGGTCATGTCCCATTTCGTGGGCGTCGGCGTCCAGGAGCCTTCGAGTCCGCTGCCGATCTGGTCGCCGCCCTTGCCGGACTTGTAACCGCTCTTCCAGCCCAGTCCCATCTGTTCGATCGGCGCCGCTTCGGGCTCGGGGCCCGCGAGCTTCGCGTCGCCGGCACCGTGGCACTTGCCGAACGTGTGGCCGCCGCAGGTCAGCGCGACGGTCTCGTAGTCGTTCATCGCCATGCGCGCGAAGGTCTCGCGCACCATGCGTGCGGAGGCGAGCGGGTCGGGCTTGCCGCCGGGGCCTTCCGGGTTGACATAGATGAGTCCCATCTGCACGGCGGCCAGCGGATTCTCGAAGCGATCGGCGTCGGTGCCCCGGCGCTTGTCCTCGAGCCACTTGCCCTCGGCGCCCCAGTACACCGACTCGTCCGGCTCCCAGACGTCCGCGCGCCCGCCGGCGAAGCCGAAGGTCTTGAAGCCCATCGACTCCAGCGCGACGTTGCCGGCGAGGATCATCAGGTCGCCCCAGGAAATCTTGCGGCCGTACTTGCGCTTGATCGGCCACAGCAGGCGACGCGCCTTGTCGAGGTTGACGTTGTCGGGCCAACTGTTGGTCGGCGCGAAGCGCTGCTGGCCGGTGCCGGCGCCGCCGCGGCCATCGCCGATGCGGTAGGTGCCCGCCGCGTGCCACGCCATGCGGATGAACAGCGGGCCGTAGTGGCCGTAGTCGGCCGGCCACCAGTCCTGCGAGTCCGTCATCAGCACGCGAAGGTCGCGCTTGACCGCACCGAGATCCAGGCTCAGGAACTCCTTGCGGTAGTCGAATCCCTCGCCCATCGGGTCGGACCTGGGCGAGTTCTGGCGCAGGATGCGGAGGTCGAGCCGCTCGGGCCACCATTCGCGAATCGACTTGACCTCGCCGGTGGTGGCGGTGTGGCGGAATGGGCATTTCGTTTCATCGGGCATGGTGTTCTCCTCGTACGACGTTGGAAGGCGCCGCGCTGCGGGCGGGCGCTGTACGCCGCCGGCGGTTCGGACGTTCTCGGCCGGACGCCTGCGCGGGCGAGTCGCCGGCGCGCCGCGCTGCGATCGATGCGGCTTTGTAGCCGTCGATCGAGCGCGGGTCCAATACTCGTTTCCAACCGCACCGATGCGGGGCGACTATCGCGCGGTGTCGAATTCGCGCCTGCCCGTTCGACGACCCTGCAAGAGTGCAGGCCGCGCCGCCGTACGTGACGGTGCGATCCAAATCGGAACCGAAACGGAGACAACGATGCGTGTGATGGCGATCGTCAAGGCCACGCAAGACTCGGAAGCCGGCGTGATGCCGAGCGAAGAGATGCTCGCGGCCATGGGCAAGTTCAACGAGGAACTGGTGCAGGCGGGCGTGATGCTCGCCGGCGAAGGCCTGCACCCCAGCTCGAAGGGCAAGCGCGTGCGCTTCTCCGGCGCGCAACGCACCGTCTACGACGGACCGTTCGCCGAGACCAAGGAACTGATCGCCGGCTTCTGGCTATGGCAGGTGAAGTCGATGGACGAAGCGGTCGAATGGGTCAAGCGCTGCCCGAATCCCATGCCCGGCGAGTCCGAGATCGAGATCCGGCCGGTGTTCGAAGCGGAGGACTTCGGCGCCGAATTCACGCCCGAGCTGCGCGCGCAGGAGGAACGGCTGCGCGCACAGATCGAAGGCCGCGGCAAGGCCGGCAAATGCTGAGAACTACCGAACCTCGTGGCACCACCATCCTGCGCGCTCGCTTCGCCCTGGCGGGCGATGATTCGTCACCCCGAGCTGCGCGAGGGATCTCGGCGTTGGAGGCGCGGAGATTCCTCGCCTGCGGCTCGGAGTGACAACGGGTCCGTGTTGCGAACGCCGACGATGAGCACGTGTCACGCAGATTCGTTACCCCGGATATTTCACGAGGGACGCGGGAGTTGCGCGAGCGGATGCGCGAGGCAGCTTGCGCGAGAGGAACGGAGGCGGGGTTTCGCGAAGCACCGCTTCGCGCCGCCGCAGCCGGCCGCGCATGCTTGCGCGGCGGTGGAGCGCAGTCGACTACCCGCTCGCGGCTCCGACTCATCGCCGCTCGCCATTCGCGAGCACGGCAGCCGCAGATGACCGCGCAGCCGCCGCGCTCACTTGCCAAATGAGCCGCGTAGCCCCGGCGATGCAAATTGGTGCGGCCAGCGAGCTGCAAGCGCCGGTCGAGGCAGAGCGATTCACGCATGCGGGGGCGACCTCGTGAAATGTCCGGGTTAACGCTCGATGGACGCGCGCGCGGTAACCCGACCCAAAGGAGGAATGCACAATGAAAGTCGAACCCTATCTGTTCTTCGAAGGCACCTGCGAGAAAGCGATCGAGTTCTACCGCAAGGCGATCGGCGCCGAGCTCGAGATGCTGATGCGCTACAAAGAAGCGCCCGAGCCGCCGCCGCCCGGCATGGTGCCGCCCGGCTGGGACGACAAGGTGATGCACGCGAGCTTGCGTATCGGCGAAACGCGCGTGATGGCGTCGGACGACTGCACGCTGCAATCGAAGCCCGGCGGGTTTTCGCTGTCGATCACGGCCTCCGACTTGGCGCAGGGTGAGCGACTGTTCAAGGCACTCGCCGACGGCGGCAAGGTCACGATGCCCTTCGGCAAGACCTTCTGGTCGCCCGGCTTCGGCATGCTGTCCGACCGTTTCGGGATCGGCTGGATGGTCAACTGCGAAGCGTGAGCACGAAAGTCCGCCGCGGTCGCCCGTGGCGGGCGGCGCGGCCGAAGCCGCGTCCGGTGCGCACCTTCAACGCCGGCGCTTGCCGCCGTTGGCCTGCGCGGCAACCTGCTCGCGCAGCCAGTCGGTGAAGACCTTCACTTCGGCGCGCCGCGCGGCCACCGGCGGAACGATCAGCCAATAGGCGCGCGTGGCTTGCGTCGCGTACTGCCTGCCTTTCAACGGCAGCGCGAGCCGGCCGTCGGCGAGAAAGGGATCGACCAGCGGAAAACGCCCGAGCGCGACGCCCTGCCCGGCGATCGCCGCCTGGATCACCTGGTCGTAATGGCTGAACGCGAGCCCGCGGTTTTCGCGCGGGCGCGCGAGCTTCATCGCCTCGCACCAGACCTTCCATGACAGCCATGGCGCGCTGAGCGCCGGATCGTCGAGCTCGAGCAGCGGCAGCCGCAGCAGGTCCTGGGGCGTGCGCACGCCGCGGCCTTTCAGCAGCGCGGGGCTCGCCACCGGCGCGACGTGTTCGCCGAACAGACGCTCGGCGCCTGCGCCGGCCGCCGCCTCGGGCGAGTAGCGGATCGCGAGGTCGAGCGCGTTGCGTTCGAGGTCGCGCATCGTGTTGTCGGCGACCACGTGCACCGAGATGTCGGCGTGGCTGGCCTGGAACTGCGCGAGCCGCGGCACCAGCCACAGCGAAGCGAAGGTCACCGTCGTCGTCACGCGCACGACCGGCGTCGTGCTCGCGCGCACCGCGGCGGTCGCTTCGCGCAGCGCGTTCAGCGCCTTCGTGACCTCGCGCGCGTACAGCTCGCCCGCGTCGGTCAGCACCAGCGCGCGCGTGCGCCGCTCGAAGAGCTTGACGCCGAGCTGCTCTTCGAGCTGTTGCACCTGGCGGCTGACCGCGGACTGCGTGACGAAAAGCTCGGAGGCCGCCGCGGTGAACGAAAGCAGCCGCGCCGCCGCCTCGAAGCCGCGCAGCAGGTCGAGCGACGCGGGCAGATCGCGCTGTCTACTCATGCCCGCCGCGCATGCGCCGCATTTCGAAATGTCGTTTGTTTCGCCGCAGCGGCTGCGCGACAGTGCGCACGTCCATCTCCCTCCCAGAGGACGACACGATGAGCCCGAACATCGAAGCCGAAGATCTCGCCAGCACGTCGGTCAGGATCGATGCTAACCCGCTGCGGCTGCAACTGCCGATCGGTTCGGCCGTGTTCGTGATCCGCGGCGAAGTGTGGCTGACGCAGGACGGTTGCACCGAGGACTTCGTCCTCGGCGCCGGGCGGCGCTTCGACGTGAAAAGCGACGAGCTGATCCTGGTCAGCGCCACCAACGGCGACGCGCAACTGTATGTCGCGCACCCGGCGATCGCGGCCGCCGCACTGCCCGCGATTCCCGACTACCTGCGCGGCGCACTCGGCGCGGCTCGATCTCGCGCGACATCGCCCGCGGGCGATGCCGCACGGCACCGCGCGCGGTCGCCGATCGAGCGCGTGCGCGCGCTCTTTGGTCAGCATGCTCGCGCGGCGACGACTTGATCTGCCGGCGCGGCGCGGACCGACGATGCAATTCGGCCGCCTATTCGTGAAGCAAGCGAAGGGGATTTTCGGTTCCCCCCGTCACGAGTGCGCTCCGATTCGATGCGCGGCGGGGCCGCTTGGCCTCTTCAAAACACGGGTTCGGCGGCAGCGAGGCCGACGCCGTCAAGCGGCGCGCGCTCCCCGGTCGGTGTTCCCGCTTGTACGCCGGCGCGCCGCCCGGTTGGCAACCGAGGTCGCGTGTTCATCGCGCGGTGCGGTCGCTCACCGCCGGCGGGTTCCGCGCGGACGTGCCCGCTCATTCGCTGCCTCCGACCAGCGAGTCGATATCGACGTCGAGCGCGGTCGCAAGCTTCTTCAGCAGGCCGATCGACGGCTCCCCCTTGCCCGTTTCAAGTTTCGAGATGTGCGCCGGCGTGACGCCGATCATCTCGGCAAGCAGGGCGGCGGTCAGTCCGCGGTGCTCGCGCCATACGCGGACGGGAGACTCGCCCGCAAGCAGGCGGTCGACGACCTCCGCGGGAATCGCTTCCTCCTTGCCGGACGCGTAGCGCCTGGCCGCGCGCCGCAGGGCCTCGGCATCTTTGGCGTCTTCAGCCAACTCCAGCAGTCTGCGGTACTCGTCGATCGGCAGCACGGCGAAGGCCGGCTTGCCGTCGGTTTCGAGAATCTGAACGCTCATGTGTAAACCTCGCCGCGCGGCGCGATTCGGACGACGTGGATCACGACGCGCTCTTCGATCAACAGATATACGACCCGCCAATCGCCGACGCGCAGCCGGAAACCGGGATGCTCCGTAAGCTTCTTGACGTTCGGCGCGTTGTACGGGTCGCGCGCGAGTTCGTCGATCTTGCGGCGGATGCGAAGCGCCTGGTCGCGCGGCATGCGCATCAAAGCCTTCACCGCATCGCGGCTGAACTCGACGGACCACACGGATCGCAGGTTAACTATCCGCCGTCGTCGTGTCAACTGTTAGTTGACCTTTGCGTCGCCGGGGATCAACCCGACTTCCTTGCTGCCGACGCCTGCCTTGCGAGCACTTTCGTGAGCAGCGCCTCGTCGATCGTGTTTGCCTGCAGCCGCCACAGCAGCGCGTCGATGCGGTCTTCGCCCCAGAAGATCTCGCCGTCGATGCGATAAGTTGGAACGCCGAAGATGCCGGCGGCGACCGCGGCGTCGGTGGCATCGATCAGTCGCTGCTTGACGTCGGCCTCACCCGCGCGGGCGAGCAGTGCGCGGTCGTCGAGGCCGCATTCGTGCGCCAGCGCGGCGAGCACCGCGTCGTCGGTGAGGTCGAGGCCGCGCGCCCAGGCGGCGTCGAGCAGTGTTTCGCCGAAACGGCGGCGCTCGCCGGCGTCGTCGAGCGCGATGCACATGCGCAATGCGCGCAACGGGTTGAACGGGTGCGTCGGCGGCCCCTGCACGGGCAGGCCGAGGCGCGCCGCGATGCGCAGCACGTCGCGCATCGTGTAGGCGCGCTTGGCCGGCGTCTCCGCAGGGCCCTTGGTGCCGTGCGCGGCGAGCAGCCCGGCGAGCAGCACGGGGCGGAAGTCGAGCCGCACGCCGGCCGCCTCGACGCGCTCGCTTTGCCGCGCGGCCAGCCACGAATAGGGGCTGATCGGATCGAAGTAGAACTCGACGGTCGTTGTCATCGGCATGGGCTCCCTACCACGGCAGCTCGTAGGCGACCGTGCGTTTGCGCGCGCGTGCCAGCACCTCGGCGGGCAGCGGGCAGGACTTGCGGGTCGTCGTGTCGATGTGCACGCCGGTCAGCACCGTGATCGCCGCGACCTGCTGCGTTTCGGCGTTGCGCATCTCGTGCGCGAAGCGGATCACCTTGTCGCGCACGTCGAGCGCGCCGCTGCGGACGGCGACGGTGTCGCCCGCGTGCGACTCGCGGCGGTAGGCGATGCGCTGTTCGACCGCGACCATGCCGCGCGCATTGCCGCGCAGGTACGAGGGCGTGGCGCCCAGCAGCGCGAAGAAGTTCCACGTCGCTTCGTCGAACTTGCCGACGTACCACATGACGTTCATGTGGCCGATGTGGTCGCAGTGCCAGCGGTAGACGGCACCGCGGCAGGTTTCGACGAAGTCGTTCATGGTTCGTTCATGTGACGGCTGCCGGGCGGGATGACTTCGCGAGCCACGTCCGCCGCGGCTCGCGGAACCGGTTGGCCCTCACCCCAACCCTCTCCCGCTGATGCGGGAGAGGGAGTCGGGCTACATGTTCCGCCGGTACTGCCCGCCGACCTCGAACAGCGCGTTCGTGATCTGCCCGAGCGAGCAGCAGCGCACGGCGTCCATCAGCACGGCGAAGACGTTCTGGTTTTCGATGACCGCCCGCTTCAGCCGCTCGAGCATCAATGGCGCCTCGTGCTTGTGCCGCTCCTGGAAGTCGCGCAGGCGCCGCAACTGGCTCTGCTTTTCCTCTTCGGTCGAGCGCGCAAGTTCCAGCTTCTCGGGGATCGGATCGCCGTGCGGGTTGCGGAAGGTGTTGACGCCGATGATCGGGTACTCGCCGGTGTGCTTCAGGTGCTCGTAGTGCAGCGATTCCTCCTGGATCTTGCCGCGCTGGTAGCCGAGTTCCATCGCTCCCAGCACGCCGCCGCGTTCGCTGATCGACTCGAACTCCTTGAGCACCGCCTCTTCGACGAGATCCGTCAGCTCCTCGACGACGAAGCTGCCCTGGTTCGGGTTCTCGTTCTTCGCCAGTCCCCACTCGCGGTTGATGATGAGCTGGATCGCCATCGCGCGGCGCACGCTTTCCTCGGTCGGCGTGGTGATCGCCTCGTCGTACGCATTGGTGTGCAGGCTGTTGGCGTTGTCATAGGTGGCGATCAGCGCCTGCAGCGTCGTACGGATGTCGTTGAACTGGATCTCCTGCGCGTGCAGGCTGCGACCGCTGGTCTGGCAGTGGTACTTGAGCTTCTGCGAGCGCTCGTTGGCGCCGTATTTGTCGCGCATCGCCACCGCCCAGATGCGCCGCGCCACCCGCCCCATCACCGTGTACTCGGGGTCCATGCCGTTGCTGAAGAAAAACGACAGGTTCGGCGCGAAGTCGTCGATGTGCATGCCACGCGCCAGATACGCCTCGACGTACGTGAAGCCGTTGGCGAGCGTGAACGCGAGCTGGCTGATCGGGTTCGCACCCGCCTCGGCGATGTGGTAGCCGCTGATCGACACCGAATAGAAGTTGCGCACGTTGTGGTGGACGAACCACTCCTGGATGTCGCCCATCACCTTCAGCGAGAACTCGGTCGAGAAGATGCAGGTGTTCTGGCCCTGGTCTTCCTTCAGGATGTCGGCCTGCACGGTGCCGCGCACGTTCTCCAGCACCCAGGCGCGGATCTTGGCCGCCTCGTCGTCGGTCGGCTCGCGGCCGTTTTCGGCGCGGAATTTGTCGAGGTTCTGGTCGATCGCGGTGTTCATGAACATCGCCAGGATCGTCGGCGCCGGGCCGTTGATCGTCATCGACACCGACGTGTTCGGCGCGGTGAGATCGAAGCCCGAGTACAGCACCTTCATGTCGTCGAGCGTGGCGATCGACACGCCCGAGTTGCCGATCTTGCCGTAGATGTCGGGCCGCAGATCCGGATCGTGGCCGTACAGCGTCACGCTGTCGAACGCGGTCGACAGCCGCTTGGCGGGCATGCCCTCCGACAGCAGCTTGAAGCGGCGGTTGGTGCGGAACGGGTCGCCCTCGCCGGCGAACATGCGCGTCGGGTCCTCGTTTTCGCGCTTGAACGCGAAGACGCCCGCGGTGTACGGAAAGCTGCCGGGGACGTTCTCCAGCAGCAACCACTTCAGCAGCTCGCCGTGGTCTTCGTACTTCGGCAGCACGACCTTGCGGATCTTGTTGCCCGACAGTGTCGTGTGCGTCAGCTTGGTGCGCACCTCGCGGTCGCGGATCTTCACGACGTACTCGTCGCCCGCGTACGCGCGCTGCATCTGCGGCCACATGCCGAGCAGCTTG
>Ga0272446_1007722_pt1 | contig 10584 bp, 9 predicted proteins | sample YNPCB0061_FD_194587 | JGI IMG/M metagenome (GOLD analysis project Ga0272446, IMG submission 194587) | Hot spring microbial mat communities from Yellowstone National Park, WY, United States - YNP-CB-006-1 | ecosystem: Environmental > Aquatic > Thermal springs > Hot (42-90C) > Sediment | place... | reverse complement strand
GGTGGATAAATCTTTCCTACCCCAGACATCGAATAAATGATTGTTTCTGCCATTCAATTGAATATCCCACAAAGTTACAAAATTTTGTGATTATTATACTTTTTTTTCTTTTTTATCGTTATTAGACGAAAAAAGTTACTATTCAGGTTGTTGGTGAAAAAAAGCAAGCAGGGGATGCTTGCGATACTATGAGCGTGAGGGATGCGTAGGGCGCCGAAACCACCCCATCCTTTGGACACCCCTCCAATGTTAGGAGAGGCAAAAGCGGCACTGCCTTTGGGGGTGAGCGAAGCGAAGCCGCCAACCTCCCTATATCCCTCCTATTAGGAGGGAAGGGAGGTTCACCCCGACCCGCAGCACGCAGTGCAAGGGGCATGCCCTGATTAGTTACAAAAAATTTGTGTACTTTAATATTAATTTGTTATTTTTGTTCAAGTTTTGTATATATCTAAAAAAAATAGTATGGCAAGAATTACGGTTCAATCATTAGCATTCTTTTTATTAATACTTTGCTTATTGTCTGGAAGTATGTATTCACAAGTTAATGCAGATAAAATTCTTGGTTATTGGTACACTGAGGGAAAAAAAGCAAAGATTGAGATTTATAAGAAAGATGGTAAATACCATGGTAGGGTTGTTGAACTTAAAGATCCTATTGACCCAGACACCAAAAAACCTAAACTTGATAAAAATAATCCTGACCCAGCGAAAAGAAATATGCCTTTAATAGGATTAAATTTAATTAAAAATTTTATTTTTAAAGATGGATATTGGCAAAACGGTACCATTTATGACCCCGAAAACGGTAAAGAGTACTCTTGTTATATGGAATACGAAGACCCTAAAAATGATAAGAAATTGAAAGTAAGAGGGTATATCGGTATTTCATGGGTGGGAAGAACTACTCACTGGACAAGAGATTAATCTCTTAAAAAAATATTACACAGTAATCTTATTACAAAAATTTTATTTTTTGTGGTTACTTTTTATTAAAATTGTCATTAAGCATAAGACACATCGACCCTTGCTTTCTCAAAAAGGCTTTCAGGATTCTGAGAGCCTTTTTATTTTCTATCTAATCATGGCAAAAAAATGACAAAAGATAAAAAAACCCTCTTTAAAAAGAAAATTATAAAACATTAAGAGGTTATTTTCCACCTGAGTAGCTGCCACCTTTATAAGAACCACCGTAGTAACTTCTATCGTATTCGGTGTATTCTACTTCTAATTCTCCGTCTTCGTCGTAGGTGTAAATGGGTTTAGGAATAATTTGATAGTTTGTTTTTTTTATTTCTGATAGTAATGTTTTTGTTGTGTCGGTAAAAATGTAAGTAGTATTTAATACAGGCGAACCTTTTCTGTAACTTCTTTTGGAAACACCGCTGGAAATTACCCAATGAATGATAAAAATTATCAAAAAAATACCACTAAACATGACAAAAAATCCAAATTTTTTCATTTTTTATTATTTTTTAATCGAAATACCCATTCTGCAATGGGTAAGTGTAAAATCCATAAGCAAGAGAATACAAAAGAAGCAATTAATAAACCAAAAGAACTGTAGAGTTCCCGTTGAATGGAAATATAGGTTAAAAGGTTATCTTCGTTTTTAGGAAATTTTGGTTTAGCTAAAACAAAACCATCTAATGGAGAACTCCATTTTCTCCATCCAATTTCTTGTATAGTATCTAAAACTACGTTTTCTTTATCTAATAAATTTATTTCCAAAAGATTCGGATCAAATGAAAAATAATAATTAGTGTTAGCTTGAATTTTTACGGGGTATTTAATCAATTGCGTTTTATAAGTGGAATAAGCTAAATGGTAATCACTAACAACAGAAGTATCTTTGGTAAGAATAGCGAATTCAAGATTAGGGTCGATTAACTCGGAGTAATCAAAACTTTTATTAAGCATATCCTCTGTAAGCGGATAGGTTTTTTCGCCTGAGATTTCTTGAACGTAAACGCTATCGTAAGTAAATGTTTCTAATAACTTAGTTTTTTCTTCTTTTTTTTCAATTAATTCTGCTTTTAAATTAATAGTTTCATTGAGAGCATAAGGTTGATAATCAATTATTGCTAATAACAAACAAATGATGGCGGTCCAACCAAGAATTTTTTTTGTTAAGGTATATCGGTCAAAAAGTATAAAAATATTATCCTGCGCCTCTTGTTCTAATGAAAACCATTTTTTTAGTGTATCAATGGATAATTTTTTTTCTTCAAAAAATTCAATTTCGCTGATTTCGTATTCATCATTATCATTAGTTCTCCATTCAATAACGTAAGAAACATTATTTTTGGTGTAAGAAGCATAGTGAATAGTATCACCGGGTTTAATTTGATAAGTAGTTTCCCCTTCAAAAAATAACACTTTTGCAGAACCTACTTCATTAAGTAACTGATTTTTAATAGGTTTTGTGTCAATACCAATCGTTAATACAGGAAATTGTGTAGGTAATGAAGGATTAGCAGGAATTATATTATTGGATAAATAAAAACCTTCTGCATCTTCAACAATATAGAAATAATCGAAACGTTCACCCATTAATAACCATTCATCATAAACCCATTTTTCTGTACCAAAACCTTCATAGTAACCTTCTTTCCAATATTCCATGTGGGTGGTTTGCCAACGTGTTCTACCGATTACTCTATATTCGAAGCCATCAATATGTGCTTTCATTCCTAACCTTAGAAAAGAAAAAGGAACATATTTAGAAGGACTATTTAGCTTCATGATAATTTTGGACACCTCTGACTTTGGGTCAGTAACAGTTCCACAATAATTACAACCCACATATCGGGTTTTTTTATTAATCAAAGTTAATTGATTTCCGCAGTTAGGACAATTAAATTGATTTATATCTTCAACAAATTTTTGTGATTGAATTTCTGCCATAGTTTACTTTTTGTATATCCACCTCTGAGCTCCAATACCTTCAATTTCCAATAAATAAACACCTTCTGTAAGGTTTCTTAATTGGATAAAATGCTGATTTCCATAAAATTTATCTTGATAAATTAATTTACCTATTCCGTCGTATATTTTCAGTTGATAATTACCAGATTTTTTTAGATGTACATAAAAACTTCCGTCATTAGGATTTGGGTATAAAGAAAATTGATAATTGGATGATAAATTCTTGAAAGTTGGGGTAATGTTGAGCGTATCCGAAAAATAAATACCGCAGTTATTTATATAAACAGCATAATAACTTCCGGGTTGTGTTACCCATAAAGTATCATGATTGGTAGCTAAAAGAGTATCATTAAAGTACCATGAAACGGGTGAGTATGGAGACAGTATAATAGTTTGCGATAAACTATCAATAGATTGTGTAATTTGAAATTGTGTAATAAAGGTATCAACAGAAACCACATAATTTAAGTCATAAGAACAACCATTTTTATCAACTCCTAAAACACGAATAGTATCCATTCCAAAGGAATTGGTTTTCAGAACTACAAAGGAATCCAAACTCATTCCGCCATTCAAAAGAACAAAAGAGTTCGGAATTAGCCATTGAGCATAAGGAACGTTGTTATTGAGATGAATAGAAAAAGTATCCCCATTACATAACACAATAGGTTGTGGTTCTATAATTTCCATTTGAAAAATTTCTATGAGCGTATCGAAGCTACAATGGGTAATGGGGTCTTCGATAAGTAGAGTAAAAAATCCATGACCATTAATTTGAGTATTAAAACTTTGGTTTCCTAATAAAGAAGTATCCGAAAAACTTAAAGTGCTATCATAACCAATAATTGACCAATTCAATGGGCTTAAATTTCCTGAAAATTGAGTAAATGTTCCACCAGAACATAAATTGTTAAATGATACCAATTGAGGATTTTCATTTACTTGAACGATGGTATCTTTGAAACAACCGTTTGTACCGATAAATCGCAAAGTTAGATTACCTACACCCGAAAACTGTAATAGATGATTTGAGCTGTCTAAAGGACTAATTTGAACATTAGCAGTACCATTGGCAACTACCAATGAACAAGTAGAAGCATTTTGGGTAGCAAAAACTAAGGATTTTCCACTACAAACATTTGTAACTGCTTGAGTAAAAATAGGGGCATCGCTACACAATGGTAAACAGTAAGTAGAATTGATAAAATTTGCAAAACTTTTAATACTTGTACCATCATGTTTTTTTATAGCAAGGGGAGGTATTCTCCAATTGATGGAGTTGCATTGGGTAGGGTCTGTAATGGGAATACGTATTCGACCGATACGAGTTCTACCAACAGGTACAGTAGTTCCGGTTCCAGGGGAACCTACTATGTAATTGATGTTCATATTTACATAATTAGAATTGTTATGACCTACGGAAACATCAAAATAATTAGTAGGATTATTATCGTTATCCCAGGGTCCATCAAAAGCCGGGTCTTTATACATTCCGGGTATATTCAATGCAGAAGCATTAACAAAAACACTAAAATTTGATGAACCAAAAGCAAAATCCGTGCTTCCTGCGGGTCTTTCTACTATAAAATCTAAAATGAGTTCATTCCCTTGAACACTTTGCTCAACTTCTAAATTAAAAGATATCTGTGCAAAAGATGCAAGTCTAATTGCTATGAAAAATATGAAAAAAAGGCTTAGTTTCATTGCTGATGATTATATATGCAAAGATATTGATTTTTTCAATATTTGAAAATTCCGGTTCAAATTCTTTTTGCTTCAAAAAAAATTCTATTTGGAACAATTCAAAAAAATTATTTTTTTTGCATACATTTTAAAAAATGTTGGATTTATCCCGTTTGTTTGTTATAGGAAATCAAGTTTTAGTTCGTCCAAAATCTGAAAGCGAAATATCGCAAGGTGGTATTATATTGCCACCGGGAGTTCAAGAAAGTGTTCCTGTTTTGAGAGGTTGGGTATTAAAAACAGGTCCCGGTCTGCCATTACCGCAGTTTCAACCTAAACACGAATGGGAAGATGACGAGCCTTATTATTTGCCAATGCAAGTGAGAGAAGGTGACTTAGTAATTTTCTTACAAAAAAGAGCTATTGAAATTGAGTATCATCATGAAAAACTGTTTGTTGTTCCACAAGACTCCATTCTTCTCTATGAACGTTGGGATTCCGATTAAGCTACTATGTTATTTTTAATTCCCTGTGTATTTTTTTTTGCACCATTCATTTTTTCTACTCTTCATAGATTAAATTTTCTCCTCTTAATTAGTTTATGTTTTTTAACAACTTTCATTTCTTTTTTTATTGACAAAGGTATCATAGAATTTACTTGGTTTACTTTAAATAACCAGTCTTTTATAATTACCCTAAACAATGATGTTCTCACTCAACAATTGATTTTTTTGGTGAATATCATAGGAATTTGTGTAATTTTTTATTCACGTATTTACATAAAAAAGGACACCACAAGGTATTACACCTATTTATCCATTTTTTTAGGAAGTATGCACGGTTTATTGATTAGTAACCATTTACTTTTACTTTTCTTTTTTTGGGAATTAGTAGGTATGAGTTCTTTTTTGTTAATAGGTTTTTATTTTGAAAACAAAGATTCTGTTTACGGTTCTTCAAAAGCATTATGGATCAATAAAATCGGTGATTTAGGTTTTTTAATAGGAATTTTAGCTTTATGGAGCGAATATAAAAGTTTTGATTTACACTTTTTAAGTGAACAAAACATAATCATTGGAGAAAAATCATGGATAATATGGTTATTAATATTGGGTGCATTCGCCAAATCAGCACAAGGACCTTTTATGATATGGCTGCCTGATGCTATGGCTGGACCCACTCCCGCTTCAGCATTAATTCACGCAGCTACTATGGTAGCCGCCGGTATTTATTTAATTTTTCGTATTCATTTTCTTTTAACACCAGAAATTCAACTTTTTTTAGCCTATTTAGGAAGTATAACAGCCGTTATCGGTTCATTATATGCGTTATTTCAAGTAAGACTTAAAGCCATTTTAGCCGGTTCAACAATTTCTCAATTGGGTTGGATGCTTTCTGCATTAGGAACTGCTTTTCCTTTTGCTGCCATAGAGCACTTGTGGGCTCATGCCTTTTATAAAGCCGGACTATTTTTAGCAGCTGGCTACATCATTCATTATCAAGAAAATAAAATTTATTCTGATTATGACCCCCAAGACATTCGCCTTATGGGCGGCTTCGCTCAAAATCATACCAAAATATATTCTTTGCTAATCCTACTTTTTTCAGCTTTAATCGGTATACCTTGTACTTCTGCATTTTTGACCAAAGAAGCTATTTTAGCAGCTCATGAACTATATTTTACTTTTTATTTGCTTCTTTTCTCTTCCATTCTAACCACTTTATACAGTTTAAAAGTTCTATATTCCTTAAAAAACCATCAAAACAATGAAATTGTTAATAGATCCCAACCTTTCAAATGGGGCATGGGTCTGCCCATCATAATTTTATCTTTGGGTTCATTATTTTATACCGTTAGTTTAAATCCCATTCATTTAGAAAAACCCCAAATGCCTTATGTTAATTTTCTCACTAATATTCTATCAATCGGAGCAATTTTATTAGGAATTTTGATTTTTTGGAAATGGAAAACCCAATTTCTTAAACTATTTTCTGAAAATGCAAAAGAATTTTGGGGTTTAAACAGTTTTTACAATTTATGGATAAGTCAAAATTTGATTTCTCGCATAGAAAACTTAGAAAATTCAAACCAATATATCGTAAGTCGGTTTTTAAATCCTTTATTTCTTTTAGGAAATTTTTTAAAATTTATTGAAGAAAAAATTTTAGTTCGTTTGATTATGTTCTTAAAAAACCTATTGGTTACAGGTAAATGGCATGGAATGCCAATATCAATAGCTCAGTTTTTTCAATGGTTAGATACCTACGTTTGGGATTTTGGAATCATTAACATTTCACAAGGTGTAATAAGGATAGGAAAGTTTCAAGAAGCGATTAGAAGCAACAAAATTCAAAATTACGTACTTTATAGTTTGTTTATGGTGATAGTTTGTATTTTTATATATCTATTTTTTTTTAAGTAAAATGAACCTGATAAATGCAGAGATAAAGAGTGCGTGCCCCTTGCACTGCGTGCTGCGAGTCGGGGAGCACCTCCCTAAATCCCTCCTATTAGGAGGGATACAACCTCCCTTCCCTCCTAATAGGAGGGATATCCCTCACGCTTACAGAATCACAAGCTTCCTCAACTTGTTACTTTATTTATCCTTCTCCTAACAGAATATTAAAATTTAATGATAATTACGAATTTCTTAATTTTACCCTTTATTTTCATGAATTCAATTTATGCAAAATCAACAAATTGCTGATGTACTTGCACTTACTGCAAAATTATTAGAACTATATTCTGAAAATCCATTTAGGATTAAATCTTACCAAACAGCAGCTTATGAAATTGAAAATTTTCCAAAGGAAATCAGTGTTTTTATTGCTGAATCAAAAGATTATGAATTACCTTTTCATAAAAGTATCCTTGAAAAAATTAAGGAAATCGTACAAACCGGTACTCTCAAAATTTTAGAGGAATTGTTGTCTAAAACTCCCTCAGGAGTTATTGAAATGTTTAATATTAAAGGTCTCGGACCCAAAAAAATTCAAATCATTTGGTTTCAATTAGGAATTGACAATTTGGGGGACTTACTTCATGCTTGTTATGAAAATCGTTTAAAAGAAGTAAAAGGATTTGGTATAAAAACTCAAGAATCCATAAAAAAATCCATTGAATTTTATTTTTTATCGAAAGGGAAATTGCATATACATAAAGCTTTTGAATACCTTAAAATAATTCAAGAAAAAATTTCTTTTCCTTTATTCCCGACCGGTAAGTTATTAACCTGGGACAATGTTTTTGACTATTTAGAATTCGTAACTACTCATGACTTAATAGAGGTAAAAGTTCAGTTTTCGCAATTAGACTTTTTAATAACCAATGAAAATAACCATTACTTTGTTGCAAAAAATTCCGATAATATTACGATTAAAGTGTATTTTTCATCACCCGAAAATTTAGAAAAATCAATTTTTGAGCACACTTTGGAAGAATCTAATCCTAATGTTTCGTTTCCAAGTTTGATTTTACCACAACATCGTTACCACCCAAAAGCAAGTGATTTTTATAAAAAAAATTCGGTTTATATCGATGATAAAGATATAAAAGGTTTGGTGCATTGTCATTCTACTTATTCAGATGGAAAAAATACTTTAAAAGAACTATCGAATGCTTGTATTAAATTGGGCTACCAATATATGGTAATTACAGATCATTCACAATCAGCATTTTATGCTAATGGATTATCTCCTTCTCGTTTGGAAGTACAATGGAATGAAATTGACGAATTAAACCAAAAGTTTAAGAATTTTCAAATTTTTAAAGGAATTGAATCAGATATTTTATCGGATGGTTCTTTGGATTATCCTGAGGAAATATTAAAACGTTTTGATTGTGTAATAGCAAGTATTCACTCAAATTTTAAGATGGATATGCACCATGCAACTCAACGTTTAATTAAAGCCATTGAAAACCCGTATACTCGTATTTTGGGTCATCTTACGGGTAGGTTGTTATTAATAAGGGAAGGTTATCCTATTGATCATCAAAAAATTATTGATGCTTGTGTTCAAAATCAAGTAGCCATTGAAATTAACTCTAACCCTTTTCGTTTAGACATAGATTGGTCATGGCTAAGGAGAGCAGTGGACTTAGGAGTCCAAATTTTTATTAATCCAGATGCTCATTCTGTCGAAGGAATTCAAGACACTCATTGGGGGGTGATGTTAGCAAATAAAGCTTTTTTGGAAAGTGTTCATGTTGTAAACACTTTGAATTTATCAGATTTTGAACAATGGATAAAACGTAAAAAATAAAATTATAGTTTTTCTCACAAACTAAACATTCATAAATTCAATAAAATTTTGTAATGGCTTAGGAAAAGGTTTTATGATTAAATCACTTTTTTTTATCCATTCAACATTTTCTAATTCAAATGGTAACTTTTCTGATTTAATAATTTTAATAAACAAATCCTTGTGAGTTAGAATATGTTTAGTTTCGTATATTAAATCGGTATCAAAATTTTTCCATTGGTTTTCTTCTAATTTAAGAAAAGGTAAAACATACAAACCCTTCCAATAACTTGCATTTTTTTTGAGAATACAAACTTTATTTTGGTTTTCAAACCAAAAGTAAACCAAAAAGTCAATACTTCTTTTTAAATTTTTTAACTTATTAGGTCTCGATAACTGAGTATTTCGATGAAAAGCTAAACATTTTGATTGTAAAGGGCAAATTTCACAGCTCGGTTGAAAGGGTTTGCAGACCAAATTTCCTAAGTCCATCAAAGCATAATTAAAATCTTTCGAAGAAGCATTTTCTAAAAGTTCATCGGCTTGTTTTTGAATAATTTTTTGATTTTTACTTTGATGAATAGGTAGGTCAATATCCAAAACTCGAGTTATTACACGAAAAGCATTACCGTCTAAGGAAACTACGGGTTGTAGAAAAGCAAAGGAAGCAATTGCCCTTGCTGTGTAAGCACCTATTCCCGGTAACTTCATTAATTCCTGATACGTTTGAGGAAAATTTCCATTATAATGATTAACAATCTGTTTTGCTGTTTGATGTAAATTTTTTGCCCTTGAATAATAACCTAAACCCTCCCATGCCTTAAAAACCTCTTCTTCTGTTGCTTTCGCTAATTCTTCTATAGTTTTCCATTGATTTGTAAAACGCTCATAATAATCATAAACTTGTTGAATACGAGTTTGTTGCAACATAATTTCGGATAACCATATTTTATAAGGGTCTTTGATATCTCTCCACGGAAGAACTCTTTTATTTTCTTGATACCATTGTAGTAGCAATTTCGCCAAACTCATAAACTATCTATACAAATGAAACAAGTTCTAGCGCCTTTCAAAGCTTATATCAGCATATTCCCAGAGAAGGGAAGGGTCATTACCCCTTACACTTGTTCGACCATAAAATCTAGTTTCCGGTGGCATCTGCAAAAAAATATCGATTTCACCGTTTTGAAAAAAATTCGCTTGAAAAGGAAACAGAGAATCTACTTGTGACAAAGTTAATTTAGGGAAGCGAAATTTAGGTAAACGAATGGAATCCGATTGAGAAATTGACCAACGAATAGGCATAGAACGTAGAACTCCTGTACCATCAGAATATAAGGAAAGCGGGATGTTGAGGTTATAACATGTATCATATAGGTAAGAGCTACCCATTCCCTTGCGATAATAAACTTTCAGCATAACCCATTCACCCGATAATTTTTCAGTAGTCACTTCTTTTGTCCATGAAATATCGGCAACTGTTCCACACTCAAGGGTCTCATTCTTCGAACAACCCAAAAAAATACTTAACAAAAAAATCAAAACAAAAAAAATTTTCATAGAACGAGTTTGTTTTAATTGCAAAGTTAAAAAAATAAAAATTTGGGCGTATCTCTCTTTGCACATTTTTTAAAAATAAGGAAATACTTCGGGTCGGGTTGTATTATGTTTCCCAACTTAAAATTTGAAAGGAGGGAATAAAAAGGGGGTGAACAAAGCAATCCTTTTTCGGTA
>Ga0272446_1007721_pt1 | contig 10584 bp, 9 predicted proteins | sample YNPCB0061_FD_194587 | JGI IMG/M metagenome (GOLD analysis project Ga0272446, IMG submission 194587) | Hot spring microbial mat communities from Yellowstone National Park, WY, United States - YNP-CB-006-1 | ecosystem: Environmental > Aquatic > Thermal springs > Hot (42-90C) > Sediment | place... | reverse complement strand
CAGAAATGCTTGTTGCCTCCAGCGGGCCTCTGACGCCGCTCAGGTTCACGTCACCGCTGGTCGTCGCAACGCTGGCGCGCGGAACCCGCCCGTTGCGCAGGGTGACATCGCCGCTGACAGTTTTGACCGCCAACGCCCCACCAATAGCATCGAGACGCACATCGCCGCTGGTCGTTTCAATCGTCACATCGCCATCAATCGCCTCGATCTGCACATCGCCGCTCGCCGTGGTCACGCGGATGTCCGCCGTGGACGGCGCCGTGATCTGGTAGCGCAACCCGCCGCAGAAGAACCGACAACTGGTGCGGTGCGCCACACGCACCGTTTCATTATCGACGCCTACCGACACATCGATAGTGCCGATTGACCAGCCTGTCCGCTCCGCCTGAACGCGAAACTCTGGTCGATCCCAGCGTAGAATGGTCACATCGGCGCTGACGGCATCGATCTCGATCCGGCGTCCGCCGACCGTCTGATCGACCAGAGTCGCACGACTGGACGCTACCGGCATCAGATCACCGGCAAATCGCACCAGCAGCCAGGCTATTCCAATCGTCAGCAGCACCACACCAACAAGCGACGCACTGCGACGCTGTGGCGAAGCAGGTTGCCGATCATATATCTCATCAGGCGGACGCGACGAAGGGGAAGTGGCATCTCTTGACGACAGGGGACGTTCCGTTGTATAACGCTCACGGTTCTGCTCTTCCATTCCATCCTCCAGGTTTGTCAGTGCTCATGTGCTACGACGCTGCTGGAGACAGCCAGGTTGCAGAATCCATTCGCGAGGTCTGCCGTGCCGCTGCTGATCGATGGACACAACCTGATTGCGCAGATGCCAGGACTACACCTGTCCGACATTGACGATGAAGCGCAACTGGTCATGCTGCTGCGACGCTACGCGGCAGCACGACGCGGAAGACGCATCACCGTTGTATTCGACCACGGCGTCTATGGTCACCCGCAACGCCTCGACGGGTATGGCGTCACCTGCTATTTTGCGCGGTCACCGCACGACGCGGATACGCAACTGATCCGCCGGATCACAACCATCGCTCGCCCGCATGAGTGGACGGTCGTCACCTCGGATCGTCAGGTGGCGCAGGCGGCGACGGCGCGGGGCATCAAGGTGATCGATTCACGCACCTTTGCTCACACCTTGCTGCAACTGACAGCCCCCGCCCCTCGTCAACCATCGGCAGACACTGACAAGCCGGAGCGACTACCGGATCAGTCGGAAGTCGATGAGTGGCTGCGTTTATTCGGGGAAGAGGAACAGGACAACCCTGCATGAGCAGGCAGAGGGCGGCGCACCTGCGCGCGCCACCCCGCACTTTGTCATCGGCTACAACTCACAGCGAACAACCGTTTGCTTCGTATCCGTGTGGTAGGTATACACATCGTTCCCAACCACAAGCGTCACCCGGTACCCCGGCGTAACAATCTGGGAATACGTCATGCCGGGCTGTGGACAACCCAGACTGGTATCGCTCCAGTATGTCGGATCGGCACTCACTACCTGGATCTGATCCACCCCGATTTCCAGTTCTTCAGCCAGTTTTTGACGCGCCAGCTCACTCATTGCCTTCATCGTCGCTTCATTGATCTCACTCGTCGGCTCAGGGGTCGGTTGCCCGGCAGTCGGCTGCCCGGGCGCCGGATACCCGCTGATCGGCGCAACGGTGGGTTGCCCTGGCGCCGGATACGAGCTGTTCGGTGCAGGATACGGCGTAGTGACAGGTGCCGTCGGCATTTCAATCACTGCAACCGTCGGTTCAATGGTCGGCAGCGCTGTTGGTTGCGTCACCGTCGGCGCGGGACCGCATGCCGCCAGCGCCAGTACTGCGCCAAAACCCAGCGATCTGATCAACTTGCGCATTGGTTCCTCCCTGGTACAATGACAACGACAGGTGTTCCTGAATAATTCGCTCCCGTTGCGCGTATGGATACGATCCCTGTGCCGTAGAATAGACGCTGCTTCCAGGACGACAGTTCCATTCGCGCAATGCTGATATTCTACTCGACAAAGCCTATGCTTTCTTTTGCTATCGAAACCGCCCGTCGCGCTGGCGCGCTGCTCATGGCAGGGCTTGAGCGGCGCCGCTCGCTGGAGTTGAAAAGCGCATATGAAGTCGTGACCGAAGTGGATCGGGAAAGTGAGGCATTGATCGTCTCTGCCATTCGACATGCGTTTCCCGACCACGCCATTCTTGCTGAAGAAGGCGGCGGCATTGAACGCACGTCACCCTTCCTGTGGCTGATCGATCCGCTGGACGGCACCAACAATTACGCTCATGGCTTTCCATTCTTCTCAGTTTCGATCGCGCTGATGGAAGACGGCGAACTGCGCCTCGGCGTCGTGTTCGATCCGCTGCGGGACGAACTGTTCTCGGCGGAACGCGGCGCAGGGGCATGGCGCAACAATCAGCGGTTGCGTGTTTCGGAAACGCCCGCCCTCGCCGCTTCGCTGGTATCGACCGGTTTTCCCTACGATTTCGCAACGACAACAGACAACAACACCCGCCAGTTCACCCGGATACAGGCGCGCACGCAGGGAGTGCGCCGTGCCGGTTCCGCCGCGCTCGACCTGGCGTATGTGGCGTCGGGTCGGCTCGATGCGCACTGGGAGTTGCGCCTGAAACCGTGGGATACCGCCGCCGGTGCATTGCTCGTGCTCGAAGCAGGCGGTCGCCTGTCCGACTGGCGCGGTCAACCCTGGAACCCGTGGAACGACCGACTGGTAGCGTCGAACGGTCGCATCCACGATGAGTTGATCGCAGCGCTCGCCGAATAGCAGACGTCATATGGCGTACTATATCGAGGATTATCTTTCCGGCGCCGCCATCGGTCCACGACGCCCGATCATCAACGAGTATTTTCTGTCGTCGTACACCATGGCGATCTACAGCGGGTGCGAGTTCGGTTGCCCATACTGTGATGGGTGGGCAGTTCAGCAACGTCCGCTGAATGAGATGGTGCGCGTCCCGATCGACCTGCCAGAACGGGTCCGGCAAGAACTCGCGGGTGTGAGCCGTGGCGATCTGGTTGGAATCACCGCCCTGAGTGATCCTTATCAACCTGCTGAACTCACCTACCGTCTGACGCGCCAGACGCTGCGTGTCTTCGCAGAGCGTGGTCAACCGCTCCTGATCCTCACCAAAAGCCCGATGGTCATCGAGGATCTGACGCTGCTGGAGCGCATCCATGCCGCCAGCCTGGCAATCGTGATGTTCACCCTGCTCACGATTGACCCGCATCTCGCGGAGAAACTCGAAGACCATGCCCCTGCACCGGCGCTGCGCCTGGACGCGATTGCCACCCTTAAACGCGCCGGTATTCCGGTCGGCGTGGCAATGATGCCCATCCTGCCGTATGTTAACGATACGGACCTGATCATCAATGCAACGCTCGGCGCCGTTGTCGAAGCGGGGGCCGATTTTGTCGTCTGGGATTATCTCCTGATCCCGGACGAACGGCATCGCGGGCGGATCAACGATATGCTGGCGCGCATCGGTCGCTACCCGCCGGCGTACTATCGCGATCTCTACCGCGGTCGCGCCCTCCCCGACCTGACCTACCGTAATGAACGTGATCGGGCGTTGCTGGAGCGGTGCGATGCGCTCAACCTTCCGGTGCGTGCGCCCCACCACCTGTATGCCGGTCGGTTGCATCCACGGAATGAAGCGTCACTGCTGCTCCGTCATACGGCGTTTCGGGATAGCGTTCAGGGACGTACCAGCCTGGCGCGTCAGGGGCGTGAACTTGCCGATCTGGTGTACCACGGCAAAGCGACCGATATTCAGTTGCGCGCCAGTCCGCTATACGCAACGTTGAACGCCATATTGCAGCGCGAATACAACGGCGATGCCTGATTGTGCTACAATGCGGCGCAAGCGGAAGGGGGGAACCTGTGGTGACCGTTGAACAGATTCTGGAGTATCTGGAACGCCGGATCGCCGAGCATCACCTCGCCGGTGATCGGCTGGCGCTGAAGCGCGATCAGGATGTTGCGGGATTCCTGATGGCGGCGGTGCGCGACCTGGGCGATAAACACCTCGCGCTGCGCTTTCAGGTCGTTGCAGCCCGCGCCGCCGATATGCGCGAGCAACTGGAAAAGAACGCAGAATAGCCGGACGACGACCGCCGTTCAACGACGAACGCGAGGTACGCAACCATGCCGATCACCATCGACGACATTCGCACTGCCCGCGCGCTGTTGCGCGGCATTATCATCGATACACCACTTCTCCCGGATGAACGCCTCTCACAGGAACTCAACGCATCTGTCTGGCTCAAAGCCGAATGCACCCAACGGAGCGGCTCGTTCAAGATCCGCGGCGCGTACACCATGATACGCCGCCTGTCTGCGGACGCGCGCAAACGCGGAGTCATTGCGCCATCGGCAGGAAACCATGCACAGGGCGTCGCACTGGCAGCGCGCCTGATAGGGTTACCTGCGACGATTGTGATGCCCGAACGCGCACCATTGACGAAGGTTATGGCAACTCAGCGTCTCGGCGCAGAGGTCATTCTGCACGGCACGACGTTCGATGATGCACAGGCGTATGCGCGCCGCCTGGAAGCGGAACGCGGCATGGTCTACGTGCCAGCGTTCGACCACGAAGACGTGATTACCGGTCAGGGGACGCTGGGGCTGGAAATTGCCGAATCGCTGCCCGATCTCGGTCTGGTGATTGTGCCGATTGGCGGCGGAGGGTTGATCAGCGGCATTGCGCTGGCAGTCAAGGCGCTGTTGCCACACGCACGGATCGTTGGCGTTCAGGCGGCAGGCTGCGCACCAGTGCCGCGATCACTCGCCGCCGGTCATCCCGTCGCCGTTTCCCGCGCACACACCATTGCCGATGGCATTGCTGTCAAGCGCCCCGGTGAACTCACGTTGTCCATCATTCGCCAGCTGGTCGATGATGTGGTCACGGTCGATGATGACGCCATTGCGCGCGCAATCGCGCATGCCGTACAGTACGACCATCTGGTGGTCGAAGGCGCTGGCGCTGCCGGTCTGGCGGCACTGCTCAGCGGGCAGGTGACGCCACGCCCCGGCGAAACGGTCTGTGTGCCGTTGTGCGGCGGCAATATCGACAGCAACCTGCTGACGCGCGTGCTCGAACAGGTAGCCGTGCGTCAGGGACGGTACCTGCTCCTCAAATCGACCCTCGAAGATCGCCCCGGCAATCTGGCGCCGCTGCTGACGCGCGTCGCCGAGTCGGGCGCCAACGTTATCGATATTTTTCATCGTCGCGCCGTCTGGCTGGCGCCACTCGACCGCGTCGGCATTGAACTGGTGCTCGAAGTGCGCGACGAACAGCACGGGCAACAGGTCGTGCAACATCTCCTCGATTGCGGCTATCATGTGGAGCGTGAGGGGGTCGGCAGCTGGCCCGAATAGCGGAAAGGACAACGGACCATGATCATGTCCGGCAAGAAAGATGCCGTTCTGCACCAGGTGAACCTTATCGACATCCACGGAACCCGCTTCTACGACATCACATTCAGTCACACCGACACGCCCGACCAGCCGCGTCGCGCGCGGATCGGCGTGGAGGACGCCTACCCCGATCCACGACCCGGCGATGCCATCAGCGTCACCTATCTGATGAATGTAGTGACCGGCATTGCGCGACGGTAATAAAACGGTAATGAAACACCGCTAGACTCTTCTCATCAAACCGACGCTCTACACCGTCGCACCGAGGGCGATGCGCCGAGGAGGATACAGGGATGAGTCAGCGACGTACAGAGGCATTTCTGCTCCGTCTGGTTCTGGAAGACGAACCACGGGATCCCGAACAATGGCATGGGCGGGTTCAGCATGTGGCGAGTGGCGATGAACAGATGTTTCGCACTCTGCAAGAGGCGCTGACTTTTATTCGCTACCGATGCGAGCAATCAAAAGAGCGCAACATCGCGCTTGACGACCTGCCGCCGCCGTTTCCATGATCGAGCGTATACGCGCCATCTCCGATCCGGACGACTTCCGCAGACGCCTGATTGTCTGCGGAAGCCTGTTTCAGCGTGGTTTAGCGCAAATCGCGCAGCGCGTGGTACAGCGCTGTCGTTTCGGGCAGCGGAGCAATCCCCAATTCATTCTGCAATACATCGACGCAGCGCGCATACAGGCGCAACGCTGTGCTTCGTTCCCCCAGAGCGGCATGGGCGCGCATCAACAAACGGTAGGCCTCTTCCTGGGTCTGATCAATCTCGACTACTCGCCATCCCAGACCGATTGCTTCGTGCACAGCGCCTTCTTCGAGGAGCAGCGTTCCCAGGCGGAGTGCACTCTCGACGAACATTAACGCCAGGCGTTCACGTTCGACGACCGTCCAGTCTTCGTACATATTGTCGGGCAGGTACGGACCGCCATACAACTGAACGGCGCGTCGGTAGGCGGCGATCACTGCGGTGCGTTGACCGCGCTGATCGGCGCGCCGTCCCTCGGCAACCGCATCGGTGAACTCAACCACATCGATGTGATGGTCGCTGGTAGTATTGAACGCATACGTCTCACCCTGCTGAACCAGGTAGGCGGACGGCGCTCCTTCAGGACGATCCGGTTCGAGCGCCTTACTCAACCGATTGATTGTAACCCGCAAATTATTGGTTGCCGCTTCGATCTCCATATCGGGCCAGAGCGCCTCGACCACCCGTTCGCGCGGAAGGGCGCGTCCACGTTCGGTGAGCAACAGTTGAAGCAGTTGACGGGCTTTACTGCTGCGCCACTCGCGATCACGGATCTCGTGATCGCCGCGCCAGACGGTAAAGGCGCCGAGCATCCGAATGCGCAACGGATACGGCGGGCGATAGACCAGGCGATTGAGCGACTCCTCGGCAGCCTGACGCACGGCAGGATTGCGGTCCTTCAACAGCAGACGCAGCGCCGGATAGGCGGCAGCTGCGCCAACCTCTCCCAGCAACCGCACTACATGGGCCCGCACCGATGGGTCTGGATCGTTCAGCGCATCCTGCAACAGATCGACCGCTTCATCGCCGACGTGGTGCGGCAAAATGCGACCAACCGCATCGGGCGCGACACCGGCGCGCAACGCAGCAATCGCCACATCTTTCAACGCAGACACCGGCATCATTGGCAGGAAACGCCCCCGATCCGCGGCAACAACCGTCCACCCGGCGCGCAGCCAGGTATCACGCAACGCTCCATCACCGCACACGCCAGCGATAGAGGCGCCGTAAAGACAGGCGGATGCCAGAAACAGACGATAGCCACGGTGCTGCATCTGTTGCACCGTTGTCCGCAGCAGGTCGAGCGCCTGGCGATACTCACCCGCTTCACCGAGCACAATCGCCAGCAAAAGACGCAGGCGCAGATCGGGTGCAACGCCTTCCACTTCATCGAGGCGGCGCACGAATGCGCCAGCCGCTGCCGCCGCGCGCGCCGCCTGCCCGCGCCCCAGCATGTTGTACAGTTCGATCACCTGCAATGACGCAAGCGGCGCAAGCGCACCAAGGTCGTGGAAGGCGGCGCGCGCCTGGGCAATGTAGAACGCCGACTCATCGAAGCGCCCCTGCAACGAAAGGAGCAACGCAAGTTGCGCAGCGCTGACGCCAGCCGTGCCGTCGCGGTAATAATCGAGCAGATAGCGATGCACATCGAGCGCCAGGGTGATCGCCTCGGCAGGCTGTCCGATCTGGTACAGCGCCATCGCGCGTTGACGCAACAAATTCTGTCGCATGCGGTCATTGCCGTCAATCTGACTCGACTGCAGGGCTTCATCGATAACTGCCAGCGCATCATCCGGGCGACCGAGCTGGTTATGGATCGACGTGACGATCATCGCCAGTAACCAGTGCCAGGCTGGATTCAGCGGGTGCGCAGCCGCGTGACGGGCAACGCGCAGCGCAGCAGCGAGGCGACCGCGGATCGACAGCATGGCGGCGACACAGGTCAGCGCAGCGCCACGCGACCAGGCATCGCGCGCCAGGTTGGCCGCGCGAATAGCGCGCACACAGACAGCGGCGAAATCGGCGGGACGCGCCTGCCAGAAGAGCAGCGTTGCGAGATCGGAGTAGGCGCGCAATTCGCGCGCATGCGCGCCCGAACGTCGAAACAATTCGGCGGCATGCTCGATAATCTGCGCCGCCCGCGACGGATCGGAAACGAGCTGGCTGTATCCCCACATGTACAACAGTTCGGGATTGGCGTCACGGCGCTCAGCCGGGATCTGTTCAATCCAGCGTCGCACTGTATCGCGCCGCGGCGAGTTGAGGAGGGGCCACGCCCGTTCGAGCAACGCCCGTTCGAGATTATCAACACTGCCCGCGTGCGCATAATGCTCGAGCGCTTCTTCGAGTTCGCCCCGCATCTCGAATTGACGACCGAAACGACGGTGAAACGCCGCCAGCGTCTCATCGTCGACGAACTCATCGATGCCGCGCAACAACAGTTCACGCCACAGCGGATGGAAGCGCAATCGTTCCCCCTGATCATCGAGCGGAGTGAGCGGCAAACCAAGGGTGCGGACACGGCGCAACAGGTAGGGAACATCGTCCCGCAACAGAACCGCCGTCAGCAGATCGGCGTCGAAGTGTGGCGGCAGAGCAGCAAGGCGGAGAAATTCCAGAATATCGGCAGGCAGATCGGCAAGCACCTCGTCTGCCAGATAGGAGAGCAACTGTTCACTCCCGCCGCCTAATGCCTCGACGAAGGCGCTACGTCGCTCGGCAGGGAGTTCAGCAAGCGCGCGGGCAGCCAGTTGCAGGCTCAATGCCCACCCCTCGGTGCGCGTGAGGAGGGTCGTCAGTTCCTCATCAGAGAGCGCCACACCCTGAATGGCGAGCAACTGCCGCGCCTGTTCCGGCGTCAGGTGCAGATCAGCCTGACGCACCTCGACAAGACGACCTTCCGTGCGCAACCGTGACAGCGGTGGGATATGCACCTCGCGCCGCGAGGCGACTACAATGTGCAACGTCGGTGGCGCAGCGCGCAACAGATAGCCCAGAATCTGCCCGATGACCGCCGAATCGATCACCTGATGCAGATCGTCCAGAAAGAGAAAGGCTGCCGACAGCACCTGACGTTGCAGATCGCTGCATAGCGCCCCGGCAACCAGGGGCCAATCACGTTCGAGACTCGCAGCACTCGACAGCACCCGGCTTGCATCGCGCCCCAATGTGGGAAATGCCATTTGAAAGGCGCGAATGAGATACGCCAGAAACAACGCCGGATCGCGATCGCCGACATCAAGCGTCAACCAGGAAACCGGCGCCCCGGTGCGCCCCAACTCCTGCGCCCATTGCGTCAGCAGGGTTGTCTTCCCATACCCGGCTGGCGCCGTCACAACGGTCAGGGGATGCAGACGCACTTCAGCCAGCAACGCCTGGAGATCGGGGCGAAGCAACACCCCCTCGCGCAATGGCGGGGGAACAAGTTTCAGCGGCAGCAATGGTTGCGCCATATGGTTGCGAAGAGCGGATTCGATGCGGTCGTCAGGCACGGACGTATCGGAAGAGCGATGGTGACTCCCGGCATGCTTCTCCTCTCTGTACTGACGATGATCGGCAAAGTGGGACGTCAGCGCAGACACATCTGGTTTTGCCGAGACCCGCGCAACACTGCGCTCGAACACGGGCAGCGCTCGATAGTGCGCACCCGCGATCTGAATATATTGTACACGAATCGTCAACTCACGTCTACGATGGCAAGATGCCCTCGCTCCAGAGAGCAATGTGAACACATACCTCCTGAAACCGGTTTGACACACGCCTGAGGCTGTCGTATAATGCATATCCGCCACGGTATGTGGCGCGTCGTCGTATCGGGTCGGTACCGAAGTGGCCAACCGGGGCAGACTGTAAATCTGCTGGCTTAACGCCTTCGCTGGTTCGAATCCAGCCCGGCCCACCAGTTCGACTGAGAATGTAGAGTTGAGAGAGCAGGAGGGTGGTTCTCAATGCTCTACATTCTCATTCTTATGTTCATACGCCCATGTAGCTCAGCAGGTAGAGCACGTCTTTGGTAAAGACGAGGTCACGGGTTCGAGTCCCGTCATGGGCTCCAGCAGGAAAGCGGCGGTCAGCGCCGCGCCTGACAGCGCAAGGAGCAGCAAACAGCAATGGCAAAGCAGAAGTTTGAGCGCACCAAGCCGCATATCAACGTCGGCACCATCGGCCACGTCGACCACGGCAAAACCACGCTGACCGCCGCGATTACCAAGGTGCTCGCCCTCCAGGGCGCGGCGCAGTTCGTCTCCTACGACCAGATCGACAATGCGCCCGAGGAACGCGCGCGCGGCATCACTATCGCCATTCGCCACGTCGAGTATCAGACCGCCAGGCGCCACTACGCCCACGTCGACTGCCCGGGCCACGCCGACTATATCAAGAATATGATCACCGGCGCCGCGCAGATGGACGGCGCCATCCTGGTCGTCTCGGCCCCCGACGGCCCGATGCCGCAGACCCGCGAGCACGTCCTGCTCGCGCGCCAGGTGCAGGTCCCGGCGATGGTCGTGTTCCTCAACAAGGTCGATATGATGGACGACGAGGAACTGCTCGAACTCGTCGAACTCGAACTGCGCGAACTGCTCAGCAATCACGGCTTCCCCGGCG
>Ga0272446_1007720_pt1 | contig 10587 bp, 10 predicted proteins | sample YNPCB0061_FD_194587 | JGI IMG/M metagenome (GOLD analysis project Ga0272446, IMG submission 194587) | Hot spring microbial mat communities from Yellowstone National Park, WY, United States - YNP-CB-006-1 | ecosystem: Environmental > Aquatic > Thermal springs > Hot (42-90C) > Sediment | place... | reverse complement strand
AGCGGCGTTGCCCGAACCGACGCCGCTGCAGCTCACGGGTCGGGTCGGTACGCGCGAGCGCCGACGCGCGGTGTAGTCAACCTGCACATCTGTGCTGTCCGCCCCTAAACCCAGGCTGGGAGAGGGGGGGAGGGGGGTGAGGGCAAGCAGCGCATCAGGACGCCATCCGCCAGAAACTCTACCCCTGAAAGGTTAGGACGGCCCCCGTGCCACCGGTGAAAGGCCGAAGCATTCGCCACGTGGGCCGCTCATCCGACACACCACGCCCTGGGCGGATGCTTCGGCCCTACACGCGCCGCCCCCCGGGGCCACCGCCGGCGCCCACGGCAACCCCGCGCCCCCGGCGCCCCCCGCGTGGGCACCCCGGCGCCCCCGTGGCCCCCCGCGCCGCCCGATGGCCGCCCCCTCCGTAACGTCAGCCGTTGACAAATGGGCGGCACCACGTTACACTTTTCCTAACCCGTGTGCGATCCGATATCCCCTGAAGGTGCCGCGCTGCTACGTCAGCAGCCGCCCCGCTCGCCATGTTGCCCTGTCGGCCGGGATACAGCGCCGTCCTCGGCCAGCCGTTCCAACGTTGGTTCCGATGCGATCGAGCCCGCCTCGTCGGCTGGAGGCTTCACTTGCCCTACGCTGCTCCTGCTGCCATTGCCCGGCGCGTCCTCCCGCTGATCGGCGTGATCAGCGCGCTGCTGCTGATCTGGGAGGGCGCCAAGCTGCTCTTTGCCATCTCCGACCAGCGCCTGCCCCACCTCGGCGCCATCGTTGAGACGATGTTCAGCCGCACCCGGGGCGGGGCCGGGCCGCTGCTGGTCGTGCAGATGCTGGCCAACGGCTGGGCCACCTTCCGCGTGGCACTCGGTGGTTTCATCATCGGCGGGCTACTCGGCTTCGGGCTGGCCGTGCTGTTTATGCGTCTGCCCATCCTGGAGCACGGCCTGATGCCCTATGTCATCGGCTCGCAGACGGTGCCGATCCTCGCGATCGCGCCGATGGTGGTGGTGGGCCTCGGGCGTATGGGTGCCCCGGCGTGGGCCGCCAAGATGGTTGTCGCCGCCTACCTCACCTTCTTCCCGGTGACGATCGGTATGCTGCGCGGCCTGCGCTCGGCCTCGCCCCAGAGCCTCGACCTGATGCGCTCCTACGCGGCCAGCCCTGCGCAGACCTTCTGGAAGCTGCGGCTCCCCAACGCGCTGCCCTACCTGTTCACGTCGCTGAAGATCGCTGCCTCGGCCAGCGTGATCGGCGCGATCGTGGCCGAGTTGCCGTCAGGCGCCAGTGAGGGCATCGGGGTGATGATCCTCAATGCAGCCCAGTTTTACAACTCACGCCCACCCGCGCTCTATCTGGCTATCCTCGTCGCTGGCCTGGTTGGCGTCCTCTTCTATGGCCTCGTTGCGCTGGCTGAGCACCTGGTGCTCCGCTGGCGCGCGTAGGACGATTGCAGCACTGGTCTCAGATGATGCACACCGCTCCGATCATTGAGTTCGACCGGGTCAGCAAGGTCTACCCCAGTGGGGGAGGCCCGGTCACGGCGCTGCACGACGTGACGCTGAGCATTGCCGCGGGCGAGTTCATTGCCCTGATCGGCCCTTCGGGCTGCGGCAAGAGCACCCTGATGCGCCTGATCGGCGACCTGGAGCAGCCCAGCGCCGGCACGGTGCGGGTCAAGGCGAAGACCCCCGAGCAGGCTCGCCGCGACCGCGATTATGGGATTGTGTTCCAGGCGCCGGTGCTCTACGAGTGGCGCACCGTGCGCAAGAATGTGGAGTTGCCCCTCGAGATTATGGGCCGCCCCGCCGAGCAGCGCCGTGAGCGGGCCATGAGCCTGTTGCGCATGGTTGGCCTTGGCGATTTCGCGCAGGCCTACCCACATCAACTCTCGGGTGGTATGCAGCAGCGGGCCGCGATCGCGCGGGCGCTCTCCTTCTCACCCTCGATCCTGCTGATGGACGAGCCCTTCGGCGCCCTCGACGAGATCACCCGCGAGCGCATGCAGGTCGAACTGCTCAGCATCTGGGCCGAGTCTGAGCCGCGCCCTACCGTGATCTTTGTCACCCACAGCATTCCCGAGGCGGTCTTCCTCGCCGACCGCGTGGTGGTGATGTCGCCCCGCCCCGGCCGGGTGCAGCGGATCGTCACGATCGACCTGCCGCGCCCGCGCGTCTTTGAGACCCGTGAGGCACCCCGCTTTTTCAGCCTGGTGACCGAGGTGCGCGAGGCGCTGCGCGCCGTGGATAATGGCCGGTGACCGGCTGAGCGAGGCCTATGCAAGCGACAACCGTTTCGCGATCGGTGGATGTGCCGGCCCGGGTGAGCTCCTGGCTGCGGGATGTCTGGCCGCCGTTGCTGACCTTCGTGGTGGTGATCGCGCTCTGGGAGGGGGCGGTGCGCCTGTTCCAGATCCCGCTCTACCTGCTGCCGGCCCCCAGCCAGATCCTCGAAACCTTCCTGGCGCGGCCCGGCTACCTGCTGCGCATCGGGCTGCTCACCTTCACTAATGCACTGGTCGGCTGCGCGATCGGCGTCACGCTTGGCTGCCTGGTGGCGGCGCTCTGCGTGCGCTGGCGGGTGGTGGCCGATGGACTGGTACCGCTGGCGGTGGCAGCCAGCGCCGTGCCGATCATCGCCCTCTCACCGCTGATGGGTATCTGGCTTGGTAGCATCAGCCCGGCCTCGAAAATCGCCGTGGTGGCGGTGATGACCTTCTTCCCAACGCTGGTCAGCGTCTACCGCGGCCTGGTCTCGCCCCGTGCCGACGCGCTGCTGCTCATGCGTTCCTATGCCGCGCCACAGCGTGTGGTCTTCAGCCACCTGCGGGCGCCGGCAGCGCTGCCCTTCCTCTTTAGCGCGCTTCGCGTCTGCGCCACGCTTAGCATGATCGGCGCAGTGGTCGCCGAGTTCTTTGGCGGTCCGCAGAATGCGCTGGGCGTCTACATCAAGACCCAGGCGGGCATTCTGCGCACCCGCGAGGCCTGGGCCGCCATTCTGGTGGCTTGCCTCTATGGGCTGGCCTTCTATGTGGCTGTGGTGCTCGCTGAACGGGCGGCAATGCCCTGGAAGCGCGGGCGCTGAGCTATGGTGTATCCGCTGCGTCCTGGGCAGTGCCGCCCGCTGGCAATGAAGCTTCGGATCCGTCTGGTTGGTCCCGGAGTTCGTCGCTCGACAGATGCCAAGGAGGTTTGCCCGTGAACATGCCCAGGCGTTTCGTGATGCTCGTCGCGCTGCTGCTGGTCGGCGTGGTGCTGGCCGCGTGTGGCCAGGCCCCTGCAGCCGCGCCGACCAGTGCCCCCGCGGTGGCTGCGACCAGCGCGCCGGCCGGCACGACCCCCGTGGTCAGCAAGGTCACGCTCCAGCTGAAGTGGGTGCCCCAGGCCCAGTTTGCCGGCTACTACGCGGCCCTTGACCAGAACTTCTACGCCGCCGAGGGCCTCGATGTGACCATTCTGCCCGGCGGCCCCGATATCGTGCCCGAGCAGGTGGTTGCCGGCGGTCAGGCTGAGTTCGGCATCGGCTGGATGGCACCCCTGCTCGCCACCCGTGAACAGGGCGCGCCGCTGGTCAACATTGCCCAGGTCTATACCCGCGCCGGCATGCGCCAGCTCTCCTGGAAGGATAGCAACATTACGTCGCCCACCGACTTGAAGGGACGCAAGGTGGCGGTCTGGTTCGGCGGCAATGAGTATAACCTGCTCGCTACGCTCAGCAAGTACAACCTCAATAAGGAGACCGACCTGACCCTGGTGCAGCAGCCGTTCGATATGAACCTGCTGCTCAACCGCGAGGTCGACTCGGCCGCGGCAATGACCTACAATGAGCTCTACCAGGTGCTCAGCGCCGGCCATACTATCGAGGAGTTGAACATCCTCGACTATAACGCCGAGGGCACGGCTATGCCCGAGGATGGCATCTTCGTGAGCGCCGACTGGCTCAATGCCGACCCGCAACATAAGGACATCGCCGCCCGTTTCCTGCGTGCCTCGTTCAAGGGCTGGGCCTACTGCCGCGATAACCCTGCGAGCTGTGTGGAGATCGTGCTGAAGCAGGATAGCGGCGGCGTGATGACCCAGGAGGCCCAGGCCTGGCAGATGGACGAGGTAAACAAGCTGATCTGGGGCGACCCGATCAACCCCGATACGAAGATCGGCTACCTGGAGCCGGAACTGTTCAAGTTTGCCGCCGATACGGCGCTGCAGTTCGGGGTGATCACCCGGCCCGCCGATGAGGCCGCCTATACCCACGAGATCTGGGAACTGGCGACGAAGTGATCGGCTTCCCGGGTGCGCGGGTGGCGCCAGTGGGCCCACCCGCGCAGATCGAACGGTGAGCTCACCCCCTCCACGTCTGTGCCGGCCTGTATCGCTGCAGAGGAACAGCTCATGGACTTTGGCATCACCTTGAAACTGGATATGCCGCCGCCACGCACGGTCGCGCTGACCCGGCAGGCCGAGGCGGCGGGCTTCAGCTATGGCTGGGTCTTCGACTCGCACGTGCTGTGGCAGGATCCGTACCCCTTGCTCAGTTTGATGGCCGCTGGCACCGAGCGGATGCGCCTGGGCACCTGTGTCACCAACCCGGCGGTGCGCGATCTGACGGTCACGGCGAGTAGCCTGGCCACCCTCAACCGCATCTCCGGCGGGCGCATGGACCTGGGCATCGGGCGGGGCGATAGCTCGCGCCGGGTGCTCGGCAAGCAGCCGACCACGCTGGCCGAGCTTGAGCAGGCGGCCCTGAAGATCCGCGCCCTGGCCACTGGCCGCGAGGTGGAACACGAGGGCCAGCCTGTGCGCCTGCCCTGGGCCTGCCAGGAGGCTTGCGGCCCGGCCTGTGCCGAGCGCTGCGTGCCTGAGCCTACCATGCCGATCTGGATCGCCGGCTACGGCCCGAAGGCGCTGCAGCTCACCGGGCGCATCGCCGACGGCGTGATCCTGCAGTTCGCCGACCCCGAGCTCATCCGCTGGTGCCTGAGCTTCGTCCACGAGGGCGCCCGCAGCGCCGGGCGCGACCCTGCCGCGATCAAGGTGATGGCCGCAGCCCCCGTCTGGGTCGCCGATGATCTGGCCATCGCCCGCGATCGGGTGCGCTGGTTCCCGGCCCTGGTCTCGAACCACGTGGTCGACCTGCTCGCACGCTACGATCCGGCCGAATTGCCGCCGGCCCTGACCCAGTATGTCAGCGCCCGCGCCGGCTACGACTATCGCAAGCACGCCGAGGTGGGCTCCAGCAACGCGGCCTTCGTGAGCGACGAGGTGGTCGATCGTTTTTGCATTGTCGGCCCGCCGGAGGAGCACCGGCGCCGCCTGGCCGAACTGGCCGCCGTCGGCGTTGACCAGTTCAACGTCTATCTCATGTCCGGCGAGGAGGAGACCTGCCTTGAGGTCTACGGCTCCGCCATTGTGCCGGCGTTTGCCTGAGGCGCGGAGACGAGCGCTTCACCGCCCCGCGTGTCCGTGCGGAGTTGGTGCGCCTGGCCGCCCTATGCCTGACGAGCAAAGGAGCTACCTGTGACCACAGTGATCAAAGGCGGAACCGTGGTAACGGCCGGCGACAGCTTCGCGGCCGATGTGCTCATTGCGGGCGAGCAGGTCGTGGCCGTGGGCCAGGGGCTCAACGGCGACACGGTGATCGATGCCGGTGGCGCCTATGTGATCCCCGGTGGCATCGATGTGCATACGCACCTGGATATGCCCTTCGGCGGCACCGTCTCCTCCGACGATTTCTTTAGCGGCCACCGCGCGGCGGCCTTCGGCGGCACGACGATGCACATCGATTTTGCCATCCAGCCGAAAGGCGCGACCCTGCGCGAGACGCTGGAGATCTGGCACGCCAAGGCGACGGGCAAGGCGGCGATCGACTACGGCTTTCACGTGGCGATCACCGACCTGCCCGACAGTGTGCTTGAAGAGATGCCGCGCTGCGTGGAGTACGGCGCCACCAGTATGAAGCTCTTTATGGCCTACAAGGGCGCCCTGCAGGTGGACGATATGACGCTGTTCCGCGCCATGCAGCAGGCGGCCAGACACCAGCTGCTGATCATGGTCCATGCCGAGAACGGCGATGCGATCGATGTCCTGGTGCGCGAGGCCGTGGAGGCGGGCAACCTGGCCCCGAAGTACCATGCGCTCACCCGTCCGCCCGAACTGGAGGCCGAGGCCACGGCGCGGGCAGTGCGCCTGGCCGAGGTAGCCGGTGCGCCGCTCTACGTCGTTCACCTGACCAACGCGGGCGCGCTGGAGGCGGTGCGCCTGGCCCGGGCGCGCGGCGGCGCCGGCCATATCTTCGCCGAGACCTGTACCCAGTACTTCTTCTTTACCAAAGATGACCTGGCCCGTGAGGGCTTCGAGGGCGCCAGGTGGGTCTGCTCGCCGCCCTTTCGCACGCCCGAGGACCAGGCGGCGCTCTGGCAGGGGGTGGCCGACAATTCGCTCCAGGTGGTCTCGACCGACCACTGTCCGTTCTGGTTCGAGGGCGGGACGGATGGGCGCCCTGCCGGCAAGGAGCTCGGGCGAGAGAGCTTTGCCAGGATCCCCAACGGCTGTCCCGGGATCGAGGAGCGCATGATGCTGCTCTACACCCACGGGGTGCGCACGGGCCGGCTCTCGCTGAACCGCTGGGTCGAACTGACCAGCACCAACCCGGCCCGGCTCTTCGGCTGCTACCCGCGCAAGGGCACCGTGGCGCCCGGCGCGGATGCCGACCTGGTGATCTGGGACCCTGAGGCACGGCGCACGCTGAGCGCGGCCTCGCTCCACCAGCGCACCGACTATACGCTCTACGAGGGCTGGGAGGTCGTCGGCGCGCCGCGCACCGTGCTCTCGCGGGGCCGCGTGATTGTGGACGGCGATGCCTGGCAGGGTGAGGCCGGCGCCGGCCAGTTCGTGCACCGCCGGCCGTTCGGGCTGTGAACCAGGAGGGCAGCATGGGTATGGCAACGCTCAACCCGCAGCGCACCATCGCCGAGCTGAAGGAACTGCGGGCGCTCACGGGCGACGCTGATGGCGCGCAGCGCGTGGCCTGGACCGACACATGGGCAACGGCACGGGCCTGGTACCGCGCGAAGCTCGCCGAGCTGCCGGTGCAGGTCGAGACGGACGAAGCCGGCAACATCTGGGCCACGCTGCGCGGCGCCACCGAGCGGGCAGTGCTCATCGGCGGGCACCTGGACTCGGTGCCGAATGGCGGCTGGCTGGACGGCTGCCTGAACGTCCTGGCCGGCCTTGAGGTGCTACGCCGGGTTGCGGCTGAGGGCGTCCCGCCGGTCACCTTGCGCCTGGTCGACTGGGCCGACGAGGAGGGGGCGCGTTTCGGGCGCAGCCTGCTTGGCTCCAGCGCCTTCTCGGGCACGCTCGACCCGGAGTCGGTGGCCGCGTTGACGGATCGGGACGGCACACCGCTGCCGGAGGCGCTGGCAGCCCACGGCGTCGCGTTGCACGGGATGCTGGCCGCGCAGCGCCAGCAGGCTGGCGCGGCGGCCTACCTCGAGCTGCACATCGAGCAGGGCCCGGTGCTGGAGAGCATGGGCCTGCCGCTGGGCGTGGTGATCGGCACCTTCGGCGTAGAGCGCCATCGCATCACCTTCAGCGGCCAGGCGGCGCATGCCGGCTCTACGCCGATGGACAAGCGCCGCGACGCCTTTGGCGCCGCCGCCAGACTCGGGCTGGAGATCCGCGAGATCGCAAAGCGCCACGGTGGGGTCTGCACCGTGGGCAGTTGCATCACCCGGCCCGGGATCGTGACGGCAGTGGTCGGTGAGTGTATCGTGACGCTGGATCAGCGGCACATGGATGCCGGCGAGCTTGCGGCGATGCTCCGCGAGGCACAGGAGGCGTCAGCCCGCTTCGCCGCCGAGGAGGGCTGCACGGTGGCCTGGGAGCCGATCTGGAAGATCCACCCCATTCCCTTCCACCCCGAGCTGATCGCCATGGGCGAGGCCGCGATCCGCGAGGTGGCCGGCACGGCCCACCGGCTGCCGAGCGGCCCGCTCCACGATGCAGCCGAGGTGGCGCGGGCAGGCATCCCCACGGTGATGCTCTTCGTGCAGAGCCTGCGGGGCATTTCGCACAACAAGATCGAGGATACGCTTGAAGAGCACATCGCCCTCTCGGTGCAGGCGCTCGACCGGCTCACGAGCAGCGCGATGGCGTGGGTGCAGCGGGGAGGTTAGACCGATTCTGCTTGATGGCATCGCATTGGCTCAGCGCCACAGCGCCACAATTCTACAGCTCTACAAAGCCCTGTGTGGAGCTGTAGAGCTGTGGAGCTGTAGAGCGCCATCGCATCACCTTCAGCGGCCAGGCGGCGCATGCCGGCTCTACGCCGATGGACAAGCGCCGCGACGCCTTTGGCGCCGCCGCCAGACTCGGGCTGGAGATCCGCGAGATCGCAAAGCGCCACGGTGGGGTCTGCACCGTGGGCAGTTGCATCACCCGGCCCGGGATCGTGACGGCAGTGGTCGGTGAGTGTATCGTGACGCTGGATCAGCGGCACATGGATGCCGGCGAGCTTGCGGCGATGCTCCGCGAGGCACAGGAGGCGTCAGCCCGCTTCGCCGCCGAGGAGGGCTGCACGGTGGCCTGGGAGCCGATCTGGAAGATCCACCCCATTCCCTTCCACCCCGAGCTGATCGCCATGGGCGAGGCCGCGATCCGCGAGGTGGCCGGCACGGCCCACCGGCTGCCGAGCGGCCCGCTCCACGATGCAGCCGAGGTGGCGCGGGCAGGCATCCCCACGGTGATGCTCTTCGTGCAGAGCCTGCGGGGCATTTCGCACAACAAGATCGAGGATACGCTTGAAGAGCACATCGCCCTCTCGGTGCAGGCGCTCGACCGGCTCACGAGCAGCGCGATGGCGTGGGTGCAGCGGGGAGGTTAGACCGATTCTGCTTGATGGCATCGCATTGGCTCAGCGCCACAGCGCCACAATTCTACAGCTCTACAAAGCCCTGTGTGGAGCTGTAGAGCTGTGGAGCTGTGGAGCTGAGCGGGACATGCGGGATTGCCAATGCCACCTGGTATTACAGCTCCGCGCGCATGCGCTCGACCATCGCCTGCAGGGCGGCGCGGGCCGCGCTGAGGTCATCGCCGCCGGGCAGGCCGAGCACCGCGAAGTAGCCGGGGGCGACCAGGGCGGCGAGCATGCTGAGCGCCTCGCTCTCGACAGTGATGGTATGAACGAGGCCGGCGCCGATACGCGCTGCGGCAGCGCTGGCGGCAGCGGCGAGGGTGGCCAGTTCGATCTCGGCAAGCTCGAGATCATAGGCGCTACCCTCATCGGCGAAGACCATCTCGACGCCCAGGCCGTCGGTGCCAACGACCCCGGCGAAGCGTGCCTCGTCCAGACGGTCGAGCGTCGCGTTGAGAATGGCGGTCAGGCTCATCGGGGGAGCTCCTTCGGCTGGTGGCTCCGTGCAGTTCGTCACCCATGATGCGATCAGAGCGCGCGCCGGCCCTCGAGCGCCGCGCCGAGGGTGTCCGGATCGGCCCACTCCAGGTCGCCGCCGGTGGGCAGCCCGCGCGAGAGCCGGGTGACGCGAACGCCGAGCGGCGCCAGATCTTTCAGCAGCAGGAAGGCGGTTGCTTCGCCCTCGGTATTCGGGTTGGTGGCGAGGATGACCTCATCGATCGGCTCGCTGCGCACACGGGCCAGCAGTTCGTCGATCTTCAGGTCCTCGCGATAGATGCCCTCGAGCGGGGCCACGTGGCCGTGGAGCACGTGGTAGAGCCCGCGGTAGGCGCCGGTGCGCTCGATCGCCAGCACATCGAGCGGCTCTTCGACCACGCAGATCGTGCTCTGGTCGCGGGAGGGGCTGGCACAGATCGGGCAGAGCTCGCCGACGGTTATGTTGAAGCAGCGGGTGCAGAAGCGCACCTGGTCGCGCAGGTCATTGATAGCCTGGGCAAGGGAACGCGCCTGCTCCGCCTCGGCGCGCAGCAAGTAGAAGGTGAGCCGTGAGGCGGTCTTCGGGCCGATCCCCGGCAGCTTGCTGAACGCTTCGATCAGCCGCGCGACCGGCTCGGCGATCAGGTTATCGCCGCGGGTAGCCGTCACTGGTTGGCGCCGATCCACATAGGTTAGAACAGCCCCGGCATGCCCTTCATGCCACCCATCAAGGGGCCCATACGCTGCTCGGCCAGCTCCTGGGCCTTTCTGGTCGCATCGTGGACGGCGGCCAGCAGCAGATCCTGGAGCATCTCGACATCGGCGGGGTCAACGACCTCGGGGGCGATGGTGATGTTCTGCACCTCGCGATGGCCATTCATCTGCACCGTAATCGCGCCGCCGCCCGCCGTGCCCTCGACGGTGGCGGTGGCGAGCTCCTCCTGGATCTTCTGCATCTGGCGCTGCATCTGCTGGGCCATCTGCTGTAGCTGGCGAGAGTTCATGCGGGGCTCCTTATTGCTGAAACGCCTTGGCTGTAGCTTACCATACCGCCGTTGCCCTTGACAAGGCGGCTACTCGGGGGGCCAGGGCTGATGCAAAGTCGGCGGCAAACCGCTGACGCACAGTGAACACCTTTCCGGTACGATGAAGGTACCAACCAATCATCACTACCAACAAGGTGTTCACGATGGATGCTACCACAGTGAC
>Ga0272446_1007718_pt1 | contig 10589 bp, 9 predicted proteins | sample YNPCB0061_FD_194587 | JGI IMG/M metagenome (GOLD analysis project Ga0272446, IMG submission 194587) | Hot spring microbial mat communities from Yellowstone National Park, WY, United States - YNP-CB-006-1 | ecosystem: Environmental > Aquatic > Thermal springs > Hot (42-90C) > Sediment | place... | reverse complement strand
GGGGTCTATGACCTAGACAAGTGGCGTGGGGCAGGAATGCCTAACTGTGAGGTTGGGAAGCCCGCGCTGTACCCGTAGGGTCAGCGTCGGGAGGATGTCACGACTCTCCTCTGCAAACAGGGGAAAACCAATCTCATTGTGAGTGTATGGGGTTGTGAATCCTACCGAACAGCCAAAATCCTATCCTTCACGAATATCTGGAGCGATACGGAAATCCACCTGTTTGGGGCGGCCGGGAAGATGGAGGCGGCTGGTGACAGGAGGCCGTTCTGCAACCACTTGTCCGCCACGGATCACCCACAAGCACCCCGCCCGCAAGCGAATCGCCTCGATGGGATCCCCGGCTTGGAGGATATTGAGGTTGGCTTGGCATCCGGGTTCGAGTCCATAACCCTCCAGGCCCAAAAGTGTGGCCGGGGCACTGGTGACTGCCTCAAAACAGGCCTGCATCCCCGCCTGGCTGGTCAACTGCGCCACGTGTAAGCCCATGTGAGCCACTTCCAACATAGAGCCACTCCCTAGGGAGTACCAGGGATCCAAGACACAATCCTGACCAAATGCCACTGTCAATCCAGCCTGCATCAGTTCCGGGACACGGGTCATCCCCCGGCGTTTGGGGTAGGTATCATGCCGCCCTTGCAGGGTGATGTTGATCAAGGGATTGGCGATCACCCCCAGATCCGCCTCCACCATCAGGGGAATCAATTTGCTGACGTAGTAATTATCCATGGAGTGCATAGAGGTGAGGTGGGATCCCGTCACCCGCCCCTGCAAGCCACAGCGAATCGTTTCCGCCGCCAGGGTTTCCACATGGCGAGAGAGGGGGTCATCGCTTTCATCACAGTGCATATCCACCCGCAAGCCCCGCTCCGCCGCCAGTTCACACAAGGCCCGAATCGAGGTCGCCCCTTCTGCCATGGTGCGCTCAAAATGGGGGATCCCGCCCACCACCTCCACTCCCAGATCGAGCGCCTTGGGGAGACACGCTTGAGCATGGGGCGAGCGCCAGTAGCCATCTTGGGGGAATGCCACCAGTTGTAAATCGAGATAGGGTTTCACCTGGCGTTTCACCTCCAGCAGGGCCTCCACCGCCAGCAACCGCGGGTCACACACATCCACATGGGAGCGAATCGCCCCGATCCCCTGAGCCACCGCCCAATCGCAATAGCGTAACGCCCGCTCCACCAACACCTCCTGGGTCAGATGGGGTTTTAATTCTCCCCAGAGAGCAATCCCTTCCAGGAGGGTGCCTGATTGATTCACCCTGGGGATCCCGTAGCTGAGGGTGGAATCCATGTGAAAGTGGGCATCCACAAAGGGGGGAGCAACCAAACAGCCCTGGGCATTGATTTCCTGGGCCGCCGTCAGGGGTAATCGGGATCCCACTTGGACAATCCGCCCCTGATCAATAGCCAGATCCACCCCAGTGCGTCCATCGGGTAGGGTAGCGTGGCGAAGGATCAGATCCACAGTGACTCTCCCAGGCTTGGCGAAGCGAGCCGAAACTCGGTAGGATCAACTTTAGCTTGTTCTCTGCGGCCCCTGGCGAGTTCCCTATGAATGCGATGGAGTTTTTTGAACTAAGTGCCGGTGAGTGGATGTGCCAGCGCACCAGTCATCACCTGGCCTTTCGCCGTGCTGAAGGGGGACGATCCCGCCTGTTGATTGAGACCCTTGCCCCTGATCATGAGGGGGTCATTCGCACCTGTGATCTGCACCGGGTTGACCCCAGCCAAGCCATTGGTGGTGCCAGAGTCCGGTGGGAAGGCGAACAAGACTGGGACAATGAAGAATACAAAGGCGATGTGGTCTTAGTGCTAGTGCCGGATGCCAATGATCCCAGGACAGGGGCCCTGCTGCGGGATCAGGGTTATGCCGAAAAAGTGCCTGTGATGGGATCCTACGCCCTTGGCAGTGATGATGCCCTCACCTTGACCACCACCTACGAAAGCACCGAATCCGTAGAGCGGATCTGGTTTGCCAGCCCTAACTTACGACTGCGCACCAGCACCGTGAAACGTTTTGGCGGCTTTAGTATGGCTTCTTTTTGTTCCGAGATCCGCAAGCTCCCCCCCCAGCCATGAACCTGTCATGAGTGAGGCCACCGATCTCAAACTCACCTTCCTGGGCACCAGTTCCGGGATCCCGACTCGGCATCGCAATGTTTCAGGTATTGCCTTGCAGTTGCCCCAGCGTTCGGAAATGTGGCTGTTGGACTGTGGGGAAGCCACCCAGCATCAGATCATCCGCCATCCTCAGTTGAGTACGGGGCAGATCCGTAGGATTTTGATCACCCATCTCCATGGGGATCACATTTACGGCTTGCCTGGATTGTTAGCAACCCTGGGCATGAGTAATGCTCCCGCACACATTGATATCTACGGCCCACCAGGGCTACAAGAATACCTCAAAGCGGTGCTGCGCCACAGCGATACCTACATTCACTATCCTTGGCAGGTGCATACCGTAGAAACCGGCTTGGTCTTCAGCGAAACGGACTACAGCGTCTATGCTGCCCCATTGGATCACCGCATCCCTGCCTTTGGCTACCGTATTGTCGAGCATGACCGCCCAGGCACCTTTGATGTGGCCCTGGCCCAAGCAGACGGGATCCCCCCTGGGCCCCTTTATGGACAGCTCAAGCAGGGAGAAACCGTGACTCTAGCGGACGGCCGGGTAATTGATGGGCGACGCTACGTGGGAGTCCCGATTCCAGGGCGAAAGTTAGCCTATTGCACCGATACGATCTTTTGCCCAAACGCCATTGACCTGGCCCGTGGCACCGATGTCTTGATCCACGAAGCCACCTACGCTGAAGCCGAACGAGCCTTAGCCGAGCGGGGCAAACACTCCACCGCCCGCATGGCTGCAGAAGTGGCGGCCCAAGCCAAAACCGAAACCTTGATTTTGACCCACTTTAGCCCCCGCTACGGCAAAGATGGGCATCTCACCCTAGAAGACTTGCAAGCAGAAGCCCAAGCCATTTTTGCCAACACCCTCCTGGCCAAAGACCGTCTCACCCATGCCATTCCCCGGCGGGTTGCACCTGCAGCAATTCCAGCCCTTGGCTAAAGATCTGATCAATAGGCAGCATCTCTCCTGTTGTGGTCATAAAGCGATGATCTGGAGTGGCTTGAATCACCTCCCCATTTTCTAACTCATATTCATAGACTTCCTGGATCCCGCGTTCATGCCATTGGGCAATCGGTTGGGTATAGATGAAGCCCTGGGAGTTAATCGAGAAAACAGAGCAGATAATCTCATAATTGACCAACTTGCCAATGGGCATCGGGCCATATTCTAAGGTGTAAACTAAGGTGTCATAGGGGAGGCAGTATTCCGCAAACGCCACCATTTGATCAAAGAGTTCTTGGGAAACTTGAGAAGGGACCCCCCGTTTCGCGGCACCATCAATAAACTGTTCCCGGTGTTTTTCCATCTCCGAAACTTTTTTCTTACCCATGGCCCGCCGCAGTAAATCAGCTTGACCAAGGGTATAACCCGCCAGATCCTGAGCAATGCGCATAATTTGTTCTTGGTATAAAATCGTGCCGTAGGTATCTTTGAGAATCGGTTCTAGTAATGGCGTGGCATATTCCACCTTTTTGCGCTGATGCTTACGGTCAATGAATTCTGGGATCATGCCTGTATCCAAAGGCCCCGGACGATAGAGAGCCAGCACAGAGGAAATATCCTCTAAATTAGAAGGCTTGAGTTCAGAAACAACCTGCTTCATGCCCGAAGACTCCAGTTGAAAGATCCCCTCCAGTTCTCCTTTCGCCAGAAGTTGATAGGTCTTGGGATCATCGAGGGGCAATCGGTCGAGATCAAGCCTCTGGTGATGGTTGCGTAGTACTAAATCCACCGTTTGCTGAATCATAGTCAGGTTGCGCAGTCCTAAAAAGTCCATCTTCAGTAAACCCAAAGACTCAATATCTTCCATGGAGTATTGAGTGATTATTTGTCCCTCATTATTGGTCTGTAAGGGCACAATTTCATCGAGGGGATCTTTGGAAATCACCACCCCCGCCGCATGAACCCCAAAGGTTTTGTTCGTCCCTTCGAGCTGGAGCGCCATGGACAGCCACCGTTGAAATTGGGGATCTTGACGGTAGCGCTCTCGAAATTCTGGGGCTGGACTCTCCTCACTGATCATGTCTTGCAGTTTGGCAGGTTTCCCACGAGAAATCGGGATTAGTTTTGCCATTTTGTCCGCATCTGCATAGGGAATATCCATGACCCGCGCCACATCTTTGAGAATGGCTTTGGAAGTCATCCGGTTAAAGGTAATAATCTGTGCCACCCGATCTGCACCATATTTCTCCGTGACATACTGAATGACTTCATCCCGGCGCTCAATGCAAAAGTCTGTATCAATATCCGGCATTGACTTGCGTTCAGGATTGAGAAATCGCTCAAATAATAATCCATAATGAACGGGATCAATATTGGTAATTCTCAAAGCATAGGCCACCAGGGATCCCGCTGCTGATCCCCGCCCTGGCCCAATCGGGATCCCTTGTTTACGGGCATAATCAATATAGTCCCAGACCACCAAAAAGTAGGTTGAAAATCCCATTTGCTGAATAATTTTTAATTCCCGAATCAGACGTTGGCTATACTCTTCTGGGATCCCTTCTCGATTGGAGACTTCCAGACGCTGCATCAGTCCTTGCCAAGCCAGATATTCCACATAAGTATCTGGAGAATGCCCAGGAGGGACAGTGTAGTTGGGAAGACGAGCTTCCCCGAAAATATCGTAGTTCTCAATTTTGTCTAGGACTTCCAGGGTGTTGTTAATGGCTTGGTCAATAATCTCTGGTTCCAGATGATCCTGACAGAGCCGCCGCATTTCTTCAAGGCTTTTTAGATATTCTGTGCCGCTGTAGCGCAGTCTTTTTTCATCTGTGATATTCTTACCGGTTTGAATACAGAGTAGGGCATCATGGGCTTCGACATCGGTGCAGGAAACAAAATGAGAATCATTGGTGATCACCAGTTTAATGCCAAGTTCCTGAGCAATTTTGACAATTTCGCAATTCACAACCCGGTCTTCTTTACTACCGTGATCTTGGATTTCCAGATAGTAATCATCCCCAAAAAGATCTTGATATTCCTTGGCGGTCTTACGGGCAATTTCGGGTCTCCCCTGCAAAATTGCCTGGGGCACTTCTCCAGCGAGACAACCGGAGGTGACAATCAGACCCTGATGGTAGGCTTTGAGCAGGTCTTTATTGATGCAAGGGCGGGAGAAAAGCCCTTTGCCCTGAACGCCTTCCAGGTGAGAAATGGTGGTTAGCTTCACCAGATTGCGATAGCCCTGGGTATTTTTTGCCAAGACAATTTGGTGATACCTCGGAAAACGACTCACCTTATCATGAATATCGCCGTTGATCACATACATTTCGTTGCCCACAATGGGTTTAATGCCCTTAGCTTTGCAGGTTTTAATTAGTTCAATCGCCCCATACATGACACCATGATCGGTAAGGGCAATTCCTGGCATGCCCATGGCAGCCGCCTGTTCCACCAAATTGGGAATTTGGCTGGCACCATCCAATAAACTGTAGTCGCTGTGGTTGTGTAACCCGACAAAACCCATCACGCTTTCCCTGGCAGAGGCTTTTATTGTAGGCAAGAGATTCCCCTAGCTGCTAGGGATTCCCGATGGGGCCCGGCAGCGCGTATCCTAGATGAGCAGACCTTTCTGGATTCTTCCATGATCGTCCTTGTGGTTGGCGCTGGTGGGAGAGAACACGCCTTGGTGTGGAAATTGCTCCAGTCTTCAGAAGTGACTCAGGTCTACTGTGCTCCTGGCAATGCCGGCATCAGTCTTTTGCCCCGCTGCCAAACGGTGCCCCTGGCAGCCACGGATATTAAAGGGTTGGTGCGCTTTGCCGCGGTACAAGGGGTGGGCTTGACCATTGTGGGGCCAGAAATGCCCTTGGCTGCCGGGATTGTGGATGCTTTTGGGGCTGAAGGACTGACCATCTTTGGCCCGACCCAGGCAGGATCCCAAATTGAAGCCAGTAAATCCTGGGCGAAACGCTTGATGCAGGAGTCCGGGATCCCGACAGCCCCAGCAGTGGTGTTTGAGGATTTCGCCGCCGCCACGGCCTATGTTGCCACTCAATCGTTCCCCCTGGTGATCAAAGCGGATGGCTTGGCCGCTGGTAAAGGGGTCACCGTTGCCGAAACCCTTGAACAGGCCCAGGCTGGGCTGGAGGCAGCTTTTGCGCTGGGGAGAACAGTCTTGGTGGAAGGCTTTTTACAGGGGGAAGAAGTTTCGCTGTTGGCCCTGTGTGATGGCTCCCAGTGTGTGCCTTTGCTCGCCGCTCAGGATCACAAACGCCTTGGGGAAGGGGATACGGGCCCAAATACAGGCGGGATGGGAGCCTATGCCCCCGCCAGTCACTTGGTTACCCCTGACCTCCTCAACCGCATTCAAAATGCCATCTTGAATCCCGCCCTGGCAGCGTTACAGAGCCGAGGGATTAACTACCGCGGGGTGCTCTACGCTGGCTTGATGATCACACCGGCGGGGGATCCCTATGTGGTGGAGTTTAATTGCCGCTTTGGGGATCCCGAAACCCAAGTGATTTTGCCGCTTCTTCAGGGATCCCTGGTGGAGATTTTGCTCCGTTGCGCCCAAGGCCACCTTGATCCCCAGCAGATCCAGTGGGAAGAGCAAGCAGCAGCCTGTGTGGTCTTGGCGGCGGGGGGCTATCCGGGGTCCTACGAAAAAGGTCTCCCCATTCAAGGTCTGGCGGCGGCTGCCAATACCGGAGCGATCATCTTTCACAGTGGCACCCGTTGGTCCGGGCCGGCCCGATCCGGTCAGATCCTCACCGATGGCGGCCGGGTTTTGTGTATGACAGGGAAAGGGAAAACTCTCAGCAGCGCCCTGGAACAAGCCTATGCCGCCGCCGAATGTGTTAGCTTTCCAGGAGTCTATTACCGCCGGGACATCGGGCATCGCTTGGTCTCGGGCTAGGGAGGAGAGGCATTGCCGGAACAGCGTTGGTTCTTTTACCGCCCACGGCAGCCGCAGTGGTGGTCGTGGTGTGCTTGGGCAGTGCTGCTCAGCCTTGTCCATCGCTTGGTGATTGCCACAGGGCTGCACCCCGGTTTTGATGAAGCCTATTACTATCTCTATACTCTTCATCCTGACTGGAGCTATTTTGATCACCCGTTGTTGGTGGGCTGGGTGGCCCGCGCTGGAATTGCCCTCACCGGAGCTGTTTCTCAGCTCACCCTCCGTTTGGGTTCAGTCATGCTTTATGCCCTGTCCTCACTGCTGTTGGCGTTGACAGGGCGGCAGTTGTTTAGTCCCCGCACCGGCCGCTTCACCTTAGCCTTGGCGGCCGGGATCCCGATTTTTAGTGTTGCCTTTGGCACCCTGATCCTGCCCGACAGCCCCCTGATTTTTTTCTGGTCCCTCACCCTTTATTTAGCAGCCCTGGAATTTTTTCCTGTCAGCCCCTTGCCCAATCGCCCCTACACCCCCACCTGGAAACTCACCCTGCTTTGTGCCTGTGTGGGCCTAGCCTGCTTGGGTAAATACCACGGGCTGGCCTTGGGATTAGGATTAACCCTGTTTTGTCTGGGACATACCAAATACCGGCGGGTGTTTCAATCAGCTTACTTCTGGATAGGCGCCGGCTTATTTATCCTGGCCTGGATCCCGATTCTCTCTTGGAACAGCCAGCACGATTGGGTCTCACTGCGCTACCAAGGGCAACGGGCCACCGAAGAAGGCGGGGGGTTTACCTGGGCCAATCTCGGCATCACTGTAGCCAAAGAAATCGCCTATCTCTTCCCAACATTTGGGATCCCCATGGGGCTGATCACCTTGAAACGACTGATACAATTGGGATCTGGTCGCCAAGCTGCCTACGGACTGATCCTAGCGATTTCATTACCCTTAGTGGTGACCATGACAGCCGTGGGGGGCTGGCGGGATATTTTACCCACCTGGCCCATGCCGGGGTTTTGGGGACTGACAATTCTCCTGGCAGAAAGCGGGGATCGCCACTGGGACACTTGGCAACGCTGGCTCCGCCCTCTCTGGTGGGCGAGCATTGCCCTGGTTCTGTTTCTCGAAGGGGTAGCACTGGCCCACATCAGCGGTGGGCTGCTACAAAAGCCCAATCCCATTAACCCTGCCCTGGGTTTGATCCCCATCGAAACCGATACCTCCACCCAACTGGTGGACATCCAACAACTGCGTCAGGCTTTTCTCCGGGATCCCGACCTGAATCAAGCTTTGCAGGGCAGTGATTTTATTTTTACCAACCACTTCTTTTTGGGGGGGCAGATTGCCATGGCGCTTGTGCCTGACTTTGGCAAGCTCGTCACCTGCTATGCCCAGGATCTGCGGGGGTTCGCCTTTTGGAGCGATGCCAACCAATTTGTCGGGCAAACCGGCCTCATGATTACCACCGCCCAATTTGAGCAGTACCCAGGACAGCCCGATCCCCAAACAGCCTATAGCCCGTATTTTGAGAGCTTCCGTTTCCTAGCAGACATCCCCATTTACCGGGGCGGCGCCGTTGGGCAAGTATTTCGGGTGTACCAAGCAAGCAATCAGCAGAAACCCTATCCCCGTCCCTACGGATGAGAGTTGTTTTTTAGCAAGTCACCTTTGGGGATCCCGGTGAACGAACAAAAAATCCAGATCCTCATAAACACAACAGAATCAGCCCTTCAAGGTGATTTTATTTCCAAAAAACAACTGTTAGGGTGAATCATTCCAAATAATATTGAGACACTGTTCCTGTTTCAAATACTCATTTCAGAAAGGGGGAATAGAAGTTTACAAAATCGGTTTCAACGCAGCCAAACTGACACCCGTGCGCCTCGTCACCTCTAAGACCGACTGGAACCGCCCCCTCCGGCTTCGTTCCTGGACAACTTTTTCCGCCACCTCCCGATCCAACCCCCAAAACTGCAACTCCTCCGCCGTCATCGTATTCAAACGATGCCAAGAATAATTCAGTTCCTCCTGGTAGCGCACCCCATAGGTCAACATCGGCTCCAAATGATCCACATATTCTCCAGGGATCCCGGTAATCGTTTTCAGGTGCTCCAGATCCTCAAACGTAATCCCTTCCTGCTGAAATTCCTGGATGATATTGGCATAGGCAATCGGGATCCCCAAAACATTGACCAGGTCATCTTTGGAGGCATTATTGATATCCACTTTGCCGTGTACCCGCGCCAATTGCATCGCCAAATCCCTTGTCTTAGGAATGATGGATCCTTTCGGGGCCACATAGATCAAATAAGAGCGCTTCGTTGCCAAGGCAAAAATGATCTGTCCCACCCACACCGGGAAGATCAAGCCCCACAAAGGCCGCACAAAAAAACTAACAACACTGAGCACCAATAGAGGGCTCCCTAAAACCAGCCAGCCATTCGACTGCGTCACTTGCCGTAGGCGCCAGCTTGCCCAGCCCACCGCCAGCCCGCCGACCCAAGGGATCCAAGCCAACTTAACCCAAAGAGGAGTGCGCTGCAGCGGTGGGGGATCCGGTGATTGAGGAGCAAGAGTCATATCGGGCTACCCATCGGACAACTACATCAAATCTAGCAATTTCTTACGCTTTTGCTCATATTCACTAGCTATGATAATGCCCTCGCCACAGAGGGATTTCAGTTCTCGTAAAATTAAGATTGTATCGTGAGCTGTGCCAGTTCCCGATTGTCCACTCTGATTGAATAGATTAGGGGTAGCACCAGTTACTAGATAAGCTACTCTCGCTTTAGGACTAATAAAGGGTTCCCCAGGATTATCTAGCTGGTCAAACTCCTCCTCAGACATGAGTCACTATTTGATACCCTCAATCATCGCAGCAGTCCATGTAAGCAAAGCTCCTCATGATCCCAATAGAAGAGACAATCAAAGGTACACGATTCCCTGACCAGTTCGTCCCAAAAATCTGATTCTGGATCTCATCAGAATTAACCTTTTATCAAAGGTTTGCCTTTTCCCCAAGCAAGTAACACCCTAGATAATCAGAATAATCAAAAACCCTAGCAGCAAGTCATTGACTATGTTCTAAAGGGGGGAGCTAGGAAATTTTTGATGAATCCAATTAGAAAAAGATGATTAGGAAACTATCAAGCAGTAGCAAGAAAGACAATCCTAAATGAGATCCAGGAGTTTTTTGCGCTTTTGTTCATATTCTCCTGCTGTGATAACGCCATCCTCATAAAGTTTCTTCAGCTCTTGGAGAGCCAGAGCTTTGTCGCGAGTTGTCTCAGTGCTAGCCAAAACCTGGGCACCGTTATACAGCCGGTTAAACTCAGCATCAGACATGGTTAAATAAACGATGCCTTCCACAAAGGCAGCAATGGAGGGAATAAACGTCCAGCAAAACAGAAGGTAGATGATTCCCCAACCTGTTTGTCCCAAATAAAACTTATGGACACCGATCCCGCCCAAAAACCAAGCTAACAGAAAAGCAGTAATCTTATTTTTCATCTTGATCTCCCCCATCCATCAAACGACGTTGTTGACCCGCCATCACCTGCCGTCCCATAAAATAGATTACCCCGCCCCCCATTTGCAACAACAAGATCACCAC
>Ga0272446_1007717_pt1 | contig 10589 bp, 9 predicted proteins | sample YNPCB0061_FD_194587 | JGI IMG/M metagenome (GOLD analysis project Ga0272446, IMG submission 194587) | Hot spring microbial mat communities from Yellowstone National Park, WY, United States - YNP-CB-006-1 | ecosystem: Environmental > Aquatic > Thermal springs > Hot (42-90C) > Sediment | place... | reverse complement strand
GGCGGCCGCGCGGGAACGCGAGGGGGAATCTACCATCGGGCCGCCGGTTGGCGCAAAGGGGCCGCTGAGGCGGCCCCGCGGTCCTGCTGGGGCGGAACGGGCCAGACGTCGTGGCGTCCGACGGGTCGTGTGCCGCCATCGGCGGGGTCGCACGCCAGAACGAAGCTTGCCACGGGCCGAGTCGAGGCGACCGGGCGTGCGACCCGCGCTTCTTATGCACTGGGGGAGTGAGCGGGCGGTTGGAGCGGCGAGAACTTCTCGTTTACTACCCCGGGGAGTGCGCGAGAGGACGCTTCTGATCGTTTACTCGCCCGGCGAGTATCCCGGACGGTTCGGCGGCCGGAGCGTCCCCAAGGCACGCTCCGGCGAGCGTCGCGCCGTCTCCCGCTTCTACCTCGAAGCGCGCCCGATCTTTTGAGCGACTCCCCCGGGGAGTAAACGAGAAGAACGAGAAGGGCCCGGACACGACCGGCGCGGCGCTCGGACCGAGCGTCCATGGGCCGAAACGAACACACCAGAAGGACCCGGCCGAGGCCAGGATCGGTCCCCGACCGCCTTTTCGACCGGCGTCGGGGGCAGCCGGGGGTACCGCAGCGGGTGCCCCGCGGTCGGTCGCCGACCGTCTCCTCGCTCGGCGTGATCGTCGAGGCAGTCCGCCCGCCGGGACCGGCCCGCCGACCGCCGCGGACCCCGCCGCCGATTTGACGCCCGGGGAGCGTGCAGCTACGCTGCCAGCGGCGACGCCCCCGTCGCCGACCGACAGAGGACGGTGTGACCGCGAGCGAGATCGCCTTCTTGGCCTTCGGCCTCCTCCTCGGCGCCACCGGCGGCGCCGCAGCGGCCGCCGTCTCGCGCGCTCGCGCTCGACCGCCCCGCGAGATCCGCATCACCGTCGCCCCGATCCCCCACCCTGGCCGCCCCGCCACCCTGGCGACCTACCTCCCCGACGGCGACCCTCCGCCGGCCCGCGGCGGCCCGGCCGATCCTGTCGAGCTGGGGCTCGCCCCCGCCGGCGACGACGGCCGGACCGGCGACGGCGCCTCCGACAACGGGTCGCGGTCACCCCTCGCGCCGGCCGGTCGAGGCCGAGCCGGATCGGGCGGCGCGGTGTCGGACCAGCAAGACCCCCGCGGCCCGCTCGACGGGACGATCCGAACGGGCGTTCGCGCGGGGCCGGATCCCGACTGGGTCGCCGTCCCGATCGCGACCGGCCGAGACCCGCTCCTCAGCGCCATCGTCGCCGCCGGCGACCGTCGCCCCGCCGGCCCCGAGCCCCTCGCCGACGAGCGCCACCGGGCGGGTCGGGAACGCGCCCTGGCAGCGGTCCCGCGCGGTCGGCCCGAGCCGGCGTCGGACCGCCGGAGCCACCTCGACCCGGCGGACCAGCCGAGCCGCCCGCCCCGTCCGGGCAGCGACCCGGAGCGCGAGCCGCCGACCTCGCCGGTACCGGCGGCCCGAGCTCACGCCGGGCCCGGACCGGCGGACCGCGGCGCCGAACCGGCCGACCGCGGCGCCGCGCTCGAACCGGCGCGTCGCGGTGCCGAACCGCCGAACTCACTCGCCGTCCCGGCCGCCGCCGACCCCGCCGCCGACCCCGCCGCCGACCCCGCCGGCGAGCCCGACCGGGCCGTCCGCGCCGGGCCCACCGAGACCCACGACCCCGCCAACCCCGCCGACCCCGCCGGACCCGTCGACTCCACCCCTCCCGACCTCCGCGGAGCCGACCCCTGCGCCGGCGCCCGCCTCCTCGTCCGCGAGCGGTGCCAGGTCGCCGAGCGGGCGAACGCCGAGGCAGCGGCTGCTGCCGAGCGGCTCCGAGCCGCCCGGCGCGCCTACGACGACGCGGCTGCCAAGGCCGACGCCGCGGCCGCCAAGGCCGATCCACGGGCGGTTCGAGCGGCCAAGGAGCAGGCCCAGGACGCCTTTCGGGTGGCCCGCGCCGCGGCCCGGACCCGAGCCGAGGCCGAAGCCGCGGCCCGGGCCTGGCTCGACGAGATCAACCGGATCAACCGCGAGGCGGCGGCCGCCGCTCGGGAGGCCGACCGCCACGCCGCCGTCGTCCGCGAGCTCGGCCCCCAGATCGAGCGCCTCGCGACGGAGGCCGACGCAGCCCGGATCCTCGCCGAGTCGGCCGAAGACGCCTGCCTCGCCGCCCGGCAGGCCCTCGCCGAGTGCGAGGAGGAACTGGCCGTTCGCGCCCGCGCCGGCGGACCCGCCCCGACCAGGGAGGACACCGCCGCCGAGGGCCCACCCCAGCCGACCACCCCGGGCGAGTCCCCGGCTGGAGTCGCCGCGGCTGGCAGCCAGACCGCAGGACCGACGGGGCTCGCTGCGGCGCCGACGCCTCCCCTCCCGAGCTTCGAGGACGACACGGCCGCCCTCGTCGCCGAGCGCGATCGTGAGGCAGCGATCATCCGCCTCCTGCGGGGCGACCACCGGATCCTCGACCGCCTCGTCGCCGAGCTCGCCGGTTCCGATCCCGAGGCGCAGCGGCGCTGGCGGCTCCTTTTGGCCGACCTCGTCGACGCCATCATCGGCCGCGCCATCGAGGCGAACGCGCTCGATTTCCCCGACGACGATCCCTTCTGGGGCCGCTTCACCCAGGCCCAGGCCCGCGACATCGCCGCCGCCCTCGCCTCCCTCGGCTACCGCTTCGATGGGCTCGGCGGCTTCGTCGACGGTCGGCTGCCGAGCCAGCGCGACCTCTCGCTCGCCGTCGGGTACGCCGGCCTCGACCCGATGCGGATCCGGACCTGGCCGACCGAGGCCGAGCTGGCGAGGCTCTTCGAGCGGGTGACCATCGCCGCCGACGAGTTCCTCATCCGCGCGGCCGGCGGGCTGACCCTGAGCGAGCTCGTCGAGCTCCTCGGCCATCGAGCCGACGACCTGGCCGACCTCTGGAACGCCTGGGGTCGACTCCGGCCCCTCCTCCTCGAGCTCGTCTAGCTGGCAGGACGGCCTAGCCTGGCTGCTGCGGCGCCGCCGGGTCGGCTTCGACCGTCTCGCCGGTCGGCCCCTCCTCCTCGTCCTCCTCGATGACGACGACCCGGAAGGCCTCGGCCGCTGCTGTCCCGATGACCCGGCCCTCCTCGGCCGCCCAGCGCCGGATCCGGGCCTCGAGCCGCTCCGGGTGGCGGATCTGGCTCGCGTGGGCGCGCAGGGCCGCGATCTTCCGGTCGAGGGTCTCGCTGACGTCGATCCAGGCGTTCGGCTGGTTTGGCCAGAAGAGGTAGAGGCGGCGGACGACGTGGGCGGCGAGGCCGCTCCGGGCCAGGTGGGGGAAGGCCATCGGGTTCCGGGCCGCCGGATAGACGGCGTCGGTGGCGGCCAGGCCGGCCGCCCGGTGATCGGCGTGGTTGACACCGCCCCCGCGGTAGAAGACGACCTCCGGGTCCGTCGCCAGGACCGCGTCGGGTCGAACGGTCCGGATCTCGCGGACGAGGAGCTCGCGGAGGGCGAGATCGTTGGCGAGGGCGCCGTCGGGCTGATGGAGAAAGGTGACCCCGGCGTACCCGACGATGGTCGCCGCCTGCCGCTGCTCTGCCTCGCGGATGGCGGCCAGCTCGAGGGGATCCTGGTCCGGGTCCTCGCCGCCGGCGTCGCCGCTCGTGCAGCAGACGAGCCAGCCCGTGGACCCGGCGTCGATCCAGCGCGCCGCCGTCGCCGCCGGCCCGAAGTCGGCATCGTCCGGGTGGGCGACGACGACGAGGAAGCGCTCGGGCCGCCAGGTGTGGGGGCGTCGGCGTCGCGGGCTCACCGGGCCCGGGCCACGATCCCCGGCCGGCCGCCGACGGTCCCGCTGCGGGTGGTGGGGAGTCGCCGAAAAATCCCAGCCGAGAAGGGTTGCAACGGGTGGCGAAAGTCGCTATAAGATTGCAGCGAGGCTTCGCTCGTCTCCCCCCACGAGCGAAGCCTCTCTTCGTCGCCGGCTCGGCCCACCACGCCTGGACCGCCGCTTCGCTCCATCGACGACTCCTCGGCTAGCCGGTCCGGCGGGCCCGTTCGGCGACGAGGGCGTCGAGGGCGGCCAGGACCTCGGCGGCGTGGCCGTCGGCCTTCACCTTCGGCCAGACCCGGGCGATCCGGCCCTCGGGATCGATGAGGAAGGTGGAGCGGACGACCCCCATCTGCGAGCGCCCGTAGCTCGTCTTGAGCTGCCAGGCCCCGTACTGCTCGGCGACCCGGTGCTCGACGTCGGCCAGGAGCGGGAACGGGAGCCCGTACTTGTCGCGGAAGCGGGCGTGACTCGCCGGATCGTCGGGACTGACCCCGAGGACGACGGCACCGGCGGCGACCATCTCCGCGTGAAGGTCCCGGAACTGGCAGGCCTCGGTCGTGCAGCCCGGGGTGTCGTCGGCCGGGTAGAAGTAGAGGACGACCCAACGGCCGCGATAGTCGCTCAGACGATGTTCCCGGCCCGTGGCATCGGGGAGCTGGAAGTCGGGGGCCGCAGCACCCGCCGGGGGGAAGCCCGCGGCCTCGGTCGAGACGCTGCTCATGATCCGCTGAGGGTAGCAGGGTGCTCGACGACGAGCAGCCGACCGGCTCGCAGCAGGACGCTCGCCGTCGGCGCGAGGCGGACGTTCGAGATGCCCCGGGCCGGGCCGAGCCGGAGCGGCTCGTCCCGGAGCGGGTAGCGGAGCCCCTGGGTCGTGATCCCCAGCGCGTCGCCGCCGAAGGGCAGGAGCGAGACGAGGGCGCCGACCGGGCCCGGGAGCTCGAGCCGGACGGGCCGCCCCTCCGGGTCGGGCGCCTGGAGGAGGCGGATCCGCGCCGTGTCGTCGAGGATCGTCGCTGCGACCCGGCCGAGGGCAGGGTGGGCGAGGAGCCAGAGGTTGGCGAGCTCGTGGTCGAGCCGACGGCCCCCGAGGGCTCCCAGGATCGTCAGCCGCTCGGCCCCCCGTCGGATGGCAGCGAGGAGGGCGAGCTCGGTGTCCGTCTCGTCCTTGTCCGTCGGCGATCGCTCGACGGCGGTCCCGGCCGCCGCGAGCCGGTCGAGGGCCGCCAGATCGAGGGAATCGGCGTCGCCGACGACGAGGTCGACGCGGAGACCGAGGCGTTCGGCCGCCTTGGCCCCACCGTCGGCGGCGACGACGAGGGCGACGCCGTCGTCCCAGCCCGGCCAGGCCGCGTCGAGGGCCTGTCGGGTCGGCGTCCGGCCGTCGGCGACGACGAGGGCGTGCATCGGACGAGGCGACGCCGGTGGGACCGTCACGGCCGCTCGGGAGCCTCGGCCCCGAGGCGGGCGAGGAAGCTCGCCGCCCAGGCTGGAACGGACGGCCAGATCTCGACGGCGCCGGCGGCCCGGAGGGATGCCGGTCGGCTCAGGATCGAGGGGATCCCGATGGCCGGCACTCCGAGGCGACGGGCCATCCGCATGTCGTCGGGAGCGTCGCCGACGTACCAGACCGAGGCCCGGTCGGCCAGGTCGTCCGGCGACAGACCGAAGCGCGCGAGGGCGAGGCGGAGCGGGGCCGGGTCCGGCTTCGTCGCCGGGGTGTCGTCGACGGTGACGAGGACCTCGACGAGATCGGCCAGGCCGAAGCGCTGGAGCTGCGGCGCGACGATGGCCCGTCGGGTAGCGGTGACGATGCCGATCCGCGCCCCTGCCCGGACCAGCGCCCGGAGGGCATCGGCGACGCCGGGCACGAGCCGGGCTCCCGACGGGTCGAAGTGGTGCTGCCAGAGGGCATTCGCCTCGGCGAGGCGGTGGGGCGGGATGCCGAGGCGCCGATAGAGTCGCCGCCAGTCGGGCGAGTACGCCCGCCGATACCGGTCGACGTCGAAGGGTCGGCCGTAGACGGCGAGGAGGCGGCGGTTGGCCCGGAAGAAGGTGTCGAGGCTGTCGGCGAGGGTGCCGTCCCAGTCGAAGCAGATCGCGACCATCGTGGTCGGATCGTACCGTCTCGCCCGGCCCGGGCGACCAGCCGCGCCTGGTCGGGGCGTGCCAGCAGAACGGCGGCTCGGGTGCAGTTCTGGGCCCCGCCCGTGGTAGACTCCCGGCCGTGCCCGAGAGCTCACCCGAAAGCGCGAACCATCCGGCGATCCAGCGCGTCCGCGAGGCCGCTGCCCGGAAGGGGGTCAGCCTCGACATCCGGGTCTTCGAGGAGTCGACGCACACCGCCGCCGAGGCGGCGGCGGCCGTCGGCGCCGAGCTCGGCCAGATCGTCAAGTCCCTCGTCTTCGTCGCCCCCACCGACGACGGCGGGCTCGAGCCGATCCTCTGCCTCGTTTCGGGCCAGAACCGGGTCGACCTCGCCCGCCTCGCGGCCGTGACCGGGGAGCCCGACATCCGCCGAGCGACGGCGAAGGAGGCGAACGACCTGACCGGCTTCGTCATCGGCGGCATCCCGCCCTTCGGCCACCCGAAGCCGATCCGGGTCATCATGGACCCGGATCTGGGGCGCTACCCGGTCGTCTGGGCCGCCGCCGGGACCCCGAGCGCCGTCTTCCCGGTGCCACCTGCCTCCCTCCGCCTCCTCGCCAACGCCATGGTCGCGCCGATCACCGAGGAAGCGCGACCGGTGGTCGACGAGGGGCTCACCCACCGCCCGCCGTCGCCCCAGAACGCGGGTGCCTGAGCCGTCGGGCACCAGCAGCCCGGCGGTCCGCGAGGCGCGCGTCGACTATCCGGGCGGCCTCCGGGCCCGGATCCGCTGGACGGGCAGCGGCGGCGGTCGGGCCCTCGACGCCTCGCTCGAGGTGGCGCCACCGGACGCGTCGGCCGACCGGGCGTTGGAGGCAGGAGCCCGGGTCGTCGAGGTCGTCGATCACGGCCCGCGCGTCGCCGACGACCCCGACGCCCGCTGTCGAGCCGAGCTTCGGATCACCGTCCCGGGCGGCGGATGGGGCGTCCGCCTCGCCTCGACGATCTACGACGAACCCGCCGCGCTCCTCTGGGACAGCGAGGCCCTCCTCGTCGTCCGCTACGGCTTCCACTGCTACGGCTTCGAGGCCCGGACGGGCGCCCTCCGCTGGCTCCACCGCTCGGCGAGCCCGATCATCGGTCTCTTCGGGTCGCCGCGGCTCGGGCACGTCATCGTCCAGGCGGAGATCGAGACCTTCGCCATCGAGGCCGACGGGTCGGTCGCCTGGCGGATCGGCCACAGCGACGTGGTCGCCGCGGCCGAGCTCGTCGGCGGACGCCTCGTCCTCGAGAGCTACCGGGGCGAGCGGGCGATCCTCGACCCGGCGAGCGGTCGGCGACTCGAGGGCGCCTGACGATCCCGGCGCCGGCGCCGGACCGCCTCGCCGGACCGCACCGCCGCTCGGGCGACCGCGGTGGGGATGGGCGGTGGACAAGTCGGCGCCGATCCCCGAATCTCGTGGATAACCCCCCTTGCCGGCCCGGCCGGCTCGGCGTAGGATACGTCTCAGCCCGAAGGGGCCGAGCGACGCTAACGGCAGCGATCACATCAACGCCCACGCGTTGGGTAGGTTCCTTCGGGCCCTTCGTTTGCTCGGCGCCGTCGCGCGCCCCGACCGACGTATGATCGGGGCGTGGATCCCCTCCTCCTCGTGGGCCTCGGGCTCGTTGCCCTCGCCGCCGCCATCGTCGTCGTCCGGAGCTTCGGCCACCGCTACCGGATCGGTCGCCTCCTGGCGGTCACGCCCAGGGTCGGTGTCGCCGAGGCCGTCGCCCTCGCCCGGGCCGGGGTGCCCCGCTACGTCCGGATCGAGGGTCGGATCGACGCCGAGACCCCCTTCGAGGACGCCGCCCGTCGACCCCTCGTCTGGCGGCGAACGCGGATCGAGCGCCTCGAGGGGCGCGGCTGGCGGACCCTCGAGGAGGACCGCCAGGCCGTCCCCTTCGAGCTCCGCGAGGGGCTCGACGCCATCGCCGTCGAGACCGAGGCCCTCGACGCCGGCCTCGTCGTCCTGCCGCGCGAGTCCGTCGGGCGGGCGAGCGAGCTCGGCGATCGCCGCCCGGCCGGCACGCCGCCCGACGCCGTCGTCCGGATCCGGATCGAGCAGATCTCGGCGGTCGAGCACGCCATCGCCCTCGGCGTCCCGAGCCTGGGACCCGACGGTCGAGTCCGGCTCGCCCCGGGCCTGGGCCGGGACCTCATCCTGACGACCCTCGAACCGCCCGAGGCGATGCGGGTCCTCGTCGGCGGCGAGCGGCTCCGGCCCGCCGTCGCCGCCGCCCTCTTCGTCGTCGGCCTCCTCGCCGTCGCCGTCGGTGCCGTCGTCGGGGTCGCCGGTCTCCTCCTCCGGGGTCTCGGGGCGGGCGCCGGGGCGGCGGCCCTGGCGGTCGGCAGCCTCGGGATCGGCGTCGTCCGGGCCGCCACGCCGACGCCGTCGCCGCCGGTCGGCGACCCGCGGAGCCCGGGGCAGGGGCCCGGCTTCGTCGGGGAGCCCCTCCTGGCCGTCGGCGTCGTCCTCCTCGTCGCCGTCCTCGCCGTCCTCGCCACCCTCCTCTACCTCCGCCTCACCGGAGGGGGTGGCGGAGGGGCCGCCGAGCGCCGCTGACGCTCGGGGCGGAGCCGGGACCGGTCCGAGCGGCCGTCGCTGGCCCGACCGCGGCGCCACCTCCGCCCACGCCAGAAGCGTCATCCCGACGGGACCATCGTCCCATTGGCAGGATCTGTGATCTTGCCTACCGTCGGCGTCACGAACTTCACATTTCCCACGCCGGACGGCGCCCCCGTTCCGCGACGGCCCGCGCAGCCGGCTCGCCTGGCTGGGCCCGGCCTCGTCGCCGCAGCGGGCCGTCGCCACCATCGATCACGGATGCCCGACCGTCGAACCGATCCTCCGCGCGCTGCCCAGCCGACCGACGCGACCCTCTCGGTGACCCGCGCCGCCCGGGTCCTCGGCGTCCACCCGAACACCATTCGGGCCTGGAGTGACCGCGGGCTCCTCCGCCACTACCGGATCAACCCCCGGGGCGACCGCCGCTTCCGGCTGACGGACCTCGAGCGTTTCCTGGCCGAGGTCGGGCGCAGCCAGGACGGCACCGGGACGGAGGGCGGGGACGGATCCGCGGACCTCGCCCGGCCGCCGAAGCGCGACTCGCGCCGGCCCGGCGCCGGCCTCCGCCCGGGCTCGGGCCCCACGACGGAGACCGCCGACGCCCTGGTCGCCGAGCGACGTCAGCGGGCCCTCGACCTCGCCGCCCGGGTGGCGGCCCTCGTCGCCGAACCGAGCCGACCGAACCCCCTCGCGGCCGCCGTCCGGACGATCCGCGATGGGCTCGGTCTCGGCGCCGCCGGCATCTGGGAGCTCGACGGCGGCCGCTTCACCCTCCGGGCCGGGGCGGGCATCGGCCGCATCGGACCCCTCGATGCCGGGCAGCGACTCCTCACGGCGGCCCTCCGGGCGGGGCTGGCCACCGCCCCAGGGACCGCCGTCGACCCGATCCTCGGCCTCGGCCCGGAGCTCGCCGCGGCCCTGCCGGTGCGGAGCCAACCGGCACCGCTCCTCTGGCTGGCGGCCGACGACCCCCTCGCCGTGCCGCCGCCGGCCGACCTCGCCCAGACCCTGGCTGGCATCGTCGCCGCCGCCCTCCGGGCCGAATCCGCAGCCGCCGAGGCGAGCCAAGCGCTCCAGCGCACCGAAGCCCTCCGCCGGATCGCCCTCGACCTGGGCGGCCGCCTCGACCTCGATCAGGTCCTCGAAGCCCTCGTCGACCATGCCCTCGTCTTCTTCGGCGCCGATCGAGCCGCCATCGCCCTGGCCGGCAGCGCCCCGGGTCGCTTCGAGGCCCGGATCGCCCGCGGCCTGTCGCCCGCCTACCTGGCCGCCGCGACGGATCTCGCCCGCTCCTCCCTGGCGGCGGAGGCGCTCGCGGCCGGCTCGCCTCGGATGAGCCCCGACGTCCGGACCGACCCCCGCGAGGCCGGCCTCCGAGCGGCGGCGATCCAGGAGGGCGTCGCCACCCGGTGCGTCGTTCCGCTCGTCGACGGAGGCGTCACCCTCGGCCTCCTCGATCTCTATCGAACCAGCGTCCGGCCATGCTCGGCCGCCGACCTGGCCACCTTCGGCGACTTCGCCGCCCACGCCAGCGTCGCCATCCGGACCGCCCGCGACTACGGTCAGATGGCCCGTTGGACCGCCCAGCTCGCCTCGATCCAGCAGCTCGGTGCCCGCCTCTCGCGGCTCTCGTCGGTCCGCGAGATCGGCGAGGCCATCGCTTCGGGGCTGAGCGAGCTCATCGACCACCACAACGTCCGGGTCTACCGCCGCTACGGCGAGGACCTCGTCCCCGTCGCCATGCGGGGTCGGGTCGGCGAGTACGTCGACGAGACGCCGGACCAGCTCCGGACGAAGGTGGGCCTCGGGTTGACCGGCTGGGTGGCCGAGCACCGGGTCGCCCAGATCGTCGGCGACGCGGCCCATGACCCGCGGGCCCTCACGATCCCGGGCACGGACGCCGACCTCGACGAGTCGATGCTCCTGGCGCCGATGCTCTATGAAGACGACGTCCTCGGGGTCCTGGTCCTCTCGAAGCTCGGCCTCCACCAATTCACCGAGGACGACCTCCGCCTCCTCGTCATCTACGCCAGCTTCGCCGCTCAGGCCATGGCGAACGCCGACGCCACCGAGCGATTGCGGGCCCAGTCGGCCGCCCTCGAACGCCAGCTCCT
>Ga0272446_1007715_pt1 | contig 10592 bp, 3 predicted proteins | sample YNPCB0061_FD_194587 | JGI IMG/M metagenome (GOLD analysis project Ga0272446, IMG submission 194587) | Hot spring microbial mat communities from Yellowstone National Park, WY, United States - YNP-CB-006-1 | ecosystem: Environmental > Aquatic > Thermal springs > Hot (42-90C) > Sediment | place... | reverse complement strand
CACCGCGGCACCCTCGCAGACGCTTTGCGGCTCGGGGGCGCGGAGGATCTGCACCGGCTCCGCCACCGTCAGCACGGCTCCGCGACTGGTGGCCGTACCGCACGCGCCCGTGACCACAACGTCGTACGTGCCGGCGTCCGCCGCGCTCACGGCGTGCAGAACCAGGGTCGCCGCGTCGCCGCCGGGCACCGCAGCGCCGTCGCGGCGCCACTGGTAACTCACCGGCGGACCGGCCGCCGCCGCCACGCTGAGCGTCACGTCCGCGCCGGCGCAGGCGGTCTGCGACTCCGGCGGCGTCGTGACGGTCGTCTCCGGCCAAAGCGTGACGACCGCGGGCGCGCTGGCGGCCTCGCCGCAGCCGTTGGACACGACGCAATCGTAGACCCCCGCGTGGCCCGGCCCGACGTCAGCGAGCGTCAATGTCGGCCCCGTCTCCGCCAGTGCGATCCCGTCCTGCCGCCAGCGATAGCTCAGCGGCTCGGAGCCGGCCGCGGCGACGGTCAGCGTCACCGTGCCGCCCGGACAGACGCCCTGCGATTGCGGCGACGCCGTGATCACCGGCCCCTGCCGAACGGTCAGCGTCGCGGGCGCGCTCGTGACGCTGCCGCAGTCATTGGTCACGACGACGTCGTACTCGCCCGCCTGCGCGGGGTCGAGATTCTGGAGATTCAGCGTCGCCGTGGTGGCACCCTCGAGCGGCGTGCCGGCGCGGCGCCACTGGTAACGCAGGGGCGGCGTGCCGTCCGCCGCAACGGTGAACGTGACCCCGCCGCCCGCGCAGGCCGCCTGGGCCGACGGCGCCTCCGTGATGCTCGGCGGGCGGTCAACCGTCAGGGTCGCCGCGGCGCTGGTCACCGCGCCGCAGGCGTTACGCACCACGACGTCATACCGGCCGGCGTCGGCGGCGCCGACCGCCGCGAACGTCAGCGTCGGCCCCGTCGCGCCCGGCAACTCCAGGTCGTTCCGCCGCCAGCGGTATTCAAGCGGTGGCGTACCCGTGGCCACAACCACGAAGCTGGCCGCTGTTCCGGCGCAGACCGTCTGGCTCGCCGGCGACTGCGTGATGACAACGGGGCTGCGCACCGCAACGAGCGCCCCCGCGCTGACCACCGTCCCGCACCCGTTCGACACCACGCAGTCATACGTGCCGGCGTCCGCCGGCCCCACGGCGGCCACCGTGTACGTCGGCAGGATCGCGCCCCCGAGCGGTACGCCGTCGCGCCGCCACTGGTATCCGAGCGGCGCGGTTCCCTCGGCGCCCACGCTCAGCTCCAGCGTCTCGCCCGGGCACAGCGTCCGCGGCTGCGGTTGGGTCGTGACCGTGGGCGGCGTGCGCACCGTGACCGTCGCCGCATTGCTGGTCACCGCGCCGCAGCCGTTGCTCACGACGCAATCGTACGCACCGGCCTGTGCCGGCGTGACGGGCCCGAGCGCCAGCGTCGGCGTGTTCGAGTTCGGCACGTCCGTGCCGTTCCGCCGCCAGCGGTACGTCAACGGCCCGCTGCCGACCGCGCTGACGCTCAGCGTGACCGGCGTGCCCGCGCATACGTTCGCGCCCTGCGGGTGGACCGTGATCGTCGGCGCGGCCGCCCCGTCGGGGAAACCCCAACGCGCGATCCGCCCGGAGGCGTAGCCGCCCGCCGTCGTGAAGTCGCCGCCGACCATCAGCGACGTCGGACCGGGACCGTCGGCGTCCACGTCGAACGCCGTCAGCGCCCGCACGTCGCCGTTCGTCCCGGTGCCCAGCGCCGTCCACGTCCCGCCGCTCCAGCGTGCGATCCGGTTCGCCGGCACGCCGCCGGCCTGCGTGAAACTGCCGCCCACGTACAGCGCTTCCGCCCCCGGGCCGGCGCCGTCCTCGTCGAACGGCCGAACTGCCCACACCGGGCCGTTCAGGCCCGACCCCATCGGCACCCACGCCGAGCCGGTCCACTTGGCGATGCGCGCCGCGGCCGTGCCGCCGGCCATCGTGAACGCGCCTCCCACCACGAGGAGCGGCGCGCCGGGCCCCGGACCGTCCTCGTCGAAGGCCGTCAGGGCATAGACCGAGCCGTTCGTGCCGTACTCGCCCGGGCCCGTCTGGAGCGCCCACCAGTCGGTGCCGTTGTACCGCGCGACGTAGTAGCCCGGCGCTCCCCCGATGTCCGTGAAGCCGCCGCCGGCGTACAGATTCCCGGCCTGGGGACCGTCGCCGTCCGGATCCAGCACCGCCAGCGCGGCCACATAGTTGCCGAAGCCGACGCCCACCGCCTCCCAATACGTCCCGTCCCAGCGGGCCACGAAGTTGGCCGCCGCGCCGCCCGCGAGGTTGAACAGCCCGCCCGCGTAGAGCTGCGGCCGCTGCGGACCGCCGCCGTCGGCGTCGAACACCGCCAGCGCGTAGACCGGGCCGTCCGTGCCCAACCCGACGGGTGACCAGTTCGTGCCGTCCCAGCGGGCGATACGGCTTGCGCCCGCCGTGCCCGCGATGACGAAGTTACCACCCACGTAGAGCCCCGGGCGGCGCGGCCCGGGACCGTCATCGTCGTACACCGCCAGCGCGAACGCCGCGCTGCTGAGGCCCTCGCGCAGCGGCCACCAGTCCTGACCGTCCCACGCCGCGATGCGCGCCGCCGGCAGCCCGCCCGCCAGCGAGAAGTTGCCGGCGGCGTACAGCCGCGGCGTCAGCGGGCCGGCGTCATCGCTGTCGTACACCGCGAGCGCGTGCACGACCGCGTTCAGTTCGTTCGACAGGAATTCGTCCGACCAGCGCGGCTGGCACGACTGCGCGGCGGCGCGGCCCGCCCCCGGCAGCGCTGCCAGCAGCGCAATGAGAACCCCTGCACCCGATCGAATGCGAAGCGACATGTCTCCCACCTCCGGGGCCTGGCGCGGCCTCCGTGCGCTGGCGCCATGCTGCGTGTCCCGCGCCGCGCAATCCGAGGATCGCTCGGCGGCCGGCGTGACCTCGGGCGCGCCGCGCCCAGCGCGCGGCACGACCACCGCAGCGGAACTACACGACCCGTCCGAACCGTCCCGAAACTCGGGAGCGGTAACGGACAGTGTAGACACCCTGACGCTTTACTGCAAGTAACTCTTTTATGGGAAAAGATTTGCGCGACGGTCCGAGAACGTGGCGCGTCGTTCGGACGCCGCCCCGCGCACCGATAATCGGGCCGCCGCGACGCGCCGGGGAGCGAGATTCTGCGACCCGCCCGTTATGGGATGCGCCCCCGTCGGTGCGCCCCTTACCCCTTCACGCCGCTGACGACCACGCCCCGGATGAACGCCCGCTGCGCCAGGAAGAACATCACGATGCTGGGGAGCATCATCATCACGGACGCCGCCATGAGGACTTGCGGGTCATCGTATTGGAAGGCGCTCTTGAAGCTCTGGAGCCCGAGGGCGACGGTCTGCTTCTCGTCCGAGTTGATGTAAAGCAGCGGGCCGAGAAAGTCGTTCCACACGCCGATGAACGTGAACACCGCCACGGTCACGACAATCGGCTTGGACAGCGGCATGATGATGAGCCACCACGTCTGGAGCGGGCCGCACCCGTCGATGCGGGCCGAGTCCTCGAGATCGACCGGAATCGTCAGCATGAACTGGCGGTACAGGAAGATGAAGAACGCCGAGCTCGCGAGCAGCGCCGGCAAGATCAACGGCTTGTAGCTGTCCAGCCAGCCGAACTTCACGAACAGGACGAACGTCGGGATGCTCGTGACCTGCCCGGGAATCATCATCGTCGCCAGCAGCACGAGAAACAGCACGTCACGCCCGCGAAACTCCAGCCGCGCAAACGCGTACCCGACCAGCCCGCAGCTCAGCACCGTGCCGAGCACCACCAGCGCCGCAATGAACAGCGTGTTGACCACGTAGCGGTCGAACGTCTGCTCGCGCCAAGCGGCCGCATAGTTGTGCCACTGCGGCTCGAGCGGACGCTCGTGCCGCAGACGCTCCGCCACGACCGTCAGCGGTCCCGGTATCCGGAAAGCAACCGACGCTTGCGGATCCTCCGGCACCGGGCGCTCCGCCGGTTCGACACGCACGTCCTCGCCCAGCAGACGCACGGTATACACCTCGACCGCCAGGCGCTCCACCCCCGCCGCCGGCACGCGCACGACCCGCGGCCGGCCGAGGAGTTCCACGGACACCTCGTCGGAGTCCGGGTCTGCCGCGAGCGGGCGGACCGCCACATCAGCGCCATCCAGCCGCGCCCAGTGCCGGGTGCGTGTCTCGGTTCGGAGCTCCCCCACCGGAACGTCGTACGCGACGTCCCTCCGCAGCGCCACCGTCCACCAGCCGCCGCCGCCGTCGCCCGACAGCACTTCGACCGGCAGATCCCGTCCGCGGTAACGCACGGCCGCGCCGTCGTTCACGAGTACCTGCGGCGCGACCCGCAAGGGCTCGGCCGGCCCGTCGAGACGCACGGACACGGTGCCGGTCTCCAGCGCCGCCCCGCCCTCGGCCGTGACCGGCAGCTCGACGCCCAGGACGTGCCAGAGTAAGCGCGACTCGTTCGCGACTCGCAGCGCATCGGAGGGCACGCGGGCCGTCTCGAGCGCCCCGCGCAGCTCGACCGCGACGGTGCCGTCGGGCGCCGGGGGCGCAGCGACCGGAACCACGCGGCAGCGCACGCCATCGACGAGGGCGTAGCACTCCTCCGTGCGGGTGACCGTGAGCGCGGCGGCGGCAACGGTCGGCAGGGGGCCGCGCTCGTGCAGCAGCTTCACGCGGCAGACGTGCGTACCGGACGCGACGCCGTCGTCAAAGACCTTTACCTGAAGCTCGGTGCCCGCGACGGTGAGGAAGCTGCGCGGGACGACGGGCAGCCAGTCGGGCGGATAAGCTTCGACCCGCTCCTTGGTCTTGAGGCTGGAGAGCACCAGCCAGTAGAACGGCAGCAGGATCGGCAGGGCACCGCCGATGAGCACCGCGTACACGAGCACGCGGTACCGCCGGGATTCGCGGCGTCCTTCGCTGGCGGTCATGCGGGGCGTTTCCGGGCAGCCTCGTAGTGCACCCACAGGGGCGACGACTTGAACACCAGCGCCGTCAGCGCCAGGATGATGACGAAGAGGATCCATGCCAGGGCCGAGGCGTACCCCAGGCGGTACTTGAAGAACGCCTCGCGGAACAGGTGCAGCCCGTAGAACAGCGCGGAGTTACCCGGGCCCGGCCCGCCGTCGAACAACACGAACGCGGCGTTGAACACCTGGAACGAGCCGATGATGCCCATGATCAGGTTGAAGAAGATCACCGGCGAGAGCATCGGCAGCGTGACATGGCGGAGTTGCTGCCCGCGCCCGGCGCCGTCGATCTCGGCGGCCTCGTAGAGCTGCGTCGGGATGCTCTGGAGCCCGGCGAGGTAGATGATCATGCCCCCGCCGACGGTCCACAGCGCCATCACGACGAAGATCAGCGGCACGACCGCCTCGTCCGTCAGCCAGCCGATCGGGTAGGTTCGCACACCCAGCGCGGCCGCCGCGGCGGGCACCCAGTTGCCGAAGTTGACCGCCTCCAGCACCCGATTGACCCATCCGTAGCGCGTGTCGAACAGGTGCCACCATAGCACGGCCGTGGCCACCGACGGCAGGATCGCCGGGATGTAGTACAGCGTGCGGAACACGCTGATGCCGCGGACTTTCTGGTTCATCAGCAGCGCCAGCGCCAGCCCCGCGATCAGGCCCGCCGGCACGGCCACCAGGGCGTAGCGGAACGTAACCCACAGCGACGGCCAGAACTTCGGGTCCTCCCCGCTCAGCGCGACGCGGTAGTTCTCCACGCCGATGAACTCGCTCCGCGTGAAGTCCGCCACGCTCTGCCACTGGGCGAACGACAGCGTCAGCGAGACGATGATCGGAAACGCCGCGAAGAGCAGGAACCCGAGCACCCACGGCGCGATGAGCAGGTAGCCCCAGCGCTCCTCCTGCCGCGCCAGCGGCGAAAGCGGCCGGCGGCGGGTCCGCAGCCAGCGCCACAGGAGGTACGCGGCCGGCAGCGCCGCCAACCCCAGCGCCAGCAGTCCGAACGGCGTCGGGCGCCCGACCGCCCGGTCGCGGCGCAGCAGCGTGTTGCCGCCCGCCGTGATGTTGCGGGCCACGTCCAGCGGCGTGAGCTCGGGCCGCGGCAGGCGCAGCAGCTTCTCGAATTGCTCGTTGATCAGCTCGTAGATGTCGCCGTAGTACTGGCGCGTGCTGAACGGCGGCTCGGCGTAGCCGTGGTCCATGTCGTGCGTGAGAACCCACGTGCTCCGTGGACGGCGGGTCGGATCGACCAGCCCCGTGTCGTGCAGCAGCGACCGCCGCACGGGCAGGAACACCTGGTGCCGCCGCATGACCCGCATACCCGCGTCGCCCACCAGGAACTTCAGGTACGCGAACGCCGCCTCCGGGTGCGGGCACTGCTTCGAAATGCCCCAGGCGTTCGTGTACACGATCGACGCGCGGCGGCCGTCCGGGCCGCGCGGCAGCGGCGCGATGTCCCAGTCCAGCTCCGGCGACTGGTCGTTGAGGCTGGGAATCAGGAACACGCCCCACAGGAACATCCCCACCGAGCCCTTCATGAAGCTGATGTCGCGGGCCGTCGCCCCCTGCCCGCTCGGCACGACCCGGTCGCGATACTTCAGGTCGAAGAGAAACTGGAGCGCCGCGACCGTGCGCGGATCGTCCGCCACAACCTCCGTCCCGTCCGCGTTGACCAGCCGCCCCCCGTTCTGCCGGATGAACGTCTCCACCCCGTGCTGCCACCACGCGAACTGGAAGCCGTACGACACGACGCGGTCAGGATCGAAGTCCGGGTGGTCCGCGCGCCGCCCGGCCGCGTCGCGCGTCAGCGCCAGCGCTTTCTCCCGCAGGTCGTCCCAGTCCCAGTTCTCATCCGGGTAGGGAACACGGTACTTGTCGAACAGGTCCTTCGAGTAGTAGATGATGAACGGCGTGTAGCTCGCCGGCATCGCGAACAACTGCTTCCGCCCGCCCGCCTCGCGTACGAACGGCGTGACCGCCTGCGCAAAGAAGTCCGATGCCTCGGCCTCCGCCCCTCCCTGCACCGCTCGCCACAGCTCGCGCAGGTCCGGATCCCGCTCCACCAGCGGCGCGAGGTCCAGCAGCGCATCACCGTCCACGTAGTAGTTGATCTTGTCCACCCCCACGGCCAGCAGGTCGGGCGCCACCCCGGCCGCGACCATCGTGTCCGGCTTCCGTTCGACGTTGCTTTGGATGACCTGCAAGCGCAGGTCCGGGTGCGCCGCCTCGAACGCCGCCCGCAGCTCGCGCGTCTCCTCGCGGTCGATCTTCGTGCCGCCCCGGCACAACGTGATGGGTGTGCGGCGATCCTCGCGCAACCCCGTCTCGGACCCCCGAATCACCAGCCAGGTCCCGGCCGCCACCGACAGCAAGCCGATGACCAGCACCGCCAGCCCCGGATCGCTGTTGGCCAAGGTGGTCAGCAGACGCCGCATCGCAGCGCCAGCGTACGGGTGGACATGAACCGATTCAAGCCAAGACCAGATCACACGCACCGCCCCGCCGCACCCGCCGCCGGGAACCGCTGACGCGGTACAATGCGGCGGCCCGACGCGCGTTGCGCCGGGGGTACACCGTGGGGAGTCCGCCGATGTCTGCTCGCATCGTCTGCATCGCCGGCCTGCCGGGGTTCCTGACCCTGTGCGGCTGCCTGGTGGCGTCCAACAAGCCCGCCGCTTCGGAGGAGGAACGCAAGGCCGAGGCCGCGGCGGCCGCGAAGGCCGTCTACAAGGAGGAGTCTCCGATCCGGCTCACCGGGGCGCAGGCCATCCGGCACCTCACCGCGATCGCGGTGGATGCCGACGACCGGCTGCTCGCGTGCGATGCGCAGCGGACGCGGGTGCACGTGATCCGCGACGGCCAGGCGGAGACAACGTGGGAGCTGGATTTCCGGCCCGAAGCGATCGCGGTGGGGCCGGCCGGGGCGGTGTACGTGGCCGGCGAACGGACGCTGGCCCGGCTGGCGCGCGACGGCAAGGTCGACCGCGGCACGGAGCTCCAGGGCAAAGGCGTCGCGGCGCTGGCCGCGTCGGACAAGGACGTGTTCGTCGTGCTGCGGGGGGACACCGGGTTCACGATCGTCCGGTACACTGTCGAACTTGCGGACCCGCAGATCATCGTCAAGGGCGTACGCGGCTGCTGCGGCACGCTCGATATCGCCGCCCACGGCGACAAGCTGCTGGTCGCGGAGAACACGCGGCACCGCGTGGGCCTCTATGATCGCGACGGCAAGCTGGTGGGCAAGTTCGGCTCGGAGGGGACGAAAGACGTGGCCGCCTTCGGCGGCTGCTGCAACCCGATGAACGTGTGCGTCGGGCCGAACGGCGACGTGTTCACGGCCGAGTCCGGCCCCGACCGTGTGAAACGCTACAAGCCGGACGGCGAGTACGTCGAGCTGGTCGGCTGGTTCCGCGGCGGGAAGACCTGCCAGTGCGTCGATATCGCGACTGCGCGCGACGCTCGAACCGTCTACGTGGCGGATACATCGAACCAGAGCATCCGCGTGCTGAAGCGGTCGGAGCCCCCGACATCGGCCCCGGCGAACGAGCCTCCGGTGGCGCGGGGCGCGCAGCCGTGAGGCGACCCGGCCGGCTCCTCGCCGTCACGCTCGTGCTCGCGTGGACCGGCGCCGCGGATGCGGACACGCCGCGGCCGGAGGCGGCGCCGCTGCGGCTGGCGGTGATGGATCCGCTGTCCGAGAAGCTCGCCTGCGCGTGCGTCAAGGGCTACGCGCAGCGGAAATACGACCGTCTCGCGGCGTTCCTGGAGCCGAAGCTCGGCGGCCCCGTGCGGATCGGCCACGGCGAGACGCTCGCCGCCGCACGCGTCGAGCTCGAGGGACCGCCCGCGCTGATCTGCGGCCCGGACGCCGTCGTCCGGGCCGAAGCGGCCGAAGAGGGGCTGCCCTTGCGCGTGCTCGCGCGGCTGACCGATCTGCAAGGCCGCACGACGCTCACCGGGTTGTTCGTGGTCCGCGCCAACGACCGCGCGCAGACCCTGGCGGACCTCAAGGGGCGCACGATCGTCCTCGGGCCCGCGTCGGCCGAAGAGAAGCACGGCGCGGCGCGGCGGGCGCTCGCCCGGGTGGGCATTCCGGTGCCGGCCGAGCCGCGCACCGCGCCCGGATGCACGACCGCGGCGCTGGCCGTCGTCGAGGAGGAGGCCGACGCCGCCGTGATCTCCAGCTACGCGTTGCCGCTGCTGGAGGGCTGCGAGAAGGTCGAGAAGGGTGCGCTGCGCGTCGTGGGCGAGACCGAACCGGTGCCGTTCGTGACGCTATTCGCGACCGCGGCGCTCCCGGCCGAGCTGGAGGAGCGCGTCGTGGCGGCGCTCGTGGCGGTCCGGGCCGACCCGGACCTGCGCGCGGCGCTCGAATCGCGCGACGGCTTTCTGCGGCCCGACGCAGCGACCACCGCTCCCGCGTCGCAGCCCGCCAGCGCGCCGGCCTCGGCGCCCGCGGCGGGCCGCGGCTGGCCCGACTGGCGCGGCCCGCACCGCGACGGCCTCACGCCCGACCTCCCGACGACGCTGCCCGAGAAGCCCGACGTGCTCTGGCGGCGCCCGCTCACCGGTCCGGGGCTCTCGGGCGTAACGGCGACGACCGAGCTGGTGGTCGTCTCCGACAAGGACGCCGCCGGAGAGCAGGACGTGTGGCGCTGCTTCGATGCCGCGACCGGCGCACCGCGGTGGACGGTGGCGTACGCGGCGCCGGGAACGCTCGACTACGGCAACGCCCCGCGGGCCGCCGCGGTCCTGCACGACGGCCGGGCCTATCTCCTCGGTGCATTCGGGCACCTGCACTGCGTCGAGCTCGCCACCGGCAAGATTCTGTGGAAGCGGCACCTCGTGGAGGACTTCAAGGCCCCCCTCACGACCTGGGGTTACAGCAGCACGCCGCTCGTCGTCGACGACCTGCTCGTCGTCAACCCCGGCGCTCCCGACGCGGCGCTCGTCGCGCTCGACCGGCGCACGGGCGCGATCCGCTGGAGGACCCCCGGACACCCGGCCGCGTACGCCAGCTTCGTGCCGGCGACGCTCGGCGGCGTGCGGCAGATCGTCGGCTACGACGCGGAGGGCCTCGGCGGCTGGGACCCGACGACCGGCCGGCGGCTTTGGGAGCTCGTGCCCGACGAGCAGGATTTCAACGTACCCACACCGATCGTACTCGACGGGCGCCTGCTGGTCGCCACCGAGAACAACGGCACCCGCCTCTACGCGTTCGACGAGCGGGGCCGCATCCGGCCGGAGCCCGTCGCGCAGACCCGTGCGCTGCGGCCGGACACGTCGACGCCGGTCGTGGTGAACGGTCTGGTCTTCGGCTGCGCGGGTGAGCTGGTGTGCCTCGACCCCGCGCAGGGGCTGAAGACGCGCTGGTACAGCGAGGACGAGCTGTTCAGCGACTACTGCGCGCTGCTGGGCGGCAACGGGCACGTGCTGGTCTGCAACACGGCGGGCGTGCTCGTATTGCTGAAGGCCGACGGCGAGCGCTACCGGCCCGTCGCCCGACTCAAGGTATTCGACGACGCGGACATGTGGTCCCACCCGGCGCTGGTCGGCGACCGCCTCTACCTCCGCGACCGGCGCGAA
>Ga0272446_1007714_pt1 | contig 10592 bp, 8 predicted proteins | sample YNPCB0061_FD_194587 | JGI IMG/M metagenome (GOLD analysis project Ga0272446, IMG submission 194587) | Hot spring microbial mat communities from Yellowstone National Park, WY, United States - YNP-CB-006-1 | ecosystem: Environmental > Aquatic > Thermal springs > Hot (42-90C) > Sediment | place... | reverse complement strand
GTTTTTCGGCTATCGCCGCTTGACGACTTTTGATTTGGAAAAGTGCGGAAAAAGTGATCAATTTGCGTTAAATTCCGTCTTGTCGTGGCGGATTCTAATTGCACCAATGTGGGATTGAAATATGATTCGCTCAACATATTCACGAGCCTTAGCAAGCGATTCTAATTGCACCAATGTGGGATTGAAATGCGGTGAAGGCATTGGGCGGTGCGATTGTGTATCGATTCTAATTGCACCAATGTGGGATTGAAATTTGGATTTGTCTTTGCCTGCGGTGAAGGCATTGGGCATTCTAATTGCACCAATGTGGGATTGAAATTTGGTTTCGCGGCTTCAAGTAGCTTAATCATTGCTTATTCTAATTGCACCAATGTGGGATTGAAATTAATGCGCTCTTTGAGAAATAAGAGACATTCCGTAGGATTCTAATTGCACCAATGTGGGATTGAAATGAGTATGATGGTATGCACATTAACGGTGCGGCGTTGATTCTAATTGCACCAATGTGGGATTGAAATTGAAGATAGCAACGACCGATATTACGACGTGAAAAATTCTAATTGCACCAATGTGGGATTGAAATGAAACAAACGGATTTCTCATCGTAAGAGACTAAGGAATTCTAATTGCACCAATGTGGGATTGAAATTATGATGTAATAAATCACGGAGTAGTCTATCGCGATTCTAATTGCACCAATGTGGGATTGAAATTTGTGTTTAAACTGCAAACACATCGAGACCTTTCTCATTCTAATTGCACCAATGTGGGATTGAAATGGCGACACGCCCAACGCTGTGTCCTTTTCGTGCAAATTCTAATTGCACCAATGTGGGATTGAAATTACAAATACGTATTCGCAATCCCTGTTTTTGAAGGATTCTAATTGCACCAATGTGGGATTGAAATAAGTCTTCGGCAAAGCCAATACCGATGCTGCCTAATTCTAATTGCACCAATGTGGGATTGAAATTCGTTGTAAAGTAAAGTTGTAAAAAAACAAGCTCTCAATTCTAATTGCACCAATGTGGGATTGAAATCATAACAGCCACAAATAACCAATTTAGCTGCCACGCAATTCTAATTGCACCAATGTGGGATTGAAATTAAAAGCGTCCCGCGAAATAATGATAAACTGATACGATTCTAATTGCACCAATGTGGGATTGAAATGCCGAAGCAAGACGACTCCACAAGCAACTTGTCCAGATTCTAATTGCACCAATGTGGGATTGAAATTTTGCAACGTGCATTGCACGTCTGCATGTTCCGCAATTTCAAAGAGCACGATTCTAATTGCACCAATGTGGGATTGAAATGAGGGTTTCTTGATTGCGCTTGACCGACTATATTTATTCTAATTGCACCAATGTGGGATTGAAATTTTTCTTGGACGTTTCTGTGCGAATAATTGATTTTATTCTAATTGCACCAATGTGGGATTGAAATCGGGCTACGCGAAAGAGCGAGCGAAGCGCGGACGGATTCTAATTGCACCAATGTGGGATTGAAATGACGGCACGATTAACGATACAACGGAGATGATTGTGATTCTAATTGCACCAATGTGGGATTGAAATATCGGCGTTCGTAAACACGTTAGCCCTTTCCGTGCTAAATTCTAATTGCACCAATGTGGGATTGAAATATGCCTTATGATTCTATGACCCGATTGAAGTCTTATATTCTAATTGCACCAATGTGGGATTGAAATTTAGCAATAGGTATCATTGGAACGGTTGCTGTATTTCTATTCTAATTGCACCAATGTGGGATTGAAATGATTTTGTCGGCGCGAACTTTTTGCTTGACAGGCTTATTCTAATTGCACCAATGTGGGATTGAAATTTGGTTTTTGTGGCGGTTGTTTAATTCGCGTCTCTTCATTCTAATTGCACCAATGTGGGATTGAAATGGAAAGGTAACAGTCCTTGCGTCGGGCAACGGCGCTGATTCTAATTGCACCAATGTGGGATTGAAATCGCTGATAACAGCGTTCGGGTTGTCTTGGAAAAATTTATTCTAATTGCACCAATGTGGGATTGAAATAGAATCTGCGGTGGGGTTTCGTGTGGTATTGTGTTCATTCTAATTGCACCAATGTGGGATTGAAATTTGAGCTTCTTCGAGAGACTTCTCGAGTCGTTTGACGATTCTAATTGCACCAATGTGGGATTGAAATTACGCGACTCATAGTTCGGGTCTCCGTCAAGGTTCGATTCTAATTGCACCAATGTGGGATTGAAATTTTTGAAGCAAGACGCCAGCGTGGCAGGCTTATACATTCTAATTGCACCAATGTGGGATTGAAATCAAGTTGGGCGCGTTGCTTTTGAAGTTGTCGAGCGCGATTCTAATTGCACCAATGTGGGATTGAAATTTCCCGCTTCTACAATCGAAGTCGCTTGAATTGCATCATTCTAATTGCACCAATGTGGGATTGAAATAACATAATTCATGCTATGAATAACAAAATCGTGAAATATTCTAATTGCACCAATGTGGGATTGAAATCTTTCAGGAACGCTAACGCGTTCAAAAAAAGCAAACGATTCTAATTGCACCAATGTGGGATTGAAATTTGAAACATTTGATTTGGCTTGTCCTTTCATCATTATTCTAATTGCACCAATGTGGGATTGAAATTGCGACGGTTTTCGCACGCGCGTAATCATTCGCGATTCTAATTGCACCAATGTGGGATTGAAATTTTTGGTTTGGTATGTTTGCGGTCTCGATTCGCCGCATTCTAATTGCACCAATGTGGGATTGAAATTTTTTCAACGAAAGCGGTTTGGCGTTCGATTTTTGAATTCTAATTGCACCAATGTGGGATTGAAATAGCGCAGCAGATTGCCGCAGGCATCGCGACTTTGGCAGATTCTAATTGCACCAATGTGGGATTGAAATTACAAATACGTATTCGCAACGTATATTCGCGAGAATAATTCTAATTGCACCAATGTGGGATTGAAATAGCACAGCAGATTGCCGCAGGCATCGCGACTTTGGATTCTAATTGCACCAATGTGGGATTGAAATAAATAGGTAATTTCTTCGCCACGCGGCGAAAAAATAATTCTAATTGCACCAATGTGGGATTGAAATCGGACGTGGTTTTCAACGTTCTTACTTTCAATCCAAATTCTAATTGCACCAATGTGGGATTGAAATCGCGCTGTCATACACGCGGGCGTGGAAGTTTGCGCAATTCTAATTGCACCAATGTGGGATTGAAATGTTTCTGCTTTTCAAAAAAAAACAAAAAAAAGGTTTGATTCTAATTGCACCAATGTGGGATTGAAATTAAACACTAATACTAATATGGCAAACATGGTCGAGTATTCTAATTGCACCAATGTGGGATTGAAATACGATTATTCAAAACAATTTGGTGGCGTCGGATATTGCGATTCTAATTGCACCAATGTGGGATTGAAATAAGGCTGTAACTTCTTTGCCGTTTGGCGCAAAAATCATTCTAATTGCACCAATGTGGGATTGAAATTTTTGTAGACTCTCTTTTATCAAAATATTCGGACTGCATTCTAATTGCACCAATGTGGGATTGAAATACGATTTAAGTTTGCAGTGATTTTTTCAATCACGGATTCTAATTGCACCAATGTGGGATTGAAATCGCCGTATGTTTTGCGCGCCTCTTCGATTGTCAGAAATTCTAATTGCACCAATGTGGGATTGAAATAAAGACAAAATCAGCACTTATGAAACCCATAAACTCATTCTAATTGCACCAATGTGGGATTGAAATACGGCGTAAAGAATTTTGCAGTGAGTTCATAGTATTTATTCTAATTGCACCAATGTGGGATTGAAATAAAGAAATCTCGCTTTACAGAGCATATTTAGTTTGGAATTCTAATTGCACCAATGTGGGATTGAAATTCGATGCCGAAAAAGACCACGCCTCATTCAGAACCGATTCTAATTGCACCAATGTGGGATTGAAATTTTTTATCACATATAACTCACCCATCGCAGGACTTATATTCTAATTGCACCAATGTGGGATTGAAATGCGTTCGGCTTCAAGCCTATCAGCGTCGAGTTGCCTCATTCTAATTGCACCAATGTGGGATTGAAATGTTGCTTGGCGATTCTACGAGGACGACTTGTTCCAAAATTCTAATTGCACCAATGTGGGATTGAAATCTGTAGTGCTATGCAATAACCGTTTCGTTTATCTAAATTCTAATTGCACCAATGTGGGATTGAAATGAAAACACGCTTCAATTATTTGCGTGATGTTGCTTATTCTAATTGCACCAATGTGGGATTGAAATTTTGATGGAAACTGAAAAATTTGAAGAAATAGAAATTAATTCTAATTGCACCAATGTGGGATTGAAATCTTTTTGCGCGTGTCCTTTCATCAAGGCGGCAAACGCATTCTAATTGCACCAATGTGGGATTGAAATGAGACTACGCAACCATCACGAAGTCTGTCGGCGTATATTCTAATTGCACCAATGTGGGATTGAAATCAGGGCGACCTAATGCGGTCATTGGAACGGGCGGTATTCTAATTGCACCAATGTGGGATTGAAATTCAATCTTACGACCGGGAGAAAAGTCCCAAGCGAAATTCTAATTGCACCAATGTGGGATTGAAATACCTTTCGTAACGCTAAACCATAATAGATATTACAAACATTCTAATTGCACCAATGTGGGATTGAAATTACAAGGGTAAAGAATTGCCGAAAACAGAATGCAAGATTCTAATTGCACCAATGTGGGATTGAAATGTGATTATTCCGCACTACACTCGGGAGAATGTTGAAAATTCTAATTGCACCAATGTGGGATTGAAATCAATGCAGCAAAACGGTTTTAGCCGTTTTAAGCGCTTATTCTAATTGCACCAATGTGGGATTGAAATCAACCATATTTTGAAACTCTATCGAAAGTTTCAGAAATTCTAATTGCACCAATGTGGGATTGAAATATTATTGACGACGAATTAAGAGCTGAAATTGAGTTATATTCTAATTGCACCAATGTGGGATTGAAATTTTTAGACTCGACGATGTTTGCCATATTAGTTGTAGTTAATTCTAATTGCACCAATGTGGGATTGAAATCTATTCTGACTGTTTCGAAGTCGAGTTTGTTGACGATTCTAATTGCACCAATGTGGGATTGAAATAATTTCTTCTGTAATTTCTTCTGTCCAGCCTGTTTCATTCTAATTGCACCAATGTGGGATTGAAATTGTGTTGCGATGCGAAGCGTTGCGGTGCGGAGCGCTATTCTAATTGCACCAATGTGGGATTGAAATAAGAACGTAACCGTGCCTGTGGTTGTGATTATTCGCCATTCTAATTGCACCAATGTGGGATTGAAATTTCGCACAGCCTTTTCCGTTTCGTCCGTGAATTCGAATTCTAATTGCACCAATGTGGGATTGAAATCGGGTGTAAATTCTCGTGCTGAAGCGTTCAAATTTTTATTCTAATTGCACCAATGTGGGATTGAAATTGCATTAACGCCGTTTTAGCGGCGTTCATTGCTTTTATTCTAATTGCACCAATGTGGGATTGAAATTGCAGCAATGCAGCGGAATGCACCAATGCAGCACAATTCTAATTGCACCAATGTGGGATTGAAATAGGGGCTGGCGTGTTGATGGACGCAAGCTCTACAAATTCTAATTGCACCAATGTGGGATTGAAATTTTTCACGGCGAATGCTTCCTGCAATCATTACGCGCATTCTAATTGCACCAATGTGGGATTGAAATTCCTTCGGGCGCACTGCGAAAGTAATACGCAAACGATTCTAATTGCACCAATGTGGGATTGAAATCGACTCGAGATTTTCATTTTGAGCGAGGTCTACTCAATTCTAATTGCACCAATGTGGGATTGAAATACTGGGGAATCATATCCGCATTGAGAACAGGCGATGATTCTAATTGCACCAATGTGGGATTGAAATAAAATTCACGCGGGCGCAATCATTCATCCGCGTGCAATTCTAATTGCACCAATGTGGGATTGAAATAAATTCAAATTTTTACACGTTCAAATTCTAAACGCATTCTAATTGCACCAATGTGGGATTGAAATACGTAATCACATCAAAGAAAGTCGATTTCTTAGTTATTCTAATTGCACCAATGTGGGATTGAAATAAGTTAACATGATGTTTGTATTGTTTAGAGTTTAAATTCTAATTGCACCAATGTGGGATTGAAATTGTTGATGGACGCAAGCTCTACAATGCCCACGGCAATTCTAATTGCACCAATGTGGGATTGAAATGTTCGATATAGGTGAATTTGCGTTTCATAGGTTTAATTCTAATTGCACCAATGTGGGATTGAAATATGACGACATCTTTGTCGATTCGGGTGCCGACCCCGAATTCTAATTGCACCAATGTGGGATTGAAATGATTATGAAGTGAAGATATTTGCGTTTCCGAGTCCCATTCTAATTGCACCAATGTGGGATTGAAATTTTCAGAACTGAAACGGTTTTGCGTGGAATTTCAGCATTCTAATTGCACCAATGTGGGATTGAAATTCCATGCTGCCAATGCCGCTAAAAATGCTGCTTATATTCTAATTGCACCAATGTGGGATTGAAATCGAAGAGGAGTTCCTTTCCTCGCTGTTGGAGGACTAATTCTAATTGCACCAATGTGGGATTGAAATATTTTTGCTACATCCACACAATCATCATTATCTATATTCTAATTGCACCAATGTGGGATTGAAATAAAATTGAAGAAGAAATCTGAAAAAGATACACACACATTCTAATTGCACCAATGTGGGATTGAAATAGTTTAACTTGCGCTCATACATTAAAATTTCCGCAATATTCTAATTGCACCAATGTGGGATTGAAATGGGGTAAGTTAAAACATATTCCCTGACCAAATCGTATTATTCTAATTGCACCAATGTGGGATTGAAATGCGACAACTCCGTCGTCGCAAAGCGAGGGCTTGGAATTCTAATTGCACCAATGTGGGATTGAAATAACCCGACGAGTCGTGGTGTGTGCCGTTAGCTCAGATTCTAATTGCACCAATGTGGGATTGAAATACGACGGCGCCGAAGCCGATTCGGGCGCCGAAGCCAATTCTAATTGCACCAATGTGGGATTGAAATTCTTGAAAGCGGTCTGCTTTCTCACAATTCCTTTTTATTCTAATTGCACCAATGTGGGATTGAAATTGATAAGTAGGTTATTTGTCGACGGATTCGAGACTCATTCTAATTGCACCAATGTGGGATTGAAATTCGTCAATAATTGGCGAAAAATCGACAGAAGATTCCATTCTAATTGCACCAATGTGGGATTGAAATATTATTTCGTCCTGCTCTGGTTGCGAAATCCGAAACAATTCTAATTGCACCAATGTGGGATTGAAATTACCGCAAGCGCGGTGAGTTACCGAGCGACAAAGAGAATTCTAATTGCACCAATGTGGGATTGAAATCCCTTGACGATTTTTATTTTCCCCGTCTTCGTTGGATTCTAATTGCACCAATGTGGGATTGAAATCTGATTTTCTTTTCGCGCACGGCGCAAATTGATTCCATTCTAATTGCACCAATGTGGGATTGAAATAAGAGCAAATTTTATACGGTTTCTTTTATCCGTTTTCGATTCTAATTGCACCAATGTGGGATTGAAATAACTTGCTGACGATGTGACGGAATTTAAGATGCCTGATTCTAATTGCACCAATGTGGGATTGAAATTCACGATTATAGGGAATTAACCGTAACCGAAACGGTTTATTCTAATTGCACCAATGTGGGATTGAAATAATACACATGAAAAGGAAAATCGGACTTCGCACATGATTCTAATTGCACCAATGTGGGATTGAAATTTAGCCGCCACGCACGGCGAGCTTTCCGCGATTTCAAAATTCTAATTGCACCAATGTGGGATTGAAATCTGTCAGACGACATCAAATTTGCAAAAGCTGACATCTATTCTAATTGCACCAATGTGGGATTGAAATCAATGTAGCAGCGTTGTTTTCGCCGCCTGAATCGCTTATTCTAATTGCACCAATGTGGGATTGAAATTTCGGAAACGATTTTGCGCGCGAACTTCAGCCCGCTTAATTCTAATTGCACCAATGTGGGATTGAAATTGTAAGCACTATGCGCTTGCCGCTTTTGATGAAAGGACATTCTAATTGCACCAATGTGGGATTGAAATCGATTTCAAAGAGCACGTGGGAAAGCGCGTTTTTCGATTCTAATTGCACCAATGTGGGATTGAAATGCATAACAATGCCGATAACGCTTGCAGCAGAGACGCATTCTAATTGCACCAATGTGGGATTGAAATTGAATTCAACGCTAAAGCAATCGCCGTAACGGTCTAAAATTCTAATTGCACCAATGTGGGATTGAAATTTCATCATGCTGCGATGGTGCTGCAATGTGATGTGCATTCTAATTGCACCAATGTGGGATTGAAATTTGACAACAAAATTGACCGATTTTGATTCTGTTAAATTCTAATTGCACCAATGTGGGATTGAAATGTTGAGGTTGTGAAAGCAAATTCGGGCGATATGTCCATTCTAATTGCACCAATGTGGGATTGAAATTTGTAGAGAAGTAATCGGCGCAGGAGTCCGTATTCAATTCTAATTGCACCAATGTGGGATTGAAATAATGATAAATTTTTGAAATTGAAATAACGGGAAAGCTATTCTAATTGCACCAATGTGGGATTGAAATACACAAACTTTGGCGTTGCTATGAACGACAACGCCTGATTCTAATTGCACCAATGTGGGATTGAAATCCTCGCGCACCATGCGCAGGCGGGCATTCTAACTAATTCTAATTGCACCAATGTGGGATTGAAATCTTCTCGCTGATATTTTCTAAGGATAACTGATATTATTCTAATTGCACCAATGTGGGATTGAAATGAAAAGCAATCGCTATACTTGTCGAGAAGTTGTCCAAATTCTAATTGCACCAATGTGGGATTGAAATGTTTTTTGGAGAAAAAAATGTATTCAAAATTTCATTCTAATTGCACCAATGTGGGATTGAAATTCTTACTTCCGCCGTGCGGTTTTACCCGTATTAAGGTATTCTAATTGCACCAATGTGGGATTGAAATTGTAGGCTTCCAAACCTACACGATGTGGGCATACGAATTCTAATTGCACCAATGTGGGATTGAAATAAGGCAATGGCGGCATCGAGGGCTTCGCTGCAAGTGCATTCTAATTGCACCAATGTGGGATTGAAATACAATTTCCTTCGTTGCCTTGTCATAATTGTATTCTTATTCTAATTGCACCAATGTGGGATTGAAATCACAATTATCATTTATATCCTTTTCGTGAACGTATCCATTCTAATTGCACCAATGTGGGATTGAAATTCTAAATCAACCGTCCAAACTTCATTCGTATTTACAATTCTAATTGCACCAATGTGGGATTGAAATAGCACGAGCAATAAATTTTCTGACAAGACTAGGAAATTCTAATTGCACCAATGTGGGATTGAAATTGCATCAACGCCGTTTTAGCGGCGTTGAGTGCTTTTTATTCTAATTGCACCAATGTGGGATTGAAATTAATTGGTTTAGTTTGATTTGTTCGCGTAATTCACGAATTCTAATTGCACCAATGTGGGATTGAAATTTTGTTTAGAAAGTTTGATTGTTGATGTGTTTGCAGCATTCTAATTGCACCAATGTGGGATTGAAATCGTTTTCAAAGACGAAATACTTCCAGTATTCGTGCATTCTAATTGCACCAATGTGGGATTGAAATATTTTATTGCCGAAACTGACGGCGTAGCCAAAGCATAATTCTAATTGCACCAATGTGGGATTGAAATTCGCTCAAAAAATACTCATGGCAGTAAGCACGGACGATTCTAATTGCACCAATGTGGGATTGAAATCGATTTCAAATAACAAAATTTCACTTACACACATAATTCTAATTGCACCAATGTGGGATTGAAATGTAGTCACGCTGGAGAGTTCGTTAATCGAAGATGTAAAATTCTAATTGCACCAATGTGGGATTGAAATTGGGACGGGCTTAGCGGTTAGGACAGCATAAACGACATTCTAATTGCACCAATGTGGGATTGAAATTCTTCCGCTCGGAAAGCAGACACAGCACCATCACTGATTCTAATTGCACCAATGTGGGATTGAAATGTAGTTACTATTGAGGCAAATCTTTTAGATGATATTAATTCTAATTGCACCAATGTGGGATTGAAATATGCCCCCCATTCCTTTGGGACGTTCAATTCTCACATAATTCTAATTGCACCAATGTGGGATTGAAATTCAATCGTTGCGCGAATTGTGTAGGGCGTCTCATTATTCTAATTGCACCAATGTGGGATTGAAATTAGTGATACTGATAAGCGAAAGCTCACTGAGTTAATATTCTAATTGCACCAATGTGGGATTGAAATTTGTTTTGCTTCAAATCACGCCTAATTTTTCGCCGGAGCGGTAGCGTTCTAAAAATTCTTCTTTCCACGCCTTGAACTTGCCTGCGAGAATTTGCGCACGGGCTTCGCGCGTCAGCCACAAGAAAAA
>Ga0272446_1007713_pt1 | contig 10596 bp, 10 predicted proteins | sample YNPCB0061_FD_194587 | JGI IMG/M metagenome (GOLD analysis project Ga0272446, IMG submission 194587) | Hot spring microbial mat communities from Yellowstone National Park, WY, United States - YNP-CB-006-1 | ecosystem: Environmental > Aquatic > Thermal springs > Hot (42-90C) > Sediment | place... | reverse complement strand
CGGCGGGAAGCTCCGGCGCGACAGTGCCGGCAGGCGCCGCGCCCGAGGCCACCGCCTCCTCGCCACCCCGGCCGGCGCCGGCGGATGCCACCGCCCCTCCGGACCAAGTCCGGCGCTCTGCTCCGACACTGCCGGCGGCGAACGCGCTGCTGCTCGCCGACGGCATCCTGGTCGCGATCGCCTGGGCGTTCGCCCTGTGGCTGGCGCAAAATGCCCTGCCGGGTGGAACCCTGCCCGGGCCGGTGCCGCTCTTGCTCTACCCGGCCGGTTTCCTGCTCTTCCTCTATGCCCTCGGCCTCTACCGGCGCGAGGCGATGATCGAGCCCTCGCGGGCCCTCGGCCGGCTCCCCCTCGCCGCGGTGCTCTCGGGGGCAGCCACCTTTGCGGCGACCATCGTCCTGCCAGAGCCGGTCAGGGCACGGGGAGCCTCCATCCTGTTCGGCTCGGCGGTGCTCGCCTTCTCCGCGTCCGGCCTCCTCGCACGGCTGCTATTCTTCCTCGCCCACCGCCGCGGCGCCTTTCGCCGACGCGTGCTCGTGATCGGCGCGGGCAGGCGTGCGTGGGACATGGCCTGGCTGCTGAGGAACGAGGGGAGGACGATCGCGCACGAGATCGCCTTCGTGCACGAGCCGCGGCTCGGCGAGATCGACCCGCGGCTCGCCGATGCGCAGCACGGCCCCGTCTTCGAGGCTGAAGGACGCTTCCTCTCGATCGCCGGCCACTGGCGCCCCGACCTGATCGTCGTCGCGCCGGACGAACGCCGTGGCATGCCGATGGCGGACCTGCTCGCCTGCCGCACCGCCGGCTATCCGGTGTTCGAGTACCATCGCTTCCTCGAGCGCGAGATCGGCAGGATCGACCTGAAGCGGCTCGACATCGGGTCGCTGCTCTACGCCGAGGGCTTCACCTTCTCGGTGATCGACCTCGCGCTGAAGCGGCTGCTCGACATCGTCGCCTCGGCGGTGGTGCTCGTGCTGACCGCGCCATTCCTCGCCGCCGCCGCTCTCGCGGTGAAGCTGCAGGATGGCGGCCCGGTCCTCTACCGCCAGGCGCGGGTCACCCGCGGCGGGCGGGTGTTCCGCATCATGAAGCTCCGCACCATGACGACGAACGCGGAGGCCTCGGGCGCGGTCTGGGCCCAGGAGGCGGACCCGCGCGTGACACGCATCGGCCGGTTCCTTCGCAGAAGCCGGCTTGACGAGCTGCCGCAGCTCGTCAACGTGCTGAAGGGCGACATGTCGTTCGTCGGACCGCGGCCGGAGCGGCCGGAGTTCACCGCCGAGCTCGCGCGCGAGCTTCCGCTCTACAACGAGCGCCATTTGGTCCGCGCCGGGCTGACGGGCTGGGCTCAGGTGAACTATCCCTACGGCGCCTCGCTCGACGATGCGCGCTCGAAGCTGTCCTACGATCTCTACTACGTGAAGAACTTCTCGGTCCTGTTCGACCTGCTGATCATCGCCCAGACGCTGCGGGTGGTGCTCTGGCCCTCGGGGGCGCGCTGAGCCGCCGCCGTCCCGACTCAGCCCTGTCGGGCCGGTGCGTGCTCGAGCAGGCCGCGGTCGAGGATCGCGATCGATGAGCCGGCGGCTGCGATCGCCCCGGCGGCCTCGAGCGCGGCGAGCGCCCGCGAGAAGCTCTCAGGCGTCATGCCGAGATTGCGCGCGAGCATCGCCTTCGGCGCGGCGAGCTTAATCTCGGCCCCTGCCGCTCCCCGCGCGCTCTCGGCAAGCCAGCGCGCGACCCGGGTGCGGCTGTCGTGCAGCTTCAGGTCCTTCATCTGCTCGATCAGCGCGCACCAGTGGCGGGCGAGCATGCCCAGGATCGCGCGGTCGAGTGCGGCATCGTCGGCGAGCGCGGCACGGAGGCAGGCCGCGTCGAGGGCCAGCGCCTCCGAGGCCATGGTCGCCACCGCGCCGACGGGGGAGGGCAGGCCGAGCAGCATCGGCGGCACGGCGACGAGGTCACCCTCGCCGAGCAGGGTGATGACGGTGCTGTGCCGCTCCCCCGCGGTCGCGGTCAGCGCGACCCGGCCGGCGAGGAGCAGATGCACGGCATCGGCGCGGCCACCTTCCGCGAACAGGGCAGCACCCTTCGCCACGGGCAGCACCGCGCCTGCTGCAGCAAGACGGGCGAGGGTGCGCTCCCCGATGCCGGCGAGAAGCGGCACGCCTCGCAACCGGTCGAGGACCGATGCCTGCGTCATGATGCCCGATTAGGCGATCGCGCGTGCCTTGGCGTTGATCCCGATCAACCGTTGCGTGCCGGGGGCTCAGCGCGGGCCGGTGGCGTAGACCTCCCGCGGCAGCCAGAGCGCGAGCTCCGGGAACTCGAACACCAGGAACACGGTGATGAGCTGGATCGCGACGAAGGGCATGATGCCGATGTAGATGTCGCGCGTCGTCACGTCCTTCGGCACCACGCCCTTGAGGTAGAAGAGGGAGAATCCCACCGGCGGCGTCAGGAACGAGGTCTGCAGCATCACCGCGAAGACGACGACGAACCAGACCGGGTCGAAGCCGAGCGCCTTCACCACGGGGGCAACGAGGGGCAGGAAGATCAGGCTGATCTCGAGCCAGTCGAGGAAGAAGCCGGCGACGAAGGCGACGCCGAGGATGAAGATGATGATGCCTTCCGGACCGAACGGGAGGCTCTTCAGCACGTGCGCGATGAACTCGTCGCCGCCGAGGTTGCGCATCACCAGCGCGAAGGCAGAGGCGCCGAGGAAGATCGCCATGATGAAGGCGGTTGTCGCCGCCGTCTCGTAGCAGACCTCCTTGATGCAGCGGAGGTCGAGCCGGCGGTTCCAGGCGGCGAGGAGCATCGCCCCGAAGGCGCCGACGCCCGAGGCCTCCGTCGCGGTGGCGATGCCGAGGAAGATGGTGCCGAGCACCGCGAGGATCAGGAAGGCGGGCGCGGCCATCGAGCCGAGCGCGGCGATCACCACCCGCGCCGAGAGCTTCGGCGCATCGACCGGCGGCGGCCCCATGCCGGGGACCACGTGGGTGATCACCACCACGTACATCATGTAGAACACGCCGAGCATGAGCCCGGGGATCATCGCCCCCATGAACAGGTCGCCCACGCTCATCGCCAGCTGGTCGGCCATGATCACCAGCATGATCGAGGGCGGGATCAGGATGCCGAGCGTGCCGGAGGCGGCGATCACCCCGCTCGCCAGCCGCTTCGAGTAGGAATAGGCGAGCATCAGCGGCATCGAGAGGGTGGCGAGCAGCACCACCGAGGCACCGACGATGCCGGTCGAGGCGGCGAGCAGGATGCCGATGCAGCAGACCGCGATCGCGAGCCCGCCCTGCATCGAGCCGAACAGCCGCGTGAAGGACTGCATCAGGTTGTCGGCGACGCCCGAGCGGTCGAGCATCAGGCCCATGAACACGAACATGGGCAGGGCGACCAGCACGCTGTTCTGCATCTGCGACCAGATGCGGTCGACGATCACGGAGAACCGCGCCCAGTTGCTCAGCAGGTAGGTGTCGAGGTCGAGATACTCGGCGCCGTAGATCGCGAGCACCACGTACCAGAAGGAGACGCCCGCGAGCACCCAGGCGATCGGATAGCCGGTGAACAGCAAAAGGATGAAACTCGCCATCAGGGCGATGACGATCCACTCGTACGTCTCGATCATCGGGTTGGTTCCCCGCCGCCCCTCAGGCGGCCTGACGGCGGAAGAGGAAGTTCGCCACCCTGAGCACGCGCGCGACCGCGGCGAGCAGCAGCAGCGCGAAACCGGAGACGATGAAGCTCTTGATGATCCAGCGCGCGCTGAGCCCGCCCGGCGAGGGCGACACCTCGTTGAGACGGACGGAGCGTTCGACGAACGGAACGGCGTGGATCAGCACGAACACGACGAAGGGGATCAGGAACAGCAGCGTGCCCGCGAGCTCGATCCAGGCCTTGCGGCGGAGCGGGAAGTGCTCGGCGAGCACGTCCACACGCACATGGTTGCCGCGCACCATCGCGAAGGGGATCGCGATCAGGAAGCCTGCGGCATAGAGGTGCCACTGGAGCTCCGTCAGCGCCGTGCCGGGATTCGGGCCGAAGATCGCGGCCATCGCGGTGGTGATCGGCGGCGCGTAGCGCTCGAGCACCCCGATGATGATCACGAGCACGAGCAGGATCCAGGCGAAGGCGAACAGCTTGCCGATGGCGAGCACCACCCGCTCGATCATGTCGGCTGCGCGGCAGGGGGGAAGTCCTGCAAGGTGACCTCTCGGTTCGGCCCCCTCCGGCAACCCGACGAACTGCGTCATCCCTGTTCCCCCGTCGCGGCGGGGGGCGGGGACCGCAGCCCCGCCTCCCGCCTGTCGCTCATCGTCCGGTCGTCAGCGCGTCACTGGAGCGGCCAGTCGCGCGGCAGGTAGCCGAGTTCCTTCCAGGCCTTATGCTCGGCCTGGAACCTGCGCATGCTGTCGAGCACCCGCTTGAAGTCGGCATCGCGCGCGGCCTGCTCGTTCAGCACCTCGTTGGTCTTGACCTGGAGTTCCTTCAGCACGCTCTCGGGCAGCCGCGCCACGGTGATGCCCTCCGCACGGAACTTCGCGAGCACCGCGCCCTGAAGCGCCTCCGCCCGCGCCATCGAATAGGCCACGCCGGCCTGGCACGCCGTCTCGATCATCGCCTTGGTCGGCTCCTGCAGCCTGTCCCACGCGGCCTTGTTCACGTAGAGGAACTGGTTCGTGGTCGGCTGGTGCCAGCCGGGCAGGTGCAGGAACTTCGCCACCCGCGGAAAGCCGAGCTGCTCATCGACCGTCGGCAGGCTGAACTCGGTGCCGTCGAGCACGCCGCGCTCGAGCGCCTGGTAGAGCTCGGGGCCGGGGATCAGCTGCACCGACGCGCCGGCGCGCTCCCAGATGCGCCCGCCGAGGCCGGCGGCGCGGAAGCGCAGGCCCCGCACCTGGTCGAGGCTCGAGATCTGCTGGCGGAACCAGCCCGCTCCCTCGGGGCTGATCGCGCCGCAGAAGATCGGCACGACGTTGTGCTTGGCGTAGATCTCCATCAGCATGTCCTTGCCGCCGTGGAACCAGTACCAGGCGGAGAAGTCGAGCGCTTCCATGCCGAAGGGGGTGGCGCCGTAGAGGGCCGAGGCGGGCACCTTGCCGATCTCGTAGCCCATCCAGGTGTAGCCGGCCTCGACCTTGCCCTCGCTGACGGCGTCGAACACGCCGAGCGCCGGGATCACGGTTCCGGGCTCCTGCACGATGAACTGGATCCGGCCGGCCGACATGCGGTTCAGCTGCTGCGCGACGTAGGGAAGCGTGTCGCCGAGCGCGGTGAGGTTCGAGCCGAACGCGATGGGAACGCCCCAGCGCACCCGTTCCTGCGCATCCGCCGGCGTCGCCGCGAGGCAGGCCGCCAGGATCGCTGCGGTGCCGAACCCTCGCGCCGCCCTGGAAATGCCGATCATTCTTGTGTCCTCCCTCCTTGTTGGGTGACGGTATGTCGCACGGCAGCACGGGGGGCCGCAATCTCCGCGTTCCGTCTCGCCGGACGGACCGTTTTGACCCTCCACGTCGCGGAGGCATGGTGCGCAGGCGGCACACTCGGTGGGAGTGCATGGACGGGGGGCATGGACACGGTTGACGACAGATCGGACGCGGGCGACGTCTCGCTGGTGCGGGCCTGGTTTGAGGAACTCGCCCGGCATGTCCAGGCGGTCGACTACGCTGCCGCGCGCCACCTGTTCTCGCCCGACCTAATCGCCTTCGGCACCTTCACCGACTTCGTCGACGGCCGCGACGGCGCGGAGCGCGCGCAGTGGCGCAAGGTCTGGGGATCCATCGACGGGGTCCGCTGGCGCGAGGGCATCCGCGCGCTGGTCTCTCCCGACCGGTTGTTCGCTGTCGGCATGGGGGTGTGGGACACGGTCGGGTATCGGGAGGACGACACGACGTTCGACCGCCAGGGCCGCGCCACCGTCGCATTCCGACGCGCGGCGGTGGGGCAGCCCTGGATCGCGACGGACACGCACATGTCGCTTTTCCGCGGCACGCCCGACGTCTCGCACGGGAAGAAGCCGGCGCGGAGCTGAGGCAGCCGGCGCGCGCATCCGCCGAATTGGGACACGCCGAACACGTTGCGTCGCGCGCACGGCTGGGCGAGTATGGTCGCGCCGGGTACAAGGAGGATTCGCCGATGTTCGCGCGCCGCATCGTACTCGCGCTGCCACTCGCCGCATTCCTGCCTGAAGAGTTGCATGCCCAGTCGGCCGGCAGCATCGTCGGGGTGGTGGAGGCGCTGCTCCGGCGGTTCCGCGACAATCCGGACTGGTCGCTCGTCTGGCAGCAGATCGGCCGCGCCGAGGGCGTTCTGATCGCGCCGCGGATCGCGGCGAGGGGTTCCTCGTGATGCAGGAGAACGGCGCCGGCGTCGTGCTCGCCCGGCACGGCGGCGCCTGGAGCGATCCCGTCGGCGTCAGCCTCTCCGAGACGTCGATCGGGCTGCAGGGGGGCGTGCGCGAGTTCGGCCTCGTGCTCGCGTTGCTGATCCAGGACGCGCTGCGGCAGATGGTGGAGGGCGGCGTCAGCTACGGCTGCTCGGGCGGCTTCGCTCTCGGGTCGCTCGGGCTCGGCAGCCAGGCGAGCATCGGCACCTCCGGCGTCAACACCATCGCCGTCACGGTGAGCGAGAGCGGCCTCTTTGCCGGCAGCGGCATCGGCGACGTGAAGCTCAGCCCCGTGCGGGAGATGAACGCCTATCTGAACGGTGGCGAGCTGCCGCCAGAGCAGGTGCTCCGTCGCGAGGGGCGGCACGGGAACTCTCGCGAGTTGCGTGAGCTGCTGGCTGAGGCCTCGCGCGCGGCGCGCTGAGCCTCCCGCCATTTCCGGATAGCGGTTCGCGGGCACGCCGGTGCCCGCGGTGTGTAGTCTTGCGGGGCGGCGGTCGGAACTGCAGGCCTGCCGCCGCCAAGGAGGACCGGATGATCATCGCTTCCCGCGTGCGCCGTGCGTTCGTCATCGGCACCGCTGCCGCTATTCTCGGTGCGACGGCGGCCTCCATCGCCTCGGCGCAGCAGGTGTTCGGCGGCCCTGCGGGTGCGTCGACCGCGCGCGAGTTCCCCGCGAGCCGCGTGCTGCCCATTCCCACGCCGCCCTTCGCGGGCTCGGCGATGCCGAACCTCATCGACAGCACGCCGGCCTGGCCGCCGACCATCTCGCCGCCGGAAGGAGCGCCGAACGTGCTCCTGATCCTGATCGACGACGCGGGATTCGCTTCGAATTCTGCCTTCGGCGGGGTCGTGCCCACGCCGACGATCGACCGGCTCGCCCAGCACGGCCTGCGCGACACCCAGATGCACAACACCGCGCTCTGCTCGCCCACGCGCGCGGCGCTGCTGACGGGTCGGAACCATCACGTCGCCGGCTTCGGCATGGTAGCGGAGGGCGCGACCGGCTTCCCCGGCTACGACAGCGTCACAGGTCCCGAATCCGCGCATCTGGCGATGACGCTGCGCGAGAACGGCTATGGCACCGCCTGGTTCGGCAAGAACCATGACGTGCCGGTGTGGGAAGCGACGCCGAACGGACCGTTCACCAACTGGCCGATCCACAAGGGGTATGACTACTTTTACGGCTTCGTCGGCGGCGACACGAGCCAGTGGGAGCCCGGCAACCTGTTCCGCAACACGACGCCGATCCACCCCTACAACGGCAGGCCCGGCTGGAACCTCATCACCGCGATGGCGGACGAGGCGATCGCCTACATCCGCCGGAACGCGGCGGTGAACCCGAACCGGCCATGGTACATCCATTACGCTCCCGGCGCGACGCACGCGCCGCACCACCCGACCCCCGAGTGGATCGAGCGCATCTCGCCCATGAACCTGTTCCAGGACGGGTGGGAGCGCGTGCGCGAGCGGATCTTCGAGAACCAGAAGCGGCTCGGCGTGATCCCGGCCAATGCCCGCTTGCCCGAGTGGCCCGACATCCTGCCGAAGTGGGACAGCCTCTCGGCCGACGCCAAGCGCCTCTACCTCCGCCAGATCGACGTCTGGGCCGCCTTCATGGCCTACACGGACCATGAGATAGGCCGCGTGATCCAGATGGTCGAGGAGCTCGGCCAGTTCGACAACACGCTGATCATCTGGGTCGCCGGCGACAACGGCATGAGCGCCGAAGGCTCGATGCACGGCACGCCGAACGAGGTGCTCTACTTCAACGGCGTCGACCTCAGCGCCGAGCAGCAGCTGCCGTTGATCCCCGCCTGGGGCACCGACCGCACCTACCCCCACTTCGCCGTGCCCTGAGCCTTCGCGATGGACGTGCCCTATCGCTGGGTCAAGCAGGTCGCCTCGCATCTCGGCGGTACGCGCACCGGCATGGTCGTCACCTGGCCGAAGCGGATCACCGACCGCGGCGGCATCCGAAACCAGTTCCACCACGTGATCGATGTCGCGCCGACGATCCTCGAGGCGATCGGCATCCCGCAGCCGACCATGGTCAACGGCACCGCGCAGCGGCCGATGGATGGTGTGAGCATGGTCTACAGCTGGGACCGCGCGAACGCCGCCGCCGCCTCGACGCGGCGGACCCAGTATTTCGAGATCTTCGGCAACCGCGCCATCTACCACGAGGGGTGGATGGCCAACACGCGGCCGGCAGCGACCCCCTGGGCGGGCGTCAACGCCCGGGTGCCGACCGACGTGATGAACTGCTACGAGTGGGAGCTCTACAACCTCGCGGAGGACCCGACGCAGACCGTCGACTTCGCCGCCCGTGAGCCGGTGCGGCTACGCATGCTGCAGGAGCTCTGGACCATCGAGGCGACACGGAACCAGGTGTTCCCCCTCAACAACTCGCAGATCCAGATCTTAACGGTGGATCGGCCCGGCCCGGCCGCGGGGCGCACCCAGTTCACCTACACGACGCCGATGACCTCGAACCAGTTCGGCGTCTCCCCAGGGATCCTCAACCGCTCCTACAGGATAACGGCGGACATCGAGGTGCCGCAGGGTGGAGCGAACGGCGTGCTCGTCACCCAGGGCGGACGCTTCGCCGGCTACGGCCTCTACCTGAAGAATGGCAGGCCGACCTTCACGATGAACATGTTCGGCCTCGAGCGGCCGAAATGGCAGGCAGACGAGGCGCTGCCGCCCGGCCGCCACACCATCGTCTTCGAGTGGACGATGAACCGTGAAGGCCCGCCGCTCGGCCGCGGCGGCACGGGCAGGCTGTTGGTCGGTGGCCGGCAGGTGGCGGAACGGAGCCTGCCGCGCACGGTGCCCGTCATCTGGGCCTGGGACGAGACCTTCGATGTCGGGCTCGACACCGGCACGTCGGTGGATGACGCCGACTACCAGGTTCCGTTCGCCTTCACCGGGAGGCTGCACAAGGTCACCTCCGACCTCGGCGAGACCACCGCGACGCCCGAGGCGATCAAGGCCCTGGTCGAGGCGATGCAGCGGCGCGATCGCTGAGCGCGACGGTGGCGCGCTGCCGGCCGCGCGCCATGGTGGCATCGGGCTTCGTTCCGATACCCTCGGTCGGGTGACGACCAGGGACCGTTCGGGCAACGCCGGTCGGGCAGCGCGCGGCATCCGCGCGCGGCTCGGGGTCGTGCTGCTCGCGGTCGCTGTGCCCTTCGCTGCGGCGGCGTTGCTCGGCATGCCGCCGGCACCGGCTGCGCGCGAGCGGCCGCGGGACGGTTTCGTCGGCTCCGCCACCTGCGCGACCTGCCATGCCGGCGAGGTGGCGGAGTGGCGCGGCTCCGACCATGCCCGGGCGATGGCGAAGGCGACGGGCGAGACCGTGCTGGGGGATTTCTCGGGTGCGACGGCCGAGGGCGGCGGGGAACGCGCGCGCTTCCACCGCGAGGGCGACCGCTTCCTCATCACCACCGTCGGCCCGGATGGGCGCGAGGCGGCTTTCGCGGTCTCCGAGACCTTCGGGGCCGATCCGCTTCAGCAATATCTCGTGGCGATGCCGGATGGCCGCCGCCAGGCGCTGCCCTGGGCGTGGGACACGCGGCCGAGGGAGGCGGGCGGCCAGCGCTGGTAACACCTGACGCCGGGCGAGACGCTCCGCCCCGGCGACCCGCTGCACTGGACCGGGCGCGACCAGACCTGGAACTTCCAGTGCGCCTCCTGCCACTCGACCGGTCTCGTGAAGGGCTACGATCCCCGCGCGGATCGTTACGATACCACGTGGAGCGAGATCGCCGTCGGCTGCGAATCCTGCCACGGGCGCGGGGCGGCGCATGTCGCCTGGGCGCGTGCGGGTGCGAGCGCCTCCGTGCCGGCCAAGGGGCTCGAGGTGTCGTTCCGCGACGATTCGGGCGGAGGGTGGCGGTTCGTCGAGGGCGATCCGCGCGGCATCGCCCGCTGGGAGGGCCCGCCGCGCCAAGGAACGGCGGCCGGGATCGAAAGCTGCGCGCCCTGCCACGCCGTGCCCGCCCGATCGTGGCCGACCCGCTGCCGGGCCAGCGATTCCTCGACACCCATGCGCCGGAACTGCTCCGCGAGACGCTCTACCACGCCGACGGGCAGATCCAGGGCGAGGTGTTCGAGTGGGGCAACTGCGCGCAGAGCCGCATGCACTGGGCGGGCGTCGTCTGTTCCGACTGCCACAACCCGCACACGCTGAC
>Ga0272446_1007712_pt1 | contig 10596 bp, 7 predicted proteins | sample YNPCB0061_FD_194587 | JGI IMG/M metagenome (GOLD analysis project Ga0272446, IMG submission 194587) | Hot spring microbial mat communities from Yellowstone National Park, WY, United States - YNP-CB-006-1 | ecosystem: Environmental > Aquatic > Thermal springs > Hot (42-90C) > Sediment | place... | reverse complement strand
CATGCTTTTTTAGAAAAGAAAATTGGCTTGCCAGTATGCTTGTTATCTTCGTCGCTTCAAGATACCGGCTCACCGGAGCGAGTCCTACCCGGGATGAAAACCGTTCATGAGTAGTCTGGAAATCGTCTAGTGTACTCTTGACGGATCGGCTTTTTTGTTTCATCATGGTGTCACCTCCTGGGTGTTTTTGTTTTGTTTTCTAACTCATTACACCACATGGAGGTATTTTTTTCAACTAGGCAGAATCGCTCAAGTTAGGTAATAAATTTTAGAGGGAAATCATAATTTAAAGTCTTTTTATAAAAATTTTTTAAAAAAAACTTGACAGAAGAAAAAAAGCCCATTATTATTAAAAGCATCAAAAGCTTTTGATTACTAAGCAAGGAGTTGCGGTGAAAATTGAGGTTAAAGGCTTATCCCAGCTTGTTATTCGTAAAATGAGGGCCGAAATCTATGGTGAAAATGGTGCTCTATTTATTACTCCATTTTCTCAATTTTTCTATGTAGAATACAAGATTGGATTATCTCAAAAGCCAAGTTTTAATGATGGTTATAATCAAAATGATATAAATGATAACTTGAAAATAAGAGGTTCAAATTTTGAATCGATACAAGAACTGGAAGATAGATTCATTCTTTTTCACAACAATGCGAGACTTGAAGTAATAAAAGAAACTGCTGTAGTTAGTTTTTATTGGAAAAATAAATTGGTTTTTGGCGGTAATATTGGAAACAGTGATACGGTGCTTCCTAAATTTCCTCTCAGAATACAATATGATTCGCTTACAGAATATCAAAAACATAAAGAATGTAGATGGCCTGCGCGGTTCAACTTTAGGGCTGAGCTGGAAGATGTGTTTTTTGGTCTAGGAGAAAAGACAGGGAAACTGAATAAAAGTTACCGTCGATTTAAAATGTTTAATCGTGATGCATTGGGTTATGATCCTGAATATTCAGACCCTCTTTATATTGAAGTACCTTTTTATTTTCAAATAAATAGAGGTAAGTCAACCATAGCAGCCGTATATTTTCCTTCTGAAGCGGTTGAGGAAATAGATTTTTTAGTAGAAAGTAATTTTTATACCGCTGTAACTATGGGAAATGGGCCCTACGCTTATATTGTATTTGTTGGTGATACCTATAAAGAAATCCTTGCAAACTATATGAGTTTGGTAGGTAAACCGGCATTACCACCTAAATTTGCCTTTGGTTTTTTTGGATCATCAATGTCTTATGCTGAACCAAAAAATGCACAGGAAAAGATAAAAGAGTATTTTCAGAAAATTGAGGAATATAAAATTCCTTGTGAAGGTATGTATCTTTCTTCTGGTTATATAAAAGCAGAAAATGGTCGACGGTATACTTTTTTATGGAATCAAGCAAAATTTCCCAACCCAAAAGAATTTTTTAAATCCCTTAATGATCGCGGATATCGGTTTTGCTGTAATGTTAAACCTGGTTTTTTGTTAGACCATCCATGGTATGAAGAGTTAAAAAATAAAGGCTATTTTATAAAGAATACATATAATGAGGCAGCTGTTGAATATTATTGGGGCAACTATGCATCACTAATCGATTTTTCAAATGTAGCAGCATACTATTGGTGGAAAGAGCAAATTAAAAGGACTTTTCTAAATTTAGGGATTCTTGGTATTTGGAATGATAATAATGAATTTGAATTGGAAGATGATGCAATTAAAATAACTAAAAAGCTCCCGGTACTTATGTCTAAAGCTAGTTATGAAGCTTCTCAGGAGGTTTCACCAGGTAAGAGACCTTGGATTGTTTCACGGTCTGGTTTTACCGGAATACAGCGATATGCTAGTACATGGACAGGAGATAATGTATCTAACGAAAAGACTATGTTTATGAATATTCCCATGGGCTTTAATCTGGGACTTTCTGGCATATTTTTTTATGGGCATGACATTGGGGGATTTTATGGACCAAGACCTGGAAAAGAGCTTCTTCTCAGATGGTGTCAAAGTGCAGTTTTCCAACCCCGTTATATTATGCATTCCTGGAATCCAGATGGAATCCCAACAGAACCTTGGTTATATCCTGATATTCTAGATGCTATTCGTGGGTTAATAAGATTGCGTTATAAATTTCTCCCTTATATATATTCATCTGCTATTCGTTCAGTTCTGGAATCAATACCGCTTGAAGTTCCTTTGTGGCTTGCATACTCTGATGATGATTCACTCGATATCGATTCAAACAATCATTTGGTTGGTGATTACTTGCTTGTTGTGCCTCCACTTTCTATTAATGATCATGAAATTGATTGTAGTTTTCCCCATGGTACTTCTTGGCTTGCTTCTGATCTTACTACATGGTACTGCGGCGGAAAGAAGGAACTTTTAAAATATCCAGAAAAAGAACCTTTATATTTCTTTAGAGCCGGATCAGCAATCCCCTATGAAAGTAACCAATCTGGGCCGTTGGAAGGATTTAGCAAAAACTTAGAGGTACTTATAATTCCTTTATATGAAGAAACACATTCTACATCATATATTTATGAAGATGATGGCCTGAGCGAATTTAAAGATACAAGTTATAACTGTTATGAATTTATCCAACACAAAATTGGTGAAAATAGAGTGGAAATATCTATAACCATGAAAAACAAAGCTTCTAATGGGCCTATGAAAAGAACTTTAGTTCTGATTTTACCGCATGGATTTGTTTTTGATGGTACTTTGAAAAACATAAAGGGTAATAGCGAATGGAGAATTGAACTAGATAGTGTAGGTCAAACTGAAATTATTAATATTGTAAAATTGCTGAACTCCTAGAGTTCAGTAAAAATATCAGGAGGTATGCTATGAAAAGCAAATTTTTATGGATAAGCATTTTTATGCTTTTAATCGGAAGCCTTGTTTTTGGTCAACCTAATAAAGATGTTACTGCGAAGAAAGAGGCTAATACGAATAAAGAGCTCACTGCTCTTTGGTTCTATGATGACCCATCGGAACTAGATTTTTTAAACAAAAAGATTGCAGAATATTCGGCTAGTCATCCTGGTATAACAATTAAAGTAAATACGGTTGCTTATGATGACCTATTCCCACGGATTACGCAACTTGTGGCAGGTAATAACCCACCGGACATTGTTAAGCTCACAGATATTCGTCCTGAAATTGAACCTTTTATTCTTGACCTGTCACAATATTTTGGCAAAGATTTTTTAAAACCTTTTATTCCCGGTGTTGCAGCTGCACTAAATCGTGATGGAAAAATTATGGGAGCTCCTCTTGATGTAACCGCAAATGGTATTATTCTTAACAAGTCTTTGTTCGATAATGCAGGCATAGCTATTCCCTCAAAAGAAAAAGCTTGGACTTACAAAGAATTCTTAGATGCGATTTCTAAAGTAAAAGCTAAAACTGGGGTGTTATATGGTTTAGTATGGGATGTAACACCCCATCGATGGTCTACCTATCTTTTTCAAAACGGCGGATCTTTTTTTGATGCAACAGGCAGAAAGAGTAATTTTAATTCTCCTGCTGCAATTCAATCTCTCCGCGGATTTGCTGACATGTTCGAAAATGGCTATATCCCTAAAAGTATCTGGATTGGTTCAGAAAACCCAAGAGATATATTCTTTAGTGGTCAGGCGGTTGCTTGGATGAGTGGTAGCTGGCAAATTAAGGCTATGCTTGAAAAGATAAAGAATTTTGAATGGACTGCGGGACCAAATCCCTATGTGACCACCCGTTCAAGTGTTCTCGGATACAAATTTGTTTCCGCATTTTCTACGAGTAAATATCCTGATGTAGCGGCTGATTTCATTAAGTTCTTTACTTCAAAAGAAAATAATAGTGAATATGCCCAATCACTCACTACTATTGCCTCGAGAACTGATACCGGCATCATTAATTATGGGAATGCGCAGGCATCATCTGCTTTAAACAATTTGGCTTATGAACTAGCTATCAGCCCCCTTTCTGCCAGTACTGATATAGCAAATCCTGTTATGGGTTATATATGGACTACTTTAAAGGAGAATGTTATTGCTGTGCTGACAAAAACAAAAACTTCAGAGCAAGCGGCTGCAGATGTAAATAATAAAATAGAAGAGTCGATTAAAGTGGTTTACGGAAATTAGACTTAATAAAATTATAAATACTACTTGGCGAAGGGAGCTGACTAATAAACAGTTCCCTTTGCTTTCGGGGAGAATATGAAGAAAAGACGCATACCAATTGCTCCATACATTTTTATCGCACCAGCAATACTAATATTTTTATTTTTTATTTTTGTTCCGGCAATAGATGGTTTTTTGCAATCAATTTTTACTCGCGGTATTATAGTGCGACAGGATATTCCATCGCTTCGTTCAAAATTTGTTGGTTTCCTCAATTATCAGAAACTTATATTAGATCCGCGGTTTCTTATCGCTTTTGGTAAAACTATACTTTTTACCTTGATTGCGGTACCGTCCATTTTAATTGTATCTTTGTCTCTTGCATTGATTTTACAAGAGAAAATATTTGGAATTGGTGTTGCAAGGGCAATGGTATATTGGCCAGCAATGATTAGCCCCATAATTATTGGTATAGCGTGGAGATGGATCCTTGGTTATGAAACAGGTATTCTAAATTATTTCTTAACACTTTTTCGACTAGATAAACTTCCGTGGTTAATTGACAGCTATTTGGCATTTATTTCTGTGATTGTGGTTTCTACATGGGCACAAATTGGTTTTTTCATGGTCATTTTTATAGGTGGTCTTAATGCTATACCTGAAACATATTACGAAGCTGCAAAAATAGATGGAGCTAGTAATTGGCGGCAGTTTTTGAGCATCACGTTGCCTTTACTAAAGCCTACCACACTGCTTGTGTTTGTGCTTTCTACCATAAACTCATTCAAAGTGTATCAATTTGTTGTAGTTCTAACTTCAGGGGGCCCAGGTCGATCCACTACATTCTTGGTGCAAAATATCTATGAGGAAGCGTTTACGAAGCCAATGAGTGTCGGTTATGCATCGGCACAATCGGTTGTGTTTTTCTTTGTAATGTTATTGTTATCTCTTATTCAATTCAAGTTAGCTAAGGAAGAATCACTATGAAAAGAAAAGAAAATTATATAGTATTAAAATACTTTATTGTAATTCTAGTTTCAATTACCTTTTTTTTCCCGATGCTTTGGGTTGTAATTAGTGCGTTTAAGGGAGAAAGTGAGCTATTTTTAAATCCGCCAAAAATACTACCTGTACATATCACATTTGAAAATTTTATAAGTGGTTTAAAATTTGGGAATTTTACCAAATATTTTATTAACAGTACTTATGTGACTATAATAAGTACCATTATTACAGTTATTATAAGTACAATGGCAGGCTATGGTTTTGCTAAATTTAAGTTCCCAGGTAGGGATATATTGTTTATGGGTATTATGGCTACATTGATGATTTCACTTGAAATAATTATGATTCCGATGTTTCTTACATTGAAACGATACGGGCTTATAAATACTTTTATCGGTATCATTATACCACCAGCAGCTACGCCGACAGGAATATTTCTTCTTAGACAACATATGTTTAGTATCCCCGATGAAGTTTTAGAAGCGGCAAAAATAGACGGAGCCAATGAATATCAAATGTTTACATGGCTCATAGTTCCGCTTTCATTACCAGCCATATCGACATTGGCCATATTTAGTTTTGTTTGGCGCTGGAATGATTATCTCTGGCCATTTCTTGTTATTAATGATGATAATAAAAGAACGGTTCCCCTAGCACTAGCTAATTTTGTGGGACAATATGCAGTCAGATGGGGAGATCTTCTTGCAATGACAACCCTTTCAATTATACCTACGCTTATAATATTTCTTATATTCCAAAAATATTTCATAAAGGGAATAAGTATAACAGGACTAACAGGATAAATGAATGCTTTTAACAGACGATAAAATTGACGTAATTGTAATTGGTGCACATCCTGATGATGCAGAAATTGGTGCTGGAGGCTTTCTTCTTAGTGCTAAAAATAATGGCTATAGCACGGGAATCATATCTATTTCTGATGGATCTGCCGGAGTTTATGGTAACAGTATACAGAGGTTACAAGAAGCAGAAAATGCTGCTGCTGTTCTAAAAATAGATATATTACAATTTTTAGAAATGCAGGATCTCAATATTAATTTTGAAACTACTGTACAAAAACTCGAGAATATCCTTGTTTCATTGCGCCCCCGTTTGATTTTGACACATTGCTCTGAAGATTGGCACCCTGATCATCGTCAGGTTTGGAAAATGGTTGATATGGCTTGGGCTCTGGCAGCTCGAATAAGCCGTCATGGGAAGGACCATATCGAAAGGCCACGGATCATTCATTTTTCTACAGATATATTGCGAACTCATAAACCTGATATACTTATTGATATAAGTCCTTATGCCGAAGAAAAGCAGCAGGCACTCTTGTGTCATGTTTCACAGCGTGAAATTGTTAAAAATATATTAGATTTTAATGCTTTATGGGGATCCGCGATTAGAACTCTATATGCCGAGCCATTTTTTACTTATGAACCACTTATTCTTAATTCATCTTTAGGATTGCTTTAAATACTATGAATGGTTTGCAAGATATTGGAAATGGATGGCTTACTGCTGATACATCTTTTATCGTTCCCTTTTCAGGGAGCCGTTTGCAAGGTTTTTTTAATTATAAAGGAATAAAAAATATTTCACTTTGGGGTGTGGGTTCTATCGGCTCTTTAAATATTCATTTAAAAGGAAAGAACGAGCAAATTAGTGCCTTTACAGAATATCGTACTTCTCCCAATCTTTTAGAACTAAGAAATGAAGAAGTCACCTTAGAATTATCGGCATTTTTAAATGAACCTATTCTTATGGTGTATCAAGAAATCAGAAAAAATAATTTTAAATATAGCATAAGTTTTGCGCCTTCTAAAAATAATCTTTGGAAAACTGAAAGCCAAGGCCTGATACGGTCTTCTTATATTTTTGCAGAGTCCACAAGGGTTTCGACAATACATGATGAATTTACTATTTATTATGAAAACCGAGAATATAAGACTCAGAACAAGACAATATTTATCTATATTTTTAGTATTGGTTTTGAACAAGAAACAAAAAGAGCGATAGAAAAACTAAAAGCCCATATAAATATATTTACTGAATTAAATTCATTAAAGTTGCAAAATATTCCGATCAATATTTACAAACATATATTTGATCAATATGGTCTTTTAGAGAAATCCTATATTACACAGGCCGTTCACTGCTTGCACGCGGCATTCTCCTGTATAAAAAAGGATGATACTGAAAAATTTGCCGGTATTGCAGCGGGTATAGGTTATTCAGTTCCAGCTCGTAGCTATTATCGGGATTCATACTGGACTTGCTTAGCCCTTTTGCCATTCACTCCAAACATTGTAAAACAACAGATTTTATATTTAGAAAAAGGTATCTATGAAGATGGTGAAGCCCCATCGGGCTTGATCTATCCTACAGAAATAGGGCTGAAATATTGGGAAGAACGTAAAAAAAAGGATACTTTGTTAGCTCGAGATCATATAAAACCATTGGATTGGTGGTCAGATCATTTTGATTCACCGCTCTTTTTTATCAATCTTGTTTTTGACTATATTGATATTACTAATGATTGGGCAATCTTATATGAAGGCACTGATAGGTCTATAAAAGAAAAAATACACATAATTTTAAGAAGGTACAAAGCACTAGAAGATGAAGATGGTATTCCAATAAAGCCATTGCATGATCGGGACTGGGCGGATAATGTATTTAGACAAGGGGCCGTAACCTATGATGTAGCCCTTTATTATGGGGCCCTTACAAAAGCTGCTAAGCTCGATGATGCTTTTTCTGATCGTGCACAAAAGCTTCGAATGGCTGCATCTAAACGCCTTTGGTTGGCTGATAAGGGGTATTTTGCTGAATTTGTACAATCAAATGGTTATGCAGAAAGTCATTTGGCAATAGAAATCATTACCGCTATTCATTTTGGACTAGCAACAGAAAAAGAATCTAACACCATCTTAAAAGCGATTAAAAAAAATCTTTTTACGAAGAATAATAATGAACAGCCATTTGGTGACTGGGGAATCATGTCGGTTTTTCCTGGATATTCTGCTCAAACAAAACGAAGGGGTAAATCACTTTTTCAATACCGTTACCACAATGGTGCTGATTGGCCTTATTGGGATGGACTGTTAGCTTGGATTCTAGTTAAACGAAAAGATTTTGATTATCGCTATGCTTTGACTCGCTGGTGGGAATATGGTCTTGCACAAGCATGGCCAGAACCGGTAGAATACTATTCTCCTCCCTTTGGAAGAGGTTCCTCTTTACAGGCCTGGAGTAGTCTTAGCCTAAGAGCAATATACGAAGCGCATAAACAAAATCTTTTATAGAAGAAAATTCGTAACCGCCACCATGACCCTATATAAAGCGAAACCAGCTTCTATTTTCTGAATAATAAAAGACATTAAATCATTACGACGATTGAAACAGATTGTATTTGTTCAATGATAGGTAGGCAAAATAAGTCAAGATAAATATCAAGTCTTTTTTTCATCTTGTTTGAAATCACTCTTTACTGAATATTCCGGTCCAAACCTGCCACTGATTCCGATGGAAACCTGCCAGGGGTAGAACAAGAATTCCGATGATAACCTGCCACCCTAAACCGGAATAAGTGGCAAGAATGAATCGGATTCCGATCCAAACCTGCCACCGATTCCGATGGAAACCTGCCACAGATCTGGTATCATTCCTCCCTAGGAGGAATAACCATGTCTCGACCGAGGAAAAGCATGAAACAGATCAGAAAGGTACTGGGAATCAGATTACGGGATCCTCAAGCCAGCATTCGCAGTATTGCAGAAGCTACCGGTTGTAGCCGTCCGGTAGTGAAGGAGTACCTAGACCGGCTTACGGCTCACCCTCTGACGTATGAACAGCTCAGCACGATGAATGACCAATCGCTTAAAGTCCATCTAGGCATAGAATCATCGGCCTTGCAACAGACCGTTCAAAACCAGCAGTTACTCATCTGGCTTGAACAGAATATTCATCGACTCAATCAAAAACATATGACCCGACGGCTCCTCCACGAAATGTACCGGGAGACCCATACCGATGGACTTCAGTATAGCCAGTTTTGCCTTGTCCTGAAACAAAAATATCAAAGTCCCGAAGCGACGGCGCTGTTCAGTCACAAAGCGGGAGACAAGGTGTACCTGGACTTTACAGGTGACAAGTTTCACTGGAGGTCCGAAGATGGTCAGGAGCACCATGAAGAGGTATTTCTGGCCGTATTGGGCGCTAGTTCATACCAGTTTTCTATACCAGTTCCCAGTCAGAAACAGGAACACTTTGTGTGGGCAACCCAGGAAGCGTTTCAGTTCTTTGGTGGGGTCCCTACCGCAGTCGTACCAGATTGTCTCAAGAGTGCGGTATTGCATACCGACGGCTATGAAACGATTCATAACCCATTATTTGAACGATTCCTGGAACATTATGGGGTGGTCAGTATTCCGGCCCGACCACATCATCCTAAGGACAAGCCCCTGGTCGAAGGGGCAGTTACCGGGGTGTACCGGCAGATTATGGCACGGCTTGAACATACGGTCTTTGCGGACCGTGCGGCTATGCTCAAGGCCTGGCGCAGTGCTGAACAACGACTGAATGATGCGCCTTTTCAAAAGCTCGCTGGAAGCCGGAGGAGCCGCTTTTTAGAAATCGAACGGCCTGCCCTAAAACCCTTACCGGCAACCCTATTCAGTAGCAACACCATCCTGACCCAGACCGTCCCTGCAACCGGCGTGGTGTATATTCCGGCAGACAAGACCTCCTACTCAGTCCCTAACTCATTACTGAATAAGCAAGTAGAAATACTCATCTCTCCTCAAACTATCGAGGTCTGGTACGAGCACGAACGATATACAACCCATAACCGTACTCCTCATGCGGGAAAGGTGGTGCTGCTGGAACATCTGCTTCCGGCTAAAGCCTGGTATGCAGGACGTAATCCTGATGAGGCACTGCGAGCCTTGAACAGTACCGGACCTCATGTGGCATCCGTTGCTCAGCGCCTCTTTGATACCGCTGGCCACCAGGATATTGCCTGGAAACGTTTGGAAGGGCTCAAGCGGTTAGTACAACGGCATCCGGACCGTATCGATCGGGTCTGCCGTATGGCCCTCTCCCAGAATGAGACAACCCTTACAAGCCTGAAGCATATTCTTGAAAGCGATGCGGACCTGGTTCTGGCACAAGCAGAGGCTCAGACTGCAGAACTGGGCTTTCATGAAAACATCCGAGGGGCCAGCTATTACGGCCAGAGGGTACAGGCATGACCGAAACAATGCACCGTTTGAGGGAACTCAAGCTTGATGGGATGTACCGTGCTCTCCAGGCACTGCAGGATATGGGCGACAGCAGTCTTGCCAGCCTGTGGCCCATTCTTGCCCGACTGGTCGAAGCAGAAGCGGAATTTCGCAGACAGACCAGAGCGGAACATTTGACCAAACAGGCTAAATTCCGCTATGCCGCATCGCTCCAGACCGTCGCTACGGGCATAGAGCGGAATCTGGACAAGG
>Ga0272446_1007711_pt1 | contig 10598 bp, 13 predicted proteins | sample YNPCB0061_FD_194587 | JGI IMG/M metagenome (GOLD analysis project Ga0272446, IMG submission 194587) | Hot spring microbial mat communities from Yellowstone National Park, WY, United States - YNP-CB-006-1 | ecosystem: Environmental > Aquatic > Thermal springs > Hot (42-90C) > Sediment | place... | reverse complement strand
GCTGCCCCGCCTCGCGCGCGGCGTCGTCATCGCGCGCGACATCCCGCTGCTCACCCCAGCGGCGTGGAAGGCCGCGCGTCCCCGCTGCTCACCCCAGCGGCGTGGAAGGCCGCGCGTCTCGTCGCTGCCCCGTCGACGATCTAGCCGCCCCCCGCAACCACGCCCCGATCGCATAGGCAAGCGTTTCCGAGGTACCGTCCGGCGGATAGGTACGAATGCGCGGATCCCGTTCCCGCTTGCTCACCGCGTTCGCGGGCGATGTCGCGGCGTCCTCGACTGAAGCGGCCTCACGGACTGCCTCGACGACCACCGGAGCTCGCGACTGTAGCGCCTGGAGGATCCGCTTGATGAGGTACGGACGGTTGTTCGACTTCGTCTCCGCCCCGACGATCTCGTTGTACTTCGTCCTGAGAGCGCCAAGCTTAAGCTTCTGAAGCTCCTGGTCCTGCTGCTCGATGGTCATCGTGTTCTCTCCCTCTAATCGCATCACGTGTTGGTGTCGAGTGCCTTCTTGAAGCGCGCGACACGGTCGAATCCCCACTCGCGATAGGCGCGCCTGATCACGTCGAGGTACCCCGTCGCAGGGCGGCCCTCGACCGGAGCGCCGAGCGCATATGCCTGGGCTCGGGTCCAGCGCTTGTTCGCGCCGAACACACGCACCAACGTTCGCTCGTAGATCCAGGGATACCCTTCGAAGCGATCGAGGGCGTCGAGGCCCTCCGCATCGACCCGATAGAGCACACCCGGGACCTTGCCGCGCTCCGCCTCGACAATCGTCGCGACGGCACCACCCCATCGCTCCGACCACCCGCCGAAGGCAAGTCGAAAGTTCGGCAAGACGGCGACTCCAGCGACGCCGACCGATCCGCAGCGCCGGCGCATCTGTTCGACGTCGAGGTTCGAGCCGTAGGCGAAGATCAGCGTTGAGCGCGCTCGACGCTTACAGCTTCTCGGCGAAGCCGGCGCGAAGGAGCTCGTCGACGAGCGCCCGCGCCTTCGCGTCGTCTGTCTCTCCTTGCACGTCAAGCTCCACCCCCATCATCCGACTCACCTGGCCCGCCACCCAGTCGATGTACTCGCCGAGCGGCTGCCCCTCGCGGCCGAACGCCAGCGAGCGCATCGCTTCCACGATCTGCCGTGGTGTTCCCTCGAGCTCCCGCCCGTCGTCCGTGATTCGAATCCGCATGGCTGTTCTCCTTTCGCGCCGTCCAGGCCCGCCAATCTAGTCCGCGTACCTCGCGCCTAGTCCGGCAGCGCTCCGCAGGGAGCAGATACGTGAGCACTTCGGTACCGTCGAGCAACTGAATCGTGCTGCGCTCGTACAAATCAGGATGGCCCTCCAGCCGATCGAGCCTGGCGAGCGTCTCATCGTCGACCTCGTAGAGCTCACCGCGAGCGCTCCCCACGCCGCGAGCGACGAGCGCAGGGTAGCTCCCGAGATCGATCATCGTGAAGCCCGGCTCGGTCTGGGCTCTTCCGAGGAGGCGCGCTCCCGCGAGGAGCCGATGGTTGTGCTGCCCGGTGAGCAGCGTTCCGTAGACAAAAATTCGGTGCATCGTCCTCACCCTCATCCCTCTGAATGCGGTGCCTCGCCGGTGAGCGAGTCCCGCCTTCCGTGCTTCCAGGCTGCCGAGCCGCTCAGCTTCGAGAGGAGATGCAGCCTGGCCGTCTTGAATTCGTCGCCGATCATCCCGAGGCGCAGGAGCAGGACGCGCATATCGTAGCGCCCGCTCTCGAGCGTCAGCCTCCGCTTCCGTCCCGCCGCAGCCTTCGCGCCCAGCGCCTTCGCGGCGAGCGCGAGGACGAACTGGACATACGCCTTCACCTGACCGGCGTGGAGCGTGCCTTCGGACCAGCGGAACTCGATCGTCCCCCGATACCAGACGCTGTTCAGGTTGAGGCCGTGGTAGCGCGTCGAGTTGTAGCGACTCGGCCGCGCCTCGCCGCCGTACCAGAGTCGCTGCAGCTCCTCGCGCGTCTTCGGCTTCGTGCGCTCGATCGCGTCGATGAAGCCCGTCGGAAGCAGCTTGGTGTACCGATCGAGGCGGCGCGCCTGAATCGCGAGCGCGTGGACGATCAGGTCCTCCTGCTGGTGGACGAGCTTGGCGAGGTTCACCAGGCCCTTCGCGTCGAAGCGCGAGGCGTCGACGTGGATGTGGATGCCGCAGGAGGCGTCGACCTTCGCGCCCGCCTTCCGAATCGCGCGCACCACGCTCTGGAGCGTCTCGAGATCGCCGTAGTGGAGGATGGGGCTCACCACTTCCGCGGAGCGGTACGAGTCGGTGAGGCTTCCGTCGGGCATCGCCTTCCACACCCGCCCGTGCGCGTCGCGCACTTCCCAGGTATCGAAGCCGCTCACCGTGCCGCCGACCACCGTCTGAATCGCGCGGGCGACCACCTCCCGCGTCTGGCCCACCGTCTCGATCTCGATCCCGAACCGGAAATCCCGCATCGTCCGCCTCGCTCTCGCCTGGGGGACGGAGCAAGGTGCGGTCCATCTGAGAATCGCCCGCAACCCGGCGGTTTGAGCCGCTTTGAGAATTGTCCTGGTTCTCGCAGATGACCCATTTCACCCCACTCTGAATCAGGCATTCGCAGACTCTCGGGAAACCGCACAACATCTCGCGAGGTCACGCGCAGCGACGACATTGGGGTGATTCACCCCTGCAGAGAGGCATTCTGGGTCAGCGGTCCCGCAGACCCATTCTGCCCCGCAAGAGGGCTCGAGCCCTCTCATTCGAGAGGCGCAAATAACGGCATTTAGGGCTCATTTTTCGCTGGGGTGAAACGGGACTTCGAGCGAGGCAGAACGGGTCTCACTCTTCTCGCTCTCAGACGAGAAGACGCGGACTTCGCGCGTGGACCCACCGTTGCACCGCCTCACGTGCAGGAGGCAACACGATGCGAACCTACGACTACACGATCAACGACAAGACGCTCGGCGCGATGAACCACGTCGAGCTTGAGGTGCTCTCGCACGAGAACGAGCTCTCACGCCTGCGCGACCGGCTCACTCAGCAGCTCGAGCGGTGCCGCGAGCTCCTCGCGCGTGCCGAGCGCGACCTCGGCCAGCCCGAATACCAATTCGGTCATTCGCTCGGGATCCTCGGCGGCTCCGCGCACGAGCTCGACCTGCTCGCGGCGGAATACTGCCGAGAGCAGCAGACGGCAGCGCGGCTCCGTCGCGCCGCGGAGTTCGATCATCGCGAGGCGAACCCAGGTCCCGCACGAGGCGTTGTGGTGTTCCTCGAGTGGGTGGGCCAGGGCGCGGACGCTCACCTCGCCGCGCCGGCCGCGGTTCTCGATGGCGAGGGTCTGGAGGAGATCGCGCGACAGTTTCTGTCGATCCCAACCCTCAAAGAGCGACGCGCGGACAGCCTCGACTTCCATGAAGTCAGTGTCTGGTCCGTCCGCGACGCACTTCAGGCCGCCTTCGAGGCCGGGAAACGGAGCGAGAAATGATCACGAAAGCCCCCGGGCTGAACATCGAAGACGCCGTATTCGAGCTCGAAGACGGCATCATCTCGGCGGTCGCCGCGGCGGCTCACTTCGACGCGCTCGCGGTCAGGCTCCGGATGTTCCTGCCCATCGGGCCAGCGAGTGATCTCGCTGCACCGCTCGAGGCCCTCGCACGGGCGGTCCGGGACCTCGTCATCAACGCGGGCGACGGCGTGCGCGAGCAGATCATGAGCTGCGGCATCCCTTCGGACGATGTCGCGTGCGGCTCGTGCGGCTCGCCGGACTTCGAGACTCGCGACTGCGCAGCGTGCGCGGCGATCAGGAGCGACGGCTGGCGTCTCGCGCGCCAGCGCTGCGGCTGGAACCTCTGACACCCCAAACGAGCGCCCGGGCGCCGCAGCGAGGCGGCGCTCGGGCACTGGAGCCTTCAACGTGAGCAACGAAGAGATCCTGCGAACGCCCGACGCCCTGCTCGGCGCACTTGATCGGCAGCGCAAGTTCCTCCTGAAGGTGGCGCTCGAGCGCTGCCGCTGCCCCGTCTGCGGCCACGCCAGCAACCTCCTCGAAGCCGCGCGCATCGAGCTGAACGCGTACACCTTCGAGAACAAGAGCATGCGGTACCTGTGCCCGAACCCGATCTGCGGCATCGAGCTCGAGCAGGTCGTTCCGCTGATGGTGCTCGGGCCGCGCTCGTGGACTTGGGTGCGCAAGCACGTGAAGTGAGGACAAGCGGCGTCAGTCCTTGGAACTGACGCAAGCCAACCTACGAACCGCTTCGGCACTATCGTTCTCGTCTTGACTCCCCAGACTCTCCGTGGTCGAAGAGACTCTCCTTTCTTCGCTTGCCACGGACTGAGCCTTGAAGCCTTGCGCCCCGGAAGCTGAGGTCTCGACTCGGTCGTTCGGGAAATTCCGACTCGACAGGAGGCTCGATCGTCGCGGCGCCGGCGGCGCCTTCTCTACCGAAGTCTGGAAGGCGTTTCATCCGGAGCTCGAGCGCGACTGCGTTCTCAAATTCCTCGGTGCGAGCGCAGCCGAACCCCCAGAGGCCCTGGAGCGCTTCCGCCAAGAAGCGAAGCTCCTCGCCGAGCTCCGGCACGAGCACATCGTCCCCATCCTCGACGCGGGAAGCGAGCCGCGACCCTACCTCGTGCTGCCATTCCTCGATGGAGAGTCGCTGCGCGAGCGCCTCGCGAGAGGGAGACTCGAGCCTGCCGCTGCGCTCACGATCGCGGCGCAACTTGGCAGCGCGCTCGTCTACCTGAAGTCGAGAGAGATCGTCCATCGGGACATCAAGCCCGAGAACATCATCCTCACAACTTCGGTGTCGGGCGAGCTGGTGGCGATGCTCATCGACTTTGGAGTCGCACTGAGCGGATCCACCCGCCTCACCGAAGACGGAGTCATCGTCGGAACTCGGCAGTATCTTGCGCCTGAGCAGTGCATCCCGAATCAGCCGCTCGATGGACAAGCCGATGTCTACCAGCTCGGCTGCGTGCTCCTCGAGATGCTTACGGGCCGCGCGTACTGCGACGACGGCATCCCGCCTGACGACCGCCTGCAGTTCCATCGCAACGGCGGCCGAGAGACACCGGAGCTCAATCAGCACGCTCCGGCGATCGCAGCGCTCGTTCGCCGAATGCTCCGCGTCGTTCCCCACGAAAGACCGCGACTCGATGACTTGCCCGAGGCCTTGCGCTCGCTCGCCAACACGACGGCGACGCGCACAACACGCTCGTTGCCGGCGATTGAAGCCATTCGGATCCCAGCGTCGCGGGCCCTGCGGCTGTCGTCGGTCGTCGTCGCGCTCGGTGCCTTCGTCGCCGGCGTCGTCGTGTGGAGGGTCGGGGTCTCGCGACCCTCTGCTCGCTGGTACGCGGACTCGATGCTCACGCCGCTTGTGCGGCTCGAAGGGGGAACCTTCGAGATGGGGCGCAGCGAGGCCGAGCAACAGGCACAGATCGCTCGCATTGAGCACGAGCGTCCTGAGTCCGCGCGCAGCCTGTTCATTGAGCGCGTTCCGCGACAGCGACGAAAGACGGTGCACTTGAAGCCCTTCGCGATCGAGAAGCGAGAGCAGACCAACGCGCTCTTCGCCGAGTGGCTGAACACGGTCCCCGGCGTGCACGTTCGGCCGGAGAGCGACGGGCCGATGCGCGACCGCTACGTCGTCGACGGCGAGGGCCGGCTCCTCTACGACCGCATCGCGAAGCCGTCCGGTGGAATCGATCGTGTCGATGGCCGCTGGCAGGCCCGGCGCGGGTTCGAGCACATGCCCGTCGAGGCGGTCACACCTTACGCCGCGACGAAGTTCTGCAAGGCGATTGGACGCCACCTCCCAACCGAGGAGCAGTGGGAATACGCCGCTCGCGGCGACACGCCGCGGGAGTTCCCGTGGGGGAACGAGCGACCGGAGTGCACTCGAGCAGTCTTCGATCGCCGCGCCTTCACGCGCGCGGAGGCGAAGGAATACGTCGAAGGACTCGTCGCCGAGTGCCGGCGCGACGACGCCGGTCCAGACGACGTCCTCACGCCGACGAGCGACAAGACGCCCGAGGGCGTCGAGTCCCTCTGCGGCAACGTCTCGGAGCTCACCGCTTCAACGATGGACGGAGCGGGGGGCGCCGCCATCGTCTTCAGGGGCTCGAACTACCGCGCACAGTACGAGCTCTGCATCACGAGCTGGCGCAGTCGCATGCCAGCAGAGACCGCGCGCCTTGGTGTCGGATTTCGCTGCGTCGAATGAGAGGAGCTGCCATGGAATTGATCGATCTGAAGACCCCTGACTGGTCGCTGGAGATGGTTCGCGGTGCCGAGACCATCAGGACGACGATCCACGACTCGGCAGGTGTACTGCCGACCGGCATCGTCCCCGCTCGCACCGAGGTCGTGGTGAGCGGCGTCGTATCGGCGACGAGCCACGTGTACCTGCTGACGCTCCACGCCGACGAGAGCATCGATGTTCTCTTCGACTCGGGAGCCGTTCCCGTCGCCAGCGGGACGTCGGTTCGCGTCCCGAAGACCGGGCGCCTGACGCTGACCGAGGCGAGCCGGCTTCGTATCGTCGAGGCCCCGCGCGCGATCGCGCCGCACGAGTGGGCTGAGCTCCTCCGTGATCGCGATCCCAAGCCGGAGGGCGCCTCGGTCAAGAACAGCGTGCGCGACCCCGCGCGGCCCGTCGCGCCACGCGGGAACAACACGACCGAGGCCACGGCCGAAAAGAAGCGACCAGCGGTCGTTCACCCGAAGAAGTAACGTGGCAGCGACGGATCGCGCCGAGGCCGAGAAGACTCGTCCCCCGACCATCTCTCCGGCACTTCGGATGGTGTTCGCGGATCGAAGAATCGCGGACGAGCTTCTCGACCTGCCTATCGAGGAGCGCGAGTACATCTCGCGCTCCAGCTTCGGCGGGAAGCTCGGCAAGGCGGTGTCGGAGCCGCACGCGCTCGTCGAGCGCACGCGCTCCGGCCTCGTCCTTCGGCACTTGTCGTCGACGAACGAGACGTTCGTCAATGGACGGACGGTCACGAACGAGTGCCTCCTCGCCGATCAGGACGTCATTCGGCTGGGGCACTCGCTCCTCGTCGTTGAGCTCCGCCGGCACGAGGCGAGCGTTGCCGAGCTCTCTCATGGCTGGAAGCTCCACGCAGCGCTCGACGCCGTCGGCAAGCGTGTCTTCTCCGACGATCCTCTCCTCATTGAAGGCGAGACGGGGACTGGGAAAGAAGTTGTCGCGCGCTCAGTGCACCATCGCCAGCGACCAGCAGGGCCGTTTGTGGCGATCAACCTCGCCGGCCTCGCCCCTCAGCTGGCCGAGGTGGAGTTGTTCGGCGCACGACCCGGCGCATTTACTGGGGCGACCAATCGCCAAGGCCTCTTCGCCGCCGCCGACCACGGCACGCTCCTCCTCGACGAGCTCGGCTTCGCCCCGCTCGAAATCCAGCGGCTCCTTCTCCGCGTCCTCCAAGAGCGAACGATCCGGCGCGTCGGCGACGATCGCGCACGGCCGATCGACGTTCGCGTCATCGCCGCAACCAGTCGCGATATCGGCGCGCTCGTCCGTCGGGGCCTCTTCCTCGAGGATCTCCGCCAGCGCTTCTGGCCGTTACTGAAGCTCCCGCCGCTCCGCGAGAGGCGGGTGGACATCTTGAGGCTTGCACGAGCGCGCTGGCAGAAACGCAACGAGGGTGATCTCCTCGTCTCGGCCGAGGCGGCGGAGGCGCTGCTCCTCTACCGCTTCGGCGGCAACGTACGGCAGCTCCAGAGCTGCTTCGACACACTCCCGCGCCCCTCCGACGGCATTTTCACCAGCCGTGACCTCCTCTCCTTCCTCGACGAGATCAAGCACGAAGAAGAGTGGCCCGACAGGCCCTCCTCCGATCGCGCACACCACGAGGTCCTCCGCGAGCTCATCGCGCACGGCATCCGCGACCCTCACGTCTTGTCCCGGATCGCACGCGTCGACGTGAGGACGGCAAGAAAGTACTTGGCCGAGAATTCTCAAATCGAGGCAACGCGGCGATCGACGACGATCAAATCGCCGGTGCCTTCGACGCGAAAGGACGGCGTCTGAGGCTCTCCGTGGCCGAGATGCTCGAAGGTCCAGCGCCTCACCCGATCGATCACCTCGTCCTTCAGATCGTCGACGGTGATGAAGCCCTTCTTCGCCCGATCCGCCGGCCCCTTGAGCGCCTCAAGCAGCGCCATCGTGAAGACCCCGTGCTTCGCTTCGTGCGAGTCGCCGGCCTTCTGAGCGGCGGTGCTCGCCGCGATGATCGCTCCGGCCTCGGCGAGCTCGTTCACGTTGCGAATGAACGCTTCATCGAGGCGCTCCGGCGTCGCGTCGCGCCCGGTGTCGACACCCGCATGACACGCGTCGAGGGTCAGGAGCCAGCGCTTCGTTCCGCTCGCCTTGATCGCGCGAACGACATTCTCGAGCGCCAGCGCCGTCTCCGCTGGATTTGGCGAGCGCGAGTCGGTCGCTAGGAGGTAAGGCTTCCCTCGGTAGAGGACTCCATGGCAGGAGAAGTGGACCCACAGCATCTCGTCGGGGTCGAAGCGATTCCGCATCGCTTCGAGCGCCGCCTTGATGTTGAACATCGTCGGCCGCAGCGCTCGATCGTCGCTTTGATCGTGGAGGGCAGCCACTGAGTAGCCGTTCTCTTTCAGGAGCGCCGCAAGCGCGCGTGCGTCATTGCTGCAGTAGCCGAGGCGGAGCTGGTCTTCGACGTAGTCATCGGCGCCGATTCCGAGGAAGTACCGTGAGGGAGTGCGGGTCAGGTCCGGTAGCGCTCGATTCACTCGCTCGCGTGGTCCTCGCTGGCGAGCAAACGGGAGGCTCCGCTCGACGATAAGCGTCTCCTCGATGTATTTCGCGAATCCGGGGTGAAAGAGGCGCCACTTCGGATCCGCAGCATCAGGCTGCTCGACGACAAAGGGCCGCGCCAGCCGGACAAACGTCTCCAGCGCCCGAGGCGCCTCCCAGCCCGCCTGCGTGATCAGGTCCTTGCTGGCGACCGCGTCTGGCTGGGTCGCGAGGACCTCGAGACCGGACCGCACGATCGAGCGGACGTCATCCGGGAGCGCTTGAAGGCGATCCCAGATTTCGTCGAGATAGCCTCTGAAGTGATGCGGAAGCCTCTCGAGCGGCGCGACGGGATGCTCCTGCAGCGTATGCGCGAGGTCGACGAGGTAGCGCGCCGATCCGCCCGCGGCCGCGACAGCGCGCTCGACATCGATATGTGGTGGAAGGATCGGCTGGATCTTCTCCGCGATCCGGAAGCAGACGTCCCGATTTGACTCTGCCCATTCAGTCTCGTCGAGGTCGATGCAGCTGAACGATCCCGACGCGGACATCCAAGCGAGATCTTCCGACGGCAGCGACCGCGACGAGCACAGGACCGAGACGCCTTCGGGGACGACGGGCAGGCGGAACGAGAAAGGGTTCGGCGGTTGGAGATCGTCGGCGCACTGGTCGATACCGTCGATGACCAAGACCAGGCGCTGTCCTGCCGGGACAAGCTGGGTGGACGCGCGGGTCAACAGGTCGTGAAGATACCAGCTCGCTTCCGCCGCCTCGGGATTGGCGAACTCGGGAAAGAGCGCTTCGATCTGGCGCGCAAGGAGCAAGGCGACATCGCGCGAACGCTCGCGCTTCGTCGCTGTTCGATGGAGAAAGGCGTGCGGGACGATTCGCCGGTTCTGCTGGCGCTTCGTGAAGAGCCGCGCGGCGAGCCTCCCGATCGGCTTCTCGTCGCTCGGTGACCGCGAGCGGCCAAAGACGCGATTGATCGTCTCGTCGAGCGGGCCGACCACCCCGACGGTCTCGAGCCGCTCGAGGTAATAGATGAACAGCGCGCTCTTCCCGAGACCGGGAGCGCCACGGACGAGGACCCAACTCTTGCCTTGGTCCAAGGCGGCGTCGATCGCCCCGACCACATCTTCCCGTCCAACGAAGTTGGAGAGGTGCTCGCGTCGCTCATCGACGCTGGGCTGCCGCGCCATCGCGGCGCGCACGCTAGACCAAAATTCTGCAGAACGCTAGACACCCAGAGCTACGTTCCGTCTCCGACGACGACGCGGTACGCTCGCCTTCGTGACCAGAGAACCACGAGCGACGGGCGATAGCGATCCCGAGCGTGTCGCTGAGGCGGTGCGCCGGATCCAGCACGCGCTCCAGCAGCTCGCCGCTGCGCCCGCGACGCTGTCGTTCCACGAGCGCGTGTCGCTGCTTATTTCAGCCGAAGCCGAGCTCGACTTCCTCGACGCGACAGCACGCGCGCTGAGAGACTCGGTACGGGTGGCGACCCTGGCGATTGCTCCCGGGCCGACGGGACTCGCCGACGACGAGCCTCTCGCCGACATCACGCAAGCAAACATCGATGCCCGAGCTCGAGACATCTACACGAAGCTTCGCGGGGTCGTCGACGGAGAAGTTCAACAGAATGCACCCGCTCAAGCGGGTCGACCACCTCGAATTCAGCTGGAGATCCTCGCCGCTCTCGTCGCCGCGACCTGTCTCCACGACGTCCTCTTTCGCGAGGTCCCTGACCACATCGCCAACATGGGGATCGCCCTCGGGTTCCAGCTCAGCGAGCACCTCTCCGACGAGAGGGTCGAAGTACGCAACGATTGAGTGC
>Ga0272446_1007710_pt1 | contig 10600 bp, 7 predicted proteins | sample YNPCB0061_FD_194587 | JGI IMG/M metagenome (GOLD analysis project Ga0272446, IMG submission 194587) | Hot spring microbial mat communities from Yellowstone National Park, WY, United States - YNP-CB-006-1 | ecosystem: Environmental > Aquatic > Thermal springs > Hot (42-90C) > Sediment | place... | reverse complement strand
CATCTTTATCCCAGTCATCATTTTCAATATTACCAAGAGCAAATTCCACATTTTAATTTCATGGATTACCAAAATATTGGTCAATGGATCCCATTACAAGAACTAAAAAATTACATAGATTTTGCATTTTTGACATTGCACGGTTTAAAAGGTGAAGACGGTTCTATACAGGGCTTATTGGAGTGGCTTAACGTTCCCTATTCAGGAACAGGAATTCTAGGTTCTGCCATTGGTATTGATAAAATAGTGCAAAAAAGACTTCAAGAGTCTATGAATTATGAAATTTTGCCTTATATTTTATGGAATACCAATCAAACTTTTCCAATCAAAGAATTAAAAACACAAATTGGATTTCCTTGTGTACTTAAAAACCCACTTCAAGGCTCGAGCATAGGCACGGCAATTGTTCTTCATGAACAAGAACTACAAAATGCTATTGAAAAAGTTAGTCTTAAAAAACAAATTTTTTTATCTGAATGGAAAAAACAAACGCTTGAACAGAAAATTCAAATTTGCAATCAATGGAACGACCTCAAAAATGGTTTTAGTTTTCCATTATGGTTAGACAACCAATTCGTACGTAATCCTGACGAATGTATTCAATTTTTAGAAAACTGTACCTTAGATAGCGTTTGGATAAAAGCAATAGATGCACCTCATCAAATTATTATTGAAAAATTTATCGAAGGAATTGAATTTTCTGTGATAGTCATTCAAGATGAAGAGGGCAATCCAATTGCTTTACCACCTACAGAAATTAGAAAAAAAACTGCTGTTTTTGATTACGAAAGTAAATATTTACCCGGTAAAGCCAATAAAGTTACACCAATAGATTTACCGATAGAAGATATCCTTTTGATTACGAAAGAAGCTGAAAAATTAATGCAAGCATTTCATTTTAATGTGTATGCTCGTATTGATGGTTTCATAACTTCTGAAAAAAAAATCTATTTTAATGACCCTAATACCACCAGCGGTATGTTACCTTCTTCGTTCTTTTTTCATCAAGCTGCCGAAATTGGCTTTAATCCTTCTCAATTTTTGACTTACATCATTTATATTTCCTTACTTACACGAAAAAAAGAAGGGCGTTTTTATTTATTGGATGCTCTTATTGACCAATTCAATCAATCACTATTGAATGACCAGAAAATTTCCCTAAACAAATCAAAAATTGCTGTAATTTTAGGAGGATATTCCTCAGAAAGACATATTTCTGTTGAAAGTGGAAGAAACATTGTAGAAAAATTACAGGCAAGTGGTAAATATCAGGTAACCCCTTTATTTTTAATTAAATCAGAGATTTCTGAAACAGGTTTTGAGCTATATTCAATTACTCCTAATTTGTTATTTAAGGATAATGCTGATGATATTGCTATTGGAATTCAAAAATATTTAAAAAATTCTGAAAAACACCCTTATATAAAGTCCATTCAAGAACGAATTCGTTCTATACAAGAACGGTTTAATGTTAATAATTCTATTGATATTCAAAAATTTCCTGCTCATGAGCTGAACAAGCATTTTGATTGTGTATTTATTGCTATTCATGGAAGACCGGGTGAAGACGGTCAATTACAAAAGCTTTTACAAGCACAAAATATTCCTTTTAATGGTTCGGAAGCGTTACCAGCTGAAATTGCTATGGATAAATACCGTTGTAATGAATTATTACAACAAAATGGTTTAAAAGTTGCTGCGCATATTTTGGTTACAAAAGATGAATACTTAAAAAATTCTGAAAAAATTCTAAAAAAAATTGAAAATACATTAGGCTATCCAATGATAGCAAAACCAAATGATGAAGGCTGTTCATCTGCTGTAAAAAAAATTTCTAATCGAGAGGAATTAGTAGCTTATTTGGAATTGACATTTTCCAATGATTTTTTCGTTCTTGAAAAAAACCGTAATTTTTTACAAATCAGCCCGAATGAAGAATTTCCACAAAAACAAGAATGTTTAATAGAAAGTTTTATTTCGGAAAGTAATGAATATCGTTTGATGGAAGTAACCGTAGGTTTTTTAACTCACTGGAATAATCAAACAATTAAATATGAAATATTTTCGCCCTCAGAAACCCTAAGAGCTAGTGAAATATTATCCTTAGAAGAAAAATTTTTGGCAGGTCAAGGTCTTAATATTACTCCTGCAAGATTCTCAAAGAACCCTGAAGAAAATTCTAAAATTGAAAATTTTGTAAAAAATGAAATTGAAAAAGCAGCTAAGGTTATCGGTTTAACTGGTTACGCAAGAATTGACGCTTTCGTAAAAATTTTTCATGAGGATAAAATAGAGGTTTGGATTATCGAAGCCAACACTTTACCTGGAATGACACCCGCTACCTGTATTTTTCATCAAGCCGCTATCAATCATTATACTCCATTAGGATTTATTGAAAAGATTCTGGAATTTGGGATTCAAAGAACAAACTTCCACAAGATTTAAGTTTTTATCCTCAATGATATAAGCAATTTGTTTTAACCATGAAGGATAATTATTTTTTGTAAAATAATCACTAATTTTTTGATGACCGAAACGGTCTCCTGGTTTCCATTTTCTAATTTTTAAAGGAAATTCAAACGAATTTTTGATTTCTATCGAAAAAATATTCCATATAAAATTACCCGGTTCATTGATCATTACTTCATCAGAAAAATTCAGAATATCCAAAGGTAAAAAACTTAAACCTGATTTTTCTTTAAAAATAACCCATTCTTTATCCAAAAGAAATTTACCTTTTTGTGAGTTCATCAATAAATTTAACAATTGTTCATCAAAAATTTTTTTTAAATAAAAAATTTTGTCAATCAAAAACTGAAAAAACAACAAAACTTCTTCATTATTTTCAAAATCTTTTGTAGAATATTTCCATTCAATTACATAAGGGCTGTAAAAAGTAACAGAGTTTTGGTAAACTTTATAAAAATGATTAAAAAGAAAGTTTTCTTTGAATTGTTGAACTTTCCATTTTTTGCTTAAAAAACTTTCTAAGGAAGGATTGATTTCTTTTAAAATCGGAATAACTTGGTTTCTGATTTTATTTCTTGAATAGTCATTTAGTGAATTAGAGCTGTCTTCTCTAAAATTAATTTGATGAACTTGTGCAAAATCAATAATTTCTTGCTTTGAAAATTCAATCAAAGGACGAATAATTTTTTTATTAACAGGGTAAATGGTTTCAAAAATTTGATGGTATGAAGACTTTATGAGTGTGTAAAGAAGGTTTTCGGTTACATCGTTTAAATGATGGGCAGTAACGATAAAATCTAAATTTCTTTCGTTAAGTAATTTTTGGAAAATTTGATAACGAATTTCTCTTGCTGCTTCTTGTTTCGAAAAGTCATTTTTTTTAGCAAATTGATAAGTATCAGCCCGTACAACATGGCAAATAATCTTTAAAGAATTACAAATTTCTATGATAAAATTTTCGTCTTCGTTAGATTCTTTTCCTCGTAATTGAAAATTTACATGGCATACTTCAAAGTATAAACCGGCTTTTTGAAATAAATAAAGCATGACCATAGAATCTACTCCGCCACTTACTGCGAGTAAGTATTTTTTTTTCGTGTATTCTTCTACATTTTGTTTCAAGAAAGTATGAATTTCCATTAATAATTAAGAACGTATAGCGGAATTAGTAGAATCCGGGTAAATAAATAGAATATCTTTTTCTTGTTCTTTTTCATGAGATGGTTTTTTTGATTGGCAGTTACTTAAAAAAAACAACCAAGTCAAGCCAAATAATCCAATAAAGCTAATTTTTTTCATAATCAATAACGTAATATTGTGAATGAATTAATCCTTCAATAATAAAATATTGTCCTAAAATATACGTAACCATAATGACAACATTGGCAAAGTCAAATGGTTGAATAAATTTATTAAAAGCAATTGTTGAGTCAGAAAAAATAAAAAGCAAAGCACCTAAAAAAGTTAAGAAATAAGCGTTTAAAGATTGGTATTCTCTTCTAAGCCATGCAGTTAATCCCATAGATTCAATTACCAAAATATAAATGGAAACAGGTAAAATTAAATTTCCTAAATTTTTTTGCATTTCACCAAAAAGTATTGCAGCCGGAAAAAGCAGAATCATTAGTCTAGTTAGCACGGTTATCCATGTAGTTTCTGAAAATCCTGAATTTTCTTTCCAAAAAACAAACACATATAGCAAGTGAGCAATCAAAAAAGAACCTAATCCCAATATAAAACCGTCGAAAGGGAGCATTAAAAATACATCTCCGAGAAAAGAAAAAAATAAGGAAATCATTAATAATCGAGTAATTAAAAGATTTTTTTTAGGTACAGAATAATAAAAATAAAGCATTAAAGCAGGCATTAGTAATGGTTTGAAAATATAAATACCTATTTTATTTGCCGAAAAATGAAAAACCATTTCACTTAGAATTTCCAATCCTGCAATGGTAAAAAACAAAATTTTTAAATTTTTTGTAGCCATGATACAAACATACACAAAGTAAGGAAAAAAATAGATACCAACTTTTGTAAAAAATTTTGTTATGAATTTGGTCGTTCCCCTTACACGCCTAAATAAATCAAATTCATTGCAATCATACTCCTATAAATTTTGATAAAAATTTTTTTATCTTGAAAGTTATATTAATTTTTTTATTTATATTTGCTGCTCAATTTTTTAAAAATATGCAACGAATATTGACATTTTTATTATTATTAGCATTACAAGCTAAATCACAAGGAGTAAGATATTTAGATGAAGTATTTGATTCATTAACCGTGATTTCAAATGTTAGTTATGGAACGGCTGTCAATGCTAGTGGGCAGTCCCAAGATTTAAAATTAGACATTTACATGCCTAAGAATGATACCGCCTCGAAACGCCCCTTAATTATTTGGGCACACGGTGGTTCTTTTGTTTCGGGTTCCAAGGATAATGCCGAAATTGTTCCTTTTGCGCAAAGATTTGCAAAACGTGGTTTTGTTTGTGCCTCTATTCAGTATCGCTTAGGTTTAGACGGGTTTCCGCCTAACCAACAGATTGTTTTGCGTTCAGTAATCAGAGCAGTACAGGACGGAAAAGGTTCTGTGAGATTTTTTAGAGAAAATGCCTCTACTTACAACATTGATACCACTCACATCTTTTTCGGTGGCTCATCAGCTGGCGCTATCACTGCCTTGCATTTGGGATATTTAAGTTCATTAGCAGAGTTTCAATTAGAAGCAGATTCTTCTTTAGTAACCGGTTTAGGTGGTTTAGAGGGTGGAAATAGTGCAAGTCCCGGATATTCTTCTAAGGTTCACGGTGTCATCAACTTGTGTGGCGCTATTGGAGAGAAGGTCTGGATAGAGCCTGGGGATATCCCCGTAGCGAGTGTTCATGGTTCAGACGATGCAGTGGTGCCATACAAAAGTGCGGAAATCAAATTCCAAGGTTTGCCTTTAGGTTTGTTTGTGGACGGCTCTTTTGTAATCGATTCTTTCGCTAATGCTATTGGTGTACAAAGTGCGTTAAAGACATTCTATGGGCAAGGTCATGTACCATACGTAGGGAATGCAACCTATCTGGATTCTACCATTAACTTTTTGGCACCTCACGTTTATAGTTGGTTGGGGTTGAATGTTAGTAAAGCTACTCCTACGGAACTGGTGATGAACGCTTATCCCAATCCCACAAGCCAGTGGTTAAATATACAAGTGCTGAGTGCCGGAAATTATCAGGTAAAAATTTTGAATTTGAATGGTCAGGTGGTTTACCAAGGAGATTTTGTTGGTAAAAAAATCACTATACCTGTTCAAGATTTTGTGAGTGGTTTGTATTTTGTGAGTATTCAGTCAGAGACACAAGCACGGACGGTAAAGTTTGTCAAAGAGTAATAGTTAAATATTTGTGATTGTGAGGCTGCTCGAGGGGCAGCCTTTTTGTTTTTTTAGAAACTGTGGTCTAATTTTTTGCCCCGAATGCACCAATGTTTGGAGGGGATTGACCACACTGTCCTTCGGAAGTTCCTACAATGTTTGGAGGAGTTCACCACCCCGTCCTGCGGACACCCCTTCAATGTTTGGAGGGGAAAAGGGGGTATTGGTGCTGAGCGACCTCCCTATATCCCTCCTAATAGGAGGGAAGGGAGGTTCAGCCTAACCCAAAGCACTCAGTGCCAAGGGACACGTCCGAATAAAAATTCTATTGACCTCTCTAATTTCTCGGATGAAAAGTTCTATGTACCTCTTTTAAATAGCTTTTATCTAAATGTAAATAAATTTCTGTTGTGGTGATAGACGAATGCCCAAGCATTTCTTGAACGGCTCTTAAATCTGCACCATTTTCAATTAAATGCGTAGCAAAAGAATGCCGAAGAGTATGAGGGCTTACCGGTTTGTTGATGCCTGCTTTTTCAGCTAATTCCTTGATAATCAAAAAAAACATGTTTCGTGTTAATTTTTTTCCTCTTCTATTCAAAAATAAGTATCCTTCATTCCCTTTTGCGGGAACTTGATGGTTTCTAACATTGACCAAGTACAACTCGATATATTTAATTGCGGATTGACCCAAGGGTATTAATCTTTCTTTGTTGCCTTTGCCGATGATTCTTACATACTCATCTTCAGGAAAATAATTTTGGTAAGGGAACTCAACCAGTTCAGAAACTCTTAATCCACAAGAATAAGCAAATTCCAACATCGCTCGATTTCTCAAACCTAATTCATTATTCAAATCACATTGTTCCAAAATTTGGTCAATTTCATATAGACTTAAAACTTCGGGAATATTTCTGTAAATTTTAGGTCTATCTATCCAATCAATCGGATTTTTTTCAATGAGTTCTTCTCTTTCAAGCCATTCATAAAAAGAATTTAAACTACTTAAATTTCGATGAATAGAATAATTATTCAAAGCATAATCCACCTCAAGGCTCATTAAATACTCTTGTATTTTTAGGTAATCCAAACTTATAAGGTCTTGAAAATTTTTAACCTTGAAATGTTTTATAAACTTTTCTATATCAGAGGAATAAGCTTCTAAGGTAAGTTTAGAAAGCCCTTTTTCAAATTGAAGAAAAAAATTATAATTTTGAAATAATTCTTGGAAATTCATGAAATAAGTATTAATTTTGGCAATAATTGTTTAAACAAATTACCAATCAATGAAAGTACAATTTGTTTTTTTTGTGTTATTAAGTTGGATTTATAACGCAAGTTACTCACAAAAATGCGAATGCAAAATTAATGGAAAATCACCTGATTACGTATATCAAAATGAAGCTATGCCTAGAGGTTGTGTGATGTTTTTTGATAAAATGGAACAATTTTATTTGTGTAGAGATTGTACTCCTAAAAATCAAAAGCCATTAAGTTATCCACAGAATTTAGATTTAAAAACTTATATTCAATGGCTTGATGTGAATAAAAAAAATAAAATAACAGCATCAGAAGCGATATTCATTTATGAAGGATTAAAACAATGGGAAAAAGCAAAAAAATTAATTGGTTTTCAAGTCACAAATTCTGGTTTAGGATACAAAATTATTCAACAAGGAAACGGAAAAAAACCGGAAAAAGGAAAAAATGTGAAAGTACATTATAAAGGTAGCTTAGAAGACGGGACTGTTTTTGATAGTTCATATGATAGAGGTCAACCTTTTGAGTTCCCACTTGGAATGGGTAGAGTAATAAAAGGGTGGGACGAAGGCATTCCATTGTTCAATGTAGGAGGAAAAGGAATTTTAAAAATTCCTGCTGAATTAGGTTACGGAAAAACTGGTGCCGGAAATATTATACCACCAGACGCCACGCTAATTTTTGAAGTTGAAATCATTTCCGCAGATTAAATTGCTATGTTATGATAACTAAGTATTCCATTTCAATTAATAAAAAAATCATTCCAAAATCTCGAATTAATGAAGTAAATTTTCAAGATTTAGGTTTTGGAAAATATTTTGCTGACCATATGTATGTTGCAAAATATAAAAATGGTGAGTGGATTAGTGCAGAGATAATGCCTTTTGGAGAAATTTCCGTGAACCCGGCTATGTCTGCGTTGCATTACGGGCAAACCATTTTTGAAGGTATGAAAGCTTACAGAAACATACACGGAAATATTCAGTTATTTAGACCACTGAACAATTGGAAAAGAATGAATGTTTCTGCTGAAAGGTTAGCAATGCCCCCAGTACCGGAAGAAATTTTTATGGGTGGTTTAATAGAACTTTTAAAGATTGATGAACAATGGGTACCCTCAGGGAAAGGTGAGTCTTTATATATAAGACCATTTTATATAGCTTCGGATACTTTTGTAGGTATGAGACCTTCATCGGAGTATCTTTTTATAATTTTTAATTGCCCTGTTTCTGCTTATTATGCAAATCCTGTTAAAGTTAAATTGGAAAAAAACTTTATTAGAGCAACTCCAGGAGGAGTAGGATATGTAAAGATGGGTGGAAATTATGCACGCTCGATGTTAGCTACTGAACTTGCTAAGTCAGAAGGTTATGATAACGTCATTTGGGTTGATTCTCACGAATATAAATACGTGGAAGAATGTGGTACTATGAATATCTTTTTTGTAATTGATAATATTTTGATTACACCTCCCACTAGCGGAACCATATTAGAAGGAATTACAAGAGATAGTGTCATAAAATTAGCAGAAGATTTGGGCTATCAAGTTCAAGTAAGAAAACTTTCCAAAGAAGAAATTTTAGAAAGTTATCAACAAGGAAGATTACAAGAGTGTTTTGGAACCGGTACAGCGGCTTCTATTTCACCAATAGTAACCATAGGTTACGACCAAAATATTAAAATTCAATTAGAAGAACCCAGTAAATGGAATATAGTTCCAAAATTACAAAGGGAATTAGATGGAATAAGAATTTCAACCATTAAAGACCGTTTTAATTGGATTTTTCCAATCAGTTAAAAAAAAATTAAAAAAAATTATTTGCATTACAGAAAATGTTTATATATTTGCAATTCATACAGAAAAAATAACTGTTCAAGCAAAATGATAATAAATAACTCTTGCGATATGAAGAAAATTTTATTTACACTGCTAACTTTCTCATGTATAGTTGGTGGAAATGTAAAAGCACAAGACCCGCAGTTTTCTCAATTTTATTCCAACAAATTAATTTTGAGTCCTGCATTTGCGGGAACTGGAATGGGACCGAGAATCGCCTTGAATTATAGAAGACAATGGGCAAATATTCCCGGTTATTATAGAACTATTGCTGCTTCTTATGATATGCCTCTTCAGTTTGGTAATACTAGACATGGTGCAGGTATCTTTTTTATGGCAGACCAAGCAGGTGAAGGAAATCTAACGAAGTTAGATGCTATTTTAAATTATGCTTACGAACTAGACATGGGTGATAACCATGCTATTCGATTTGGTTTAGCTGGTGGAATACAGCAAGCTTCCTTAGATTTTTATAAATTAAGATTTAGCGATCAAATTGACCCTAACTTTGGTTTTGTAAACCCAACAGGTGAAGTAAAACCCGTAGATTCCAGAATTACTGAAGATATAAGTGCGGGTATTACCTATTTTTCCAAAAAAGCATGGTTAGGTGCTAATGTAAACCATATCACTGAACCTAAACAAAAGTTTATGATTGGTGGAACACAAGAAAAAGATACTACCAAATTACCTATGAAGTTTTCTGTATTCGGTGGATATCAAATTCCTATTAGCGGGGAAAACAGCAAAACAACTATTACACCTGCGTTTTTATTTAAAGCCCAGCGTCCATTCTGGCAATTAGATTTGGGTTGCTACATTAACTTTGATCCATTAGTGGTTGGTTTCTGGTACAGAAATCAAGATGCAGTAATTGGTTTAGTAGGTTTAAGATACAACCAATTTAGTTTTGGTTATTCTTATGACTATACCATTTCTAGATTAACCAATCGTGTAACCACTGGATCTCACGAAATTTCTGTGATCTATGAATTTGAGCAATCACAAAAAGCTAAAAAAATGCGTCATAGAACATTGCCTTGTCCTAGATTCTAATATTAGACGGGATAAGAATTTTCAAAAAAAAATTAACTTAATTGTCAATCGAATTAAAAAACATATTATTTTTGCAAACATTAAAACACTCTTAATAATCATGAGAAGAAGTCTTTGGACTGTTCTAGCAGTATTAGCAATTTTAAACATCGTTGGATGTAAACAAGACAACATCAACATGGTGGGTAAGTCCAGTTCTAAAACGGGCTTAAAATACAACGATGGAAATTTTGAAGTAAAGAATTATAAAGGTCAGGAAACAGCACCAGGTCTTGTATTCATTGAAGGTGGAACATTCCACATGGGCGGCGGCGAAAAAGACATAGCTTATGCTATGGATAACCGCGAAAGACAAGTAACTGTTGCTAGTTTCTACATAGATGAAACGGAAGTTGCAAACGTAGACTGGAAAGAATTTTTGTTCTTCATTAATAAAGACTCAGGACAACAAAAATGGGAATCATTATTACCAGATACGAATGTTTGGATGAGAGACTTAGCGTTTAATGATCCTTACAGAGATTACTACTTTCAACATGATGGTTTTAATACTTATCCTGTTGTAGGTATTAACTGGCATCAAGCGAATGAATATTGCGTTTGGAGAACTTCCAA
>Ga0272446_1007709_pt1 | contig 10600 bp, 8 predicted proteins | sample YNPCB0061_FD_194587 | JGI IMG/M metagenome (GOLD analysis project Ga0272446, IMG submission 194587) | Hot spring microbial mat communities from Yellowstone National Park, WY, United States - YNP-CB-006-1 | ecosystem: Environmental > Aquatic > Thermal springs > Hot (42-90C) > Sediment | place... | reverse complement strand
CTCGAACCATGCCCGCGCGGCGTCCTCGTCCGGGAACAGAGCATTGAAAGCGCGCAGCGTGAGGGCCGTTTCGTTCATGCTTTGTATCTAGCATTTGTACGGCATTTAGTCAAAGCGATAAGTCCGCCGCCGTTTATCGTCGGCGGCGCCGCCGTAGAGATCTACACGCAAGGAGGATATACGACCGGAGATGTCGATCTCAAATGCCCGGAACGCCCCTTGTCGTTCATTCTGGCCAATGTCGGTTTTGTCAAGAAGGGACGCCTGTGGGTCCACCCTGGCGCGGATCTCTGGATCGACCGCGTGGGGGAAGGCCCCGAAGCGCCCCACGAGATCGCCTCGAAAGCGGTGGAGCTTCGCCTGATGAACGGAAGCATATGGCTCATAGGTCCGGAGGATCTGGTCCTGAATCGGCTCAGGGCGGCGGTCCATTGGAAGGACGAGGACAGTCTCATCTGGGCAGGCGCGATCGTGCGCTCGGTGGTCATGTCGGGCAGGGATTTCGATTGGCGCGGCGTGGAGGAGCGCCTTGAGGACGATGCCGAGCGCGCGGCCTTGCGCCTGCTGATGGAAGGCGCCGCCACGCCAGGCCCCCCGAAGGAGGAGCGACCCGATGAGCCGACCCCTTGATCGACTGGACTACGAAGTCTTGCGCGCCGCCGCGCGGCAAGTCAGGCTCGAGGACGCGGAGACGGGCCGTGAGCGGCCGCGCAAGGTTCGGCGGCGGCCGCGCGATCCCGAGAAGATCGCGCTCCTTCGGATGATTTGCGAGGACTATCGTCGACACTGGCCGCCGCGATGGTGGAAGGACGAGACGGGGCGGTGGTGCGCGAGGCTGCCCCGGTTGGAGGCCCTTCTCGCGGGAAGTCCGCGCCCCTCCCGGGACGGCGACGGAGCGCCGTGACCCCGTCGGTCGCGCCTCCGGCGCCGCTCCGCTGTCGGCGAAGTCCTCCGGGCGGTTCGGGATCCAACCGTCGCCTCACCGCTCCCGGAAGGTCCTGAGGAAGAACGGGGCGAGCGGGTCGAGGAGATAGCTCAGGACGGTCTTCTCGCCGGTCGCGATGACGACCTCGGCGGGCATGCCCGGGACCAGCCGGCGATCGACGATCTTCTCCCGGCTCTCGGCGTCGACCGCGATGATCACCTTGTAGTAGGGAATGCCTGACCGTTCGTTCACCAGCTGGTCGGCCCCGACGCTGCGCACCGTCCCGGTCAGCATGGGCAGGGTCCTCTGCGGCAGGGCGGTGAAGTGAATCGTCACCTTCGCGCCCTCGACGACGCTCTCGATGTCCCGCGTCTCGATCGCCGCTTCGACGACGAGCTCGTCGTCCTCGGGAACGATGGAGAGGATGGTCCTTCCCGGCTGGATCACGCCTCCGGCGTTCGTCACCTGCAGGCCTACGATGCGCCCGGCGACCGGGGCGAGGATGTCGAGGCGTTCCAGCTGATCGCGGGCGGCGACCAGCCGCTCCCGGAGTTCTCGCAGCTGCGTCTCCGCCTCGAGGAGCTGACGCGACGCCTCCTCCACGCGGGCGCGGTTGGCCTGGATGATCTGCAGCTCGGTCTCGCCGATCGCCTGTTCGGCGCGGGCGATGGCGCCGATGTGCTCGGCCTCGTCGCCCCGGTATCGGGCGAGCTCCCTCTCGAGCGCGAGGAGGCGATTGCGCGGCGCGAAGCCCTGCCTTTCCAGTTGGGAAATCCCCGCGATCTCCTGCTCGATGAGGTTGGCCTGCCGCTCGGCGGCCTCCTTCTGCAGCCGGAAGCCGCCGATCTGCGCTTCCAGTTGGGCCTTGCGCTGACGCAGAATCGACACCTGCCCCAGATAAGCCTCAAGGCGCGCCCGGAAGAGCGCCTGCTGTCCCGCGAGCGCCTCCCGCGCCCGCTCGTCCGCATCGGCGCGCCGACGCAGCGCCTCGTCGATGAGGACCTCGTCGGCGCCGAGCTGTTCGGCGCGCAGCCTGCCGATCTGGGCGAGGAGACCGAATTCCTGATTCTGAAGGACTTCCAGATTGGCCCGCACCCGCGTCGGTTCGAGCGCGATGAGCAGCTGCCCGGCCTCGACGCGCTCGCCCTCCCGGACATTCACCGCGGCCACCTGGCCGCCATCGAGATGCTGGATCTCGCGGCGATGGGATTGGACGACGACGGTGCCCGGCGCGACCACGGCCGAGGCGATCGGCGTGGTCGCCGCCCAGGCGAGGAAGCCGCCCAACACCAGCACGATGAGGAACAGGCCGGCCATGATGGGGGCGCGCGCGGATGTCGGCGGGGCGGGCGGCATGCCGGCCCCTCGGCCGGTCTCGATGGCGAAGGCCTGATCGCGGCCGCCTTCCGGTTGGGAGACCCCCCGCGGAGCCGGCGCGGCGGGGGAGGGGAGGGAGAGGGTCTCAGCCATTGACCGCCTGCGCCGGCACGGGACGGGCGAAACGCGCGAAGGCCTCCTGGCGCGTGCCGAAGAACACCGACTGCCCGTTCTGCAGGATCAGGACCTTGTCGACGTGGTTGAGGACACCGGGGCGGTGCGAGATCACGACCGCCGCGCGGCCCGCCTCGCGAAGGCGCTGCAGCGCGACCCCGAGCAGGTGCTCGCCCGCCTCGTCGAGATTGGAGTTGGGTTCGTCGAGCACGCAGAAGGCCGGGTCGCCATAGACGGCGCGCGCGAGGCCAATGCGTTGGCGCTGCCCGCCCGACAGCAGCCGACCGCCTTCGCCGACCTGGGTGTTGTAGCCCTGCGGGAGGGCGAGGATCATCTCATGGGCCTGCATCAGCATCGCCGCGGCGACCACCTTGTCCGCATCGGGATCGCCGAGGCGGGCGATGTTCTCTGCCACCGTCCCCTCGAAGAGCTCGACGTCCTGGGGCAGGTAGCCGATCGCCTCGCCGAGCTGCCGCCGGGGCCATTGCGGCAGCGGGGCCCCGTCGAGGCGGACCTCGCCGGCGAGCACGGGCCACACGCCGGTGAGGACCCGCGCCAGGGTCGACTTGCCCGAGCCGCTCGGTCCGATGACGGCCACGATCTCGCCTGGCCGCGCCTCCAGGCTGACGCCCTTGAGGACCGGAGCCTGGACGTTCGGCGGCGCGGCGATGAGATTGAGCGCGACGACATGCCCCTTCGGCGGGGGCAGGCGCATCGGTTCACGCTCCCGCGCCTCGCCGGCCATCAGCTCGTCGAGCCGCCGCCACGCGAGGCGGGTCTGGACGAAGCTCTGCCACTGCCCGACCAGAAGCTGCACGGGCTGCAGCGCCTTGCCGCCGATGATCGATCCCGCGATCATGAAACCGGGCGAGATCGCCCCGTGGATTGCGAGCCACGCCCCGGTGCCGAGGAGAAGGCTCTGCGACACGATCATGACGAATTTCGACGCGCCCGCGAGAAGACCGGCACGGTCGCTCGCCTCCGCCTGTCCGCCCAGCATCCCGGCATGGAAGCGCTTCCAGCGCTCGCGGATGTGATCGAGCATCCCCATCGCGTCGAGGGCGTCGGCATTGCGAAGGCTGCTCTCGACGAAGTTCATCGCGCGTCCCTGCGCCTCGGAGGCGAGGCCGAGCCTCTTGCGCGTCGCCATCTCGGTGGCCACGGCAAGGATGAAGAGCGTCACCGTTGCCGCCAGGGCGACCCAGCCAAGAAGAGGATGAACGATGAACAAGATCGCGAGATAGATCGGAATCCAGACGCTGTCGAAGAAGGCGAAGAAGGCAGGACCGGTGAGGAACTGCCGGATCTGGGCCAGATCGGCGAGCGGGCGGGAGCGCTGCGTCCCCGTCAGCCTGACATCCGGCGCGAAGATCCGGCCGAAGACCCTCTCCGAAAGGCCCCGGTCGAGGCTCGCGCCGACGCGCACCAGGATGCGCGAGCGCATCGCCTCGATCAACGCCATCAGGAGCAGGCCACCGGCGAGGATGACCGTCAGGGCGAGCAGGGTGCTCTCGCTGCGGCTGTGCAGCACCCTATCGTAGACCTGCAGCATATAGATGGCGGGGAGCAGCAGGAGCAGGTTCGAGACCGCGCTGAACAGCGCCGCGGCGAGGATCGGACCGCGCAGGGCGCGCATCGCCGAGAGCAAGGCGCTCGGGGGGCGTTTCAGTATGACGCGCGGCGGATGCAACATGGCGGGGTTCGGTCGCGGTGTCTCAGAGTGTCTTGATGACGGGTTCCGCGATGATCGTCAAATCCTCCCGCGCGGGCCGACCGGCCGCCCCCCGGCGCCGCCGCCCGCCGGGGGACTTGACCGCGACCGGCCGCCGGGGGCCTCATGAGGCATGGCAGGGAATGTCTGGGCGGAGATCGATGTCGCGCGCGCGCTCCTGCGCGCTGGCGGGCGAGACGGCGAGTCCGCCCTCGTCACGCCGACGGCCTGCGCCGGGGCTCTCTCCGGCCTGCTCGCGGCCTTGGCGCGGGTGGGCGAGATGCCCGGCGTCGACGCGGCCGACCTGCCCGGCGCCTGGGAGGCGCTCGCGGCGGCGGGCCTGCTGCCGGCGCCAAGTCCGACCCGCAAGGCCGCCCTTGTCGCCCTGCGCGCGGCGGCGGTAGGCTATGTCGTCGGCGCTGACCCCGGCGCCGCGCCCGGCTCTGGCCCCGACGGGTGTCTCGCCCTCATCGCCGAGGTCCTCGTGCGGCTCGATGACATGCGCCGCGAATGCCCCTTTCCCGAGACGGAGGAGTGGACGTCGCCAGGCTGACCCCGGTGCGCGGCGAGCGCCGCCCTCGGGGGGCAGGGCCGGCCGCCGCCCGCCACAACCGACCCTTTGGACGTCAATCGCGTCCTCTGGCCGATCGACAGGGGCCGCTCCACCCGCCGAAGGAGTCCGGAGCCTAGGCGCATCCCTCTTCGCTGGCCCGTTCGTCCGGGGGCGGCTCCCAGAGTCCCCAGGCGCCGAAACGTTGCGATGCCGAGCGTTCGGAGGTCCGGCGCCCGCGCTCTGGCTCGACCCGGGGCGGGCCCAGGGGCCTGCACACGGATTCCCGCCACGCATTCCAGTAGTCGGCGGACCGCTCTTCGGGAGGGCGCCGGTATGGTACCTTCGCAATAGTCATGGTCGGTCTTCCGTCAGCTCCACCCTTGCGCCCGCCCCGCTCCGCCGGGAAGGCGAGTATGCCTGATCGCCTCGAAAGCGGCGCGGGCGGTGCGGAGGTCGCGTCCCGCTCGGCCATTCCGCCCCATCTCGCCCCGGACCTGGCCCCCCTGGCCCTGGGCGTCGTCTCCCTCGCGGTTCCGACCGCCGCCCTCGCGCAGTCCATGACCATCGGCGAAGCGGTGCATCGGGGCTTCTTCCAGGCGCGTCTCCTCGATGGCGTGATCGTCGGAGGGTTCTTCCTCCTCGCCGTCGTCCTGGTCGGCTCGGGGCTGCTCGCCCTCGCCCGCGCCGCCGGGGAACGCGGACGCGTCGGCTTCGCCGACGGGGGGCTGCGCGTCCTGGTCGGCGCGGTGCTCGCCAGCCTGCCCGTCGCCCTCGGGATCGGCGCCGGAACGTTGTGGGGACGGACGTCCTTCCCCTTCCTGGGCGCAACCGCGCCGGGCGTGGGAGCGCCGCGGAACTGCCTCCTTCCGGATGCGGGCGGCTTCGCCTGCGTCGCCGACAACCTTGCGCGCAACGTCGCCCCCATCGTCGTCTTCGCCGCGGTCGGCCTCGCGCTGCTCGCAGGACTGCTGATGATCGGCAGGGCGCTGCACGACCTCGCCCTTTCGCGCGCGGAGCGCGCGCCCGCTCCCCCGCAGGGCCTGGGCATGCGGATCGCGATCGGCGTCCTGCTCGCCAACATGCCTCTGCTGACCATGTCCCTCCTCGAGACCATGGGCGCGCCGCTTGGCTTCGGCCCGACGACGGATGGGCACATCTCGGCGCCGGAGACGACCTACATCCCGGAAACGGATTCTCCCTTCGCGGCGCGAGTCAACGCGCTCCTGCGCAGCGTCTTCACGCTGCTCGCCATGTTCGGGGTGCTTGCCATCATCCGCGGGCTTTTCCTCCTGCGCCGCGCCGCCGAGGCGAGGGGCGGGCGCGGCGAAACGGCGGCGGCGATAACGCATGTCATCGCCGGAGCGCTGATGACGAACATGGATTGGACCGTCTGCACCGTGGCCCGGACCTTCCTCGGCCACGGCGGTTTCCTCACCTTCTGCCCACTGTAACCGAGACCGCTGGCCGGGGAGGCGCCATTGCCCCCCGGACCCCCGGCCTCAGCGCGGCGCCGGCCCCGCCGGCTCGCGCTCATCGGGAATCGGCTCCGGCCCTTCTGCGGTCCGCGCCGCCCTGTTCGCCCGCGCCACCGCGATCCGCATGCGGTTCTGTTCCGCGAGCGCCCGCTGGATCCCCCGCAGGTGGCAGTCGGGCAGGTTGGGCGTAGGCAGATCGGCGAGCGGCCGCGGCGTCGCGAAACGGTCGCAGGGGGAGACGACGCGGACATAGGGGTTGCCGCTCTCGCTCACCTTGACCAGCACGTTGGACGCCAGGACACCGGGCGTTCCGGGCAGCTTGGCGAGATCGCCCTCCTCCGTCTTGTGGATCTCGCCGAAGACCCGGGCGCCCTCCGGGACCTTGGCCAGGATCGAATAGTGGCGCGCCGCGACGTCGTAGCCGGAGGGATTGGCGCTCGGGACATCGAACTGGCTGCGCTGCAAGGCGAAGGCCGGAATGACCTCCAGCATCGTCCCCTCTCGCTCGAGGCCCTCGAGGATCTCCTCGCGGCGCCGGCTGGTCTCCGTCCCCGCGAGGTATTGCGCGACGATCTCGTCCGTCGTCGGCGCCCGCCAGTCCTCGCCATCGCGCACGGCGCGCACGAGGACGTGCTCGGCGAGGCGGACGCCGCCGGCGCCGGCGGCGATGGCCGCCTCGTCCTCGGGGCCGTCGGGCAGGATGGCGGCGCGGACGATGAAGGCGGGGCGGCCGGGCACGCCTTCGACGGAAACGGCCTCGGAGATGGCCTGGATCAGTTCGTCGCGATCGCGGACGAGGCGCGCGCCCGCGACCTCCGGAAAGAGCACGAACTGCCGTCCGGTCGGCTCGAAACCGGCGCCGCCCGCGCTGCGCCGGCGTTCCTCCGGCAGCACGGAGGCCAGCACACCGGCCATGGGCCATGCCCGGCGCTGCTCCAGATCCTCGCGCGAGGCGGCGTTGTAGCAGCGCTCGGCGCGCGCGATGCCGTCGCGGCCGATGCGCACGTTCTCGAAAAAGACCAGATCCCCGGGGACCGCGCGGAGGGATTGTCCGCGCCCGCGGAACAGATCGAAGATGGTGTTGGGCCCGAGGGGGGCGAGGATGCGCGAGCGCGGGCCCGGCTGGACCTCCGGCTCGTTCTGCATCGGCACCGAGGTGACCTTGAGCGGCGTCGACGGCACGCCTTCGGCGCTCATCTCGGCCTTGAGCACCGCCCCGTTGGGCAAGGCGACATCGGCAAGCAGCGCGATGGTGGCCATGTCCTCGCCCGGGTGCGCCTTGCGCTGGTCCTTGATGTCGTAGGCCTTGAGGATCCCGAAGAGGGACTGCGGGCCAGGACCCGAAGACCTGTCCCAATCACCGCCGAAGCGCGGATAGGCCTGGAATGTGCGCATGTCCATGGGACTCCATCCCCTCCCTCAGGGACGCGACCCCGGCCCGGGGGGAGGACCGAAGCGGGCGCCGGCCTTCCAAGGTCCTCCCGAGGCCTCCGGCGCGCGCCCGCGGGGGACGGACATCGCCCTCGCGCATGCCGCGGGCGACGATCCACGTGGAAGCATCCGGAAGGTGATGAAACCGTGCTACGAGGAAAATCATGCTGATCATGACGAGGCTCGCGATGGCTTGCGGCTGAACGCGCGGGGAATCATGTATCATGGCGACAAGGGTCGGACACCGCGGCGGCGGTGCCGGCCCCGGTGAAAGAGGAGGCGGGAATGCCAATCATCGCGAACCGTCCGGCCCGCACGCTCACCCTGGCCGGCCTGGCGCTGCCGGTCATGCTGGCCGCCGTCCCGGCGTTCGGGCAGGTCGCGAGCGGCGGCATAGGGCAGGTCGCCCAGAACGTCTCGGCGACCTTCAACAACATCGGCCAGGTGATCCTCGGGGGGATGTTCCTGGCCGGCGTGGGCGTCGGCGGGGCAGGGCTGCTCAAGCTGAAGCAGGCCGCCGAGACACAAGGGCAGCAGGTCAAGTATTCCGACGGCATGTGGCGGGTCGCGGTCGGCGCCGGTCTCATCGCCATCCCGGCCGTGCTGACGACGCTGAACACCACCTTCTTCGGCTCGCCCAATGCCGGCACCGCGCAGGTCGGCACCCTCAATGTCGGACCGCGCTGACGCCCCGGCCCGGCCGGCCTGACCCGGCCGGGGGCACCGCGACGGGGCGGCGAAGCGCCAGGCGCGCGCACAGGCCGCGCGCGCGCGGAGGTCAGCATGCGGCTGTTCGTGGCGGAGAAGCCCTCCCTCGCCGAGGCCGTGGCTGGCGCCTGCGGACGCGCGGCGCGCCGCGCCCCGACCCGCCACAAGGCCTGGTGGGAGATCGGGCGCGATCGCGTCACCTGGCTCTACGGACACATGTTCGACCTCGCCGAGCCCGAGGTCTACGAACCACGGCTGGCGCGCTGGAGCCTCGACGCCCTTCCCGTCGCGGCGCCGCGGCGATGGCGCCGCGTCCCCCATGCCGACAAGAGGGCTCACCTCGCCGTCGTCACCGACCTGATCCGGAAGGCGCGGTGGATCGTCCATTGCGGCGATGCCGGCCGCGAAGGGCAGCTCCTGGTCGACGAGGTGCTGGAGGAGGCCGGAATCGATCCCTTCTCGCCGCATGTCCTGCGGCTCTGGGTGCGGTCGATGGTGGAGGCCGATCTCGATGCCGCGCTCGCCGCGCTCGAGCCGAATGCACGGCGCCGGAGCCTGTCGCTCGCGGCCTGGACACGCCGGCGGGCGGATTGGCTGCACGGGCTGAACCACACCCGGCTCTTCACGTTGCTGCACCGCGAACGCCTGGGAGGTGGGGAGGTCCTGAGCATCGGCCGGGTGCAGACGCCGACCCTGAGGCTTGTCGTCGAGCGCGACCACGAGAGGGAGAACTTCGTCCCGACCGATCATTTCCGCCTGCGCGTCCGCTTCGCCCATCCGAAGGGGGAATTCTGGGCCCTCTGGCAGCCGCCCGAGGGCACGCCCGAACTTGATGGGGAGGGCAGGCTGCTCACGCGCGCTCCCGCGGAGGCCGCGCGCGCGCGGATCCTCGGCAACGGAAGGGAGCCGGCGACGGTGGTCTCGTGCAAGGAGGAGCGCCGGACGCTCCCCCCTCCGCCGCCCTTCTCGCTGTCCGCCCTGCAGACCGCCTGCGCGCGCACCTTCCGCATGACCGCGAAGGAGGTGCTGGACACGGCCCAAGCCCTCTACGAGACGCACCGGCTGGCGACCTATCCACGCACGGACAGCCGGCATCTGCCGCGCTCGCTCCTGCGCGACGAGGCGCGGGGCATCCTCTCGTCCCTGTTGCGACTGCGGGATTTCCAGGGCATGGCGGCGCTGATCCGGGCGGAGCGCGTCTCGGCCGCCTGGGACGACACCAAGGTCGGCGATCACCACGCGATCATCCCGACGCGGGCGGCGACGCCGGAGCGGGTGGCGGCCCTGCCGGAGCGGGAGGCGCGCGTCTTCCGTCTCATCGCCCGCTCCTTCATCGCGCAGTTCCTGCCCGATGGCGTGCGGCTGCTGCGCACCGCGCGCATCGTCCGCGGCGACGACGGCTTCGCCGCGTCCGGCGAGCAGATCCTCGAGCCAGGCTGGACGGTCCTGCATCGCGGCGAGAGGGAGGCCGAGGGAGAGGAGGCGGGAGAGGAAGCGGGGATCGTTCCGCCGATGACACGCGGGGATGTCGTGCGCCCTCTCGCGGGCGTCGTCGACGCGCTACGGACCGCGCCGCCTCCCGCGCACACGGACGGTACCCTCATCGCCGCCATGACCCGGGCGCATCTTCAGGTGCGCGATCCCGAGCTGCGCCGGCGCCTGCGCGAGGTCGACGGCATCGGCACCGAGGCGACGCGGGCCGAGGTGATCGAGACGCTTCTCCGGCGCGGCCTTGTCGAGAGACGTGGGCGGACCGCCATGGTTTCGACCGCGAGGGGACGCCGGCTGCTCGAGCTCCTGCCGGCCGATCTCGCCGATCCCGGGCTGACGGCGCTGTGGGAGGGCCAGCTGCGACGGATCGAGGAGGGAACGCTCTCGGACCAAGCTTTCCTCGCCGCGCTCGAGGAGTCGATCCGGCGAAGGGTGGAGGCTCTGCGGACGTCGGTTCCGGCGCCGAGCCGACCGCTCCCGGCGCGCTCCCCGAGGCGGAGGGCGTGATGCGGAGGGGGGGACGGCGGCTCCACGAACCGCGGGGCGGGGAGTGCGGGAGGTCCTCTCGCCGCTCATGGCCGCCGCTGCGCGGTCCGGGCCGGGGCGGGCGCCGCAGGCGGGAGCGTCTGGACCTGCACCGCCCCGGCGGGTGGCCCGCCGCCCTCGGCGGAGAAGTCGCCGGTGCCCACCCAGCGGTCGCGGACGGCGTTGTAGTAGGCCCGCGGATCATAGACCTGCACCGGCAGGCCGAGGTCCTGTGCCGTCAGGCGCCCGATCGTCGCCGCCAGCGCGTAGGAGGCGTTGATCAGCGTCGC
>Ga0272446_1007707_pt1 | contig 10601 bp, 7 predicted proteins | sample YNPCB0061_FD_194587 | JGI IMG/M metagenome (GOLD analysis project Ga0272446, IMG submission 194587) | Hot spring microbial mat communities from Yellowstone National Park, WY, United States - YNP-CB-006-1 | ecosystem: Environmental > Aquatic > Thermal springs > Hot (42-90C) > Sediment | place... | reverse complement strand
CGCCAGAAGGACTGTTAAATAAATCTCGCATAAAATTATTAAACAAAAAAATAAAATAAAAGTCAAAATAAATAAATTGAATATTTGCAAAAAATAAGCAATAATAAAATTATGAGTGATGAATTTAATCAATTTGAAAGCCCTTCTTTAACTCAAATACCAAAAGAAGATATATCTTCTGGATTTTCAGATATTGTTTTGCGCACAATGGAATCTGATATCAAAGCAGTTAAACAAAGCGGCGGTAGTGCTTTTGGGATTTATAAATCAGCAGAAACTCTTCACATTACAAGGCCACAAAAAGAAGAACAAAAAGAAGAAATTACAAATATTTATCAAAAACCAATTGAAAAAACTCAAAATCAAGAATTAATTTCTAATAAAAAAGAAAGCATTACCTCAAAAGAAACAAGTCCTGTTTTAAAAATAATATTAGGAATAATTACTATTTTAGGTTTTTTTGCGATTGGATATTTTGTGTTGCCTCAAATTTTACCACAAACAAAAAAAGAAAAAATAGAAACAAAAATAACAACTTCAACTCAAAATCAAGCTAATTTAGATAAAACAACCACAAAAGAAACACAAAACACCGCTGCAACAGCAAATACTTCAATCGGATCAATAAATACTTCTGATGAGATTTTAGCTAAATTCTTTAAAACAAAACCAGAAAAAACAATTGAATTAACATTAGACACAAGTATTCCTAATTTTAATAAATATTATAATTTTTTAATTGTAGATTCTTTGGAAAATCAAACATCTTCTAAAACAACATCAACAAATCTTTTTGCTTTAATTCTTAAAGACAAAAATAATTCTTTGCTAAATTGGAATGATTTTTTAAAATCTTTAAACATTAATTTTGCCTCAAATGATGTTTGGACAAATACTAATTCCGAATTTATTGGATTTATTTATAAAGACAAAGACGGCATTTGGCCCGGATATATTTTAGAATTAAATAAAAATATTGCTCCAAGTTTAATTCAAATTGATCTTAAAAAAACAATAGAAACAGATAAAAACGTTTTAAAAAATTTCTTTATTAACGAACCTGATTTTACTGGTTTTGAATTTAAAAATAGTCAGGTTTTTAATCGTGAACCTATAAAAATTTTAGAATCAAAAACAAAAGGAGCAATTTTTGTTTACGGATTATTTTTTAATAAATACATTATTATAAGTACATCGCTTAACGGATTAGAAGAAGCTTTACGCAAAATGTAAATTATTTTTCAGTCCAGCCTGATTCTTTAACTTTTTTCAAAACAAGATTTTTTATTTCTTTTAATAAAGCTTTATCCTCTTCTAATTTTTGCCTTGATGCTTCCATACCAACTCCAAGTTTAATAGTTTCTTTATCAGAAACAAAAGAATAAGTTTGCCCTGATTTTGAAACAATTCCATATTTAATAGCCATATTTAAAACATCAGATTCATAAGAAATTCCTTTACCATGCATTAAATCAAATTCAGCTGATCTAAAAGGAGGAGCAACTTTGTTTTTAACAACTTTAATTTTTATGCGACTACCAATAATATCTTCTCCTTTTTTAATTTGAGCAACGCGCCTAACATCAAGTCTTACTGAAGCGTAAAATTTTAAAGCTCTTCCACCAGGTGTTGTTTCAGGATTTCCAAAAAACACACCAACCTGCATTCTAATTTGATTAATAAAAATAACCAATGTTTGAGTTTTTGCTGTAATTGCTGTTAATTTACGCAAAGCTTGAGACATTAATCTTGCTTGAAGTCCAATAAACTGCGCTCCCATTTCGCCTTCAATTTCAGCTTTTGGAGTTAAAGCTGCAACAGAATCAACAACAATAACTGAAATCATTCCTGATCGCACCAAACTTTCTAAAATATTTAATGCTTCTTCTCCATTATCAGGCTGAGAAATTAAAAGTTCTTTTGTTTTAACTCCTAAACGAGCTGCATATTCTGGATCTAAGGCATGTTCCGCATCAATAAAAGCTGCTTTTCCACCTTCTTTTTGAGCTTGGGCAATAACTGTTAAAGCTAATGTTGTTTTTCCTGATCCTTCTGGACCAAAAATTTCAACAATTCTTCCACGAGGCAAGCCTCCTCCGCCCAAAGCCAAATCCAAAGAAAAAGAACCTGTTGAAATAGTCGGAACTTCAATATGAGCAGCTTCTCCAAGTTTCATAATAGCGCCTTCTCCAAATTTATCCTGAAGACTTGAAAGAAGATTGTCTAAATCTGAATTAGATTTTTTTTCTTCAACCTTTGTTTGTTTTTGTTTTTTTATTTGTGTCATAATTATATTTTATATAAATAAAAAAATTAAAGCAAATGAATAAAAAAAGTAGAACAAATCGCGGCTGTTTCAGCTCTTAAAGTAAAATTACCTAAATTTGCAATTAAAAATCCATTTTCTTTTGCTAAATTTATTTCTTTTTCTGACCATCCGCCTTCAGGACCAATAAAAACATTAATCACTTTATGATTTAAAATTTCTTTTTCAAAATTTTTTAATTTTTCCCCATTAGGATCAAAAAATAAATTTAAACCATTGTTTTTTAAATTAAAAACTATGTCTTCAAATTTTTGAATTTCTAAAAATTCAGGAATAATTAATCTTCCTGATTGCTCAGCCGCTTCTTTAATAATTTTTAAAATTCTTTCTTTTTTAAAATTTAATTTAACAGTATGTTCTGTAATTAAAGGAATTATTTTTTTAACACCAATTTCTGTTGTTTTTTGACAAACTAATTCAAAATTTTCTTTTTTTAAAATAGCAATATAAAGCTGGACTTCTTTTTCATATTCTTTTTTGCTTTCAAAAACTTCTAAAATTTTAACTGTTATTAAATCATCATTAAAATTTAAAATTTCAGCTAAAGCTTCTTTACCTAAATTATTATTTACTAAAATAATTTTTTTACCGGGTCTAAAACGCAAAACACGCCTAATTTGGAAAATTATTTCTTTATCCTTAATCAAAACCTTTTCCTTATTAAGTTCAAAATTTAAAATAAATCGATGTAAATGCATCTTAATATTATTATAAATTAAATTGAATTTTATTAAAAATTTAGTTAGAATATATATGCTATGAAAGAAGGCTTATCTTTTGACGATATTTTATTAATCCCCCAAAAATCAAATATAAATTCAAGAAAAGAAATAGATTTAAGTTCTAAAATCAACAAAAACTTATCTTTAAATTTACCGATAATATCTTCTCCAATGGATACTGTTACCGAATCTAAAATGGCAATTGCTATGGCAAAAAATGGAGGACTTGGAATAATTCATAGATTTTTAAGTATTGAAGATCAAGTAAATGAGGTTTTAAAAGTTAAAAGAGCTGAAAATTATTTAGTTTTAAATCCAATTTGCGTTTCTCCTCTAACAACATTAAAAGAAATAAAAAATCTTATTGAAAAATATGATTTTCAAACATTTTTAGTTGCAGATAAAGAAAATAAATTAATTGGATTAATATCTTCAAGAGATTATATTTTAGAAACAAATGAAAATAAATTGGCAAAAGATTTAATGACTCCTTTTAAAAAATTAATTGTAAGTTATGAAAAAATAAATTTAGAAAAAGCAAAAGAAATATTTAAAAAATATAAAATTGAAAAAATACCAATTATTAAAAAAGATAGAACAATTATAGGTTTAATAACTTTTCGTGATTTTAAAAATTCTTTAAATAAAAAAGCAAGCAGAGATAAAAATGGAAGGCTTTTAGTTGGAGCTGCAATTGGAATTAGAGGAGATTTTATTGAAAGAGCAGAAGAATTAGTTAAAGCTGGAACAGATATTTTATGTATTGATACAGCTCATGGACATCTTAAAAAAACAATTGAAGCAACACGCCAAATTAAAAACAAATTTCCAAATATTCCTTTAATTTCAGGCAATGTTGCCACTAAAGAAGGAGCAAAGGATTTAAAAAACGCAGGAGCTGATATTATTAAAGTTGGAATTGGGCCCGGAAGCGCTTGCAGTACAAGAATAGTTGCCGGAGTTGGAATTCCGCAAATAACAGCAATTATGGAAATAAAAAAATCTTTAAAAAATATTTTAATTATTGCTGATGGCGGATGCAGAAATTCAGGAGACATTACAAAAGCTTTAGCATTAGGAGCAGATTTTGTTATGCTCGGAGGAATGCTTGCCGGAACAGATGAATCTCCAGGAAAAATATTTTATTTAAATAATAAAATAGTAAAAAATTTTAGAGGTATGGCTTCTGGAGCAGCATTTAATGATAAAATTCAAAAAACAAAAGAAGATTTTGAATATGAACCCGTATCAGAAGGAGTTGATTATGGCTTTGTTGATTATAAAGGTTCTGTAAATAAAGTTTTAAATAATTTAGAAAAAGGAATAAGATCAGGATTTAGTTATTGTGGAGCAAAAAATTTAAAAGAATTACATCAAAAAGCTAACTTTATTAAAATTACTCAGGCTGGCTTGCGTGAAAGTCATCCTCATGATGTTTGGATTTTATAATATTTTTATAAAAAATTATTTTTACTAATTCTACAACTAAAAGATAGCTTAAAACTATTATTATAATCATTTTTAAAATATTAAAAGGCAGTTGTTCAAAATAAAAATATTTTCCTATTGTTAAATACGGCAAAATCCAAGAAAAAGCAACAACCAAAAATGTTCCTAAAATTACTGCAAAACTTGGTAATGATTTAAATGTAGAATATTTTGAACGAATAATATAAATAACAAAAACTTGAGTTGCAAGCGATTCTATAAACCATCCTGTTTGAAACATTTCTTCGGATAAAGAAAGACTACGCAAAACAAAAAAAGTAATAAAATCAAAAATAGAACTAATTAATCCAAAAACAAGCATAAAAAATAAAAGTTCTTTAAAATTCCACTTAACTGGTTTTTTTATATCCTTATAAGAAACATTGTCAGTTGGAATTGTTGTTTGCGATAAATCATATAAAAAATTATTAAGCAAAATTTGCGAAGGCTTCATTGGTAAAAAGGGTAAAATATAAGGCGCAAACATCATTGAAAACATATTGCCAAAATTAGAACTAAAAACCATTTTTATATATTTCATTGTATTTTCAAAAGTTTTCCTTCCCTCAATAATCCCGTCTTTTAAAACCCTTAAACTATGGCGAAGTAAAATAATATCAGCAACTTCTTTACAAACATCAACAGCATTATTTACAGAAATACCAACATCAGCAGCTTTTAGCGCGCCCAAGTCATTTATACCATCACCTAAATAACCAACAACATTCCCTTGCTGTTTTAAAATTTGAATTATTCTTTCTTTTTGCGTTGGCGTTACTCTTGCAAAAATTGTTGTGTTTTCTACTTTAATTTTTAAATCTTCATCTTTTAAGTTTTCAATTTCTTTGCCTAATAAAACTCCTTTAACTTCCAAGTTTAATTCTTTACAAACTTTTTGAGTTAAAATTTCACTATCCCCTGTTAAAATTTTAATTTCTACTCCAAGATTTTTTAATTCTAATATTGCTTCGCCTGCTGTTTTTTTAGGAGGATCAAAAAAAGCGCAAAATCCCAAAAAATCCATATCGTTTTCATAAGAAACATCATAAGTATTTTTATCTTCAACCGGTATTTTTTTAAAAGCAACAGCCAAAACTCTAAAACCATCAGCGCTTAATTTTTCAAATTCTTCTTGAATTTGTTCTTTTTCTTTTTCATTTATTTTAGAAATTTTATAAATATCTTCAGGCGCTCCTTTTGTAATTAAAATTCTTTCATTTGTTTTTGTATTTTGAGCAACAATTGAATCTCTTTTTCTTTCAAAATCAAATGGAATTTCATCTATTTTTTTAAAATAAGAAGTATCAAATTTTTTATGCTCTTTAATTGCTTCATCTAATGGATTTTTTCTTGATGTTCTAAAAATACTTGATAAATAAGAATAAAATAAAACTTCTTCTGATTCTTTGCCTTGGGCGTCAATGCATTTTATTAAAGTAATGCGATTTTCAGTTAATGTTCCTGTCTTATCTGTGCATAAAATATTCATGCTTCCAAAATTTTCAATTGAAGACAAATTGCGAATAACAACTTCTTTTTTTGACATTTTTTTAGCGCCATAAGCAAGAGAAACAGAAATAATAACAGGTAAAAGTTCAGGAGTTAAACCAACAGCAATAGCAACAGCAAAAACAAAAGAATTTAAAACTCCCCTGCCTAAAATCGTGTTTGACAAAAAAACAAAAACCGTCATAAATCCTATTAACTTTGCCATAAAAAAGCTGAATTTTTTAATATTAATTTCAAAATTTGCTTCTGATTCTTTAATTTGTATATGTTCAAATAATTTTCCAAACTCTGTTTGAGCGCCTGTGCGCAAAACCAAAACTTTAGCATAACCAATAACAACACTTGTAGACATAAAGACTAAATTTTTATTTTCTAAAGAAAAATCAATTTGATTTAAATCTTCTTCGCTTAATTCTTTTTTTAAAATGGAATATTTTTCTAAAGGCAAAGATTCGCCTGTTAATGTTGATTGATTAACAAAAAAATCATCAGCTTCTAAAACCAAACAATCTGCTGGAACAATATCTCCTGCTTCTAAATAAACAATATCTCCTGGTACAACTTCTGAAATTAAAATTTCTATTTTTTTATTATCTCTTAAAACTGAAACTTTGTTTGAAATTTTTTGAAGCAAATCTTCAATTATTTTTTCTGATTTATAAGTATTTATAAAATCTAAAACAGCTGATACAAAAACCATTAAAATAATAATAAAGGCATTTAAATTTTGTCCTAATAAAAACAAAATTAAGCCACTAAAAACAAGTAAAATCAATAAAGGACTGTTAAATTTTTTAAAAAAATGAATTAAGGGCTTAAATCTTTTTCGCTTAAAAACAATATTTTTACCAAACTGATTTAATCTTTTTTCCGCTTCTTTAGATGAAAGCCCGCTTAAATTTATTAAAGGCATATTTTTATTATAAAATTTAAAATAAAAAAAGGGAATAATGAATTATGAGTATGAATTATAAATGAAAACTCAAAAAGCAAAATTGGACATCGGATGTCCAAAGGACATCCGATGTCCCGAATATTAATTGACAAAAAGATAGAGCGAAGCAATCTCTTTGAATGAATAATGAATTGGGGATTAGGAATTATGGATAATAAATAATTCAAAATTTAGGATGCTCAGCAAAAATTTCTGAAAGAAATTTTTGCTGAGCTACAATCATTTTGATTTTTGAATTTTGACTTTTGAATTATTTTTCGTATCCCTACTTTTGCTTTAATCCTAATTTTGCTTTAAAATAAAGAAGCTATGGCAGATTCTCCTGTAGAATTAATTAAAGAAAAAATAGATATTGTTGATTTTATCTCCGGTTATATTAACCTTAGTCGCGCTGGAAAAAACTGGAAAGGATTATGCCCTTTTCATAAAGAAAAAACGCCTTCTTTTATGGTTTCTCCAGAAAGACAAACATGGCATTGTTTTGGTTGCAATCTTGGCGGAGATATTTTTACTTTTTTAATGAAATATGAAAATTTGGAATTTGGAGAAGCTTTGCGCGTTTTAGCTGAAAAAGCCGGAGTTGAACTAAAAAAAGTATCGCCCCAAGAATATAAATATATCGGGCTTTTATATGAATTAAATGAATTAGCTAAAAAATTTTTTATTTCAGAACTTGAAAATAATAAAAAAGCTTTTGAATATATTTTAAGTCGCGGGCTAAAACCAGAAACAATTTCAGAATTTGAAATTGGTTTTGCTCCCGACTTAAATGATGGTCTTTCAATTCATTTAATAAATTCAGGATATTCTCCTGATGATATTATTCGCGCTGGACTTGCTATTAAAAACGAAAAAGGAAGAATTTTTGACAGATTCAGAGGAAGAATTATGTTTCCAATTCATAATCATTTAGGAAAAGTTGTTGGTTTTACAGGAAGAATATTGCCTGAATTTGAAAAAGAAGATGTTGGGAAATACATAAATAGTCCAGAAACGCCTATTTTTAAAAAATCAAAAATTTTATACGGATTTTGGAAAAGCAAAAATTTTATTCGCGAAAAAAACAGCGCATTTTTAGTTGAAGGGCAAATGGATTTTTTAGCAAGCTGGCAAGCCGGAATTAAAAATACAGTTGCTTCTTCAGGAACTGCCCTAACAGAAGATCATTTAAGCGCCTTGCGCAAATTAACTGATAAACTAATCATAACTTTTGATAATGATAAAGCTGGACAAGAAGCCGGAGAAAAAGCAATTGATATGGCTTTAAAATTTGATTTTGATGTTAAAATTGTTATGTTTCAAGACTTTAAAGATCCAGCTGAAGCAGCTTTGGCAGGAGAAAAAAATCTGCTAAATGCAATAGAAAAAGCAATGCCTGCTCCTGAATTTTATTTTCAAAAATATTTAAAACAAGAAAAATCTAATTGGAGCAAAGACAAATTAAAAAATATCCAAGCAGTTCTTCAAAAATTATTAAATATAGAAAGTCCTGTTGAAAGAAATTTTTGGATAAAAAAACTTAGCGAGATTACATCTATTGATGAAAAAGTTTTAATTGAAGAAGCGCAAAAATTAATTAAAAAAGTTAAAATTGTTTCACGTGTTGATTCAAAAGAAAATAACAATCAAATTTATTCAAAAAAATTTAACCGCTGGGAATTGCTAAGTCAAGAATTTATTATTGCTTTATTAGGAAAAGAGTCTTTAAATCCTGAAATTGAAGAAAAAAAATATTTAGAACCAAATTATCAAAAAATTTTTGAATTATTAAGCAAAGGAGTAAAAAAATCAGAAGATCCGAGCTTAGATGAAATTATAAATTTAATAATGTTAAAGTCCGGAGATTATTTAATTTTAAATTTAGAAGAAATTAAAAAAGAATTAAAAAAAGAATATTTAAAAGAAAAAAAGATTGAACTTACAAAAAAAATCCGTGAAGCTGAAAAACAAAACAATGAAGATGCTATTAAAAAATATTTAGCTGAATTAAATGATTTGCTAAATCAAAAATAAAGTGTTAAAATAGTAAAATTAAATAATCAAATGCCTAAAAAAACTAAAAAGAAAAATACTAAAAAAATTAAGCGTTTAAAAAAACGCCAAATTAAATCTAAAAACAAAAAACGCGTTGGAAGACCGCGCAAAACTTCTTCTAAAAGAAAAATTGGTCGCCCAAGTAAAAAACACTCTAAAAAAACATCTCATAAAAAAACAAGCAAAAAGCGCGCCTCTAAAAAATCAAAATTAAACGAATCAGTTATTCAAGAATTAATTGCTCGCGGCAGGCCTCGCGGTTTTGTCACTGATTCTGAAATTCTTTATTTTTTTCCAAAAGCAGAAGAAAATATTGAAGAATTAGAAGAAATTTATGATATTTTAGAAAAAGAAGGAATAAAAGTTATTGAAACAGGAGGACTTTTAGAAGCAATTCCGGAAAAAAGCATTGAAAAAGATATAGAAGATCTTTCGCGTCTTGAAGGCGAACTTCCTGATGCTGTTCAATTTTATTTAAAAGAGATAGGAAAAACTCCTCTTTTAACAAAAGAAGAAGAAAAAGAATTAGCTAAAAAAGCAAGTTTAGGAGATGAAGAAGCTCGTCAAAAACTTATTAAAGCTAATTTAAGACTTGTTGTTTCAATAGCAAAACATTATATTCATCGCAGTCCAAATTTAAATATTTTAGATTTAATTCAAGAAGGAAATATTGGACTTTCAAGAGCTGTTGAAAAATTTGATTATCGCAAAGGATTTAAATTTTCAACTTATGCTACATGGTGGATTAGACAATCCATTACAAGAGCTTTAGCTGATCAATCAAGAACAATCCGCATTCCGGTTCATATGGTTGAAACAATGTCTAGATATTCACAAGTAAAAAGAAACTTATTACAACAACTTGGAAGAGAGCCGTTAGATGAAGAAATTGCAAATGAAATGGGAGTTGATGTTGAAAAAGTACGCCAAATTAAAAAAATTTCTCAAGGAGTTTTATCAATAGAAACTCCAATTGGAGATGAAGAAGATTCAATTTTAGCTGACTTTATTAAAGATGAAAAAAATGCAACTCCTGCGGAACAAGCCGCAAGAGCCCTGTTGCGTGATATTTTAGAAGATATTATGAAAGATTTAACAGAAAGAGAAAAAGAAATAATTTCAATGCGTTTTGGATTAAAAGATGGAGTGATGCACACTTTAGAAGAAGTTGGCCAACACTTAGGAGTTACACGCGAAAGAATAAGGCAAATTGAAGTTAAAACATTGGAAAAAATAAAAAATCATCCACGCGCAAAAGAATTTGAAGGTTTTGAAGAATTAACTTAATTTAATTTATGAATCACTTTGAAGTTAGAAAAAAATTTTTTGATTTTTTTAAATCAAAAAATCATACAATTGTTCCATCAAGTTCTTTGATTCCCGCAGATCCTTCTGTTCTTCTTACAACAGCAGGAATGCAACAATTTAAACCTTATTACACAGGCGAACTTAATGCTTTATCTGACTTTGGATCAAAAAATACAGCCTCAATTCAAAAATGTTTCCGCACATCAGACATTGATGAAGTTGGAGATGAAACGCATTTAACTTTTTTTGAAATGCTTGG
>Ga0272446_1007706_pt1 | contig 10601 bp, 9 predicted proteins | sample YNPCB0061_FD_194587 | JGI IMG/M metagenome (GOLD analysis project Ga0272446, IMG submission 194587) | Hot spring microbial mat communities from Yellowstone National Park, WY, United States - YNP-CB-006-1 | ecosystem: Environmental > Aquatic > Thermal springs > Hot (42-90C) > Sediment | place... | reverse complement strand
TGATTCTAATTGCACCAATGTGGGATTGAAATCAAGTTCCAATTTCGTTCTGCGCCTAGCATCACGAAATTCTAATTGCACCAATGTGGGATTGAAATGTGCCTCTAACTTGTGTATCGTCAACGTAGTTGTTTCATTCTAATTGCACCAATGTGGGATTGAAATCAAGTTGCGAGGTCATGAGGGTTTTAAGTGCCGCAATTCTAATTGCACCAATGTGGGATTGAAATTTTCTTTCAGTTTTTCAAATTCACTCAAAAACTGAACATTCTAATTGCACCAATGTGGGATTGAAATAACTGGTTGCCGTTGAGCATCAAGGTGTTGGCATTGCCATTCTAATTGCACCAATGTGGGATTGAAATTAAAGTTTCGTCTCAAAAATCTTTTTAAGCCAAAGATAATTCTAATTGCACCAATGTGGGATTGAAATGCAGTCGCAACGATTCGGCGCGGCGATGTGAAATCGTATTCTAATTGCACCAATGTGGGATTGAAATTCGGCACTTACAAACGGTGTGTGGTCAGGGGGTTTAATTCTAATTGCACCAATGTGGGATTGAAATTCGGCACTTACAAACGGTGTGTGGTCAGGGGGTTTATTCTAATTGCACCAATGTGGGATTGAAATCTGAACGCGCACGCGAACGCTTGAAAGAAACTAACCGATTCTAATTGCACCAATGTGGGATTGAAATGACATAGCGGAAAAAAAATCCGTAAGCAAAGGCAAAATTCTAATTGCACCAATGTGGGATTGAAATCCTGTTATGTGTAGGGTTGTGGGGCAGTTTTACGCCAATTCTAATTGCACCAATGTGGGATTGAAATGATTTAAAGAAAGAATTTACATTGGTAGATTATGCAAATTCTAATTGCACCAATGTGGGATTGAAATGAAACCGCATTCAACTTACCGCAAACATGAAACGTTATTCTAATTGCACCAATGTGGGATTGAAATTAATCGCTTGCGTCGACAAAGAAACAAGTTATGTGTGCATTCTAATTGCACCAATGTGGGATTGAAATAAAACGGCTTCACTTTATTTTTTTCATCAGGCAACATTCTAATTGCACCAATGTGGGATTGAAATCAATCAAAAACACAGAAGAAATGCTCAAAGCATCTCGATTCTAATTGCACCAATGTGGGATTGAAATAAAGAACGGTTTCCGCTGATAACCATCAGCGAAGGCATTCTAATTGCACCAATGTGGGATTGAAATGCAGTCAATCGTTTGAAAACTGCCTTTCTTGAATTTATTCTAATTGCACCAATGTGGGATTGAAATTAAAGCTCCACTGAAACGAGTGCGTTACAAGTCGCATTCTAATTGCACCAATGTGGGATTGAAATGAAGGTGAGTATAACCGAAGCCAATTCTTTGTGCGAATTCTAATTGCACCAATGTGGGATTGAAATACAATCAATTTCATTTGACGGCTTTGAAGCCGTTCCATTCTAATTGCACCAATGTGGGATTGAAATAGTATTTGAGGTCAAATAGTTTTTATGGCGGAATATAATTCTAATTGCACCAATGTGGGATTGAAATCTCATCAAAACGCGGAACTATTGTAACGATGTTGAGATTCTAATTGCACCAATGTGGGATTGAAATGAAGCCAAAGAAGGCGAGGCGGTTTTATCGCAGATGATTCTAATTGCACCAATGTGGGATTGAAATTACGTTGCGAATCAACGGTGAGTATTCCCATGACCACGATTCTAATTGCACCAATGTGGGATTGAAATAAGAAAGACCGAACTTGAAAAAAGCAATTCAACGCGATTCTAATTGCACCAATGTGGGATTGAAATTCACGCTATCGTAAACTCGCTTACCAAAATCAATATGTGATTCTAATTGCACCAATGTGGGATTGAAATCATTACCTTTCAAACGATTGATGAAGTTCCACATTCTATTCTAATTGCACCAATGTGGGATTGAAATCGTGAAACAATGTGTGAGGCGTTGTTAGAACTTCCTGAATTCTAATTGCACCAATGTGGGATTGAAATTGTCTTTGCTATGAACAATGCTTCCCTCTGTTAATAATTCTAATTGCACCAATGTGGGATTGAAATTTGTTATACGGCACAAGTTGGCTTTCAAGTGGTAAATTCTAATTGCACCAATGTGGGATTGAAATATTGGTTAAAGGCTTTCAAGATGTCCCCGTTGCATATTCTAATTGCACCAATGTGGGATTGAAATTGTTAAATCGGACACCATCAAAAAATGCTCGTTGAATTCTAATTGCACCAATGTGGGATTGAAATTGACGACGTGCGATTTCTTGACCAAGTGAGTTAGCAATTCTAATTGCACCAATGTGGGATTGAAATCAATGCTACACACATGCAAAACGCTATGGTATTCACTCATTCTAATTGCACCAATGTGGGATTGAAATACCAAACCGTTACATCAAAAGCGGGCGGATTACGACATTCTAATTGCACCAATGTGGGATTGAAATTGCCTTTAATGACAATCGGCAACCCGCTTGTTTTGGGCATTCTAATTGCACCAATGTGGGATTGAAATCAATTCGCGTCGCGACGGGGATAATTTCGCCCTCAATTCTAATTGCACCAATGTGGGATTGAAATTGATTTTACCCGTTTGAAGCGCGTAATCAGCAAGAAGATTCTAATTGCACCAATGTGGGATTGAAATTGTGGTGTATTCATCACTCTTTCAACGCCTTTCGTTATTCTAATTGCACCAATGTGGGATTGAAATCACGTTGCCCCTTCCATCGCACAGGTTAGGTCAAAGATTCTAATTGCACCAATGTGGGATTGAAATCCGTTCTCACCGAAGCGGCGGTTACGGGTCGTGAAAATTCTAATTGCACCAATGTGGGATTGAAATCCCGTGCGCCAAAATCTTACCTTTGTGGCTGCACCCAATTCTAATTGCACCAATGTGGGATTGAAATTCCGAGATTGAACGGCAATTCCATTGATGCAATTAGATTCTAATTGCATCAATGTGGGATTGAAATTTGTTATGGTCGTTGTGTGTTGCGGATTCTTTGAAATTCTAATTGCACCAATGTGGGATTGAAATCAAGTTGTGTTATCGCGTATTGTATATGGCAGAATAATTCTAATTGCACCAATGTGGGATTGAAATCACAAAAGCCCGTCGAACTCATTTCAAAACTCATCTATTCTAATTGCACCAATGTGGGATTGAAATATAGACTTCCTGAACTTTCAACACGCGATTTTTGATTATTCTAATTGCACCAATGTGGGATTGAAATATGGCGTATTTCATAGTTTGTTGTGTTTAAGTTCCGATTCTAATTGCACCAATGTGGGATTGAAATTTTCATCTTGGGTAAAGCCCGCCGAGATAAGTTCAAATTCTAATTGCACCAATGTGGGATTGAAATCCGAAACTCAAATCTTTTATAGCAATGAAAACGAATATTCTAATTGCACCAATGTGGGATTGAAATTGCTCTTTTATCCCGCCGCCTTTGGTTACTTCGGATATTCTAATTGCACCAATGTGGGATTGAAATGAAAACGCCTCGACCTGACCTGTGCAATGGAACACGCAAATTCTAATTGCACCAATGTGGGATTGAAATTTGATGTACAACTCAAAACCGTCATAAGACCAACCCATTCTAATTGCACCAATGTGGGATTGAAATAAGTGAAAAGTAAGTTCGCAGAACTCAAAAAAAACCATTCTAATTGCACCAATGTGGGATTGAAATTTTTCCGACCCATTTGGCGAATGTATTATCATCAATATTCTAATTGCACCAATGTGGGATTGAAATGGTTGAATTGTTTACAGACTTGCCGAAGTGTTCAGGATATTCTAATTGCACCAATGTGGGATTGAAATAATTGGTGCAATTAGAACCCGCCCCGCGCGTGATGCATTCTAATTGCACCAATGTGGGATTGAAATCAACGCACTTTACAGCAACCCAATGCAGGTAATAGATTCTAATTGCACCAATGTGGGATTGAAATCTTGTTGATGCGGTTTGGCGCGCCGCGTTTGTTGTATTCTAATTGCACCAATGTGGGATTGAAATTAAAAGCCGCCTGAAACACAACTTCGTCAGGATAATATTCTAATTGCACCAATGTGGGATTGAAATCGCGCATTGAAGATGCCTTACAAGATGTGAAAAGCGATTCTAATTGCACCAATGTGGGATTGAAATTTTGTTCGGGCGTTACGGGACTATTGACAAAGGTTATTCTAATTGCACCAATGTGGGATTGAAATTAATTACCAAAAGTAGTGGCGTTACGATTAGTAGCGATTCTAATTGCACCAATGTGGGATTGAAATCTTTCTTTTGCGCATTTAGTAACTCAATCTCGATTTCAAATTCTAATTGCACCAATGTGGGATTGAAATGCATCAAGTGCGCACTATACGGCGCGTCCGTTACCATTCTAATTGCACCAATGTGGGATTGAAATAGCTCGATAGCCGCCATTGCAAAGACCGTATCCACGCATTCTAATTGCACCAATGTGGGATTGAAATTTGCAAAGACCGTATCCACGCCCAACGCCATGCCAGTATTCTAATTGCACCAATGTGGGATTGAAATCATTGCGACTGGCACAGCAATAATCTGTGCGTTATTCAATTCTAATTGCACCAATGTGGGATTGAAATAATGTTGTGGTCATTCGCGATGAACGGGCGCAAAATTATTCTAATTGCACCAATGTGGGATTGAAATAATTCAAGAGCCGCGAGGGCGAAGATTTGATCAACGCATTCTAATTGCACCAATGTGGGATTGAAATGAGCTTGTTAGGGCGATGACCAGTCACCGCCACCACATTCTAATTGCACCAATGTGGGATTGAAATTCAGGTTGTGGCACATCTTGCGAAATCCGTGCCGTATTCTAATTGCACCAATGTGGGATTGAAATCAAATCTTCTTTGATAAGCGAATAAAGAAACTCGAATTCTAATTGCACCAATGTGGGATTGAAATTTCACATTTGCCGCAATCTTTTCCGCAATCATTTGCATATTCTAATTGCACCAATGTGGGATTGAAATAATGACGCGGTTGAGTTCAAAGAGGTCGCGGGCGAAATTCTAATTGCACCAATGTGGGATTGAAATCAAACGGTCTAATTTTTCGTAATTGTTCATCTTCGCGCATTCTAATTGCACCAATGTGGGATTGAAATCTTGGGTAATTGCGCCCACTTCTAATTGTTTTTGTTATTCTAATTGCACCAATGTGGGATTGAAATGCCACTTTGGATTATATGAGACGCCGTATGGGGGGTATTCTAATTGCACCAATGTGGGATTGAAATCAACACTGCTTGGTGAGAGTAGCCCTTTCGCGACAATTCTAATTGCACCAATGTGGGATTGAAATAATGCTTTTTCAAAAATAACACGGCTTCAATCGGCATTCTAATTGCACCAATGTGGGATTGAAATCAACACTGCTTGGTGAGAGTAGCCCTTTCGCGACAATTCTAATTGCACCAATGTGGGATTGAAATAAACTCAACCTCCTTCGGTCAAAAAAATCCGACAATAATTCTAATTGCACCAATGTGGGATTGAAATAGCATAAACCCATCTCGCCGAACATTGCGTAACACAATTCTAATTGCACCAATGTGGGATTGAAATAACGCGGTTGTAGAAGCAAACGCGGTCGTAGAAGCGGATTCTAATTGCACCAATGTGGGATTGAAATCGCGCCGTCGGAAACCCAATCTGATATACCTTGCCTTATTCTAATTGCACCAATGTGGGATTGAAATTTCGGCAGATGTATGGTCGACCGATGGTTGTGTCGAGATTCTAATTGCACCAATGTGGGATTGAAATTAGGCTTTGGGACTATGAACAAAGGTTTCAACGGCAATTCTAATTGCACCAATGTGGGATTGAAATTTGAGCGATAACAAGTCGGTTTCAACAATATAGGTTGATTCTAATTGCACCAATGTGGGATTGAAATGCCAAAACAACTATGACAACATCTGGCGTGTCTTTATTCTAATTGCACCAATGTGGGATTGAAATTTGGTTTAAGAAATTGGCGGCAACAAAAAGTTTTCCATTCTAATTGCACCAATGTGGGATTGAAATTTTTGTAAGTGGATTACGCATTGTTGAAGTGGTTTAAATTCTAATTGCACCAATGTGGGATTGAAATCCGAAATGCAGAAGCGGCGCGTTCTTTGACAAACTATTCTAATTGCACCAATGTGGGATTGAAATTCGGAAAAGGCGAAATCGGGATTGATGAACTCAAATTCTAATTGCACCAATGTGGGATTGAAATATGTGATGTGATAAAAATGCTTAAATTTACGATAAGATTCTAATTGCACCAATGTGGGATTGAAATCTGAAATGCAGAAGCGGCGCGTTCTTTGACAAACTATTCTAATTGCACCAATGTGGGATTGAAATTCTTCGATAAGCGGTAAGAAAGGGGGTTGGTTAATCGGATTCTAATTGCACCAATGTGGGATTGAAATTTAAGCCAGGTTTAATCGCCGCACCTGCGGTAAGCATTCTAATTGCACCAATGTGGGATTGAAATATATTTGCGTTGTAGTGTTTGATTCTAATTGCACCAATTCTAATTGCACCAATGTGGGATTGAAATTCTCCAACTCAAATTGGCGGATTTACAGAACGTATAATATTCTAATTGCACCAATGTGGGATTGAAATAGAAAAACTTGGCGCCGTTCATTTCGGCATTCTTAATTCTAATTGCACCAATGTGGGATTGAAATATAGCTCGAAATTCAATCATATCCAGCAAGCTTTCATTCTAATTGCACCAATGTGGGATTGAAATGCAATATCCTACAACCGCGTATTACTTTATTTCAAGATTCTAATTGCACCAATGTGGGATTGAAATTGTTTGAAACCCAAAGGGAATCTTCATATCGCGAAATTCTAATTGCACCAATGTGGGATTGAAATCTTGGTGAGAGTAGCCTTTCTTGGAAAGTCTGTCTATTCTAATTGCACCAATGTGGGATTGAAATCGCGGGAATATGAATTCGACCAGTTTTTTGGATTCAATTCTAATTGCACCAATGTGGGATTGAAATTTCTTAAAAAGCAAGGAGGCTTCTTCTTCAGTGAAGATTCTAATTGCACCAATGTGGGATTGAAATCAGGCTTTGGCGCAGGTGCAGGAGCAGGCGCAGGAGAATTCTAATTGCACCAATGTGGGATTGAAATCTAATGAACGCGCGTGTCTGCACGCAAGCGCGTGATTCTAATTGCACCAATGTGGGATTGAAATTAGCTGTTTCTTTGCTTCTTTTAGCAAGCGGTCAAAATTCTAATTGCACCAATGTGGGATTGAAATGGCGCAAGTTAAACCGCCGTATCTTTTCCGCGTCCATTCTAATTGCACCAATGTGGGATTGAAATCTCGGCGCACTCGGCGTTACCGCGTTGATTCTTTACGATTCTAATTGCACCAATGTGGGATTGAAATATTTTTTCCTCTCCGAACATTGCTTGGTAGCAATAAGCATTCTAATTGCACCAATGTGGGATTGAAATTCGTTACAGGCGTGTTATGTGGCGGCGGTGGGGTTTATTCTAATTGCACCAATGTGGGATTGAAATTTTGTTGCGATCGTCGTTTGCTCAAATAGTGGCGTATTCTAATTGCACCAATGTGGGATTGAAATGTGGCGTTCGGATTAGAGATGTTACGACGTAATTCATTCTAATTGCACCAATGTGGGATTGAAATCTCGATGTAAGATTAGGCAGGTCAACGCGAATTGTGATTCTAATTGCACCAATGTGGGATTGAAATACATACTTCATAGTCTTGTATCGTTTAAAATTCCGCATTCTAATTGCACCAATGTGGGATTGAAATAACTTGAAAAAATTGCGGGACTTTACGCGCTTGGCGATTCTAATTGCACCAATGTGGGATTGAAATATAACTTCTGCATACCTTTTCATTATTGTATATGTTTATTCTAATTGCACCAATGTGGGATTGAAATATATTACCTGAAATGCTGATGGAATTCATATTTTAAATTCTAATTGCACCAATGTGGGATTGAAATAGAGCCATACCTGTTATGGCTTTGGTGGCGTGGTGTTGAATTCTAATTGCACCAATGTGGGATTGAAATTCAGTTAATCCAGGCGGCAAATCATTTGTGTAATAAATTCTAATTGCACCAATGTGGGATTGAAATATAAGTTGAAGTGATTTTTGAGCCACACCCGAAACGCATTCTAATTGCACCAATGTGGGATTGAAATTGCTTTTTCAAGAACCGATTGAACTTCCTATCGGTGATTCTAATTGCACCAATGTGGGATTGAAATGAAAGGAGCAAGTCAATGGAGAAGGTTAAAGTGCTTATTCTAATTGCACCAATGTGGGATTGAAATTCTTTCAGGATTTCAAAACTGACGTTATCCCGTCCATAATTCTAATTGCACCAATGTGGGATTGAAATAATAAAACCGTCTTCTTTTTTGTGCGAAAAATCTATTCTAATTGCACCAATGTGGGATTGAAATTCCTTTCCAACATTAAGCGTTCAAGTTTTTCCTCGCAATTCTAATTGCACCAATGTGGGATTGAAATACCGTTCTCGTCTCGCTCTACCGAACAAGACCCAAATTCTAATTGCACCAATGTGGGATTGAAATAAGAACATAAAGAACACTTACTTCTGCTTCTTCTTTATTCTAATTGCACCAATGTGGGATTGAAATGATTAAAGTGGTTTTTCAACCACACCCGAAACGCAATTCTAATTGCACCAATGTGGGATTGAAATTAATCTCGGCTCGCCGAATGCAGATATTCTCCGAGCATTCTAATTGCACCAATGTGGGATTGAAATCGTGAATGGTTCCCAAGGCGGCATCAATATCACGCCACATTCTAATTGCACCAATGTGGGATTGAAATTCTTGCAAAACGGGAACACGGCGGTCAGCATTTGTTATTCTAATTGCACCAATGTGGGATTGAAATTACATTCATCTCTCATTTGTCTTGCCCATTCTAAAATTCTAATTGCACCAATGTGGGATTGAAATTCAGAGTTTAATCAAATGATGTCGGTGTGCAAATACTTATTCTAATTGCACCAATGTGGGATTGAAATAAAGAAGCGGCGTCAAAGTAGAAAACAAATCGGTTTCGATTCTAATTGCACCAATGTGGGATTGAAATTTGGGGTTAAGATATAACCCTCATCGCTATCTTCTGAATTCTAATTGCACCAATGTGGGATTGAAATGTTGCGCGGCGTGTAAATGTCCTTGTCAGCATTCGGCTATTCTAATTGCACCAATGTGGGATTGAAATCTGTGTTGCGGGCTTGTGTTTATTTGTATGGTGTGTAATTCTAATTGCACCAATGTGGGATTGAAATGTTATCAACTTTTATGTCTGACCTTTTCATTATTGTTTATTCTAATTGCACCAATGTGGGATTGAAATGTCAATACATCTCGCTTTTCGCGGCGAACCATACAATTCTAATTGCACCAATGTGGGATTGAAATTGCTGAATCACAGCAAGGTTTTTGTGTTTGATGCGAATTCTAATTGCACCAATGTGGGATTGAAATGTGGTGTTATTAAATTCAATAAACGGATTCACGCCGCATTCTAATTGCACCAATGTGGGATTGAAATTGGTTAGAACAGGCGAAGTTGTTCGCTTTGCGCCTTATTCTAATTGCACCAATGTGGGATTGAAATTCATCGGTGAGCAAGTTGTGGCAAGCCCACAAAACCATTCTAATTGCACCAATGTGGGATTGAAATATACTTCCTGCAGATGTTTCCGCAAACGCATATGCTATTCTAATTGCACCAATGTGGGATTGAAATAAGCGCATCAACACACCAGTAAATCGTGCGCCGTAATTCTAATTGCACCAATGTGGGATTGAAATACTTTCCGAGCGTACGCGATACAGTTAGCCGTGCCACATTCTAATTGCACCAATGTGGGATTGAAATGAGCCTCGACGCCGTTTGAGTGCGAGGCGATAAACTGAATTCTAATTGCACCAATGTGGGATTGAAATTTGATAAAAACAATTTATCAAAATCGTCTTTGGACGCATTCTAATTGCACCAATGTGGGATTGAAATGCGATCGACGCGGGTGGTGTTCCGTTTAATCAAAAAATTCTAATTGCACCAATGTGGGATTGAAATGCGATCGACGCGGGTGGTGTTCCGTTTAATCAAAAAATTCTAATTGCACCAATGTGGGATTGAAATTGCGTTCCGATTCCGATTCCGTTCCGATGCGTTTCATTCTAATTGCACCAATGTGGGATTGAAATTAGATAAACGCATACATTTCAGAATCAAGACCCTCATTCTAATTGCACCAATGTGGGATTGAAATGCATTTAGCCAAAGTGTTTTTTCATTCTCGCCCACCATTCTAATTGCACCAATGTGGGATTGAAATCGCTCTAATGAAGAACACTAATGTAAGAATGAGTGATGAGTAATGAAGAACAGGGGTGAAGTGTGGAATGTGGATTGCGGGGTTTTTAGTTTATATC
>Ga0272446_1007705_pt1 | contig 10603 bp, 10 predicted proteins | sample YNPCB0061_FD_194587 | JGI IMG/M metagenome (GOLD analysis project Ga0272446, IMG submission 194587) | Hot spring microbial mat communities from Yellowstone National Park, WY, United States - YNP-CB-006-1 | ecosystem: Environmental > Aquatic > Thermal springs > Hot (42-90C) > Sediment | place... | reverse complement strand
TGGCTGCTGCACGCCCGACGGGGAGTGCATTCCGTCCACCACGGTGAATGCGTGCGGCAGCCTCGGCTCCGCGTGCGTCGCTTGCCTCGCCGGCCAGGCCAGCACCGGGACCGCGGGCGCCGACGCGCTGTGCACGCTCGCGGCGCAGGCGGCGCTGAAGGGCGGCACGTGGAAGGCGTGGGTGTCCTCGTCGTCGCAGTCGGCGCTCTCGCGCATGGGCGACGTCGGGCCCTGGTACCAGCAGCAGGCCGACGGCGGCTTCGTGCGCACCTTCAACAACAAGGCGAACCTCGCCACCGCGCCGCTGGTGGGCCTCTTCGTCGACGAGAACGGGCAGGACCTGGGCAGCGTCGAGTACTGGACGGGCACCGCCGCGGGCGGCACGCCGTACAGCTCCAACTGCGCCAACTTCTCCAGCACCTCGGGCAGCCCCAGCTACGGCACGACGGGCTACTCGGGCGCGACGTCCTCGGACTGGACGGAGGGCGGCACGGTGTACTGCTACGAGACCGCGCACCTGCTGTGCTTCGAGCAGTGATGGCTACCGCCACACCTCGACGCCGTACCACTGCTTGAAGGACGCCAGCTCCTTCGCGCTCATCGGCACCACGCCCTTGCGGGACAGCGGGTCCGCCACCAGGTAGCGGCCCTGCTTGTCCTTGCCCATGACGAGAATCGCGTGGCCCTTCGAGTAGGCATACGTGGTGTCGCCGCTGCGGTGCCGCATCGCCTGCTCGTAGGCGGTGAAGTTGCCGTCGCCCGGCCGGCCCGGCTGCCCGCCCAGCATCACCATGCGGCCCTTCTTGAAGGCCTCGTCGAGCGCCTTGAGCGGGTGCGCCTGCGAGATGGGCAGCTTCTTCTCCTTGAGGCCCAGCCGCTTCGCGCCGCGCTCCCACTGCCACTGGTAGGTGCCCCGGTCGTTGGTGGCGGGCTCCCTCAGCGTGTTCCAGTTGGACGACTTCGTCATCGCGTTGCGCGCGAGGTCGATGCTGTCCTCCGGGTTCCTCGACACGCGCCCCTGCTCGAGCCCGAAGGCCTTCACCGCCATCGCCAGGCTGGTGGGGCCGCAGTTGCCGTTGGACAGCGAGCGCACCAGCCGCCCGCGCGAGTCCAGCTCGTCCGGCCGCGGGTTGTACTTCGCGCTGTACCCCTGGCGCTTGAAGACGCTGTTGGGGTGGGCCAGCACGCGCTCGAGCCGGCTCTTCGATGCCGTCGGCTGCGGCGCGGGCGTCGAGCCGGTGGTGGTGTGCGGTGGCTTCGCCGACGTCTTCGGCGTCGCCGCCCGCTTCATCGCCGCGTGGAGGTGCGTCACCTGCGCCGGCGTCAGGCCGTGCTGGCCCCGCCGCTTCGCCTCCTTCGCCGAGCGCGTGTACTCCGCCATCACCGCGCGGGCTTCCGGCGTCAGCCGCCGCGCGTTCACCTGCGCCCAGCGCGCGAAGTCCGCGTACTCCACCGACGCGCCGCGCCGGTCGTGGTCGGCGATGCCGCCGGAGATGGCCTTCGAGAGCTCCTCGCCGGAGATACTGCCCGCCTTCCGGTCCAGGGCCGCGAGCGCCTTCCGCACGCTGCCGTCCTTCGCCGCTCGCGTCGCCGCGCTGAGGGGCTGGGCCGTAACTGCTTGAGGCGTCAGGCGAATCGTCACGTCCAACCTCCAGGGGGCCACCGGAGTTGTCGCCGCGCGCCGCCTGAGCATTTCGGCCGCCCGTGTCGCGCGCGTTTACAGCCTTGAGGGCGTGGTAGAAGGGGCGGGATGATCAGCCTCTGCCTCTTCGCCCTCGCCGCGGCGCCCGACGCCCAGTGGTTAGGCCCGAAGCCGCCGGCGCACGTGACGCGCGTGGTGACGGTGGCGCCGTCGTTGACCGAGACGGTGCTGGCGCTCGGCGCCGGCGATCGGCTGGTGGGCGTGTCGCGCTTCGACGAGCGGCCCGAGGTGCAGGCGCTGCCGAAGGTGGGCGGCTTCAACGACCTGTCGGTGGAGGCGGTGCTGGCGCTCAAGCCCGAGCTGCTGGTGGTGCAGAAGGCGCCGGCCAACCAGAAGCCGGTGGAGACGCTGGCGCGCCTCGGAGTGCCGGTGCTGGCGCTGCCGCTCACCTCGGTGGGCGACGTGGCGCAGGCCATGATGGTGCTGGGCGCGGCGCTGGAGCGCGCGGACGCGGCGACGTATCTGGTGGAGGAACTGAACCGAACGCGACGGGCGATGCGCGAGGCGGCGAAGGCGCGGGGCTCGAAGCCGCGGGTGCTGTTCGTCTACGGCTTCGCGCCGTTGGTGGTGGCGGGCTCGGGCAGCTTCGCGGACGAGCTGCTCGCCGACTGCGGCGCGGTGAACGCGGCCGAGAAGGCGCCCACGGCGTACCCGACGTACTCGCTGGAGAAGCTGGTGAAGCTGGCGCCCGACGTGCTCATCGACGCGGCGGCGTCCATGGAGGGCAAGGCGCCGCTCGAGGCGCTCGAGCCGCTCCAACGCGCGCGCTGGGTGACGCTGCCCACGAAGGACCTGATGCAGCCGGGCCCGGCCCTCGCGCGCGGGCTGCCGAAGCTGTGCGCGCTGCTGGACGCGCCCGACGCGGGGCGGTGATCAACCCAGGCGGCAGGAGCATCGCGGCGAGGGGATTCGGTCGAAAGCGTACCACCTCAGAATTCCGTGGCGAAGGCGGCTGCCCGCTCCGCTGATTCCACGAGGATGGAACGGCTCGCGCGTGGCGGCCGGCTTGCAGCCCGCGCGCGCGTGCGCCGGGCGTGGCTCCTCCTCCTCTTCGTGTTCGCGGCCTGCCGGGGCGCAGACGTCACCGGCGTCGGTGCCGGGTGGCGCGTGACGCCCCCGGCGCTCGCGCTGGGTGGCGCCTTCGTCGGCAGCGTGCGCACCGCCGCCGTCACCGTGCACAACGAGAGCCGCGCCACGCTTGAGCTGTCCGTCGCCGTGGAGGGGCCCTTCACTGCGCCGGCGGCGGTGGTGGTGGGCGGAGGGGAAGCGGTGGAGGTGCCCGTCACCTTCCGCGCGGGCCGCGACGGCGAGGCGGCGGGCGTCGCGCGCTTCTCCGATGCGTCGTCGAGGTGGCCCTGGCCGCCCAGGGCCTCCCGTGGCCCGAGTGCGGCGCCGCGAAGGCGTGCCGGGAGGTCCACTTCGACGTCGGCACCGGCGCGTGCGTCGAGACGCCCCTCGCCGACGGCGTGGCCTGCCAGAGCGCCTGTCTCGACGACGCCCGCTGTCTGCGGGGCGAGTGCGTCGGCGCGGCGAAGCGCTGCGACGACGGCGACGCCTGCACGGCCGACCGCTGCGACGCCCAGGCGGGCTGCGTCCACGACGACGTCGCCGCCGCCTGCCCCGCGTCCGTCGACCCCTGCCGCGTCGCGGTGTGCCGCTCGGCCACCGGCTGCGACTTCGACGCCGCGCCCGACGGCACCGCCTGCGGGCCCAACGACTGCACCACCGCGCACGTCTGCATCGCCGGCCGCTGCGAGGCCCGCGCCGCGCCTGAGGGCTCGCAATGCGCGCCCGCCGGGGTGTGCCAGGCGCCGGCCACCTGCCGCGCGAGCGCCTGCGTGCCGGGCGAGGTGACGTACCCGCGCGAGGTGTGGAGACACGCGCCGCGCGAGCGCCGCCTGTCCTTCGATGGCACGGTGGACCCGTCGGGCACCGCGTACTTCACCGAGGCGCCCACGCTGGACGCCTCGGGCGCCCTGGAGCTGGTGGCCCTGGACGCGTCCGGCCGCGTGCGCTGGCGCGTCGAGCTGGCCCGCCCGTGTCGCGGCTGCCGCGCGCGGCTGATGTTGGATCCGCCGCACGACACCGTCCTCGTGGGCCGGCAGGGCCTGGTGGAGGCGCGCACGATGTCCAGCGGGCGGCTTCTGTGGACGAGGGACACGCGCGTGGGCAAGGCGCTGCGCTGGTCGCGCGGCTGCCGGGCACCTCCACCGCGGGAACGCCCTCGCGCGGGCGCTGGGTGGCGCTGCTGAAAGACGGCGCCCAGGACGCCCTGGTGGCCTTCGAGGTGCCGCACGCCTGGGCCGAGCCCCACGGCTGGGTGTCGCCCACCGGCGGGCCCCTCAACAACCACCGGGTGCAGTGAAGCCACCGCAAACGCTGACCTTTCCAGAAGCCCGCGCCGCCCGAAGAAACTCCTGACGCGCCGTGTCGATAACTCACCTACATTCACCCACGGCGGGCTTCACACGATGACGCAGGACACGGACAGCCTGGAGGGCGCGCGGCCGCGGCGCCGTTCGCTTGCTCCGTCGTCCGGTGCGCCGCAAGCTCACCGCCTCATGCTGCAGGAGCCGACGCCGGAAGCGCCAGTGCCGTTCGGGCGCTACCAGCTGATCCGCCGCATCGGGGCGGGCGGCATGGGCGAGGTCTTCCTGGCGCGGGAAGGCGGTGTCGCGCCGCGGGCGTGCGTGGTGAAGAAGGTGCTGCCGAACCTGGTGGCGAACCGGGCCTTCGTGGGGCGCTTCCTCGACGAGGCGAAGGTGGTGGTGCGCCTCAAGCACTCGCACATCGCGCGGGTGTACGCGATGGGCGACGTCGACGGCGAGTACTACCTGGCGATGGAGTACGTGCAGGGCAAGACGGTGAGCCGCTTCAGCCGCCGCCTGCGCGACCGCAAGCTGGACATGCCGCTGGGCATCGCCCTGCTGCTCGCGGAGAAGACGTGCGAGGGCCTCGACTACGCGCACCAGTCGCGGGACGAGAGCGGCAACCCGCTGCACCTGGTGCACCGCGACCTGTCTCCGGCGAACGTGTGCATCTCGTACAAGGGCGAGGTGAAAATCATCGACTTCGGCGCCGCGCAGTCGACGCTGAAGGAAGAGCAGACCGCGCCCCGGGTGGTCATCGGCAACCTCACGTACATGGCGCCCGAGCAGGCGAAGAAGCAAATCGTCGACGGGCGCGCCGACGTGTACTCGTGCGGGGTGTTGCTGTGGGAGCTCGCGGCGGGCCACGCGCTGCCGCAGAAGGGCGACCCCATCGAGCGCTGGCGCAAGGCGGCCAACCCGAACTGGGAAGCGCCGTCGTCCATCAACCCGGCGGTGCCGAAGGACGTGGACGAGGTCATCCTCAAGGCGCTGAAGAAGAACCCCGACGAGCGCTACCCGTCGGCGGCGGCCTTCGGCGAGGCGCTCAGGCGCGCGCGGCTCAAGCACGCGCCGGACCTCTCGGAGCGGGACTTGGGCGAGCTGCTCTCGCGCGTCTTCGCGAAGGAGAAGCAGGCCGAGGACGCGGTGCTGTACGAGGCGGTGTACGGCAAGACGCTCATCGAGCTGAAGGACAAGACGCGGAAGGTGCAGGTGGTGCCGCCCACGGCGCTGGCCTTCGAACACACCGCGGTGCTGGCGCCGGCGGACTTCCTGCCGCCGGACCAGGAGATTACGGACCCCGGCCGGCCGGACCCGACGGTGGCGGACGACGGCACGCCGACGCCGGCGAAGGACCCGCGGACGCAGCGGCCGCCGCCGTTGCCGCTGGCCGAGGTGAAGCCCTCGCGCACCAGCTTCGGCGTCACCTTCGAGCAGGTGGCGGAGCCGAAGCTCGAGCGCTCGCTCATCGAGGAAATCGAGGCCATCGACGGGCCGGACGACGTCGCCTCGGACCCCAACGCGGACACCAGCGCCTACAACACGGGCAGCGGCGCGTGGAAGAAGGCGCTGCTCTTCGGCGGCGTCTTCTTGGCCGCGACGGGGCTGGGCTTCCTGGGCGTGTGGCTGGCGCTGCGCTGACGTCACCGCAGCGACGGCGGGCCGTAGCGCTTCTCGGCTTGCAGCGTCAGCCCTTCGACGGGGCCGCCCACCAACGCGTCCAGCTGTCGCTGGAGGTCCGCCGGCGCGTCGCCGCGCAGGGTGAGTATCAACTTGCCGCCGGAGAGGACGTCGCGCACCAGGGGCGCGAAGAGGACCTCCCCGTCCAGCACCACGAGGAGCGGCCGGTTGAGGTTGGCCTTCGTCAACGCCTCGAGCTCGCGCGCGCTCCTGCCGTCGAGGGTGATGCTGACAGCCGTGCGGCCACCCATCGGCTGGTCTGGCTTCAGCTCGCCGGCGGTCAGCCTCGGCGCGAGGCACGTCGACACCGCCGCGTGCGCCACCACCTGTCCGTCCTGCCGCTCGAGCAGCACGTGCGCCGACGCAGACGTCTCGGACGCGAGCGCGTCGGGCGTCGCCGCGGTCAGCCGGCACAGCCGCCCGGCGCCGCCGTAGGAGTCGGCCGCCACGCCGCCGTCGGCCTCGCGGGCGCACCACGCCTCGGCGGTGGCCGAGTCCACCGCGCACAGCTCGAAGCGCCCGCCCACCGCGAGGAGCGCCTTCACGGCGCCCACGTCGTCGCCCTCGGGGACGCGCACCACGAGGCTCGTCTCGTCTTCGGAGACGCGGGCGTTCAAGTTGGCGCGCGCCAGGCGCCGCTCGATGGCCTCGCGAGGCGGCGGGGCGCCGTCCTTCTTCGCGTAGGTCAGCTGCGTGCCGCGCTCCGGGTGTTTGCGCTCGGGGCAGCCGACGCACGCGAGGGCGCACAGCAGCAGGAGGGAAGCGAAGGGCGTGCGCATCAACGCGCTGGACTCCAGCATGGCGCGGCGCAGGCGGAAACTCCCGGCGCGACGTCGAAGGAGCCCCTCAACCAACACCAGGGACGGCTGCGGTCCCCAGCCGAGGGGCGGGGCGCGACGGGCAGGGCGCGCACGCCATCCCCGGTGACGCCGCTTTCCGCGAAGCCAACCTTCACCGCTCGCGGCGCAGGCGGAGCTCGGCGCCATCGGCCGCGTCCGTCAGCGTCAGCCACTCCCGCTCGCCCTCGCGGGCCAGCTGCACGTGGCACTGAAGCGACTGCGCCTTCGACTCGCCCTCCTTCACCTCTCCGCCGCACATGCGGGAGCGCATGGAGTCGGGCCCGAGCTCCAGCGACAGCGTCGCGCCATCGAAGCGCCACGAGCAGTCCTCGGTGTGCACGAAGATGTAGCTGGTGCAGCTGTACACCGTGGACTGCAGCAGCAGCGCGCGCGCAGTCGCCGCCGGGCTTCAACTCCAGCAGCTCGCCCGTGCCGCTCGGCGGCGCCTCTTCCCCGGTGGCCACGCTGCGGTAGGTGGTGAGTGACACGCTGCCGGCCATTCACGTGCCCTCGAGGCGCCCGCCGCCCGAAGCCGAGGCCGAGGCCGTCTCGCCGCCGGAGTCGTCCGCGGCGGCGCCGGCCAGCATCAGCACGCCCGTGCCCAGGCAGCACAGCGAGAGGACGCCTCCCGCCACGGCGACGATGAGCCACGTGCGCTTCGTCATGACGTGCATCACATCGGAGCATGAAGCGCGGCGACCTTCACGTCCGACAGCGGTAGCCTGCGCGCCGCCATGAGCTCGAAGAAATACGTCGTGCGCCCCGAGACGGCCGTCCTCACCCGCGGCTTCGACCCGGCGCTGTCCGTCGGCGCGGCGCGCCCCGCGGTGTTCCGCAGCAGCACCTACGTCTTCTCCAGCCCCGAGTCGGCGGCGCGCGCCTTCGACATCGCGCTGGGCCGCGCGAAGCCCGCGCACGGCGAGTCGGTGGACCTCATCTACTCGCGCCTCTCGCACCCCAACGCCCAAATCCTCGAGGACCAGGTGGTGCCGCTCGAGCGCGAGGCCACGGACGCGGCCGTTTTCAACTCGGGCATGGCGGCCATCTCCACCGTCTTCCTCTCCTTCTGCCCGCCGGGCAGCGCGATGGTGCACACCACGCCGCTGTATGGCGGCACGCAGCTGTGCCTCGACTCGATGATGACGCCGCTGGGCGTGAAGGCCGTCCCGGCCACCGCCGGAGACACGAAGGGCCTCGCCGCCGCCATCGCCGGCGCGAAGAACCTGAAGCTCGTCTTCCTCGAGTCGCCCGCCAACCCCACGCTGCGCATGACGGACATCGCCGCCGCCGTCGCCGCCGCGCGCGCGCACCCGGACAAGCCGCTGGTGGCGGTGGACAACACCTTCCTCGGGCCCACCTTCCAGCACCCGCTCGCGCTGGGCGCGGACCTCTGCGTCTACTCGGCGACGAAGTACTTGAACGGCTTCTCCGACCTCCTGGCCGGCGTGGTGCTGGCGAAGAATGGCGAGCTCGTCACGCAGCTGCGCGGCACGCGCGCGGTGCTGGGCAACATCCTCCAGCCGGACGAGTGCTGGCTGCTCAACACGCGCCTGCCCACGGTGATGCTGCGCATGAACAAGCAGTCGAAGAACGCGCAGCGCATCGCCGAGGCCCTGCACGGCCACCGCGCCCTCGAGCGCGTCCTCTACCCGACGCTCGTCGAAGACCCGGAGCAGCGGCGCATTCGCGACGCGCAGTGCGACTACCCCGGCGGCATCGTCACCCTGGACTTGAAGGGCGGGCGGCCGGCGGCCTTCACCTTCCTGCGCAGCCTGCGCATCTTCCACAACGCGGTCAGCTTAGGGGGCGTCGAGTCGCTCGCCTGTCACCCGCGCACCACCACGCACTCGGAGATGTCGGCGGAGCAGCTGGACGCCGCGGGCATCGGCGAGGGCATGGTGCGCCTGTCCGTCGGCATCGAGAGCTGGCACGACCTCCTGGCCGACGTGAAGGGCGCGCTGGACGCGCTCGCCTGACGCTACCGGCAGTCCACCAGCACCGAGGGCGTGCCGCCGTTGGCCACCGCGTCGCACGCGCGGCCCGAGAGGCCCAGCTCGCCGTTGGCGAGGTTGAGCCACTGCCAGCCGTCGGCGCCCTCGGGCACCTCCACGCCGTCGATGAAGACGGTGAAGGTGTCGGCCGGGCCCACGCCGTCGACGAGGTACGTGCAGCGCGTCAGCTGCGAGGTGATGCGCGAGAAGGCGTCCGTCAGCTCGGCCTCGCTCTCGGCGGAGTAGTAGCTGGTGCCCGCGTCGGTGCGCGGCACGCCGCCGGCGAGGGCCATCTGGTTCAACGTGCCGGCGAAGAGGCTCAGCTGCGAGCCCAGGCCCACCACGTACGTCGGCAGGTTGGAGTCCTGGAAGAGGGTGCGCAGCCCGTCGATGGTGCGCGTGTCGTCGAGGCAGTTGGACTGCGGCTGGCACACGTTGTTCGTCGGCGGGCGGGTGCAGGTGCAGGTGCGCGGGTCCGACGCGGGGTTGCAGTTGGGCGCGCCGTCGGTGGTGAGGACGAGGGCGCGCGCGGCGCTGGCGGTGCGCAGCGTCAACAGGTGCGCGGCGGCCACGCGCACGGCCTCGAAGGTGGGGGTGCCGCCCAGCGGCCGGGTGTTGAAGAGGGCCAGCAGCCGGGTGGTGTTGCCCACCGCGGGCGACAGGTCGACGCTGAAGGGCAGCGAGCACGAGCTGCCGTTGACGGGGTACATCAGCGCGCCCATCGCGAGGCGCTGGTCCAGCGGCGGGAGGATGTTGCGCAGGCTCGTCTCCAGCACCTCCCAGCGGCTGGTGCCGCCGTCGGACGTGCCGTTCAGGTTGTCGGCCATCGAGCCCGAGCGGTCGATGACGAACATCACCGTGGGCACCGCCGGGCGAATGGGCGCCTCGAAGGGCGGGCAGGCGGCGTCCGGTTGGCCGGCGTCGGGGCGCCCGGCGTCCGGCCTCCCCGCGTCGGGGCGCCCGGCGTCGTGGCCCGCGTCGGGCGCCTCGGGCTCGTCGACGTAGCGCACCACCTCGGTGCGCCCGCAGGCGGCAGCCAGGGCCAGCGCGCAGGTGGTGACGGCGAGGAGGCGACGCATCGAGCAGGAACCTGAGCGCGGATTGACGGCCGCGACAAGGGCGCCCGGCGAGGAAGCCGTGGCGCCGCGAGGCTCCCGCAGCTCAGTACCCCGACGCGGCCACAGGGATGCGCTTGCTCTTCGCGGCCTTCCTCATCGCGTCGTAGTCGCGGTCCGTCTGGTCCGCGTAGGCCATGGAGAAGGCGACGATGGCGTCGGCGAACTCCTCGGACTTGCCGAGGTAGCCGGCCAGCATCGCGGCGTCGCCCGACTTGGCGTGCGAGGGGCCATGCCGGGCACATCACCAGACGCGTCGAGCCGGGCAAGCGAAAAGACTGCGCGGCGTCGCGAGCGGTGCCTTCTCCTGTCAGGCCAGCTGCTCGAGGCCGCCTGCGAAGTCGTCCGGGCGCGCGCCCGGCTGCGACAGCTCGGCGCGCGACAGCATCGCCACCAGCGAGCGCGAGAGCAGCTCCGTCACCGCGCGCGCCAGGCGCTCGATGTCCACCGCCGCGCGCTCCAGCGGGTGCGACTCGGTGTAGACGCCGGTGGCCTCGAGGCAGGTGTTGATGAGGTGCTGCACGAAGGTGTCGCCGGCCAGCGCGTGGGCGAGGCGCTCGAGGCGCGCGGCGGTGAAGGCCCAGGCGCGCGCGTCACGCCGCTGCAGCTCGGCGGCCGACGAGGACACGAGCGACACCAGCCCGTCGCGCACGTCGACGATGAGCAAGGCCACCGCGCCGCCCTCGAAGCGCTCGCCCGCGCGCTCCACCGCCAGCCGCGCCACCACCGGGAAGGACGCCCGCAACGCCGGGCCCAGGGCCGCCCCGTCGCGCAGCCGCAGCGCCACCTCGTCGGCCACCTGCGCCGCCGGCGAGACGGGCCGCGCCGGGAGGAGCCCCTTGAGCACCTGCGCCAGCCGCCGCCATGACGAAGTCCATGCCTGCATGCCCGGATTCTCAGCGGGTGA